>Ga0105107_10001193_pt1 | contig 16910 bp, 14 predicted proteins | sample PPLLaktember2015_6_FD_79335 | JGI IMG/M metagenome (GOLD analysis project Ga0105107, IMG submission 79335) | Freshwater sediment microbial communities from Prairie Pothole Lake near Jamestown, North Dakota, USA - PPLs Lake P8 Core (1) Depth... | ecosystem: Environmental > Aquatic > Freshwater >...
AAGTTACATTAAAATCAGAATACCATTACCCATTAATGTAGTATAGTTATTATTACATACCGTCATACAGATTGGCCGACAGTCGCAACCTGTAACACCAAATCCCCTGAAGCAAAGAGGGAATAGATCACTGAACACAGGGGCCCGAGGAATTTTTTTTATTCTTGGACCGGAGATTGTTCATGTTTAGCCCCCTCACCCGGCGCGCCATCCACGGCACCGTTCAGGCTTTCCTGGCGTTTTCCACCCTTGTAGCCACCGGCCTTGCCCACGGGCAGGCTCTGGACTCCGTGGAAATCGTAACGCGTGACGATCAAACCGAACTCATCGTCCATTTTTTACCCCGCGTCCAATACCTGCGTCACGCACCCGTCGACTACGGGAAATCGGTGCGCGTCTACCTGCAGTTCGTCGGGCTTGGTGTTGAAGCCCGTGATTACTTTGTACCTGTGACGAAGCATCTGCCCAAGACGGAACGCTCCCCGCACGTCACCATCAGTTATCCCGAGCCCGACAAATCACTGTTGATCCTTTTCGATGCTCCAGCGCGATATATCGTCCGGCCCGGGAAGGACGGACGCAGCATAAGCATCCTGCTGATAGCCGCACCAAAGGGATAGAAGTTGCCATTCCGTGCCGTTGTGATCTCCCTTCGGGCAATCCTTGCCCTATGCATTTTCATGGTGTCGGATTTCGCACATGCCGAGCTCATGGATCGGATTGACATCGAGCGCCACGGCAACGAAGTCGAAATCAGCATTCGCCTGAATGCGGTGGTGCAATACCTGCGCCATGCGCCGGTCAATTTCGGAAAGTCGCTGCGCATCTACAGTCGCCTCACCTCACCTGCGGACGAGGTTCTGTCCATCGAATCGACGCCCCGGCCCGGGACTGGCACTGCGCCGGGTCAACCGCGCGTGACTGAAAATGTGACCGATATCCTAAAACTCGAATCTATGCGCCCGCCCGATACTGACATGGTGCCGCGATTCACCGTCACTTATCCGGAAATCGACAATTCGTTTTTGGTTGAATTCGACCGACCAACCCGGTTCACCGTCCGTCCGGGCGCAGACGGCCGCTCCATCAGCATCCTGGTGCCGTTGTTGCCCGGCGCCAAAGATTGGTTCGCGCAGGTGAACGCGGAACCGCGCAAGCCTGCAACAGAGCCCGTGGTACTGCCGACGCCCGCCGTGACCCAGTCATTGCCCGCAGTACCCGAGTCGCAGCCTGTACCAACTCCACCGCACCCTCTGCCCAAAACACCAGCGGCAGCCGAGACTTCAGCGCCGTCCGCACCCACGCCAGAGGTTCCACTCGCTCTCGAGGCCCAATCTGCTCCACCACCGCCGGCACCTGTAGTTGCGCCCCGAACCGCAGCCACGGTACCGTCAACGCCGCCACCCGGCATGCAAGCTACAACGTCGTCATCTGAACCTGCACCTACCACGTCAACGCCGCGTCCGGACGCCGGGACGGCGCAGGTCATGCCCGGAAGCACTCCACTTGCGATAGACGAGACTGAAGCCCGAGCGCAGGAATTGATGGACGAGGCCCGGCAAGCGCTCGCTGCACGCCAAGGTGCGATGGCAGCGCAACGCCTCACTCAAGTATTGAGTTTTCCGGAGAACAGCCAGACCGAGACCGCTCAAGCCCTGATGGGTGAAGCACGCGAATACAGTGGTGAATTGAACAGTGCCCGGGGGGAATTTGAGCTTTACCTGAAGCTCTATCCAAACGGAATTCACACCGCCCAGATCAAGGAAAAGCTTACTTCCCTGGAGACATCACCGGCACGCATCACGCCGGCGACGACCCCGTCATCGTCGACAGTTTCCATCGCGACCGCACCGCTTCCCGATCCGGCAACGGCGACGACACAGGTCGTGCCCAAGACCACGCCACGGTCCAAAGACGAGGTTGAAACTCAAGCCAAGGAATGGATGGATGGCGCCAGACAAGCGATTGCCGCACGCCGCGGCGTGACGGCAGCGCAAAGACTCAATGAAGTGTTAAGTTTGCCGACAAACAGTGAGACCGAAAACGCTCAAGCCCTGATGGGCGAAGCACGCGAATACAGCGGGGAAACAAGCAAAGCCCGGGCCGAATATGAGCTTTACCTGAAGCTTTATCCGAACGGAAGTCACACCGCCCTAGTCAAGGAAAAGCTGGCTTCCCTAGACCAGTCATCGAACCGTGCCTCGCCTGGCCTGGGCCTCAAACCAACGTCTGAACCTGCGACTTGGACTACATTCGGGAGCATCTCCCAATACATGTATTATGGCCAGTCTCAGATTGAAAACATCACGCCGCCACCGCCCGGGCAGCTCGTTTTCAACCGCGATACCCTGTCGCTTACGGACCAGAAGTCGCTGATCTCAAACGTCGACCTGCAGGCGCGCCGACGCGACGGGATCACTGATACGCGCATTGTGTTTCGGGACACCGACAACCGTAACTTCCTTGATGATTCGCGCTCCTACAATCGCGTGTATACAGGCTATGTCGAGCAGACGCACAAGCAGATCGGATATTTCTTTCGCGCTGGCCGCCAGGTGGGCACTGGCAACGGAGTCATGAGCCGATTTGATGGACTTTTGGCGGGCTACAATCTGAACCCGGCTTGGCGCGTGAATGTCGTCGCCGGTACGCCGGTTGAGTTCGGCAGCGAGTTCCAGCGCAGCCTTTACGGCGCAAGTGTCGATTACGCGCCCGAGCTCGGGAAGGCAGGATTCAGTCTTTACTACAATGAACAAACCCTGGAAGGAACGAAAGATCGTCAGGCCATAGGAACGGAATTGCGATATTTCGACTCGCGAGTCACTGCGTTCGGCATGTTCGATTACGACATCAATTACCGGGAACTTAATATCGCGATGCTGCAGGCCAACCTGAGGGCAGATGACAGGACCAACTATTTCGCAAACATTGATATCAGAAAAGTCCCGCCACTCAGCCTTCTCACGGCCCTGCCCGGACAGATCTCATTGGATCCGTTTGAACCTACGCGGGATTTCCGCTCCCTTTTCTTCTTGGCACTGAGTAATCTTGGTCTCGATGAGTTGCGCAAGCAGGCTGCCATACTGACTGCGGATTCGCAGTTCTTCTCCCTGGGGTTTACTCATCAGGTTACCCCGCGTTGGCAGCTCGGTGCCGATTATCGCCAAGCCAACATTTCCGGTGTGGGCGCCAGCGGGATCCTGCCGGCACAACCGGGTTCAGGTACAAACCACGTGGTATCCGGACAAGCACTTGGCAACGGTTTGTGGATGCTCAACGACTCCACCGTCATCAATGCCAACCTGATTCGTGGTTCCAACTACACTGGACAGGCCTACAACCTCACCTATGCAGTGCCATACGGGCCATGGCGCTTTGACGGGCTTCTGCGCTTCTATTTCCAGAAGGATGACCAGGATCAGCAGCAGAAGCGATTTGGCCCGACATTTAAAATGGTATACCGGTGGCGGGACAAAATATCCCTGGAAGCAGAAATTGGCGCAGAGATATTCGACGAAACCGGTCCGCTCAGGGAACTGCACACACGCCGGCAATACTTTTTCGCCGGATACCGCTGGGATCTGCAGTGATCAGTCAGCAGGAACGCTGATTCCAACGCAAAGGAAAAGAAAACGTGTCCGACCTTATAATCTTTGCGGTTACCTTTTTGGTTTTGGCGGTTGCTGCTTTTCTTTGCGGCGCCCTCGTAACAAGGGCTGCGGTAAACAATACTGCTGTAGAGCTGCAACTGCGTGACCAGGCCAGCGCCGAGGGCAAACTCACGCCAGAAGAACTGGACCGACGTCACGCGACAGTTCAGAGCGCTGTGCGCAGCCCTCGCCATACCTACTATGTCTGGCGATGGCACTATTTTCTGCTGCCGGTGGTCCTCGCAGGTATCGCAACCGGTTTCCATGCGTGGCTCATGCCGCAGAAACAATTGCCAGCGACTACAATCACTGCGCCGAGTAAGCAAAACAATGCGGTGGCCCCCGTCCGGACAGGCGGCGATATGCAGAGCATGACAAAACGGCTTGCCGACCGTCTCGAGCGAGAACCCAATGACGGGCAGGGATGGGCGTTGCTGGCCCGCGCCTATACTGAAATAGGCGAATATCCACTGGCAGAAACTGCCTTTGCCAAAGCGGCGGCGCTACTGCCGCCCGATGCATCGCTGAATGCCGACTGGGCGAGCGTCCATGTCATGGCGCGCGGCGGCCAATGGGACGAGCAAGCATTCGATTTGGTCAAGCGAGCACTGGCAGTCGACCCCAAACACCTTAGGGCGCTGGGACTGGCCGGCAGCGGCGCACTGCACCGCGGCGACCACAAGCTGGCGAGGGAGTACTGGACGCAGATGAAAGCGGCAGCTCCCCCCGACTCCCCTGAGGCAAAAGAGGCAGATGCAAACCTCAACCAATTGAATGCGCGTCTGCGCGAAAAGCTCATGGTTCCCGACAACGGAATGGGGTGGATCGAACGCTCGGTAAAGCAAAGGCGCAACTGAGCGACTGCCGCACCATTCACTCAGGAACGCGGCTTGCGGCCGAACCGGGTGCGAAGGGATCACTCGGATAAAGGCCTCCGGAACTGCGGGAACTGCGTCGAGCTCCACAGTGGCGCCGACGATGAGCTGCGCCGGATCGCGCCGCGCAGGGATCGGGAATACGAATGGATTGCTGGTCCAGTATTTTTCCAAGGGAAGAAATCAATACGGCTACTCTCGGGCGCGCTTTAGCAAGATCGCGTTGCGCCTAAACCAATCGATACGCGTTTGGTCTCGGAGTTCTATTGCGATGCCGTTTTGAGTTGCAGAGCAGACAAGCCGCGACAATATTCCGTTGAGTGTTTTTTCGCTTCTCTTCTCGGCTTCAAGATGCTTGGCGGTGGATTGGAGCGACCGCGGTTGCGCTACCGTGATGTCATGGCTGCGCGCAGACGAGACGGAATCGTTGTCCCCCGGTTTGAAAATCGCAGTAATAGCAACGACCAGATTGAGGGGCGTATGCGGCTTGACCAGCCGGGAAGGGCGAGAGGCATGAACGTGAGGAAAAGGATGATTTTCACCGAGCGGCGGGGTGTTTTGGCGGGAGAGGGCGGGCTGCGTTGGTGCTAAAATGCCCGTTTGCATGAATTCATAATCCCTTGGTCGTTGGTTCGCATCCAACACCACCCACCAGTGTCGCTGTGAGGCCGCATGATCCTCTACAGAAGCAGAGGGCAGCGGGGCCTGACTTTTCAAGCAATGATGGAGGAGTGCAATATGGCTGGCGCTGTTACCGCGGAGAATCCGGTGAAAACGATGATGCGTGCGGGCAAGGTTGCGCTGGGTATGAACGTGCGTCTGGCGCGTTCCGGCGACATTGCCCGGATCGCCAAGTCGAGCGGCCACGACTTCATTTTCATCGACATCCAGCATTCGCTGTTCAATCTCGAAACCATCGGCCACATCGCGCAGGCCGCGCTCGGTTGCGGCATCGCGCCGCTGGTGCGCGTGCGCAGTTGCGATGACCCTGACACTTCGCTGCTGCTCGACAACGGTGTCACCGGCATCGTGTTTCCCGACATCAGCACGGCGGACGAGGCGCGGCGCGCGGTCAACCGTGCGCGGTTTCCGCCGCTCGGCCGCCGCTCGGTGTCCGGCGGTTACGCGATTTTCGATTACCGGCCGATGTCCACGGCCGAAGCGGTGCCGGCATTGCAGGAGAACACGCTGGTGGTATGTATGATCGAAACGCGGGAAGGCGTCGAGAACATCGACGCGATTGCCGCGGTCGAAGGTATCGATGTGATCCATATCGGCGCCAACGATCTGCTGACCGCGCTGGGCAAGCCCGGCCAGTTTGGTGATCCCGAGGGCGCTGCGGCGATCGAGAAGATCATCACCTCGGCGGTGCGGCATGGGAAAATTGCCGGTGTCGGTGGCGATCGCAATATCGCGCGCCAGATGGAATACATCCGCCGCGGTGCGCGCTTCATCACCACCAACAGCGAGATTGCCTTCATCATGGCCGAGGCCACGCGCGTTACGGGTGAACTGCGGCGGGCGCTGCAGTCTGGCGGAAATTGAATATAAGTATTTGTTTTTATTAATAAAATTAAAGGAGACTGCAATGAAGACCCTATCCCTGAAACCGGCGCTTGCCGGCATGATCGCTGCCGCGCTGGCGCTGCCCGCATTCATACAAGCCGCCGAGTGGGCCCCCACCAAGCCCATACGGGTCATCGTGCCGTTTCCCCCGGGCGGCAGCAATGACATCGTCGGCCGTCTGGTGGCCAGCGATCTGAGCCCGCTGCTCGGCCAGCAGGTGGTGATCGACAACCGCGGCGGTGCTGGCGGCATCATCGGTTCCGAGATCGCAGCGAATGCGCAGCCCGACGGACACACGCTGCTGATCGCTTCGGTTGCTTTTGCCTACAACCCTTCGATTTACAAATCGAAGGTGCGCTTCAATCCCGAAAAATCGTTCACCCCGATCGCGCTGATCGGCACCGGCCCCAGCGCGCTGACCGTGAATCCCAAGGTTCCGGCGAAAACCACCAAGGATCTTCTCGACATGGCGAAGGCCAAGCCGGGGGCGTTGAACTATGCCACCGCCGGCATTGGCAGTTTCCAGCACCTGAGTACCGAATTGCTTAAGCTGCAGGCGAACATCAACATTACCCACATCCCGTTCAAGGGCGGCGGCCCGGCGATGGCCGACGTGATCGCCGGCAACACCCAGATCACCATGGGCTCATTGCTGCAACTGGTGCCGCACATCCAGAGCAACCGGCTGAGGCTGCTGGCAGTGGGCAGCGCCAAGCGCAACAATGCGTTTCCCAATACGCCGACCGTTGCCGAAACCGTGCCTGGTTACGAAGCCAACAACTGGTGGGGCATCCTGGCGCCGGCTGGCGTGTCGCCGGCGATCGTGCGCAAGCTGGAAGCCGCGGTCGAAAAAGTGGTGAAAACGCCTGAGATGCAGAAAAAGTTTGATTCGCAGGGCGCCGAGGTGTTGTACATGAACTCCGTGACTTACGGCAAGTACATCAAGGCTGAAACGACCAAGTGGTCCAAAGTGGTCCGCGACGCAGGGATCAAGGCGGAATAAACCGACGGGCGGCGCTCTAGCCGCCCCTTTTTTCTGGAGAAATCAAATGCCGCATGTCATACGCATACATCAGAACGGTGGTCCGGAGCAGATGCAATGGGAAGAAGTTGCCGTAGCTGATCCGGGCCCCGGTGAGGTCCGTGTCCGCAATACCGCAATCGGCCTGAATTTCATCGATACCTATCATCGTTCCGGGTTGTACCCACTGCCGATGCCGCTGGTGCTGGGCTCGGAGGGCGCGGGCGTGGTCGAGGCCGTCGGCCCCAAGGTCAAGGAGTTCAAGGTCGGTGACCGCGTGGCTTATGCGCAGCCGCTGGGCGCCTATGCCGAAGTGCTGTTGCGCCCGGTGGCGCGGCTGGTGAAAATTCCCGCCGGCATCAAGGACGAAACGGCCGCGGCGATGATGCTGAAAGGCATGACCGCCTGGTACCTGTGCCGTCGCACTTACCGGGTGAAAAAGGGCGACACCATCGTCGTGCATGCCGCCGCGGGCGGTGTCGGTCAGATCCTGTGCCAGTGGGCGAAACACCTGGGCGCAACGGTGATCGGTACTGTGGGCAGCGACGAAAAGGTCGCACTGGCCAAGAAGGCCGGCTGCAAACACGTCGTGGTGATGTCGCGCGAGAAGCTGTCCGAGCGCGTCAAGGCCATTACCAAGGGCAAGGGCGTACCGGTCGTTTACGACGGCGTCGGCAAGGATACGTTCATGGAATCGCTGGACTGCCTGGCGCCCCTGGGCCTGATGGCCAGTTTCGGCAATGCGTCCGGTGCGGTGGCGCCGGTCAACATCGGCATCTTGGCGCAAAAGGGTTCGCTGTTCCTGACGCGGCCGACGCTGGTCAACTACACATCGGCGCGCGAGGACCTGCTGACGGCGGCCCGCGAGTTGTTTGCCGTGGTCAAGAAAGGCGCCGTGAAAATCACCATCAATCAGCGCTATCCGCTGCGCGAGGCGGCGCAGGCGCATCGTGACCTCGAAGCGCGCAAGACCACCGGTTCCACGGTACTGTTGCCGTGATTCCCGTCGCATCCGGAGCACGGCAGGTATTGCCGTGCTCCGGAATGCACGCGCTGGCCGAGGGCGGCAGTTCTGCAGCGTCCGCTACTGGCCGCAATGCGTCCGCGACTGACGGTCTCCAGGCGGTTCCGTACAATAGCAACATGAAAATATGCGGGTGGACGTTCGCGATCCTGGCGTTATTCACGGGTATTGCCTGTGCGCAGGAGCAGGCGCCGGTGGAGGACCGCAGCCGGTCGCTGCAGCAGGGGCAGTACCGTGCCGGTATGGCCTACCGCGAACTGGAACAGGCGCGCCACGACGCAAAATTCGCAGAGCAGGATGTGCTGAATCTGCGTGACGCGCATGCCGCCGCGCAGCAGCAGGCCGACTCACGCAAGCACGATCTCGATGCCGCGCAGAAAGCGCTCGATGCGGCGCGGGCCCGCTTGGCGGCAGCGCAGCAGGCTTATGATCGCGAAGTGAATGCGATCGACGCCGCGCACCGTGCGGCGCCTGCCGCAGGGTCAGTTAAATAGCAGGTTCGGCCTGTTTCAGGCGCGCCGGCTGCTGGCGCCGCCATCCACCGTGATGATGGTGCCGGTGGTGTAACCCGAGAGCGGCGAACACAGAAATGCCACCAGAGCGCCGATCTCTTCGACCGTGGCCATGCGACCGAACGGTGATTTGCTGACCAGTTCCGGCCAGCGATCGGCATTGCCAAGATCCTTCGTTGCGCGTTCGCGCAGCCGTTTCACGGCGCGGTCGGTGGCGGTGCCGCCGGGATTGACGCCGACCACGCGCACATTGAATTCCGGGCTTTCAGCGCCCAGGGCGCGCGTGAACGCCATCAACGCAGCATTGCCCATGCTGCCGGCGATGTAGCTCGCTACCGGCCGCTCACCGGCGGCGCCGATCACGTTGACGATGACGCCGCTGCGCCGCTCCCGCATCCTGGCGTAGATTTCGCGGGTGATGTCGATGAAGCCGAAGACCTTGAGGTCCCAGGCCTGCTTCCAGGTGGCATCGTCCAGTGTATCCAGCGTGCCCTGCGGAATCGCACCGGCGTTGTTGACGAGAAAATCGACGTTGCCGCAATCGCGGGCGAGTGCAACGGCATTCGCAGCGTTCGACAGGTCCGCGGCATGGCAGGTGATTTCGACGGCGTGTTTGCGCAGGATGCCGGCACGGGCGGCTTCCAGATCGTCTGCGCTGCGCGCGGCAAGATGGAGATGACAGCCTTCTGCGGCCAGCAATTCGGCAACGCCCAGACCGATACCCCGCGAGCCGCCGGTGATCAGTGCCTGTTTTCCCTTCAATCCCAGTTCCATGTCCGGTGTTCCTCCGCAGTGTCGTGGTTTGCCGACGGTATCCGGATATTAGCATCGCACCGGCGTTCATATCGTCAACGGCAATCCGGTACGGGCGTTATAGGCACACGACCCGAAGGGTTCGGGACGAACTGCGTAATTGCGCGAATGGAAATTCAGAAAACCTGGAGACATCATGAACAGACTGCTGACCACCCTGCTTGCCGCCGGCTTTGCCGCGCTGACCTTCAATGCTGTTGCCCAGACGGCGCCGGCACAACCGGCTGCACCGGCGAAAGCGACCCCTGCAACTCCGGCTGCACCGGCAACGGCTGACGGCGCGAAAGCAACCCCCGCGACTCCGGCACAGCCGTCGTCCCAGGCCAAGTCGGACAAACCGAAGAAAGCCAAGGCCGACAAGCCGAAGAAAACCAAGACGGAAAAGCAGAAGAAGACCAAGCAAACCAAGAAATCCGGCGACAAATCGCCAACCACGGAAGCGGTTCCGGCGAAGTAACGGTCAGTGCGGCCGCCTGTTTCGGCGGTGCGTTAGAATCAACAAGGCAGGCGCGATGCGCCTGCCTTGTTTTTTGCTGCGACCCGAATCTGCCGGAGGTGCATTGCAACACGCGCCACTACCGTCGCGATGGGTTGGCGCATACTGTCACCACGGTATTTGATAAATTTTTATAAAACAATGACTTATTTGGATTCGCAGAGTGGGGCACCGTATCCGGACACGGTGCCACGCTGGTGTGGCGACAGCGGCGCCTATCTGAATCTTGCGCCGGGGCAAGGGCTCACCCGCGAGCATATCAACCACGGCGAGCACTCGGTGTGGCGTTATGCGCGGGCCATCGATGTCGACGCGCGCGGTGCCGTGTCGCTGGGCGAGGGCGGCACGCCGCTGCTCAACCGCGTCTGGGACGGGGTGCCGGTGCGCTTCAAGCTCGAATTCATGATGCCCACCGGTTCGTTCAAGGACCGTGGCATGACGGTAATGGTCAGCTACCTGAAAAGCCGTGGCATTGACCACGTGCTGGAGGACTCGTCGGGGAATGCCGGCGCATCGCTGTCAGCGTACGCCGCGGCGGCCGGCATGCGTTGCCGCATCCTGGTTCCGGAAACAGCGTCCTACCCGAAGATCGCGCAAATCGCCGCCTGCGGCGCCGATGTCATTACGGTGCCGGGAACGCGGCAGGATGTCGCGGACGCGGCGTTGCGCATGAGTTCGGAAATTTTTTATGCCAGTCATAACTGGCAACCCTATTTCATCGAGGGCACCAAGACGCTGGCCTATGAGCTGTGGGAAGGCCTGGGTTTTCGCGCACCGGACAACATCGTCACGCCGCTGGGTTATGGCAGCAATGTGCTGGGTCTCGATCGCGGTTTCGACGAACTGTTGCGCAACGGTGAAATCAACACCCGCCCGCGCATCTTCGGCGTGCAGGCAGCGAACTGTGCACCCTGTTATGCCGCCTGGGCGGCAGGTGGCGAATCGCCGGTGGCGACAGCGGTCACCCAGACCATTGCCGAGGGCATCGCCTCGTCTCAACCGACGCGGCTGCGCGAGGTGCTGCGTGCGGTACGGACATCCGACGGCGCCATTGCCGCAGTCAGCGAAGCGGAAATCATCGCGGCCCTGGGCACATTGGCACGCATGGGATTGTATGTGGAGCCGACCTGCGCGGCCGCGGCCGCGGGACTGACGCAATTGCTGGCATCCGGCGCCATCCGCCGGGGCGAGGATACCGTCGTGGTGCTGACGGGCAGCGGCTTGAAGAGTTCCGAGCGCATCGGACAGTTGTTGAATCTGCATCCGCGCACGTTATAAGGGTCAACCGTGGTCGCATGTTGGACCCCGCCGCTGTGGTTCTTGACACTGCGAACAGCGCGCGCATAGATTCAGGCCCGCGCGTTGCATACCGGTCACGCCATCAGCGAAGGATATTCCCCGTCATGAAAATCACCGCCGTCAAAAGCTACGCCGTGCATCCCGGCTGGCGCAAGAATCTGATATTCGTCAAGGTCGAGACCGATGCCGGTATTCACGGCTGGGGTGAAGCCTATTCGCAATATGACCGCGATACCGCGGTGATGGCTCAGCTCGCCGCGCTGGGGCCATACATGGTCGGCCGCAGCCCGTTCGACATCAAGCATTTCACCCAGTTTGCATTCGATGATTACGCAGCCCGTCGCGGCTCGGTCGAGCTGTTTTGCGCGATCAGCGGCATCGAACAGGCGATGTGGGATATCGTCGGCAAGGCTGCCAAACAGCCCGTGTACAACCTGCTCGGCGGACGTTACCGCGACAAAATCCGCGTCTATGCCAACGGCTGGAGCTATGGCATGAAAGAGCCTGCCGACTACGCGCGCGCTGCCGAGGCCGTGGTCAAGCAGGGTTTCACGGCGATGAAGTTCGATCCGTTGCCTTCACCGTGGCGCACATATATCCCCAAGGAGCATGAGCGACGCGCGATCCGTGTGGTGAAGGCGATACGCGACGCAGTCGGCCCCGATGTCGACCTGCTGATCGAGCAGCATCGGCGGCTGGCGCCGATGCACGCGATCCGGCTCGACAAGCAACTGGCCGAGTTCGATCTCTACTGGATGGAAGAATCCTGCCAGGCAGAGTTTCCCGATGAACTGGCGCAGATCCGCCGCGAGATCGGCGTGCCGATGGTGATCGGCGAGGCCACCTACACCAAGACCGGTTTCCGGCCGCTGCTGGAGAAGCGCGCGGCCGACATCCTGAATCCCGACGTGGCCTGCGTCGGCGGCATTCTGGAACTGAAGGAAATCGCGGCGATGGCCGAGCCGTTCCTGGTCGCCATGTCGCCGCACAATTACAACTCGACCCTGGTGGCGCTCGCGTCGACCGTGCATGCCTCGGCGACGATGCCGAATTTCATCATCACCGAATACTTCCTGCCGTTCGTCGATTTCTGCGACAGGATTTCACCGAATCAGCTCAAGCCGAAGAACGGCTATATCGAGCTGCCGACGGCGCCGGGCCTGGGTGTCGACGTCGATGAGGCGGCGTTGCTCCAGCATCCGGCGAAGGTGTATCCGCAGCGCAAGCTGCGCACGCCGGCTGACGAAGGCCCATAAATACAATATATCCAATTGCTTGCGAGCGGCCACTGGCTGCTCAGGCGGCGTGCAGCAGCCCCCGGTTGCCGTCGGTCCTGATCGCGGTGCCGAACGCTGCACTGCGCTGCTGCAGCGCGGCCACTGCGGCCCGTTCGTGCGCCATGTCGCAGATCACTGTTTCATTGCGCTCGTTGTGGCGCACGAATTCAAAGGAGGCGCTGTCGAGTTCGCGTCCGTTGAGCGTCACGCGCGCGAGCATGCCCAGCCAGTCACCGTGCTGGCGGCCGCCATGGCCGGTGTGAAACGAAAAGCTGCCCAGACCATAGAACACCGGTTTGCCCTTGTAGATTTCCACCGGCAGCGAGTAATGCGGGCCGTGACCGATGACGATATCCGCGCCGGCATCGATCACCGCATGGGCGATCTCGGTCATGTACTCGAGCACTTCCTCGTGCAAGCCCCAGTGATGTGACGCCACCACCACGTCTGCCTGTTTGCGCAACGCGGCGATCTCACCGACATAATCGGCGAGGTATTGGCGATCGGCCCAGGTCAGGATCACCGGCGGTACGCCCGGCCGGTTGGCGGGCGGCATTTCAGGGCGGGTCTTGTGCAGCGGCAGCTGATAGGCCGTGTGGCCGCGCAGCACGGCGACGCCGGGCGAGTGCTCGCCTGCTTCATGGTTGGTCGGCCAGTAGACGGAGGTGCGCTGGACGAAACCGTAACGCACGCCGTTGCGGGTGACGATGACCGGTGCCCGTGCCTGCGCACGGTTGAGCCCGGTGCCGGTTGCGGGGATGCCGAGTTTTTCCAGTTCACGCAGCGAGGAACGAATGGCATCGGCGCCGTAATTGACGTTATTGGCGTTGCCGACGGCGTCATAGCCGGCGAGCTTGAGCGCGGCCCCTGCTGCAGGCGCTGCGTAAAAACCCTCATCGGTTGCCGAAGTCCGGGCCGGCGGTTGATACAGGCAACACTCGAGGTTGCCGAACAGCACGTCAGTACGCCGGAGGGTATCCGCAATTCTTCCGAATGGCAGCGCCGGATCGGCAACGTTCATCAGGTTGATGTCGCCAGTGAACAGCAGCGTGCGACTCATGCGTATCTCTCCCGGTGTTGATGGAATGCCCGCGGACCGCGCCCGCGCGACATGGGGCTTGTAGCGCGCGCATCCCTGTTACGCAAGCGTTGCCAGCGCCGGGCGGCGGGTCATGTCCCGTGATGTCCGCCACAGGCCGCCTTGAACAAATGCATTCGACTTAGATTTTCTAACGCATTGGGCTATAAAATCTATATTGCGAAGCAACATAAAACGCTTGACGGCAGATCGCGCTGTGGCACAATGGGAACCGTGTTGGGTGCCTTCTACAGGCATCGGCACATATCCTCCAAAACCTCCTCCTTTGGTGGAACTTCAGCGCAACCCTCCGGGGTTGCGCTTTTTTTTGCGTGGATGTTGCGACGCAAAATAATAACAAAAATTAGCAAATGATGATATTTATTCCATACCGTGAGCATAGTGCGGGGTCGCGCCGCGTGGACGACCTGGCCGGCAGCCGCGTGGCGACCGGCTGGCCGTGCCCGCAGTGCCGTGGCCGACTGCACGCGGGATCGGCGTGATGCCGTGCGCGGCGGTTGCGCAGAGGCATCGTCCGACAGGTGCTTTGATATACTGAACAGCAGCAGGATTTCTGGATCAATTTGCCCTTGGCGCGACGGTCATGTGCCGAGCCTCATGTTCCAAGCCAGCTCCAGATGGCCATCGGTGTGCGGTCGCTGCCGGACTCGCGTTTTGCACAATCGTGGGTTTATTGACTGCGGTCAAGGCTGGCGCTGCAACCGCTGTAATAGATTTGGCGTCCCTGCAGTGCCGGGGGCGTTTCTTTTAAACGAGCGCACTTCACGCGGACCGGAACCATGAAAATCCACGAATATCAGGCCAAAGAACTGCTGCGCAAGTACGGCGTCATTACGCCGCGCGGCATCCCCTGTTTCAACGTTGACGAGGCCGTCAGTGCCGCCGCCAAACTCGGCGGCAGCGTCTGGGTCGTCAAGGCCCAGATTCATGCGGGTGGTCGCGGCAAGGGCGGCGGCGTCAAGGTCGCCAAGTCACCGGCTGAGGTCAGGGCGCATGCGTCCGCGATACTCGGCATGCAACTGAAGACGCACCAGACCGGTCCCGAGGGGCAGAAGGTGCGGCGGTTGCTGATCGAGGAAGGCGCCGACATCAAGAAGGAACTCTATGTCGGGCTGGTCATCGACCGTGGCAGCCAGCGCGCGGTGCTGATGGCTTCGAGCGAGGGCGGCATGGACATCGAGGAAGTCGCCGCGCATACGCCGGAGAAAATACACAAGGTCGTGATCGATCCGATGCTCGGACTGAGCGATGCCGATGCTGATGACATTGCCCGCAAGATCGGCGTGCCTGATGCGGCGGTGCCGCAGGCGCGCGCGATGCTGCAGGGGCTCTACGAGGCGTTCGACGAAAATGACGCCTCTCTGGCCGAAATCAACCCGCTGATCCTGACCGGTGATGGCAAGGTCGTCGCGCTGGATGCGAAGATCGATTTCGACGGCAACGCGCTGTTCCGGCATCCGGATATCGTTGCATTGCGCGATCTCGACGAGGAAGATCCGGCGGAAGTCGAGGCCTCCAAACACGACCTCAACTACATCCAGCTCGACGGCAATATCGGTTGCCTGGTCAATGGCGCGGGGCTGGCGATGGCGTCGATGGACATCATCAAGCTCTACGGCGGCAACCCTGCCAACTTTCTCGACGTGGGCGGCAGTGCGACTGCGGAGAAAGTCACCGAAGCATTCAAGATCATGCTGCGCAATCCGCAGCTGAAGGCGATCCTGGTCAACATCTTCGGCGGCATCATGAAGTGCGATGTGATTGCACAGGGCGTGGTCGCCGCCGCCCGCGAGGTCAGCCTCGGTGTGCCGCTGGTGGTGCGCCTGGAGGGCACCAACGTCGACCTCGGCAAGAAAATCCTTGCCGAGTCCGGCCTGCCGATCATTTCCGCGAACAACATGGCTGATGCCGCGCAGAAAGTCGTTGCTGCGGCGAAGGGGAAAAACTGATGTCGATTCTGATCACCAAGGATACCCGGGTGATGACCCAGGGGATTACCGGCAAGACGGGGCAGTTTCATACCAAGACGGGCAAGGAATACGCCAACGGCAGGAATTGCTATGTCGCCGGCGTCACACCGAAAAAGGGCGGCCAGAGTTATGAGGGCATTCCCATTTTCAATTCGGTGCGCGAGGCGAAGGATGCAACGGGCGCGAACGTCTCCGTGATCTATGTACCGCCGCCCTATGCCGCCGCGGCGATCGAAGAAGCGGTGGATGCGCAGCTGGACCTGGTGATCTGCATCACCGAGGGGATTCCGGTGCGCGACATGGTGCGCCTGAAATACAAGATGGAAAAGCAGCGCAGCAGGACGCTGCTGATCGGACCGAACTGTCCCGGCGTGATCACCCCCGACGAAATCAAGATCGGCATCATGCCCGGCCATATTCACAAGAAGGGCCCGATCGGCGTGGTGTCGCGCTCCGGTACGCTGACCTACGAGGCGGTCGGGCAGCTGATGGAAATCGGGCTGGGCCAGTCCTCCTGCGTCGGCATCGGCGGCGATCCGGTCAACGGCCTGAAACACATCGATGTCATGAAAATGTTCAACGATGATCCGCAGACCGAGGCGGTCATCATGGTCGGCGAGATCGGCGGCTCCAACGAGGAAGAGTGCGCACGCTGGGTCAAGGCCAATATGAAAAAGCCGGTGGTGGGTTTTATCGCCGGCGTCACTGCACCGCCCGGCAAGCGCATGGGGCATGCCGGGGCGATCATTTCCGGTGGCAAGGGCACAGCGGAAGAAAAGCTTGCGGTGATGGAAGAGTGCGGCATCAGGACAACGAAGAATCCTGCCGAAATGGGCAAGCTGCTGAAGTCCGTGCTCAAGTAAACGTCGTGATGCCCGGCTGCTGCACCCGGACGATGTGATAATCGAGGAGGAGAGATTTTGGAAGGTGGCATCGTAAAGCGCGGCAAACGTGCGCGTGGGGCCCTCAAGGGTCGTGCGGTGGATGCGGGCGCGTCGGCCGAAGTGCAGGCACTGCTGGCCGAGGCGCAGCGCGAGACCGGCATGCAGCCGCGGCGCCGCGACCTGCTGATCGAGAATCTGCACCGCATCCAGGACCGTCATGGGCACATCTCCGCTGCGCATATCGTCGCACTGGCGCGCGAGATGCAGCTGGCCATGACCGAGGTGTACGAGGTCGCCACGTTCTACCACCATTTCGACGTGGTGAAGGAGGGTGAGCGGGCGCCCCCGGCATTGACTGTGCGCGTCTGCGATTCGCTGTCCTGCGAACTGTCCGGGGCGAGCGCGCTGATCAGCGGCCTGACGG
>Ga0105107_10001195_pt1 | contig 16898 bp, 15 predicted proteins | sample PPLLaktember2015_6_FD_79335 | JGI IMG/M metagenome (GOLD analysis project Ga0105107, IMG submission 79335) | Freshwater sediment microbial communities from Prairie Pothole Lake near Jamestown, North Dakota, USA - PPLs Lake P8 Core (1) Depth... | ecosystem: Environmental > Aquatic > Freshwater >...
GCAAGGACACGCGTCATAATCACTCCTCCATGGCACGGCCCGCGGCCGCGAATGGCACTGAACCGTAGGGCATTACGCCGCGCCCGACCGGGGGATCCGCGCGACGTAGGGTGCCGGTGAAAACTCTCGCGGACCGGAGAGTCGATCCGCGCTGGTCGCCGAGCTCGGGCCAAGGGCCCGTGCCGCGTCGCCCGTCGATGCGGCGAAGGCCGGCGATATTGTCGTAGTGACGGTCCCTCTCAAGAACTACCAGGCCGTCCCCGTCGCGCCACTGGCGGGGAAGGTCGTGATCGACACGAACAACTACTACCCGCAGCGGGATGGCCACATTCCGGAGCTCGACAACGAATCCACCACCACGTCCGAGCTGCTCCAGGCACACTTGCCGACCTCGAGGGTGGTGAAGGCCTTCAACCACATTCAGGCCGCGGCGCTGACGACGGTCAGCCAGCCGGTACGGCGAATCGCCGTGCGCTGGTGATAGCCGCAGACGATGCGGAGGCGAAGGCGACCGTGACGCGCCTGCTGGATCAGTTCGGGTTCGATGCGGTGGACGCGGGCCCGTTGAGGGAAGGCTGGCGCATCCAGCGCGATACGCCGGGTTATGGTCCCCGGCGGACGGCCGACGAACTGCGGAACGACCTGGCGGCGGCCAGGAGGTATCGCGACCAGTGATCGCGGTGTGTCTGTGCAGCTCCTCGCTGCGCTCGACCGGCCCTGCTCCATCTGCGGCAACTGCGGCTGCTTCGCGTTCCCGGGGCGATTCGCGTCTGGTGTCGGCGATTCGCGACAAGACGCCGGTGCGCACGCTCAGGACCGTCGCGGTCACCCGCTACGTCACGCCGCTCCGCGAAGGCGGCTCTCTCCCCGCCATCGTGGAGGCGGACGACGACGGGCTGTACGTCCTGAAGTTCCGTGGGGCGGGCCACGGCGCGAAGGCGCTCGTGGCGGAGGTCATCGCCGGCGAGATCGGGCGCGCGCTCGGCCTGCCGGTGCCCGAGATCGTGCTGGCCACGCTCGATCGAGACCTGGCACGGACCGAGCCCGACCAGGAGAACCACGCGCTCCTTCACGATAGCGCCGGGTTGAACGCGGCGCTGGACTACCTGCCGGGTTCAGTGAACTTCGACCCGGTGGTCCATCGCGTGCCGGAGGAGTTCGGGTTGAAGGTCGCCTGGTTCGATGCGTATGTCAGCAACGTCGACCGTACCCCGCGCAACACCAACATGCTGATGTGGCACCGCGCCCCGTGGCTGATCGACCATGGGAGCACGCTCTGCTTCCACCACGCGCCAGGGTGGGAGGATGATCCGGTGCGGCCGCGCGCCGTGTTCCCTGCCATCAGGGATCACGTGCTGCTGCGGACGGCGGCCAAAATCGGGGACGTGGATGGCGGGATGGCCGCCGCGCTCGGGCGGGTCCCGGACGAGTGGCTCGACGACAGCGCGGCCGGGATTTCGGCCGAGGACGTGCGGGGCGCCTACCGTCGCTACCTGCTCGAGCGGCTCGCGGCGCCGCGCGGTTTCGTGGAGGAGGCGGCGCGTGCCCGCTGAGTACACCTACGACTACGCGATCATTCGCGTCGTACCCCGCGTCGATCGGGGAGAGAAGATCAACGTCGGCGTCATCCTGTCGTGCGCGGATACGGACTTCCTGGACGCCCGCATCGAGGTAGATGAATCGCTGCTGCGCGCGGTCGATCCCACCGTCGACCTGGAGGCGGTGCGCGCGAACCTCGCGGTCATCCCGGCGGTCTGCAAGGGCGGTCCGGAGGCCAGGTCGATCGGAGCGCTGCCGTCGCGCGGTCGGTTCCGCTGGCTCGTGGCGCCGCGCAGCACGATCATCCAGCCTTCCGCTGTCCACACGGGGCGGACGAGCGACCCGGCGGCGTGCCTGGACCACCTGATGGATCGGATCGTGCGGCGCGGACGTCGGTCTCAGGCGACATTTCGTTCTTCAGCATCTGCCCTGTCTGCCCATCTGCGGCCGTGTTCCATCTGCGCCATCCTATGGCGGCGGCGGAGGATCAGAACCCGACGTGCCAGATCGTCAGGCCGCCCTCCTTGTCGAAGTGCTGCCGCAGGCCGGGTAAGCTCCGCACGCTGCTCCAGAACGCCGAGGCCTGTGCCGGCACCGGCCTCACGTCGAAGGCCAGCCCAGACAGATGATGACTGAGGCGACCCAGGTCCCGCGGCGAGAAAGTCTTGAACACCTTCAGCAGCCCGTCTGCAATCGCCTGCTGCGTGCGCGCCTCCGGATGGGCGTCGACCCACGCCTGTGCCGCGGCGCTCACTGGATTGGACGCGTAAGTCTGCGCGATCCAGCGACGGTTCTTCACGACGTTGCCGGCCATCGCCGATGCTTGACGTGCCGCGTCACGTCGACCGCTTGTGAACACCACCCAGGGATGCTTGCGCTTGATCGCGTACGCTGCGCTTCGCGCCGGCTCAGCCAGATCGAGCGATTCGATCGCGAAATCGGCGCCGCTTGCTGGCGCGATTCCGCCGGACCCCGTCCCAGTCGGCAGCGTCCGACGCTGACTCTGGCCCGCGCCGTCGATCGCCGCCCACGTTTGCGATCCAACGATGCCGTCGGCGACGAGCCCGCGGGACCGCTGGAAGGATCTGACGACGGCGTCGGTCAGCGACCCGAAGTTCCCGTCGGCCCTACCGGCAGAGAAGCCTATCGCGGCAAGGCGCGACTGCAGATCCACAACGGCCAGGCCTGAGGCGCCCTTCCTGAGCACGCTGCGATTCGTGCCAGTGCCGTAGAACGGCAGTTCTCGCACGACCGCTCTGTCGGATCCATCGCCTCGATCGCGGTCAACACCGAACAGGGTCAGTGTTGTTCCGCGACGCACCCATCGTCCCGACATTCCCATGGTTGGAGTCTCTCTCGCCAGAGCAATGGCTCCAGCGCGATCACGGATCATGCACGTGCTGTGCCTGCACGCCGGCCAGCCCAGGGCTGCCCGGCAGGACGGATTCGCGACAACGGGGCTGCCTGCGCGAAGCCCACTTCGCATCTTCGCGGCATCCCGGCCACCCAGACGAACCGCGCTTCGCAGCGGCGGCACGTTCCGGTAGGGGCCGCGCGCGTGGCACGGGCGACGCGCCGTCGATCGCACCGACCATTCGCGCACATCCGGTCGGGTGGCGGAGGCCCCCGGCGGTTGGCGCAAAACGTGCACTGGAGGCGGCAACGTTACGACGCCGCAGACTACGCGCTCGAGCGCGCCACGCTCGCCGCCCAGGACGTTTCGGGAAGGTGCGCCGATGAATCGGACATTGCTCGACTACACGCCGGAGACTGAAATACCCGACGCCGAGACCGTTGGTGATGACACCTCCCTCGACTCCGGAAGGTCCGGATCCGTGGTCAGTGAAACCGAGGAGCTGGAGTTCGCCGCCGAGTTCCTCGAGGTGCAAAGCGAGCACGACCTCGATCGGTTCCTCGGGAAGTTGATCTCGCGTACCGGCACAGCCGCTGGGACGACGGTGCGATCACCGATCGGCCAGGCGCTCGGCGGAGTGCTCAAGCATGCCGCCAGGCAGGCGCTACCGCTCGCGGGCCGCGCGATCAGCGGCTACGTCGGCAGCAGCACTGGCCCGCAGGTCCTTGACACAGGCACAGCCGCGGCCGGACGGCTCTTCGGCCTCGAGCTCGAGGGGCTGAGCCCGGAGGACAAGGAGTTCGAGATCGCCAGGAGCTTCGTTCGCTTCTCCGAAGACACGATCAGGTCTGCCGTCACCGCGCAGAGTCCGGCACCGCCGATGGTGCTCGCGCAACTCGCTGCGGGGCAGGCTGCCTCCCGATACGCGCCCGGCCTCCTTCGCAGCGCGCCGCCGACGATCTCGGGTCGCTGGATCCGTCGCGGCCGCAACATCGTCGTCGTCAACAGCTAGCGCCGCTGGCGCCTCAGCTCTCAAAGGAGTACGTCAATGCATGACATCGATCGCACCCAAATGGAGTTCACGCAGGATTCCGGTTACGAGACCGAGTTCGAGTCCGGCGACTCATGGGCCGCCGAAAGCGGCCTGCTGAGCGAGACCGACGAGATGCAACTCGCCTCAGAGCTGCTTGGCGTCAGCACCGAAGCGGAGCTCGATCAATTCCTCGGCAACCTGATCAAGAAGGCGTCGTCGGCGATTGGATCGGTCGTGCGCTCTCCGATCGGCCAGGCAGTCGGCGGCGTGCTCAAGAGCGCCGCGAAGAAGGCGCTGCCCCTTGCCGGCGGCGCGCTTGGTGGCTACCTGGGCGGCCCGCTCGGCGCAAAGATCGGCAGCGGCTTCGCCTCCGCCGCTGGCAGCGCGCTCGGACTCGAGGCCGAGAGCATGAGCCAGGAGGAGCGCGAGTTCGAGGGCGCCAAGCAGTTCGTCCGCTTCGCTGCCAACACCGTGCAGAAAGCCGCGGCATCGCCGATGGCGGCCAACCCGGCGGGGGCGGCGCAGGCCGCCGCCACGAGCGCCGCACGCCAGTTCCTGCCTGGACTCGTCGGCAATGCTGGCGCTGGCGCCGGTATCGCTGCGGCGGGCCGCGGACAGACTGGGCGATGGCTGCGGCGCGGGACCAAGATCGTTCTCTACGGCGTGTGACGAGGCGCTCATGAGCCCCTTCGCTGCATGGATGCTGACGCAGGAAGCGCGGGCGTTGCAGACCAGGCTCGGCCGAGTCCGGCCGTTCGCCCTGCTCGAGCCGATGGTCCCGGCCGCCGCGCTCCTGCCGACCGCGCAGAGCGCCATCGAGGAGTACCTGCTGGTCGGCCGCCGCAGCCTGCGCGGCCAGGTGCGCGACTTCATCGAATGGCTGCGCGGCCCCGGCCGGGACGCCAGTAATGCCCAGGGGCAGCGACGCTTCTCGATGCTGCGCCTGCTGTTCAACGCGGTGCTGACACAGTTCGATCTGTTCAGCGACGTGATCACCCAGCGCAGCGAGCACGACACGGGGGTGTGGCTATCCGGGCTCGACGTCGCGTCAGCCGATGCGCTGTCGATGGACGGGAGCCCGGTCGCCGTTCCACCGGTCATCTGCTACCTCGATCGGGGCGCCGGGGCCGCGATCCGCCGCGCCCGCACGCGGTTGCCCGGCGGCGGCACGAACCCGGTGGCAGTCATCCGTGTGCCGCGGGAGCGCATGGTCGGCAGCAGCATCGCCTCCTCGCTCTTCCACGAAGTCGGCCACCAGGCCGACGCGCTATTGAGCTTCTCGGAATCGCTGCGTCCCGTCCTGCGGGGCATGCAGCGCGACCGGAACAACGACGCGCCAGTGTGGCAGTACCTCGAGCGCTGCATCTCGGAGATCGTCGCCGACTTCTTCGCAGTCGCGCGTGTCGGCATCGCCTCGAGCGTCGGCCTCATCGGCGTCGTCAGCCTGCCGCGGGCGTTCGTCTTCCGTCTCAACCTCGACGACCCGCACCCGGTACCGTGGATTCGCGTCACGCTCAGTTGCGCGATGGGCGAGTCGCTGCACCCGCATCCGCAGTGGCGGCGACTCGCCGATGTGTGGGAATCGTTCTACCCGATCGCGGAACTCGACGCCGAACGGCGCCAGTTCTTCGAGCGGCTGGTCGCGAACACCCCGGCCTTCGCCTCTCTGCTCGTGAATCACCGGCCTGCAGCGCTGCACGGGCGGTCGCTCCCCGAGGTGCTGGACGTCGCCGGGCGGCAGCCGGCGCAACTGACCGCGCTCTTCCAGGCCTGGTCGCGCTACCCGGCGCAGCTCTACGACGCGCGAGCGTCGCTCGTATTCGCCGTCTTCGGCCAGGCCCGCGCCGACGGCCTGCTGACGCCGGAGGACGAGAGCGTGCTGCTCGCGAAAGCGCTGAACCACTGGGCGCTTCGCAGCACGCTCGACACCGCGTTCGGCTGCGCCTCGGCGCCTCCTGCGCGTCAGCGACCGCAGACGGCCATGGGGCAGCGGGAACGTTTTGCGACCATCCACCAAGGAGATTGATATGGGCACCTACGACCGTGCGGATAAGAGCAAGCGCGGCGGGATCGTGGTCACGGTCACCGACGATGGACATCCGGTGACCGGCGCATCCGTTAGCCTCTTCAAGGCCCCGGAAGCGCTGGCGCGCTGCGACGACTTCCATCCGGCGAAGTGGAAGCCGGCGGCCTCCGACTACCTCGCGACCCTGTCGACGCTGCACGACGACGACCAGCCTGGCGTCGGCACTGTGACATTCGACAGTCTCGCGCCGGGTTTCTACATCCTGCAGTACGAACACCAGCCGGAGCAGAAGCCGCAGTGCATCGAGGTCACGCCGCGATGCCTCTGCAGCGCGTGCTTCGACTTGGAGCTTGGCGTCTCCATGGACATCAAGTACGTCACCGACGACTGCCGCGAGATCCCCTGCGCGATTCCCAGGATCGGCGATCAGGAGCAGGTGAGACTGAGCTGGAAGGACGCCAAGATCGACCGCTCTCCCTTCACGCTGACCCCACCGGCCGACGCCATCGAGACGCCGCATCACACGTTCGTTCGCCCGGTCACGACCGCCGGCGCCAACAGCTCGGTCTGGATGCTGGCGCTGCCGGCGCGAGGGCCGCTTCCCAGCGGGGCGCCGGCCCCACCACCGGCGAACCGGCTGCTGACGAACTCGTTCGTCGCCGCGCCCCGCGCGGCGCAGAACATCGCCGGCACGGTGGGCGTCAGCCTGCAACGCACCGCCACGGCGCTGACCGACGACGTGTCGCACTGGAAGGCGGTCCTCAACGTTACGGACGCGATGTCCTTCAACACCTACAACCGCTTCATGGAGATGCTCTTCTGCGGCGAGCGGGATCTCAGTGACCTGCCGCCGTTCGAGAGGGATCGCTTCGCAGCGAAGGAAACCCTCGGGCGGAAGCTGCTGACCAAACGGGCGTTTCCTTTCGTCGACACCGATGGCTATCGCTTCATCAAGGTCGCCACCGAAGCCTTCGTCATGGTCAACTGCGGCATCATGGCGGCGCAGCGACCGCCGTTCTTCGCCCGCCGTGACAGCGGCTACTTCGCCCGGCGCGACGTGCCGTTTCCGACCAACGGTCTCGATGCGCTGTTCACGAATGATTACCTCACTCCGGTCTCCGGAGGATCTCTCGGCGCCCTCACGCTGCCGTACCTCGCTGTGATCCGCAGGAAACTCGGGGATATCGACATCAACATCGGCGGGTTCGACTTCTCGGCGCAGCAGGCGAGCGAGTGCTACGGCATCCTGCAGGAGAAGCTCACCAACCCGTGCCTGCTCGAGCTGATCTGGTCGTACTGGCACGAGGAGGGGATGCTGGTGCAGACCGCGAACGCGATCACCCGGCGTTTCCAGAACGTCCGCGGCAGCGCTGCGCAGGACCCCCTCGCCAACCTGGAGGTCGATCCGCTGCGCCCGCTCAACAACCTCCTGTGGGGATACGTCCAGGACGAACAGCATCGCCTGAGCGTCGTCCGCCGCAACTACGAGTACGATCACCAGTACGGCCTCCGGCTCGACGGTCGCGCCGTCCAGGGCATGAGCCCGGCCGACTCGCGGTCGAAGTTTCTCGAGGCCTTCCACAACTTGCTCCGCCTGTGCACGACGTTCTTCAAGCAGGACGACGACACGACGATCAAGGCCGACGCCTTCCCGGTGCTCAACGCGTTGAAGGAAGTGCACCTGATCCTCACCGAGGGGCAGCACAACCAGTTCGGTGACCTGGTCTCGACCGCGCGGATAGAGATGCTGATGCAGGAGTGGCTGCTGGCGCGGCCGGAGTTCCGCGAGTTCCTGCCGACTCGTATCAGCGTGGCCTACCCCGAGCCGTGGATGGACCGCGTCGACGCGATGAAGAAGCTGCAGGGATGGACCGACACGAGCGTGCTGCACTTCCGCAACCTCGGGCTGTTCGGTGAACAGATTCTCCTCGGTATCCGCTGGGGGTTCTGGAGCGACGTCCAGGAACCGGAGCAGGCGTTCAACTGGGCGCGGCTGTTCCGGCCGCAGATTCAGGGGTACATCCACGCCTACCGGGCGGTCGCCGGTGTCGACCTGGCGGCCGACATCGTCGACTCGCAGGTCGATGGGACCATGCCCTCGACACTGCTCAAGCGACGCCTGACGGCGCAGCAGCAGCGCGGAGCCTGATCGATGGTCGACTTCACGTCGGCGCTCTATCTGGGGTTGCGACACCCGAGCGACTCGCTCGGTCACTGGGATGCGCTCACGCACGGCCGGCCGGCGGCCCTGCGTGAGCCTCCCGACGCCAACGCGGTGGCGGCGGATCTAGCGCAGCTGCAGGGTTGCGAGGCCGGAGGCCTGCTGCCCTCGACCTTGCACCTCTTCTGGGATCTGTTCGCGATACTCGGGCAGGGCAACGTCGTGATCCTGCGCGACGCGGGAGCCTATCCCATCGCACGCTGGGGTACTGACTGCGCCAGGGCGATGGGTGCACGGGTGCGCACATTTCCACATCACGATGCGGTCGTGCTCGAACGGCTGATCGACGACGCCGCGCGTCAAGGCATCACACCGATTGTGGTCGCTGACGGCTACTGCCCGCGCTGCGGCGAGACGGCGCCGGTCGGCGCCTATGCCAGGCTCGCACAACGAGGCGGGGGGTATCTCGTGCTCGACGACACGCAGGCGCTGGGCATCCTCGGCGAGCACCCGGACCGGGCGAATCCATACGGCTCGGGCGGCGGCGGGTCGCTGCGCTGGCATCGTACTTTCGGTGGCCACATCATCACGTGCAGCTCGCTGGCGAAGGGCTTCGGCGTCCCGGTCGCCGTGCTGGCCGGGGAGCACCGGCTCATCGATCGGTTCCGGCGAGAGAGCGAGACACGCGTCCACTGCAGCCCGCCGTCGGCCGTCGTCGTGCGCGCCGCGCGAAGCGCGCTCCTCGCCAACCGCTCGCACGGCGACGCGCTGCGCCGCCGCCTGCTGCACCTCGTCACCCGCCTGAGAGCGCAGCTGATCGGCGCCGGACTTCGGCCCTTGGGCCAGCTGCCGTTTCCGGTCCAGACCTTCCTCTCGGCGAATCGGCGGGTGGCGCAGCTCTATGAACAGCTGCGCCGCGCCGGAATTCACGGGCTGTTGACAACGACGTGCCAGGCGTGTGGGACCGGGCTGACGCTGGTGGTCACCGCGCGCCATGGACTCGCCGAGGTCGAGCGAGCCGGGCGCGCGATCGCGCGCGCCGCTGCCGGGATTCTCGAAATGAACACGAGCCACGCCGGAACCGGGTACACCATGCGGCGCACCGGGATCTCATGAGCGATCGGTGGAGGGCATCATGCAACACAAGCCGACCTTTCAGCCCGAGGCGTTTCCCCTCGAGCTCCTCAGCGGCGAGTCCGCGGATTCGTCGGCGTTCACGTTCGAAGTCGGCGAGCTCGAAGAGGAGCGACGCGGCGGTGCTGGTGGCCGCGGCGGGGGCGCGCGGTCCCGTCAGGGGTTCTCGGCGAGGCGCGGCGGTCGGGGCCGATCCGCCGGAGCCCGCCGGCGGCCGCCGCCCTTCCGACCGCCCGGGCGGCCGCCAGGGCCCCGGCCTCGACGTCGCTGGCCGTACGTGGCCTGGCCGGGCGGCGGTCTGGCGGCCCCTGACCCGAATCTGTTCGGACCTTACACGGAGGAAGGGCTCCAGCGCGCCTGTGCCGCGCGGGCGCTGGCGGCGCCGCCGGAAGAACCACCCCAGGACGCAGTGGCGAGCAGCAACGCGACCGCCGGCGGCGGAGACGCGGAGTTCTTTGGTCCGCTTGCCGGCCGCATCGGCAGTGTCGTCGGTCGTGCGGTTGGCGCGTTCGACACCGCGAACATCATCGACCTCACCGCCCGCGCCGACAAGAGCCATCGCAGGGGCACACGAGATCCCCGGACGGTGTACGCGCTGGTATTGCACCAGATGGCCTGCTGTTTCAAGCCGAAGGACCCGCTCAAGCGCTTCCTGACTGTCGGCGCCCACTTCGCCATCACCGAAGACGGCCGCATCCTACAGCTGCATCCGGTGTCGACGCTGGTGTGGGCGTCGAACGGATTCAACAATCGTAGCGTCGCCGTCGAGTTCGCCGGCAACTTCCCCAACACCAGGGGCACCTGGTGGCAAGGCGACACCTACGGCAAGAACCGGCCGACGCCGGCACAGGTCAACGCCGGACGCCAGCTGGTTCGTCACCTGGTGCGAACCATGGGGCTCACGCACGTCCTCACCCATCGCCAGTCCAGCGGCACGCGCGAGAACGATCCGGGGCCGGACATCTGGTTCGACGTCGGCCAGTGGGCGGTCAACACCCTGGGCCTGAACGACGGCGGCCCTGGCTTCAAGATCGACGCCGGCAACCCGATCCCCGACGAATGGCGGACCTGGGGATCGCGACGGCCGGCGGTCACGACAGAAATGGAGTTCGATCTCGAGGGCGAGATGCCGGAGACGGAGATTGCCCACGACGTGTGGGACCGCGAGCAATACGGGGATTCGGGCAAGGAGCAGATCATGCACAGCACACATTGCGGTTGCCGTCGGTGCGCCGGCGCGGGCATCGAAAGCGAAGCAGCATTTGACGAGATCCAGTCGGAGCTGTCGGAGGAGGAGGAGGTCGAGCTCGCGCTCGAACTGCTGTCGGTCTCGAGCGAGGCTGAGCTGGATCAGTTCCTGGGCAAGCTGTTCAAGGGCGCATGGAAGGGGATCAAGAAGGTCGGCTCCGTCGTTGGCAAGATCGCCAAGCCGCTCGGCGGCGTCCTGCGAGCGGTCGCGAAGAAGGCGCTGCCGGTCGTTGGCGGCGCGCTGGGCTCGTTCATTCCGATCCCCGGCGTCGGCACCGCAGTGGGCTCCGCGCTCGGTGGCGCCATCAGCAAGGCGCTGGAAGCTGAGACCGGGGAACTGAGTTCAGAAGACCGTGAGCTCGAAGTCGCGCGCCGGTTCGTCCGCATCGCGACCAACGCGGCGCGACATGCGGCTGCTGCACCACCGGACATGGACGGAGAGACGGCCGCCACCCAGGCGGTGGCCGCGGCGGCGCGCCGGGTCCTGCCGAGCTTCCAGTTCAACGCCGCGAGCGCGCGCGCCGAGGCGCAGCAGGGGCGATGGATCCGACGTGGACGCCAGGTCGTGCTGCTCGACGCGTAAGCCTCCGCCCGAGGCGTATCTCGACCGGCACCGGCAGCGGTTCGTGCGCGAGCTCCGGGAGTTCATCCGCTTTCCGAGCGTCAGTTCCGATCCGCAGCACGCCGCCGACACGCGCGGCTGTGCCGCGTGGCTGGCCCACCACCTTCGAGCAATAGGGCTCGAGGGCGTGCGGATCTGGCGCACTGCCGGGCATCCCGTCGTCTGCGGCCACTGGCTGCGGGCGGCGGGCCGTCCGACGGTGCTGATCTACGGGCACTACGACGTCCAGCCGGCCGGTTCGCCCGGCGAGTGGTCGACGCCTCCGTTCGAGCCGACCGTCCGCGGGGACCGGCTGTACGGCCGCGGCGCCGCTGACGACAAGGGACAGATGTTCACTCACCTCAAGGCGATCGAGTCGTGGCTGCGCACGAGCGGCGCGCTGCCGATCAACGTCAAGTGCCTGCTCGAGGGAGAGGAAGAGGTGGGCAGCACGCATCTCGCGGCGTTTCTCGCCGAGCATCGTGAGGCGGCCGTGGCCGACGCGGCAGTCGTGTCCGACATGCGCATCAGGGGACCGGACGCCCCGTCGCTCACCGAGTCGCTTCGCGGCGCACTCAGCCTCGAGGTGACCGTGTCCGGACCGCAGACCGATCTGCACTCGGGCAACTTCGGCGGCGCGATCGAGAACCCGCTGCAGGTGCTGTGCGCGGTCGTCGCCGGACTCCAGGATCGGCGTGGCCGGATCGCGATCCCCGGCTTCTACGATCGCGTGCGCCAGCTCGGCGCGCACGCGCGCGCCGAGATGGCCGCCACCGGTCCTTCGGACCGCGACATCCTCGCAGACGCGGGGACGACGTGGAGCTGGGGTGAGCCAGGGTATACCGCATACGAGCGGACAACCGTCCGCCCAGCGCTGACGGTCACGGCGATTCGCGGCGGCCACCAGGGGGACGGCGTCAGCGCGATCGTTCCGGCCCGTGCATCCGCGATGCTCGACGTCCGTCTCGCCGCGGATCAGGATCCCGCCGACATCGACCGCCTGTGCCGCCGCTTCGTCGCCCGCATCGTCCCACCGTCGGCGACCATCTCAGTGCGCACGCTGTTCAGCGCACCGCCGGTGTCGACACCACGCGCCCGCGCTGCGGTGCAGGCAGCACGCGCCGCGTATCGAGCCGCGTTCGGACGGGCACCGACGTTTCTCCGGATCGGCGGCACGATTCCAGTCGTACACCTGCTGGAGCGGAAGCTGCGTATCCCCACGGTCATGATGGGCTTCGCGCTGCCGGACAGTAATCTGCACGGGCCGGACGAGAACCTGCACCTGCCGACCTTCTTTCGCGGCGTTGGCACGAGCATCCATTTTCTGCGCGCCATGGCGCGGAGAGGTGCGTCATGATCGTCGATTGTCATTGTCATGCCGGTATCGGCGACGGGCTGACGGGCCCATGGGACACCGCGGCACCCCTCGGCCGTCACCTCCGTAGGGCAGCACGCGCGGGGATTGGCCGCACGGTCATCTTCGCGGCGTTCCACTCCGACTACGCGGCGGCCAACCGGGAGGTCGCGCGCATGGTCGCGAGCCGGCCAGACCGCCTGTATGGCTTCGCGTTCGTCAACGCCGAGCGCGACCGTGGAAGGGTCCACGACCTGGTTCGCGTCGCGGTGCAGGACTACGGGTTCATCGGCATCAAGCTTCACCGCCACGACGCGCGAATCACGCGCGAAGTGTGCGAGGTCGCGCGCGGGTTCGGGTTACCGGTGCTGTACGATGTGATGGGAGACACCTCGGTGGTCGAGCTCCTGGCCCAGGAATTCGCCGCCGTCGACTTCATCATTCCGCATCTCGGGAGCTTCGCAGACGACTGGCGCGCTCAGCTCGCGCTGATCGATCACCTCGTGCGACACCCCAATGTCTACGCGGACACGGCGGGAGTCCGTCGGTTCGATCTCCTCGAGCAGGCGGTGCAACGAGCTGGCGCGCGCAAGATCCTCTTCGGTTCCGATGGACCCTGGCTGCATCCAGCGGTCGAGCTCGCGAAGATACGCCTGCTGGATCTGTCCGCGGTCGACGAAACCCTGATCCTTGGTGGCAACTTCCTTCGCCTCACCTCGAGGGCCCGACGAAAGCCGCCGCACTTGGGGCCGCGTCCTGATGCCGAGTGGTCCGCTCCGGTCGGTGACGCAATCGATCCGTGGCGCGCGATCGACGTCTGATCGAATACGAACGAGCGCCGTCAACCGCACGCTATCGATCAATGCACCTGACGGCCGCTCGCGCGCCGCAGCTGCACCGCCCGATCGGTGAGGCCCAGACGCGCCGCCGCGCGATGCACGTTGTCCTGTTCCAGCTCGAGGGCGATCCGGATGGCCATCTCCGCGGCAGCGCGACTGATCTCCTTCAGTCCGGCGCCCAGATCCAACGCATGCCTGATGGCCCGCTCGAAGCGATTGTCCTGCCAGCCGACGCGCGCAGCATGCTCCGAAGGGCGATCGATCTGAGGAATGTCGCCAGGCGTGATCGCGCCGGGCCCAGCATGCCGGTACCACATCCGGGTCACGAGCTGACGCAGATCGCGGACGTTGCCCGGATAGTCGCGCGTGAGCAGAAACTCCTGTACCGCGCGATCGATGATGACCGGCTCGCGCGCATGGTTCATCTGAGAGAGGAAGTGCGTCGTGAGCGGCAGGATGTCCTCGGGCCGCTCACGCAGCGGCGGTACACGGCACACCCATCCGGCGATGCGGTGGTACAGATCGCCGCGGAACCGTCCGTCGCCAACGCACGCCAGCAGGTCGCGGTTGGTCGCGCACACGAGCCGGAACTCCGTGTGCTGCCAGGTGTTGCTCCCCACCCGTTTGTACTGATGCTCCTGCACGACCCGCAGTAGCTGCGCCTGCAGCGTGAGCGGCAGTTCCCCCACCTCGTCGAGAAACAGCGTGCCGCCATTGGCCAGCGCGAAGGCGCCTTCTCGCGCGTTCACGGCTCCCGTGAACGCGCCGCGCTCGTGGCCGAAGAACTCGCTTCCCGAAAGCTCGAGTGTGATCGCGGCGCAGTCGAGGATGACGAAGTCGCCCTTCTGCCGACGGAGATCGAGCTCATGCACGAGTTTTGCTAGGAGCTCCTTGCCGGTTCCGCTCTCGCCCTCAATCAGCACGGAGGCGTCGGTAAATGCGCCAACTTCGACCAAGTCGCGCATCGTACTCAACCATAGCGCACTGGCGCCGACGACCTGCTGCTGAAGCGCCGGGGAGCGCATGACCGCACTGACCTGGTGCATACGATCGATCCGAGCCGAGACGTCGTCGGCAGTGGTTGGCACGCGTCGCCACACAATGACGTCAGCTGCGCCGGCGCTCATCAGCTGCCACGTCTGGTCGACTGCGAGACCGCCTTCAGTGATCGCTAACGCCAGGACCGTGGCATGGCGAGTGGCTCGCCCCAGCCAGTCGATGAGTCCGGCGCTGACGTCGCACAGGAGTACGAGGCCGAGGCTCGACTCGGGATACGGCGTGTGACTGGTTTCGATGCCTGAGGCGGCAAGCACGCGGACGGCATCGTCCAGCATCGACCGATCAAGCGGTTCGTAGCACTTGAGCCACGCCTTGGCCACGCCCATATCTCCCACAGGCACTTGCCCTACGACGGCCAGGACGACGCGCTTCTCGATGGCGGACCGCACAGACGTGGGCTGGAGCCACGCACGATGACCGTGTCTCGAATCGCCTCCGGTTCAATCGAGACGGTCGTTGACGTCTGGTGTGAAGGAACGATCGACCAGCTCGTGGTGGAAAGGGAAGCGATTGTCCAAGCTGTTGCGGATGCCGGGGGGAAGGCGGGGTCAAGTGACTGGAGGACCAGAGCGGCATAACTCCTCCTCACGACGAACGAGGCGAACCCGAGGGGAGGCTGGATGCTAGCGCAGGTATCCAGGGCGCGCAAGCGCAAACTGCTGTGCCAGGCGAACACCTGGCCAATCGGTGGCGACCGGCGACGTCGAAACCATCCGACAACCTGCAAACATGGCAAAGCCCAATGTATTTCCTGTTCATTGTGGACTGGAACCCTCCCCGCTGAGGTGATGGCGCCGCGACCCATTCGCGGTCGCACCCGGCTCCGTGGCGGGTCGCGCTCCGCGTCAGGTCAGCCTGGCCCCGGCGCAGCCGCAGTCTGTTCGGCCTGCCATTGCAGGTGCCGCGCCCACACGCTCGGCCAGATCACGTCGATGCCCGGCACGGCGAGGTCGAAGCAATCGCGCAGCACGCAGTCGTACTCGGCGGCATCCCGCACGACGTGCGTCGTCACGCCGCCGGCGCGCACCTCGCGTAAGACGGCGCCGCGCAGCATCACGAGGCCGGCCGGCGAGAACCGCTCGCACACCGTGACCTTCACGAAGCTCGACTCGGGCGAAGTCTGCAGCTCGTGGCACTGCGCCCCGAACGCGTCGAGTGCGCGCGGCGTGAGGGTGAAGTCGAAGCCGTCGGCGCCGCCGAACTGGTGGTTGTCCACGCGCCAACGTGGGCCATCGCGACTGATGCAGTACTGCAGGAAATCCTGCCAGCAGTTGCCGGTCTCCAGGGGGAGCGGCGACAGGAAGCCGTCGCCGAACCCCACGTCCGCGATCCACGGGCGATCGAGCGTGACCAGCAGCGCCAGATGGTTCCCCTGCGCGCGCCAGCCATGCGTGGCGCGTCCGACCGCCCCCGACAGGTAGCGCAAGCTGTAACCGAGCGTCTCCAGCACACGGCCGAACAGCCCGTTCATCTCGTAGCACCAGCCGCCGCGCCGCTCGTCCACGAGCTTGGTGAACATCGCTTCGGGGTCGAGTGTGATCGGGAGGCCCAGATGGATGTCGAGTTCTCGTATGGAATCGCCAGCAGATGAGCGCGATGCAGCGCGCGCAGCGTCCCGAGCGTGGGGTCACGCGGGCCACGATACCCGATGCGGGTGAAGTAGCGGTCGAGCTGCTGGACGGAGAGCGGGCGCTGCACCCACTCAGAGTATGGCCTCGGCCCGTTCGTCGGCGAGCCCCGGCGCATGCAGCGCCGAAGCTCGCATCCGCCCAATGGACCAGAACAATGGCCCTCCAGACCAGGTCGTGCACGACACGTGGGGGCTCCAGTCGGCGCAGGTCCCATGCGGGAGCTTCCACGCCCACACGTGCAACTCGTAGAACGCGGTCGGGCCGTAACGATTGGGTCCCGGCGCGAAATGAAGCAGGTGCCACATCAGCGTCGGCTTGTCGAACGGATCATGAACGGGATCCTGGACGTAGCCTGCCGCGATTGCGTCGTTCACATCCCGAAAGCGCTCCGTCGCCTGGCGAACGGCGTCGGCGAGCGCGGGTCACGCGCCTGGCGGGGATGTCGTAGGCCGCGGCGGTCTTGACGAAGTCCGGATTGCCTTCCAGATCTGCGCCGGGCGAGAAGCAGAGCCCGTTCGGGCCGCCGAACTCGTCACCGACCTTGGCGACCTGCCCGTGCGGCCATCCACCCGGTAGACGGCCACCGGCAGCTCCGGCTCGGCCTTGAACCCCTCGTAGTTGCCGTTGATGCCATAGAGAGGATCGGTGAACCAGATGTCGCCGTCGGGATGCACGACGACGTCGTTGGGCGAATTGAGCCGCTGGCCCTGGTAGCGCTCGGCCACGACCGTGGCCGTGCCGCCCGGTTCATAGCGCACCACGTGCCGGCCGCCGTGCTCGCACGACAGCTGACGGCCCTGGTAGTCGAAAGTGTTGCCATTGCTGTTGCCCGAGGGATGCCGGACCGTCGTGACGTGTCCGTCTTCGTCGAGCCAGCGCATCTGCACGTCGTTCGGGATGTCGCTCCACACGAGATACC
>Ga0105107_10001197_pt1 | contig 16887 bp, 16 predicted proteins | sample PPLLaktember2015_6_FD_79335 | JGI IMG/M metagenome (GOLD analysis project Ga0105107, IMG submission 79335) | Freshwater sediment microbial communities from Prairie Pothole Lake near Jamestown, North Dakota, USA - PPLs Lake P8 Core (1) Depth... | ecosystem: Environmental > Aquatic > Freshwater >...
TTAGGAAGGCCGCGGCACCCTTGTCAAACGGATTTTCAGATGATATTTAGTTCGGGGTCATCAAATCCCAACCGCTTGCAGCGCCTGCGGGGCGCGCGAGCCATTCGTCTTTAACCACGCAGGGGTGCCTGCAACCGATTGAACCCCATGACCGAATCGTCCCCAGCCTGCGGCGCCCCGCTGTTCATCCTGGCGTCGAAATCCCCGCGGCGGCGCTATCTCCTGCAGCAGGCGGGGCTTTGTTTTACGGTTATACCCAGCGGCGTCGATGAAAAAGCCGTCCCGCTGACCGTCTCCGACGACTACGTGCGCTCACTCGCCGAGGCCAAGGCCGACGATATCGCGGCCCGCTATCCGGACAATTGGGTTCTGGGGGCGGACACCATCGTCCGGATCGACGGCATGATCCTCGGCAAACCACGCTCCCGCGAGGATGCCCGCTGCATGCTGCGGCGCCTCAGCGGGCAGACCCACCAGGTGCTCACCGGCTACGCCATTTGCTGCCGGAAACACGACCGGCGCTTTTCCGAAACGGTGATCACCGATGTCACCTTCAAAGAACTGACCGAAGCGGAAATCGAATGGTACATCCACACCCGGGAACCCTTTGACAAGGCCGGTGCCTATGCCATCCAGGGCCTGGGGACCTTTCTGGTCAAACGTGTCAACGGGTCCTACACCAATGTCGTTGGGCTGCCGGTCTGCGAAGTGATCGAGTTTCTTATCCGCGAGGGCATTCTGGGCTTTGCGGGCACTGCGCGCAGCGACGGGCGCGAAGGCGGAGAGGCTGACAGGTGAAGGAGCGATTGCAAACCTTACTGGGTCGCATTCGAAAGGCGGCGGTCGACTGCGGCCGTGACCCGCAGAGCGTTCGGCTGGTGGCGGTCAGCAAGACGGTGAGCGCCGAGCGGGTCCGCGAGGCGGTTGCGGCCGGCGTGGACACCCTGGGCGAAAATTATATTCAGGAGGCCCGCGCCAAGATCGAGGCCCTGGCCGCGCTGCCGGTGGCCTGGCACTTTATCGGGCACCTGCAGTCCAACAAGGCCAAGTATGCCGTGCGCCTCTTTGAGCTGATCCACACCGTGGACAGCCTCAAGCTGGCCGCTGAACTGGATCGTCAGGCCGCCAGGGTCGGCAAGACCCAGCGGGTGCTGGTACAGGTCAATGTCAGCGGCGAGGCCGCCAAATCCGGCGCTTCCGAGACCGAGGCAAGCCGCCTGGTGGCGGAGATCGCAAAACTGGCGCATCTATCGGTGGAAGGGTTGATGACCATGCCGCCATTTTTCGACCAACCTATGAAGGCCCGCCCCTTTTTTGGTGCCCTGCGCCGCCTGCGCGACACCATCCAGCAGAGGCGCCTGCCGGGTGTCGACCTGCGCGAGCTGTCGATGGGCATGACCGGCGACTTCGAGGTCGCCATCGCCGAAGGCGCAACCCTGGTGCGCATCGGAACGGCACTTTTCGGAGAACGGCGGTGAAGCTGCTGCTGCACATCTGCTGCGCCCCGTGCGCCATCTACCCCGTGGCGACCCTGCGCGGCGAGGGGCTGGATGTCATGGGCTTTTTCTACCGCCACAATATCCACCCCTTCAGCGAATGCCTGAAGCGCGAAGAAACCTTGAAAACCTATTCCGATCAAATCGACCTGGGGGTCATCTACCAGGAGGGCTACGAGCTAGAACGCTTTTTGCAGAGCGTGGCCTTCCGCGAGGCCGACCGCTGCAGTTTCTGCTACCACGACCGTCTGCGGACGACCGCCCTGCTGGCCCGGCGGGGCCGCTTTGACGGGTTTTCGTCAACCCTTCTCTACAGCAAGTTCCAAAAGCACGACCGCATTGCCGCAATCGGCGAGGCCGTGGGCAGAACCGTGGGGGTGCCCTTCGTCTACCGCGATTTTCGCTCCGGCTGGAAAGCGGGCATCGAGGCCTCAAGGCAATTGGGGCTCTACCGCCAGCAATATTGCGGCTGTATCTACAGCGAAAAGGACCGTTTCTACCATCCACCCAAAACCTGACGGTCCACCCCCAACGACCCGCCGCCCTGCCCGACCGCCAGGCACAACCGCTTGCGCCCCAGTGAGGGCGAAACCCCAAGACAGGCACCCATGTTCGGAAATTTCCTCTACTTCATCGTTGCCTTGCTGATCACCACCACCTACCAGCCCGGTGAAGACGCCAATTTCAGGCCGATGGAGAGCGCCTTGCTGTTTTTCGGTCTGATCGTGGTGTTTACCGGCCTCACCCGGACGGTCTTCCAGCGCATCGAGCGGCGCCTGGCAAGCGACAGTTTCGCCCGCCTGGACCACCAGTTCAACAGTGCCCTCACCCGCCAGTCGGTTCTGGCGGTGGTGGTTTTTGCCGTGGACATCTACGGCCTGAACCTGAGCGCCTTCCTGACGCAAGTGGCCCTCTTCAGGATTTTCCCCACCCTGCAGGCGCTGCTGTTCGTCGGCCTTTTCGTGGGCTACCTCGCCGTGGTCTGGGCCTGTGCCTACGACCTTCACCGCGAGCTATACCGCACCGACATTTCACGCAAGGCTTACGTTCGCTCCAACATCGCCCTTTCCGTGCCCGTGCTGCTGCCGTGGTTTCTGCTGTCGGTTGTGGCCGACCTGATCCATGCCCTGCCCTTCGCCGCGCCCGGCAGACTGCTCGACTCCACCACCGGGCAGGCCCTCTATTTTCTGTTTTTTCTGCTGCTGGTAGCGGTGGCCGGCCCCGCCATGATCCAGAAATTCTGGCGCTGCAAACCCCTCGAGGCCGGCAACCATCGCAGCCGCATCGAGGCCCTGTGCCGCAAGGCGGACATGCAGTACGCCGAAATCCTATATTGGCCGATCTTCGGCGGCCGCATGATCACCGCGGGGGTCATGGGGCTGGTAAAACACTTCCGCTACCTGCTGGTGACCCGCGCCCTGCTGCGGATGCTGGCCCCGGAAGAGATCGACGCCGTCATCGCCCATGAAATCGGCCACGTCAAACGCCGCCACCTGCTTTTTTACCTGTTTTTCTTTACCGGCTACCTGCTGCTCTCCTTTGCAACGTTCGACCTGATCGTCTACACCCTGCTCTACTCCCGGCCGCTCTACGGACTGATCAGTGGTCTCGGCCTCAACCAGGCGACGGTCACCTCGGTGATCTTCAGCCTGGTGATGATCGCGCTTTTCCTCTTATACTTCCGCTTCATCTTCGGTTTTTTCATGCGAAATTTCGAGCGTCAGGCGGATTGCTTCGTTTACTCGCTTTTCAACAGCGCCGCACCCCTCATCTCGACCCTCCAAATGATCGCCCAGACCAGCGGCCAACCGCCGGAAAAGCCGAACTGGCACCACTTCAGCATCAGCCAGCGTATCGACTACCTGAAGCGCTGCGAGGCGGACAAGAGCTGGATCGTCCGCCAGGACCGCAAAATCCGGAAAAGCATCGGGGTCTATCTGGCCGGTATCCTGCTGGTGGGCGCAATCGGCTACCACCTGAACTTCGGCGAGACGGGACGCCGGCTGAACGCCCATTTCATGGAGAACATCATCCTCGGGGAGCTGGAAAAGACCCCGGACAATCCGGCCCTCTACAGTATGCTGGGAGATCTGCACTTCGCCGCGAAAAAGTACCGCGAAACCATCCAGGCCTACACGGCCGCGCTTCGCCTGAACCCGGAGGATGCCCAGGTGCTCAACAACCTGGCCTGGCTCTACGCCACCTGCGAGGATCCCGCCCTGCGCGACCCCGACCGGGCGCTGGCACTCTCCCAGGCGGCTGTGCGGCTGGACCCCACCGCGCATGTGCTCGACACCCTGGCCGAAAGCTACTTCGCCACCGGCCGGCTGGAGGAGGCGGTTGCGGCCGCCGCCCGCGCGCTTGCCCTGACCCGCAGCAACCGCTCGTATTACGAAGACCAGTTGCGCAAGTTCCGCGAAGTCCTGCAAAAAAAAAGCCGCGGGAGCGTCTGAGCCCCGCGGCGCTGCCGCTCTCGGCGGCGGATGCCGAAATCCTTCGACCGTCGGTTATTTGATGCAGACTTTGCGAACCTGGATGAGGTCGCAGCGGCCCGCAAAGATTTTCTCGATGCCGTCCTGTTTCAGGGTGGTCATGCCGTCCTTGATGGCCTGCTCGCGGATTTCCTCCATGCGGCCTTTGCTCTGGATCAGCTTCTTGATGTCGTCGGTCCCCATCAGGAGTTCGTGCAGCCCCATGCGTCCACGGTAGCCGCTGTTGTTGCAGACGTCGCGGCCGTTGGGGCGATAGAGGGTTAGGTCGCTGGAATACGGGATGTTGACATTGCGCTTGAAAAGATCGGCACCGTATTCGCGCACCAGTTCCTGGTAGTCCTCTTCGCTGGGGTGATAGGCCTGCTTGCAGTCCGAACACAGGGTCAGCACCAGACGCTGGGCCAGAATGGCCAGAATCGCGTCGGCGAAGTTGAAGGGGTCCATCCCCATGTCCAGCAGCCGGGTGATACTTTCGGGGGCGCTGTTGGTATGCAGGGTTGAAAAGACGAGGTGACCGGTCAGCGACGCCTCGATGCCGATCTGGGTGGTTTCCTTATCCCGCATTTCCCCCACCATGATGACATCCGGGTCGGCCCGCAAAAAAGCCCGCATGGCCGCCGCAAAATCAAACCCGATCTTGGGCTTGACCTGCACCTGGCGAAGTCCCGGCTGGGTGATTTCAACGGGGTCCTCGGCGGTCCAGATCTTGGTTTCCATCTTGTTGATATACCCCAGGGCGGAGTGCAGCGTGGTGGTTTTACCGGAGCCCGTGGGGCCGCAGACAAAGACGATGCCGTAGGGCTGCTTGACCACGCTGGTGAAGTTTTTGAAATTGCGTTCCGAAAACCCCATCTTGTCCAGCGGGAGCGGCTCGCCGGCCGCCAGAATACGCATGACGACGTCTTCCAGACCGCCCTGGGTGGGAATCGTGGCCACCCGCAGTTCGATGTCCTTGCCGCCGTATTTTTTGAATTTGATTTTGCCGTCCTGGGGCTTGCGGCGCTCGGCGATGTCCAGATCCGCCATAATTTTGATGCGCGAGATGACGGCACTTTTATAGTGGTAGGGGATCGTCTGGTAAAGGTAGCAGTTGCCGTCAACCCGAACCCGCACCTGGGTGTTCTGCTTGCCGGGATACGGTTCGATATGGATATCGGATCCGCCCCGGGCATGGGCGTCGATGATGATCTTGTTGACCAGTTGGATGACCGCGCTGTCGGCCTCGTCCAGCCCTTCGGTCTCTTCGATTTCCGTGGCCTCATCTTGGAGCTGCGATAGAATCTGGTCGATTTCGGCCAGTTCCTTGTCACTCTGGGTAAAGAGGCTGATCAAGTCGAGGATGTCCTGCTTCAGAGCAACGCAGAATTTGAGGTTCTTGCCGATGAACAGCGCCTTGATTTCATCGATCTTCTGCAGGTCGTGGGGGTTGTCGACCGCGATCACGATCTTGCCCTCTTCGATCCGCAGCGGCACCCAGGCGTTGTTGCGCATGAAGGGCACCTTGAGCCCCACCAGCAGCTCACCGGGGATGGCGATGTTCTTGTTGAATTCCACAAACGGCAGGTCGTAGTAGCGGCTGAGGGAATTGCCGATATCCTTCTTGGAGACCTTGAGTTCCTTCATCAGAAAGGTTTCGACCGACATCTTTTTCTGGCGGGCGCTGGAGATCGCGTGCTTGAGTTCTTTCTGGGTGACGATGTGGTTTTCCAGCAGGTATTCGAACTTGTTGGTTTTGCCCCGCGCGGCCATGCGCTTTTGGTTGTAAAGCGCGATGCCGAGCTTTTTGGACAGCTCCTCGAGTGCGAGCTCGTCGGCCTCGGAGAATGCCTGGCCGTCTCGTCGGTTGAGGACCTGAATGACCCCCAGCAGAAATGTTTTGAACAGGACCGGCCCGGCCAGCACCTGGCCGGTGGTGACGCCGGTGCGTTTGTCCCAGCTGGCGTCGAACTTCACGTCGGGGCTCAACCCGGCCAGCTCTTGGGCGTCATAAACGTTTTTGATGTTGACGATTTTCTGTTTGGTGGCGCAGTAGCCGGCGATGCTGGCGGTGGTAATCGGGATGCGGATCTCCTTGGTCTCATCGCCGAATTTGACCCTGGACACCAGCTCCCGTTTGACCCCGTCGATGACGTAAACCGAGAGGCGCTCGGCACCGAAAAGGGCGGTGATGTCGTCCTTGAGGTCGACCAGGATTTCTTCGAGGTTGGCGGCATTGTAGATCCGGTCGCTGATTTCCTGCAGCGACGGTCTGCCGGTGGGTTTGATTTTCAGGGCCTGAACAGGCTGGCTGGTGGGGGGAGACTCTTTGGTCTGGTTTTGCATAGTGAACCGGATTCCATTCGGTGTTGGCCGTTAACATGCACAAGACCGTGAAATTCGGGCCCCGTGCCGCTCCTGATTATCGCTTTTTCAGATGTTCGAGAAGCTTCTTTGCGCCCCCGCCGATGAGCATGACCCCGATCAGGTAAAAGCAAAAGCGGATAAATACAAGAATGGAGGAAAAATGTTCGATTTGGGCGATTTGCGGCATGACCTGCGGAATTCGGATGAAAACGCCGATGCCGGCTGCGATTAAAAGAAAACCCCAAACAATTTGAACGTTGCGTTTGCTTCCTTGCATTCAACACCCTGATGCTCAGCGGGAGCCACTATAATAATCGACAACACCCCCCAAAAGGTAAACCCAATTTCACGCTTTCACCAAAAAAGCGCGCCGCTTGCCCCGGCCGGCCCGGCGTCGGGGCGGATCGCCCTGAAGATTTGACTTTAGGCGTGATTGCCCCCTCAGTCCTCACGCTCGTCCGCAAACGAGCGCCCCTCCCGGATCCGAACCGCAACCGGAACCCCGAGCCCCTCTTCCAGCCGGGTGCCGACGGTGCGGATCACGCGCTGCAGTTCCTTGATCTCATCTGAAAACAGGGTGTCGTCAATCCCGATCCAAACCTCCAGCCAGTGGTTGGCGTCCTGAACCCTGCGGAAAAAACGGCAGTGGTGCGGCAGACGCCCCAGGGCCGCCTGGACCGTGGCGCGCACCTGGTCCGGTGAGACCTTGACTCCGCGGATGCTCAGCATATCATCGGTGCGCTCGGCCAGCCATTCGATACGCCGCAGGGTCACGCCGCAGTCGCAGCCATCCGGAATAAAGCGCGCGCGGTCGCCGGTCCGGAAACGGATCAGCGGAAAGGCCCGAGTCGTCAAGGTCGTCAGGACGAGTTCACCGGTTTCACCTTCCGGCAGCACATCCCCGCCGGCGGGGTCGACGATTTCAGGCAGAAAATGGTCTTCGTTGACGTGCAGCCCCGCGTGCCGGCTGCATTCGAACCCGATCGCCGGACCCGGGACCTCGCTGAGGCCGTAGTGCTGCCAGGTTTCGACGTGCAGCCGGTCCTCCAACCGCGACCGCAGCCCGGGCGCCACGGGCTCGCCCACCAGGATCAGACGCTTCAACCCCAGCGCCGTCGGGTGCACCCCTGTTTTGTCGAGGTACATCGCCAGCTGTCCGGCCGAGGCCGGCGTGGTGATGAGAACCGACGTCTTGTAATCACGCAGCACCATGACCTGCTTTTCTAAGGAAAGCGGGGTATAGGGAATCACGCTGGCACCGACGGTCTCGGCCCCCTCCTTGTAGTCCCGGCCCCAGTTGGCGAGGCCGGGATCCAGGGTGATCTGGAGAATGTCGATCGGACTGACGCCGCCGGCCTCCAGGGCGCGGGCGATGATCTCGCGCCAGACCTGAAGGTCCTGGCGGGTGTAGCCGCTGACAGCCGGTTTGAGGGTGGTGCCCGAGGCCGTGTGGATGCGGACAATGTCCCGCAGCGGCACCGCAAACAAGCCGTAGGGGTAGTGTTCCCCCAGGTCCCGGCGATGGGTAAAGCCGATGCGTTTGAGGTCTTCGAGGCGCTCGATTTCGGCGGGATCGAAACCCGCGGCCTCAAAGCGCTTCTGGTGAAAGCGGACGCTGCGGAATGCCCGGTTGAGGGTGCTCTGCAGCCGTTCCAGTTGAAACTGCCGGCGTTCTTGAGGGTCCATGCGAATCACGGGGCTCATCTCCCTTCGTCGAAATCCCGGTAGTCTTTGCCCAGGTAGGCCCGTTTGACCTCATCGTCGGCCAGCAGGTCGGCAGCCGGGCCCTGCAGCACGACGCGGCCGGTTTCCAGCACGTACCCGCGATCGGCGATCTGCAGCGCCGCCTGGGCGTTTTGTTCCACAAGCAGAATCGTGAGTCCCTCCCGGCGTAGGTTGGCCAGGGTCTCAAGAATCCGGGCAACCACCAGCGGTGCAAGCCCCATGGAGGGCTCGTCCAGAACCAACAGGCGCGGCCGGGCCATCAGCGCCCGCCCGATCGCCAGCATCTGCTGCTCCCCGCCTGAAAGGGTGCCGGCGAGTTGCTGCGCCCTTTCCCGGAGAACCGGAAACAGCTGGCTCACCGTTTCCAGGTCTTGCTCAACCGCCTGGCGCGCGCCCCGGCGCAGCCGGGTGTAGGCGCCCAGCATCAGGTTGTCCTGAATGGTCAGCGGCGGAAAGATCTGACGGCCCTCGGGCACCAGGCTGATTCCTTCTTTGACCACCGCGGGCGGGTCGAAACCCCGCAGCGAAACCCCTTTAAAAAGGATTTCGCCGTCCCAGTGGTCCATCAGCCCGCAGATCGCCTGCAGAAGGGTGCTTTTGCCCGAACCGTTGGTGCCGATCAGGGTTACCAGCTCTCCTTGGCCGATGTGCAGGCTGACCCCTTTGAGGGCCATAATTTTGCCGTAATAGCATTTGAGGTTGCGAATACGAAGCATGCTGGGCTCGAAAAAACTTGAATTCAGGCGGTCTGATCAGAGATGCGCGGCTGCGCCGCGGAAATCCATGCACGTGCGGCGATCGCAGGCCGCACCCGCAAGGGGGTGCGACATCCCTCGGACCGGGCGACTGCGAGTGATAGCGGCCGTGCGCCGGGCCTTACGCGGTCTGAACGCCCAGATAGGCGCTGATCACCGCCGGGTCCGACTGAATTTCGCGCGGCCGGCCTTCTGCGATCAGGCGCCCCTGGTCCAGGACCGCAATCCGGTCTGAAATCTCCATGGTCAGGCTCATGTCATGTTCCACGAGCAGCTGGGTGACGCCTTCGGCCTTGATGCGCAGCAGCAGGGTGGCCAGTTCACGGGTTTCGACCGCGTTCAGCCCCGCGGCCGGTTCGTCCAGGAGCAGCAGGCGGGGCTCGGCCGCCAAGGCCCGCGCGATCTCCAGCAGCCGCTGCCAGCCGAACGGCAGGTCGCCGCTGCGGCCATGGGCCACGGCCCCGAGCCCGACGAATTCCAGCAGCGCCATGGCGCGCTCGTGAATTCTGCGCTCCTCGCGGCGCATTCCGGGGGTTCGCCACAGGGCGCCCCAGAAGCCGCAGCGGGACCGTACATGCTGACCCACCATCACGTTTTCCAGCGCGCTCATGCTTTCGAAGAGCTCAACGTTCTGGAAGGTCCGGGTAATCCCCAGCCGGACCAACTCGGTGTTCGAACGGCCATCGGTGTCGCGGCCGTCATAGCGGATCGTGCCCTGGTCCGGGGGGTAGAAACCGGATATCAGGTTGAACAGGGTGGTCTTGCCGGCCCCGTTGGGCCCGATCACCCCCTGGATGGTGGCCGGTGCCACCTCGAAGCCCACCTCCGTCAGGGCTTTTACCCCGCCGAAGGTCTTGCTGACCGAGAGAATCTGCAGCAGGGGCGCACCTTCATCTTGAATTTTTTCGGCTGCGTTCATAGGCGTCGAGAATTCCCCGGGTCAACCCCTGGGGCATCAGAATCATCACAAGCATCAGAATCAACCCGTAGACCACCATCTCGAAATCCGAGAAGGTGTGCAGCCACTCGGGCAGAAGCGTCAAGAGCGAGGCGCCCAGCAGGGCCCCCCAGACGCTGGCCATCCCGCCGATCACCACCATGGTCACCATGCGCACCGAAACCAGGAAGTTGAACGAATCGGGGCTGATAAAATTGACCAGGTGGGCATAGAAAAAACCGCCCAGCGCCGCCAGAATCGCGCTGAAAATGAAGACCTGCAGCTTGAGCCGCTGGGTATCGACCCCCACCGCCCGGGCGGCGTGCTCGCTGTCGTGAATCGACCGCAGGGCGCGCCCCACCCGGGAGCGTATCAGCCGGTGGGTGAGAATGAAACTCAGCAGGACCGTCGCCCAGACCAGGTAAAAGTAAGCCCGGTCGTCGGTGAAGACAATCGGCCCGAGCGTCAGCGGCGGGATGCCGATAAACCCCGAGGCCCCGCCGGTCACCTCGGTCCACTCCCGCAGGAAAATGTGAACGATCATTCCGAAACCCAGGGTCCCCATGCCAAGGTAATAGCCGGAGAGCTTGAGGGTCGGGAGTCCCACCACCAGTGCCACCAGAGCGGCGATCGCCAGGGCGCAGGGCAGCGCCAGCCCCGGGGATAGACCCCAGGTGGTGGTGAGAATGGCCGTGGTGTAAGCACCGATGCCGTAAAATGCGGCATGCCCGAGGGAAATCTGGCCGGCGTAGCCCATCAGCAGATTGAGTCCCAGGGCCAGCAGGGTATTGATCCCGATAAAGGTCAGAACCTGGAAATAGTAGGCGTTTTGCACCAAGCAGCCGGTGACCCCCACCGCGGCAAGGAAGACGAGGTAGGCCCAGTTGCGTCGAAGATAACGGGCGACCATGGACACCCTAAAACCTCTGCACCTTGCGGGCGCCGAGCAGCCCCGCCGGGCGAACGTAGAGAATCAGCAGCAGCAGCACAAAGGCAATGGCATCCTTGAGGGATGAAGAGAGAAACCCGACCCCCAGGGCCTCCAGCACACCTAGCAGAAAACCGCCGAGCACCCCGCCCCACAGGCTGCCGAGCCCTCCCAGCATGGCCGCGCAGAACCCTTTCAGGCCGAGGAGCGTGCCCATGTCGTAGCTGCACATGGTGACCGGGGCGATGATGATGCCGGCCACCGCTCCCATGGCCGCGCTCAGAACAAAGGCCAGCTGAACCATTCGTCCGGTGGGGATTCCCACCAGCCAGGCCGCCCGTCTGCTGATTGCACAGGCCAGCATGGCCTTGCCGGTCAGGGAGCGGTTGAAAAAAAGATGCAGCCCCACGACCGCCCCCAGCACAATCACCAGGATCCAAAGGCTCTGGGGCAGCAGGTGGGCGCCGGCGATGCTAAACGGGGGGTGCGTGGAAAACGGATCGACGCTGAAGGCGTCTTTGCCCCAGCCGAGCATCCCCACACCGCGCAGGAAAATGGAGGCGCCGACCGTGATAATAACCAGCACGATGGGTTCCGGGCGTTTTACGGTCCGAATGGCGAAACGCTCGAACAGGAAGCCGACGCAACTCACCCCAACCGTGGTCAACAGGAACGCCAGCGTCAGGGGCAGCTGCAGACTGCTGTAAAGGGTGACCATTCCCAAGGCCCCCAGCATGACAAATTCCCCGTGGGCAAAATTGATCAACTCGGTGGCGTTGAAAAGCACGGCGAAGCCGACGGCAATGACGGCGTAGATCGCACCGTTGGTGATCCCGGAAAAGAGGTACTGCAACAGTTCCTGCATGAGGCTTTCCTGGTGGCACGGTATATCCGGGGCTGCCTGAATCCTGCAGCGGGATCCAGGCAGCCCCGAAAAAACGGTTTCAGATCGGAGTTATTCCTGGATCAATTCCCATGTGCCGTTTTTGATCCGCACCATCACAAAGGCGTCCGCCCCCAGACCGTTGTGGTCCTGGGGTGAAAAATTAAACACCCCCGACACCCCGACGTGACCGGTGACCTGCTCGAGGTTGGCCCGCAATTTTTCGGTATCGCCGTCAGTACCGACCAGGGCTTTGGCCAGGATCTGCATGGCGTCATAGGCATAGCCGCCGAAACCGGATACCGGCATCTGGAAACGGCTTTCGAACTGTTCGATGAAGTTTGTCAGGACCGCTTTCTGCGGATCGTCGGCGGGCAGCAGACCGGCCACCAGGATTTTGCCGGTGGGCAGAAAAATACCCTCGGCGGCGCTTCCGGCCAGCTCGATGAATTTGGGGGACGCGACCCCATGGCTCTGGTAAAGGGGCATTTCAAGACCGAGTTGGCCGAAGTTCTTGGCCACCACCGCCGGACCGGGATTGGTTCCCCAGCACACCACCGCATCGGGGGCGGCCTTGCGGATCTTGGTGAGCTGGGCGGTCATGTCCGAATCCTTATCCCCGAATTTTTCCGCTGCGACCACCTGCAGCCCGAAGGCCGCGGCCTGCTCCTCCAGTTGCTGCTTGCCGCTTTCCCCGAAGGCGTTGGCAACGCTCAGCAGTCCGACGGTCTTGAGGCCGCTTTTCTGGATGTGTCGATAAACTGTCGCCACCGCCATGACGTCGCTCTGGGCGGTTTTAAACACCCAAGGGGTGACCGGTTGGGTAATCTGGATCCCGGCGGCACAGCTGATCAGGGGAATCTTGGCGCTTTCCACCAGGTTTTTGACCGCCAGGGTGGTGGGCGTAAGGCTCGGGCCGATGATCGCGATCACGCCGTCGCGGTTGATCAGCTTGCTGACGGCGTTGACCGCCCGCTGCGGGTCTCCCTCGGTATCGTAGATAACGGCCTCGAGCATCCGGCCGTCAATCCCGCCGGCGCTGTTGATGGCGTCCACCACCATCTCCATGCTCTTTTTTTCGGGGTCCCCCAGGAAGGAGGCTGGGCCGGTTATGGAAAAGACCCCGCCGACCTTGAAACTGTCGGCCGCAAGCAGCACCGGGCAGAAAAAAAGCAGCCCGCCCACGACGACGGCGATGACGGAAAAAAGACGGTTCCGAATGGATGGTGTTGCTGACATGCGATGTCTCCTTTTCCTATAGTTGGTTAATGCGGTCGTCATCGATCACGGTGACGCCGTTTTGTCGCAGCAAGGCGACTGCCTTCTCGATCTGATCGAAACGGAAAATCATCACAGCATTGTCGCCGCTCTGCTGAACAAAGGCATACATGTACTCCACGTTGATGTGCCCTTCGTGCAGCAGGGTGAGAATTCGGTGCAACCCCCCGGGGCGGTCTTCGACCTCAGCTGCCACCACGTCGGTTTTGCCGACTGTAAAACCGTTGGCCTTGAGGGCCTCTTCGGCCTTGAGGGTGTTGTCGACGATCAGCCGCAATACGCCGAAATCAGCCGTGTCCGCCATGGCCAGGGCGCGGATGTTGACCCCGGCCTCGGACAGAATTCCGGTGACCTCCGCGATCCGGCCGGACTTGTTTTCCAAAAAGACTGAAATCTGTTTAACCCACATGCGTCCTCCTTTCAGGGGGCACCATTGGTCTGGGGGCCCGTCATAGCTTGCGGTTGTCGATCACCCGGATGGCCTTGCCTTCGCTGCGCGCGATGGCCTTGGGCTCCACCAGTTTGACCTTGGCCGAAACTCCGAGGTACTCTTTGATGTTTTTGGAGATGCGGCGCTCAAGATCCTGCAGGCGCTTGACCTCGTCGGAGAAGACGTGCTCGTCGACCTCCACCCGCACCGTCAGGGTGTCGAGGTTGCCCTCGCGGTCGACCACCAACTGGTAATGGGGGGACACACCTTCCATTTCCATCAGGACGCTTTCGATCTGGGAGGGGAAGACGTTGACGCCGCGGATAATCAGCATGTCATCGGTCCGGCCGCTGACCTTGTCCATCCGGACCAGGGTACGGCCGCAGATGCATGGCTCGGCGTGCAGGGCGCTGATATCCCGGGTGCGGTAGCGGATGACGGGGAAGGCTTCCTTGGTGACCGAGGTAAAAACCAGCTCACCGGATTGACCGTAGGGCAGGACATCGCCGGTGGCGGGGTCGATGATTTCGGGAATGAAATGATCCTCGAAAATATGGAGCCCTTTCTTGGCCTCATGGCACTCGATGGCAACCCCCGGACCGATCACCTCGCTCAGCCCGTAAATGTCGACTGCGACAAGTCCCAGTTTGCGTTCGATTTCATCCCGCATTTTCTCCGACCAGGGCTCGGCGCCGAAAATGCCGTACTTGAACTTGAGATCGCGGAAGGAAACCCCCATTTCCTCCGCGACCTCGGCCAGGTGCAGGGCATAGGATGGGGTGGCGGTCAGAATCGTGGGCCCGAAATCCCTCATGATGACGATCTGCCGTTTGGTGTTGCCGCCGGAAACCGGAATCACCGAAGCCCCCAGCTTTTCGGCGCCGTAGTGGACGCCCAAGCCGCCGGTAAACAGCCCGTAGCCGTATGCATTGTGGATGATGTCGCCGCGGGTGGCGCCGCCGGCCGAGAGCGAGCGGGCCATGAGGGTCGCCCAGGTGTTGATGTCGCGGGCGGTGTAGCCGACCACCGTGGGTTGACCGGTGGTGCCGGAAGAGGCGTGAATGCGAACGACGTTGTCCATGGGAACGGCAAACATGCCGAAGGGGTAGTTGTCCCGCAGATCCTGTTTGGTGGTGAACGGAACTTGGTGCAGATCCTTCAGCGATCGGATGTCGCCGGGTTTGAGGCCCGCTTTTTCAAACTGTTTGCGGTAAAAAGGTACCGTGGCATAGGCACGCTCGAGGGTCGCCTGAAGCCGTCGCAATTGAATCGATTCCAGGGCTTCCCGGGGCATGGTTTCAAATTCGATATCGAAAATCATCCCGATTTCCCTCCTCCCAAAAAGAATAGAGAATAATTCAAAAAAATCCCATAAAGATCAAATAAAAAAAGCTGCGAGGGTGGTCAGGTCACCCGCAGCTTTTGTAAAAAAAACCATGGGCGTCTGGTTTTGCCGTCCACCCATGGTTTTTTAAGGTCGCTATGTACGGAACTTTCTACCTTGCTGGGCCATGGGCAGACCGCCTAAAGAGCAAGCCCCCAAAAAAGCCGAAAAAGACAAAGTAGTAAAAATACCGATTCATCGAGGATTCCGATTTGTTGATGGCAGCGATGGTTTCCAGGATAGCTAAAATAAATAAAAATCGCTGTCAAGTAAAAAGATCTAGTGGCTGAGACGGCCCTTGAAAACGGGTTTGCGTTTTTCCAGGAAGGCGGCCGTACCCTCCTTGGCATCTTCGCTGGCCATGCAGAGCGCAAAAGCATCGAGTTCGATGCCGCAGCCGGTGGTCAGATCGGTGTGGATGCCGCTGTTGATCGCCTGCTTGGCGGCCCGCAAGGCGACTCGGCCCTTGGCGGCAATGAGCTTGGCGGTCTTGAAGACCTCGTCCATCAGGGCCTCGGGCGCACAAACCTTGTTGACCAGTCCGATCTCGACGGCCTCGGCAGCTGGCACCATTTTCCCGGTGAATATCATCTCTTTGGCCTTGTTGATGCCGACCAGACGCGGCAGGCGCTGGGTGCCGCCGAAGCCCGGAATGATTCCCAGCGAAATCTCCGGCAGGCCGAACATGGCGTTTTCGGATGCATAGATAAAGTCGCAGGCCAGGGCCATTTCACTGCCGCCGCCGAGGGCGTAACCATTGACGGCGGCAATCGCCGGAATCGCCAGCGCCTGGAGTTTGTTGAGCGCAGCCTGCCCCTGCCTGCCGAACAGTTTGGCCTGCAGCGGGTTGAAGGCCGCCAGCTCGGAGATGTCGGCGCCGGCCACGAAGGCTTTCTGGCCGGCACCGGTCAGTACCAGCACGCGAATTTCTTCGTCGGCTGCAATCGCGTCCAGAGCGACCGAAAGCTCCTTCAAGAGATCCGCGTTGAGCGCATTGAGCGCCTTGGGGCGGTTGAAGGTGATGGTGGCGATGCCTTCCTCGACGGTGTAAATGATGTTCTCGTAAGCCATTTGATCCTCCCGCGGTGGTCAGTCTGAAGTGCCCGTAAGCGTGCCCCCGGTTTAGTCCATCAGCTATTCTTTGTCAAACCTTACTTTTCGCCGGTCGCCGCCCAGTAAATCGCAAAAAGGATCAGCCCGGCGCCCAGTATTTTGAGCCAGCTCAAGCCTTCCTGGAAAAGAATGTAGGCCAGGATCGTGCTGCCGATCGGTTCCCCCAGCAGGCTGACGGCGATCAAGGCGGCGCTGAACCACTTCAGGGCCCAGTTGTAGCAGGTGTGCCCCACCAACTGGGTGAAAAGCGCCATGGCCCAGAAGGCCCCCCACGTACCGCCGCTGAAACCACGCACCGGCAGCCCCAGCGCGAGAACCGCCAGCCACAGAAAAACCGCGGCGCTGCCGTAGCAGATAAAGACGTAGCCCAGCAGGGAAAGCCGCTGCCGCAGGCGGCGGCCAAGCAGCAGGTAGAGCGCGGCACAGATGCTCCCGGCGAGCGCCAGGGCATCGCCCCAGAGGGCGCGGCCACCGCCGGCAAAGTCGCCCAGGCCGATGATCACCGCGCCGACCACGCTGATCAGGATGCTGATCAGCGCCGCCCGCCGGATCGGCTCGCGGGCGATCAGGGGCGTCAGCAGCCCGACCCAAAGCGGATTGGTATTGACCAGCACCACGCTGTTGGCCACCGAAGTGTAGTCCAGCGAGGAGATCCAGGTGGCAAAATGCAGTGCCAGAAAAAACCCCGAGAGGATCGCCAGACGCCATTGGCCCGCAGGCAGGGCGCGCAGTTCGTCCCTTCCCCGCCACCAGGCAAAGGGCGCCAACACCAAAGTCGCCAGGCCGACCCGGTAGGCGGCGGTCACCAGCGCCGGGGCGTCGGCCAGGCGCGCAAAGATGGCGCCGGTTGAAACCGCCAAGACACCTAAACCAAGTGCCAGCAAGGGGGCGCCGGCGGGGGGCGCCGATTCAGGGGTGGAAGGGGGCATGCGGGGCGGCTCGCTGGGGTGACGGCGCGCGCTGAACTAGGACCCTAATCGACGGTCGGCGGCTCCACTTTTCCGAGTTTTTTGAGCAGTTCACGGGCGTTTTCGATATCTTGGGCAGCCTTTTGGTGTTCGGGGTTTAGCGCCAGGGTTTGCTCCCACTCCTCGATCGCCTTGGCCAGGTCCTCGTTGACAAA
>Ga0105107_10001198_pt1 | contig 16879 bp, 12 predicted proteins | sample PPLLaktember2015_6_FD_79335 | JGI IMG/M metagenome (GOLD analysis project Ga0105107, IMG submission 79335) | Freshwater sediment microbial communities from Prairie Pothole Lake near Jamestown, North Dakota, USA - PPLs Lake P8 Core (1) Depth... | ecosystem: Environmental > Aquatic > Freshwater >...
GCTCGCCGCGCTCGACGCGGGCGGCATCGTCCGGGCCGACGGCGGCGTCGCCTTCGAGGGACCGCTCGAGCTCGCCTGCCGCGCGAACCTCGAGTCGCGCCTCGCGAGCCGCGTCCTGTGGCGCGTCGGCGGCGGCCGCTACCGCGACGAGCGCGACGTCCACGCGCTCGCGAAGGCCGTCCCCTGGCCGACCCACTTCCGCGGCGACCGCACCCTGCGCGTCGACGTGGCCGCCACCCGCTCGCCGCTCACCAGCCTCGAGTTCGCGACGCTGACGGTGAAGGACGCGGTCTGCGACCGCTTCCGCGCCGACACCGGTGGGCGACCGTCGGTGGACAAGCGCGCTCCCGACGTGCGCGTGCACGTGCACCTGACCGCCGACACCGCCACGATCTACCTCGACACCTCGGGCGAGCCGTTGTTCAAGCGCGGCTGGCGCCGCGACACCGAGGAGGCGCCGCTGCGCGAGAATCTCGCGGCGGGCCTGCTGGCGCTCGCCGGATGGCGGGCCGGTCTGCCGCTGCTCGACCCGATGTGCGGCAGCGGCACGATCGCGATCGAGGCGGCGCTCCTCGCGGCAAACCGCGCACCGGGGCTCGCGCGCACCTTCGGATTCCAGAAGCTTGCGTGGTACGACGGCCCCACGTGGCAGCGGATGCGGCAGAAGGCCCAGGACCGCGTCGTCGCGCCGCCGCAACACGCGATGGTCTTCGCGAGCGACATCGAGGCCGGCGCGGTCGCGAAGTGCGCGGCCAATGCGCAGGCCGCCAAGGTCGACGCGTTCCTCGCCGTCGAGCGCGCCGATGTCCTCGCGCGCGTCGCGCCGGCGTCCGAGGGCGTCCTCGTGTCGAACCCGCCCTACGGCGCACGACTGTCCGACCGTGAACGGCTCGCGGCCTTCTACCCGCGCCTCGGCGATGCGCTGAAGCAGCACTTCGCCGGCTGGCACGCCTGGCTCCTCTCCGGCGACCCCGCGCTCGCCAAGCGCATCGGGCTTCGCGTGGCGAGGCGCATCCCCCTCTACAACGGCGCGATCGAGTGCCGGCTCTACGGCATCCCGCTGGTGGCGGGCCGGCACGGCACGCGCGCCGTCGGCGACGAGGGCGCGCGCTAGGCATCGGCCTGCTAGAATCGACACGTCGTACCCCACTGGATGCTCGCGATGCCGATGCTCCCGTCCCGCAACTACGAATCCGAACACACGAAGTTCATCCGCGAACTGCTCGAGAAGCGGCCCGAGCTGGCCGAGCGGCAGCGCGCTGCCCGTGCGACCTGGTGGGATCGGGATCCGCGCGAACTCGGCGAAGGGCGCGAGATGGCGCAGGGCAAGGTTCCGCAGCAGCCCTACGTCTATCAGACCGAGTAGGACCGATCGCGGCGATCGGCGTCGACCCGGAGTGCAGGCGGCAGGCTGTGGGCCGTGATGCGCAAGCGGCGCGGCGCCGCGACGTGAGCGGCAACCTGGAGAAGCAGGTGGGCAAGGCGACCGCTCCGCTGATAGCGGTGCTCGCCGTCGTCGTGACCGTCGCGGCGATCGAGTTCTACGCCATCCAGAAGTTCGGGCGCCGCAGCGCCGGGCCGTCCGCGCCCGCCACGATCGCGGCAGTCACCGCGCCCACGGCCGCGAACCCGATCGGTTTCGTCGATGCGCCTGCTTCCGAATCGATCCGGGGACCAGCCGTCGTCGTCTCCGGCTGGGCGCTCGCGGCGTCGGGGATTCGCGCCGTCGAGGGACGCATCGACGGCCGCGCGTTCGCGGCGACGCTTGGCCTGCGGCGACCGGACGTCGCGGCGCTGCACGCGGGCATGCCCGACAGCGCGACCGCGGGTTTCCGCCTCGAGCTCGACCTCGCGGCCGCGCCGGCGCAAGCGGGTGTCGACCGGCGCCGGCTGGCGCTCGTCGCGATCGCGCACGACGGCAGCGAGACGCCGATCGGCACGCGCAGCGTGATCGAGCCCGCAGCCTTCGAGCGCTGGCGCGCCTACGCCGCCGTGGACGCGACACCCTTCCACCTGCTGCCCGCGCTGTCCGGCCTCGCGCTGGGCGCCGCCGCCGGTCTCGACACGCACTACGCGGACTACGCGTCTCCGACGACCCGCATCGGCACGCGCATTCCTGTGCTCTACCTGCGCACCACCCGCGGCGCCGCCCACGACTACGCCTTCGACCCCGACTGGAACGTCGAGCATCGCTGCCCGAAGGGCCCGGCCGAGCGGCGGCTGTCCGACGACTCGCTCAACGGCGCATTCCGCCACGCGGTGGACAAGCGGCTGCCGATGCTGTTCACGCTGAACGGCGGCATCTGGGGCGACGCGGCGTGCGACGCGCCGCGGTGGGACGTCAACGACGTGCTCGAGCAGGATGCGGCGAACTGCCAGTGGAGCGAGACGGACGAGGTGGCAGGCGACGACCATCTCAAGAACCTGGCCGGCGCGTTCGAGAGCCCGGAGCTCGCGCGGGCGCTTACGCTCAACGTCTACGCGCGCGACGTGCGCCGCTACAAGCAGCGCAACCTGCAGCAAGCAGCGCGGCACATCGTGCGCTTCGCGCGCGAGCACCCCGAGCTCTTCGTCGGCGTGAACCTCGACCCGGACCTCTACCTCAACCCGTTCTTCGCCGGCAAGGCGTGGTTCGACTACAACCCCGGGACGCTGCGCCAGTTCCGGCACTGGCTCGCCGGCACGGGACCCTACGCCGGACGTCCGGAGCCGGGTGTGCCCGACCTGTCGGCCTATCGGCGCGCGAAGCCGCTCACGCTTGCGGGTGCGAGCCGCCTCGCCGGGCGCCGCTTCGCGAGCTGGGATGCGGTCGATCCCCCCCGCGTGCTCGATCACGAGGCCAAGCCGCCGTACTGGGAGCTGCCCTGGGTGCGCGAGTGGGAGACGTTCCGGCGGCACCTGGTCGACCTGCACTACGACGAGCTGTCGCGATGGCTCGTCGAGGCGGGCATCCCGCGGGAACGCATCTGGTCGTCACAGGGTTTCATGGCACCACTCCCGTGGGCGATGCCCTTCGCGCTCACCGTCGCAAGCCCGGTGAAGAACTACGACAGCGGCGGCATGTCGGTCGAGGGCGCCAAACCCGCGCAGGGTCACCTCGGCGCGATCCTCTACGGCGCGTCGGCGCAGAACGCCATCCGCATGGAAGGCGCGCACTCGCTGTTCGGCGCGTTCGCGGCGATCGACCCGCATTGGGCGGTGGTCGAGTTCAACTCGGCCGACCTGTCGCACCCGAAGAACCTGCCGACCTATGCGGACGCGTACCGGGGCCTTCGCGACATGTGGAACTACGGTGCGCGCTTCGTCTCGCCGATGGCGTGGTCGGGCTCGGACGGCCGCAATGCCGGCAAGCCCGGCTACGACCCGTTCACCGCCTGGCGCAACACGCCGCTCGAGGAAGCCGCGAAGGACTTCCTGCTCGCGCGTGCGCACCTCTCCCCGGGATCGAAGCTGTGGACCTTCGGCGCGCCCGGACATGCCGACACCGACGGATGGACCAGCGAGCGCGGCACGCTCGCGGCCTGGCCCGGCCGGGCCGTGATCACGCCCGATGCATCGGGAGCGATGGTGCTGGTCTCTCCGGCGGAGCTGATGCTGGACCACGCCCGCGCGTGGCGGCTCGTCGTGCTGACCGACGGCGCGGCACCGCGCACGCTGCGGGTCGAGGGGCGCGCGGCGAAGGACGCGCCGTGGGTCGCGCTCGCCTCCACCGCAGGCGGGGAAGCGCGACTGTCGCCGGGGCGGGCCGGGGCGATCGACGCATTGCGGATCGAACTCGAGTTCGGCGCGCCCGTGGCGGCCGCACTGGTGCGCGTCGCGATCCTGCCCGACCGCGATACCGAGCAACGTTAGCGGGCTGTTGCAAAGCGTCGCGAGGAGGTCGAGATGCGAGGCGCGAAGGGGCGAGAAACCGGAGCGTACACGAACGTACGTGAGGATTTCGAGCCCCTGAGCAACGAAGCAGATCGACCCCGCAGCAGCTTTTCAACAGCCTGCTAGCGATCGTCGGCCTTGTATTCGACGTAGGCCCTGTCGCGGGTCTGGCGCACGAATTCCTGGAACTGCTCGTCGGCCTTGCGCTGGCGGATCGCGGTACGCGCCTGCTCGCGCTGCCGGTCCTTGGTGACGTCCTGCTGGCGGCGTTCCTCGACCCTGATCAGGTGCCAGCCGAACTGCGTGCGCACGGGCCCGGAGGTTTCGCCCAGCGCGAGCCGGTTCATCGCCTGCTCGAACTCCGGCACGGTGTCGCCCGGGTTGACCCAACCCAGCTCGCCACCCTTCGCCGCCGACCCGTCCTCGGAGTTGACGCGCGCGATGTCCTCGAATTTCGCGCCGGAGTCGAGACGGTCCTTGACGCGGTCGATGCGGACCCTGGCGTCAGCGTCTGCGACCGTCTCGCTGACGCGAATCAGGATGTGACGCACGCGCGTCTGGTCGACGATCGTCGGCGTGTTGCGGTCGCGGACGTCGACCAGCCTCACGATGTGGAAGCCGGCCGGGCTGCGCAGCACATTCGACACGCCGCCCTTGTCGAGACCGCGCACCACCTCGACGAACACCGTCGGCAATCGTGCCGCGCTGCGCCAGCCGAGGTTGCCGCCGGTCAGTGCGTCCTGCGCGTCGGAGAACGACGCCGCGACTTGCGCGAAATCGCCGCCGGTCTTCACCTGCTGCAGCGCCGTGACGGCGCGCTGCTGCCGCGCCGCGACCTGCTCGGGCGACGACTGCTCCGGGACCGAGACGAGGATGTGCGACAGCAGGTACTCGACGTCGCCGCCTTCGCGCGCCGCCGACGTCGCGAGGAACTGGTCGACCTCCGCGTCGCTGGCCGCGACGCGGCTCTCCACCTCGCGCTCGCGCAGCCGCTGCAGCGTGATCTCGCGCCGGATGTCCTCGCGGTACTTGGCGTAGGGGATGTTCTCCCGCTCGAGCACCTTGCGGAATTCGTCGGGCGAGAGCTTGTTCTCCTGGGCGATGCGCTGCACCGTGCGCTCGACGGCCGTGTCGTCGACGCGCACGCCGGTCTCCTTCGCGAACTGCAGGAGCGCCCGCTCGGTGATCAGCCGCTCGAGCACCTGGCGGTCGAGCACGTCGGGCGACGGCGGGCTCACCTTCGCCTCGCGCATCTGCATCAGCACCGAGCGGCGCTGTTCGGCGACCTCGAACTGCGTGATCGCCTCGTCGTTGACCACCGCGACCACACGGTCGAGCAGCGCCTCGCGGGGTGCTGGGGTCGCTGGCGGCGTGGCGCGCAACTGCACGGCAGGCGCCGGGCGCGGCGCGGAAGGCGGTGTCTGCGCGTGCGCCAGCACCGCGGCAAACATGGCTGCGAGCACCGCAAAGGGCCGAAGAAGACGGCGTATCGCCATCGCGAACCTCAGAATTCGGGATAAGGGTCGATGCCGGTGCCGCGCGCCCGCCGCGCCGGATCGTTGAACCGGAGGAAGCCCGGCACGCTGCGACGCAGCAGATCGAGTGGATTCGTGCCGATGCGCGCGAGTCCCGTGAGCTCGAGCTGCAGATAGACCGCGGTGGTCGCCTGCTCGGTCGTCGTCGTCAGGCGGTGCACGACCGCGCGCAGCACCCAGCAATCGGCATTGTACTCGACGCCGGCCAGCGCCTCCAGCGTCTTGCTCTCCACGAGCGAGTAGTTCCACCGGCCGAGGAACGTCCACTGCGGCGTGAGCGGCCACTGCGTCGCGAGGTCGAACTGCTTCAGCTCGTTGATGCCGCCGACGGCACTGCCCGCCTCACGCGTGTAGCGCCACGTCCCGGCCACGACCTTGCCAGGCTCGGGGTTCCAGCGCGCGCCGAGGTTGAAGCGCTCGGTCGTCCCGGTGTCGAGGTTCTGCTGCACCAGCCCGTTCACGAGCCAGGCCTCGGTCAGCCGTCCCTCGGCGCCGAGCAGGATGTCGGAGCTCGAACCCGAGCGCGGCACCTCGCCCGGCAGCGTGACGCGCTCGCCCTCGAAGTAGAAGCGCTGGCCGAGGCTGACGCGCAGCCGCTCCGCCCCCGTCCTCGGATCGAGCAGGCGCGAGGTGACGGCGAGGGTCAGCTGGTTGGCGTCGCCGATGCGGTCGTTGCCGACGTAGCGGTTCTCGGCGAAGAGCTGCGAGAAGTTGAAGTCGTCCTGCGCCGTGTCGAACACCGGCAGCTGCGACTGGTCGCGATAGGGGACGTAGACGTAGAACGCGCGCGGCTCGAGCGTCTGCACGAAGTCGGTGTCGAACGCGCGGAAGTCGCGCTCGTACACCAGACCCGCGTCGAGGCTGCCGATCGGCACCACGACGGAGGGGGTGCTGTCGCCGCTGCCCAGCGGACCGGAGAGGTCGTACTGCCGCGCGTGCACGCTCCCCCGCGCGGCGAAATAGCCGCCCGGCGTCTGGTGCCGCCATTCGAGCTGCGGAAACAGCACGGCGCGGCCGCCCGCGTCCGCGTCGTCGCGCCGGAAGTACGCGTATTCGCCGAAACCCGAGAGCGAGAAATCGTTCCAGCGGACCTCGGACAGCGTGGCGAGGACCTGCGGCTCGCGGTCGTACGGCGGCAGGATCGGCGCGTTCTCGTCCTGCAGCGTCTGGAAGCGCTGCAGGCGCGCGAACAGGGTGAGCGGACCCCACGTCGCGGACAGCCCGCCTTCCTGGACGAGCGAGGACTGGGACGTGATCGCGACGCGCTCGGCCAGGTCCGCGAAGTACTTGTCGTCGGACACCCGGTTCAGGTTCAGGTAGCCGGCGAGCCAGGGCGTCAACTGCTGGTTGTGGCGCCACGAGTAGAGCCAGCGCGTGGTGTCGGTCTGGCGGTCGTCGGGCAGGACCTCGGCGTAGGCCTCACCCTGGATCGGCTGCGGCTCGTCGAACAGGTAGCGGAATTGCCCGCCGACCTGCAGGCCGCGCTTGGTCATGATCCGCGGCGTCACCGTCGCGTCGTAGTTCGGCGCGAGATTGAAGTAATAGGGCAACGCGACGTCGAAGCCGCGCGTGCCCGACTGCCCGATCACGGGTATCAGAAAGCCCGACTTGCGCTCGCCGGACAGCGGGAACTCCACCCAGGGCGAATACAGCAACGGCACGCCCATGAAGTCGAGCCGCGCATCGCGGGCGACGCCGATCTTCTTCGCGGTGTCGATCTCGATCGACTCGCCGCGCAGGAACCAGTCCTCGCGCGGCGCGACGCACGTCGTCATGCGCGCCTTCAGGATGTCGTAGCGGTCGGGGCCGACGAAGGTGAGGCGATCGGCATCGCCGCGCGCACCGACCTCGCCCACCGAGAAGCGCGGATCCTCGAAATAGCCGGTCTCGGTGTCGCGCTTGTAGCGGATCTCCGAGCCGGAGACCCAGTCGTTGCCCTGCCGCAGCGTCACATTGCCCGTGCCGTGGACCTCCTCCGTGGCGAGGTCGTAGGCGAGCCAGTCCGCGAGCACGGTCTCGCGCCGCGTTCGCAACTCGACGCGCCCGCTCGCCTCGACGCGGGACGACGTGCCTTCGAGTCGGTCGGCGCGCAGGAAGATCGTCGTGGCCTCGTCGCCACCACCCGGCGCGACCCGGCGCCCCGCCGCGTCCACCGGCGGCCCCGGCGGCGCGAGCTCGCGCGCCGCGCGCAGTCGCAGCACCTCGTCGCTCTGCGCATGCGCCGACGGCGCGCACACCGACACGGGGAGCAACGCGGCGAGCGCAAGCCAGAGCCGGGACCGCGGAAGCATTCGGGAGGTGTCGCCTGCGCGCTTTGCTAGAATCGTCCGCATTCTATCCTGCCGTCGCCGGCCTTCCGCGGCGCGGCGCCCCCGGGGTGCGCAAGGCACCCGACTCCTGATGACCGATCAAGGCCGCCCGGACGCGGACCCCCGCGCCCGGCAACTCGACGACTGGATCGCGGCGACGCTCGGGACCCGCGCGTATGCACTCGCGCCGGCCTCGGCCGACGCGAGCTTCCGCCGCTACTTCCGGGTCACGCCCGACGCTCCCGCGCTCGGCCAACGCACGCTGATCGCGATGGACGCGCCGCCACCCGCCGAGGACTGCCGGCCGTTCGTGCGCATCGCCGCGATGCTCACCGATGCCGGCGTGCACGCGCCACGCGTGCTCGCGCAGGACCTCGAGCGCGGCTTCCTGCTCCTGACGGACCTCGGCACGTCCACCTACCTCGCGGCGCTCGACGCGTCCAACGCCCCCGCGCTGTTCGCCGATGCAACGGATGCGCTGGTGCGGTGGCAGCGCGCGACCCGGCCCGGTGCGCTTCCGCCCTACGACGACGCGCTGCTGCGCCGCGAGCTCATGCTCTTCCCCGACTGGTACGTCGGCCGTCACCTCGGCGCCCTGCTGTCGGACGCCGAACGCGCGGACCTCGCACGCGTGTTCGATACCCTGATCGCCGACCACCTCGCGCAGCCCCGCGTGTTCGTGCATCGCGACTACATGCCGCGCAACCTGATGGTGTCCGAGCCCAATCCCGGCGTGCTCGACTTCCAGGATGCGGTCGAGGGACCGATCACCTACGACATCCTGTCGCTCTACAAGGACGCGTTCCGCTCCTGGCCCGAGGAGTTCGTCCTCGACGGCACGATCCGCTACTGGGAAAAGGCACGGCGCGCGGGCCTCCCCGTCGACCCGGACTATGCCGCGTTCCACCGCGCCTGCGAGTGGATGGGCCTGCAGCGCCACCTCAAGGTCCTCGGCATCTTCGCACGCATCAGGCACCGCGACGGCAAGCCGGGCTACGTCGAGGACACGCCGCGCTTCCTCGACTACGTGCGGCCGGTCGCGCAGCGCTATGCCGAGTTCGCGCCGCTCGCGCGGCTGCTCGATCGGCTCGAGGCGCGCCCGCCGCAGAGCGGCTGCACGCTCTGATGCCGGCGTCCCTCACCGCGATGATCCTCGCCGCGGGCCGTGGCGAGCGCATGCGACCGCTCTCGGACGCGACGCCGAAGCCGCTGCTTCCGGTCGGCGGCGTGCCGCTCATCGTGCGCCAGGTCCGTGCGCTCGCCGCGGCCGGCGTCACCGACGTCGTGATCAACGCAGCGCACCTCGCCGATCGCCTGGTGGAAGCGCTCGGCGACGGGCACGCACACGGCGTCGCGATCCGCTGGTCGCGGGAGCCCGAGCCGCTCGAGGCCGCGGGCGGGATCGCCACCGCGATGCCGCTCCTGCCCGCAGGCCCGGTGCTGGTGGTGTCGGGGGACCTCTGGACCACCTACGACTATGCGCAGCTGATGCCACGCGCCCGGGCGATCGCCGCCGACCCGCGCGAGGCGCGCGTGCACCTCGTGATGGTGCCGAACCCTGCGTTCCACCCCCGCGGGGACTTCGTGCTGCACGCCGGCACGCCGGGACGCGTCGCCACGGGCACCGGCCCGACGCGCACCTACGGCAACATCGGCCTCTTCGACACCGCGCTGTTCCGCGAACTTCCACGCGGGACGCGCCTCAAATTGCTGCCGTTGCTGCTCGACTGGATCGAGCAGGGACAAGTCACCGGCGAGCCGTACGACGGCCCGTGGGAGAACGTCGGCAGCCCCGCCGACCTCGCCCGCGTGGACGCGCTCTTCGTCCAGGGAAACCACGCATGAACGCCAACGACAATCCGCTCCTCGACTTCGCGGGTCTGCCCCGCTTCGACCTCGTCACGCCCGAGCACGTCACGCCGGCGATCGAGACGCTGCTGGCGGAAGGCCGCGCGACGGTGGAACGCATCGCGACATCGGCCGCGCCGGCCGATTGGGACGGCGTCGCCGCGCCGATCGCCGCGGCCCTCGACCGGCTGGATCGCGCGTGGACCGCGGTGCGGCACATGAACGCGGTGGTGAGCACGCCGGCGCTGCGCGAGGCCTACAACGGCAACCTGCCCAAGGTGACCGCGTTCTACGCCGACCTGGGCCAGGACGAGCGGCTGTACGGCAAGTACAAGTCGATCGCGGCGAGTCCCGCGTTCGCAACGTTCGACGGCGCGAAGCGCAGGGTGGTCGAGAACGAGCTGCGCGACTTCCGCCTCGGCGGCGCCGAGCTGCCCGCCGCACGCAAGGCCCGGTTCAAAGAGGTCCAGGAGGAGCTCGCCAACCTCTCGGCGAAGTTCGACGACAACGTGCTCGACGCCACCAACGCCTGGGCGCACTACGTCGAGGACGCCGCCGCGCTCGCCGGCGTCCCGGCCGACGTGATCGCGCAGGCCCGTGCCGAGGCGGAGGCCGAACGACGCAGCGGCCACAAGCTCACGCTGCGCGCGCCCTGCTACCTGCCGGTGATGCAGTACGCCGACGACCGGGCGCTGCGCGCGCGGATGCACCGCGCCTACTCGACGCTCGCCTCGGACCTTGGCGCCGACCCGGCGCTCGACAACACGGCGATGATCGAGCGCATCCTCGCCCTGCGCGCGGAGGAGGCGGAGCTGCTGGGCTACGCCAACTTCGCCGAGGTCTCGCTCGTGCCGAAGATGGCCGCCGCGCCTGCCGAGGTGCTCGCGTTCGTCCGCGATCTCGCGCGCCGTGCGCGCCCGTTCGCCGAGCGGGACTACGCGGCGGTGACCGACTTCGCCCGCACGGAGCTCGGCATCGCCGACCCGCAGGCGTGGGACCTGCCCTACGCCTCCGAGAAGCTGCGGCAGAAGCGCTACGACTTCTCCGAGCAGGAAGTGAAGCGCTACTTCCGGGAAGACCGCGTGCTCGCCGGCCTGTTCGGGCTGGTGCAAACGATCTACGGCGTCGCGATCGCCGAGGCGCAGGCGCCGGTGTGGCACCCCGACGTGCGCTTCTACGACATCCGCGACCGCGACGGCGGGCGCGTCGGGCAGTTCTATCTCGACCTCTACGCGCGCGAGGGCAAGCAGAGCGGCGCGTGGATGGACGACGCCGTGAACCGCCGCCGGGAAGGCGAACGCATCCGCCATCCGGTCGCCTTCCTCACCTGCAACTTCGCCGCGCCGGCCGTGGTCGACGGCCGGCGCCGGCCGGCGCTCTTTACGCACCGGGAGGTCGTCACGCTGTTCCACGAGTTCGGGCACGGCCTGCATCTGCTGCTCACCCGCGTCGACGTGCCCGGCGTGTCCGGCATCGAGGGCGTCGAGTGGGACGCGGTCGAGCTGCCCTCGCAGATCATGGAGAACTGGTGCTGGGAGTGGGACGTGCTGCAGTCGATGACCGCGCACGTCGACACCGGCCTGCCGCTGTCGCGCGCACTGTTCGACCGGATGCTGGCGGCGAAGAACTTCCAGAGTGGCCTCGCCACCGTCCGGCAGATCGAGTTCGCGCTGTTCGACATGCTCCTGCACACGGAATACGTGCCGGGCCGCCCGGGCGCGCACCGCGATGCGCGGGCCGTGCTCGCTGCCGCCCGTCGGGAAGTCGCCGTCGTTCCTCGGCCCGACTACGACCGCTTCATGCACGCCTTCGGGCACATCTTCGCCGGCGGATACGCCGCCGGCTATTACAGCTACAAGTGGGCGGAGGTGCTCTCCGCCGACGCGTACAGCCTCTTCGAGGAGGAAGGCGTGCTCTCGCCGGTCGCCGGCGCGCGCTTCCGGGACGAGGTCCTGGCGCGCGGCGGCAGTCGGCCGGCGCTCGATTCGTTCGTCGCCTTCCGCGGGCGCAAGCCCCAAATCGACGCGCTTTTGCGCCATAATGGAATGACAACGTCATCCTGACGGAGGCCACGATGTCCGCTCGCCCGACCGCGCTCGCTTCGCTTTGCGGCATGATCGCCCTCGCGCTCGCCGCGGGCGCCGCCGCGCAGGAACGCCAGGTCTATCGCTACCTCGACCCGGATGGGCGTGTGGTCTACTCCGACCGCGTGCCCGCGTCCGGTGCCAAGGACGTCCAGACCAAGCGCGTCTACGGCAACACGATCGAGACCAACGAGACCCCGATCGCCGTGCGCTTCGCGTCCGAGCGTTTCCCGGTGACGCTCTACACGTTCCCATGCGGCGAGGCCTGCGACTCGGCCGCGGCGCTGCTCAACCGTCGCGGCATCCCCTTCGCGACCGTCGACGTCGAGGACGCGAACAACGCGGAGAAGCTGAAGCAGATCACCGGCGAGATGGAAGCGCCGGTGATGCAGGTCGGCGACAAGCTGATCGCCAAGGGCTTCAACGAGGCGAAGTGGAACGCGATGCTCGACCAGGCCGGCTACCCCAAGACGCCGGCGCGACGCACGGCGGACGCCGGGCGTACCGCCGCACAGCGGTAGCGGCGCGAGCCGGGGAGCAGGGACCCGCGAAGGCGGGATGCGACCCAGGCGGGTCGACGCACGCAGCCGACAACGGTTCGTTGCGGATCACCCGCCGATTGGCGGAGGCCGACGACGCTCCTTCGGAGCGCCAGTTCAGCGCCCGGCCACCGCACGCGGTGCCGGGCGTTATGCTTCGTGCTCGCCGCCGCCCGCGACACGCGGGCGGCGCGTCCCCGCAACCTGGACGCCACCCCGACCCGCCGTGAAGCTCGTCACCTGGAACGTCAACTCGCTCAACGTGCGCCTGCCGCGGCTCATCGACTGGCTCGCCACCAACGCGCCGGACGTCGTCGGGCTGCAGGAAACGAAGACCGAAGATGCGAAGTTCCCGCACGACGAGCTCGGCAAGGCCGGCTACGTCGCGCACGTGTTCGGCCAGCGTACCTACAACGGCGTCGCGCTGCTGGTGCGCGACGGCCTCGCCGCAACCGACGTCGTCGCCGGCCTGCCGGGGTTCGCCGACGAGCAGAAACGGGTGATCGCCGCGACCGTCGGCAGCGTACGCGTGGTGAACGCCTACGTCCCCAACGGCCAGGCGGTCGGCAGCGACAAGTACGCCTACAAGCTCGCCTGGTGCAAGGCGGCGACCGCGGCGCTTCGTGAAGCGCTGGCGGCGCATTCGCGACTCGCGTTCATGGGCGACATGAACATCGCTCCCGAGCCTCGCGACGTGCACGACCCGGCGCTGTGGGAGGGCCAGGTGCTGTTCTCCGAGCCCGAGCGCGCGGTGTTCCGGGAGTGGCTGGGGCTCGGCCTCGTCGACGGCTTCCGCCGCTTCGATCAGCCGCCGAACACGTTCAGCTGGTGGGACTACCGCATGCTCGCCTTCCCCAAGAACCGCGGCCTGCGCATCGACCACATCCTCATGTCCAGGTCGCTCGCCGAGTGCTGCACGGCGTGCCGCATCGACCGCAATGCGCGCAAGGGCGAGAAACCGAGCGACCACGCGCCGGTGATTGCCGAGCTCGCCCCCGGCGCCTGACGATTGGCTTCGTCGCACGCCTTGATTGGCGCCCCGGCCCACCCGTTCGCATTCGTAGGCATAGTGTGAACAGGCCCTAGCCGCTGCTGCGGCGCAGCTCGGACTCCATGCCGAGCTCCTGGATCTTGCGGGTCAGCGTATTGCGGCCCCAGCCGAGCCGCCGCGCCGCCTCCATGCGGTGCCCGCCGGTGTGTACAAGCGCGCGCCGGATCAGCGCGCGCTCGAACTCGTGCTCGAGCCGGTCGCCGACGTCGGGCTCGCCACGCGCGAGCGCCTGTGCGAGCTCGCGGTCCAGCGCCGTGAGCCAGCCCCCGTCCTCGCCGGCGCGCTCGGCGCCGCCGGGTGCACGCACCTCCGGGGGGAGGTCGGCCAGCTCGACGCGCTGGCCGGGTGCCATCACCGTCAGCCAATGGCAGATGTTCTCGAGCTGCCGCACGTTGCCCGGATACGCGAACGTGGCGAGCGCCTTCTGCGCGTCCTCGGACAGCACCTTCGGCTCGACCGCAAGGTCGCGCGCGCTCTTCTGCAGGAAGTGCCGCGCCAGCGGGCCGATGTCCTCCGCACGCTCGCGCAGCGGCGGCAAGCGCATGCGGACGACGTTGAGACGGTGCAGCAGGTCCTCGCGGAACAAGCCCTGCCGCACACGCTCCTCGAGGTCCTGGTGCGTGGCGGCGATGATCCGCACGTTCGCCCGCTGCGGCGCGTGCCCGCCCACGCGGTAGTACTCGCCGTCCGACAGCACGCGCAGCAGCCGCACCTGCAGGTCGGCCGGCATGTCGCCGATCTCGTCCAGGAACAGCGTGCCGCCGTCGGCCTGCTCGAAGCGGCCGCGGCGCGTCGCCTGGGCGCCGGTGAACGCGCCGCGCTCGTGGCCGAAGAGCTCCGACTCCAGCAGGTCCTTCGGGATCGCGGCGGTATTGATCGCCACGAACGGTCCGGCGGCGCGGGGACTGTGGCGGTGCAATGCCCGCGCGACGAGCTCCTTGCCGGTGCCCGACTCGCCGGTGATGAGCACCGTCGCGTTCGACTGCGACAACCGGCCGATTGCCCGGAATACTTCCTGCATCGCCGGCGCCTGGCCTAGCATCTCCGGCGCATCCGTCGATGGCGCCACGGACGGCGCGGTCGTCGGACGCTCGGTCGCGGCGCGCCGGATCAGCGCGAGCGCGTGGTCCACGTCGAAAGGCTTGGGCAGGTACTCGAACGCGCCGCCCTGGAATGCGGCCACCGCGCTGTCGAGATCCGAGTACGCCGTCATCACGATCACCGGCAGGTGCGGACAGCGCTCCTTCACCTTCGCCAGCAGCGACAGTCCCGACTCGCCGGGCATGCGGACGTCGGTCACCAACACCTGCGGCTCCTCGACGGCGAGCGCCTGCAGCGCCTCGTAGGCGGACGCGAACATCTTGTGCGGAATGCCCTCGCGCGCGAGCGCCTTCTCCAGCACCCAGCGGATCGAGCGGTCGTCGTCGACGATCCAGACGGGCCTCACCGCGACGTCGCGCGGCGCTTGGTAGTCATAGGCGAACACGGGTCGGGACTCCTCGATCATGGGGCATCCGCGCCGGTCGCGGCGGCTCGCGGCAGGTCGACGGGAAGCAGGATGCGGAACACCGTGCATCCGGGCACGCTGTCGCACTCGATCGTCCCGCCGTGCTGCGCGACGAAGGTCTGCGCAATCGTGAGCCCGAGGCCGCTGCCGCCTTCCCGCCCGGACACCAGGGGATAGAAGATGCGGTCGCGGATCGCGGGCGGGATGCCTGGGCCGTTGTCCGCGATCGCGATCGACAGCGCGAGGCGATGGCGGCGCCGGGCCAGCGTCACGTAGCGCGCGACGCGCGTCGTGAGCACGATCCGCGGATCGGCGGTCGTCCCGGTGAGCGCCTGGGCAGCGTTGCGCACCACGTTCAGCACGGCCTGCATGAGCTGCTCCGGATCGGCCTCGATATCCGGTAGGGAGATGTCGAAGTCGGCATCGATGGGGATCGCAGGGAACTCCGCCTGCACCACGCCTTTCACCCGCACCAGGATCTCGTGGATGTTCGTGCGGCGGTAGGACGGTATGCGGTGCGGCGTGAGCAACCGGTTCACGAGCGACTGCAGGCGGTCGGCCTCGTGGATGATGACCTGCGTGTACTCCGAAAGCTGCGGCCGGTCGAGCTCGCGCTCGAGGAGCTGCGCCGCGCCGCGGATGCCGCCGAGCGGGTTCTTGATCTCGTGGGCGAGGTTGCGGATCAGCTCGCGATTGGCCTGCTGCTGCTCCAGCTGGCGTTCCTCGCGCGCGATCTTCAGCTGCTGGTCGATGTGACGGAACTCCAGCACCAGCGCGATGTCCTCGTGCTCGACCGGCGTGACCGTCACGGTGAGGTGCGCCCGCTGCTTGCCCGCCACGCCGAGCTCGAGCTCCTGTTCCGTGAAGGCGGAGCCCGTCGCCACCGCGTTGTCGATCGCCCCGGCGAGGAGCCGCGCGTCCACGAACAACGCACCGATCGCGTTGCCCGTGAAGCGCGACCGGGACAGCTCGAACAGGTGCTCGGCCGCCGCGTTCGCGTAGCGCACGACGCGCTCCTGGGACAGGAGCAGCACCGCGGTCGAGAGCATCTCGAGGCCCGGCCAGTCCCCCGGCGCCGCCTCGGGCCGCAACGAGACGAGCGAGGTCAGCGGCATGGCCGCGCCGCGGCGACCGGGCTAGCGCTGGGCCGCGAGCTCCTTGCGCAGCGCCTCGATGTTGCGCTCGTGGAGCTGTACCGACTGGCGCAGCCGGGCGATGCGCTCGGCATACCGCTGCGGCTGGCCGCGCTCCTCGGGCAGCGGCGCCGGTGCCCCGCTCGCGTAGGCCGTGCGGGCGTCGCCGAGGAGCTTCTCCTCGGCGGCGAGCTCGTCCTGCAGCACCTTGCGCCGCAGCTCGTCGCGACCCTTCTGGGTGGCCCCGTCGACCCGCGGCAGATTGGCCGGCGGCGGCGTGCTCGCGGTCGAGTTGCCGGGCCGACGCGGGACCGACTTCTCGACGGGCGCGACCTCGGGAACGTTGAAATAGGCAGGGCCGAAGGCCGTGTTGCACTTGTACATCGCGCCCTCGACGACGCGTGGCGCATCGACGCATCCGGACTCGCGCGCCTTGGCCGCGAGGCCCTGCGCGAGCGCGGCATTGGCGCCGCACGCGAGAAGGATCGCGGCAAACGTGCAGTGCCAGGCGGCGGTCGCGCGCGGTCGGGAACGGGTCGGGACATCGAGGGCCATGAGGCCGAGTGTAGCGAACGCCGGGGACTCGTAGCAAAGAAGGGGCGGGCATCGATCACACCCGCCCCTTCCCGGCGATGCAACGCTCGGACCGGTGCGAGCGTCTACAGGCTGAAGTACATGTCGTACTCGACCGGGTGCGTGGTCATCCGGAACCGCGTCACCTCCTCCATCTTGAGCGCGATGTACGCGTCGATCAGGTCGTCGGAGAACACGCCGCCGCGGGTCAGGAAGTCGCGGTCGCGATCGAGGTGCGACAGCGCCTCGTCGAGCGACGCGCACGGATGCGGCACCTTCGCGGCCTCCTCCGGCTCGAGGTCGTAGAGGTTCTTGTCCATCGGGTCGCCCGGATGGATCTTGTTCATCACGCCGTCCAGCCCGGCCATCAGCATTGCCGAGAATGCCAGGTAGCTGTTGGCCGTCGGGTCCGGGAAGCGGACCTCGA
>Ga0105107_10001200_pt1 | contig 16876 bp, 16 predicted proteins | sample PPLLaktember2015_6_FD_79335 | JGI IMG/M metagenome (GOLD analysis project Ga0105107, IMG submission 79335) | Freshwater sediment microbial communities from Prairie Pothole Lake near Jamestown, North Dakota, USA - PPLs Lake P8 Core (1) Depth... | ecosystem: Environmental > Aquatic > Freshwater >...
CCGCCGGTGACGAGGAATATGCTATTTCTGATCTGCATCAGGCTTCTCCGATGAATTGGCCGATAATTCTACCCGCATGAAGCTGGGATTCGGCCTTGCTTTCAAGGACCTGTACGAGCGCGACGGGCTGCTGCGCGTCGACGCCGCATTTCTCGGTTTCCTCGGCGACGCCGACCGCGCGCTGAAGGAGAAGCTCGTTTCTTCCAGGATCAATCCGCCGCCGGGAAGAGAGGAGTCCGACCTCATCGTTGCTCTCGCACCGCACGTCGAGGACTTCCTCGCGCGCCTGTTCGACATCGAGGAGGAGGCCCGGGCGCTGGCGGAGCGCCACAACGCGCTCGCGCCGCTCTACACCGTCAAACGCCAGTTCGTGCAGCGCCGGGCGATGCACAAGGTGAAGCCCGAGGACATCAAGGACTACCGGCCGGCATCCGTTCGCGACGAGCTCGAGTTCGCGCGGCAGGTGACCGCGTGGCTCAAGGACGAGGCCGCGCACGCCGCGGCGCTCGCGGAGGCGGCGCGCTATGCCGCCTGGGCGATGCTCACCCCGCAAGGCAAGGAGGCGCACCGGCACGGGGTGCTCTTCAAGGCGCCGCGCAAGCTCGACTTCATGCGCCTGGTTCCCGTGACCACGGAGGAGAAGCAGGGCGTGGCGCGGCACAGCCTTTCCCATCTCCGCTTGCGCGAGGGTTTCACGCTGACCGATCCGGGGACAGACCTGACCGGCGCGCTCGACGAGGCGAACTACTGCATCTGGTGCCACGAGCAGGGCAAGGACTCCTGCTCGAAGGGCTTGAAGGAGAAGGCCCCGCTCGGCGCGTTTCGCAAGACGGTGTTCGGCGTGCCGCTCGCCGGCTGCCCGCTCGAGGAGAAGATCTCGGAGTTCCAGATGGTGAAGGCGCGCGGCGAGCCGCTGGCCGCGCTTGGCATCATCGCGGTCGACAACCCGATGGCGGCGGCGACCGGCCACCGCATCTGCAACGACTGCATGAAGTCCTGCATCTACCAGAAACAGGATCCGGTCAACATTCCCCAGGCCGAGACGAGGACGCTGAAGGACGTGCTCGAGCTCCCGTGGGGTTTCGAGATCTATTCCCTGCTCACGCGCTGGAATCCGTTCGACCTGCGCCGCCCCTGCCCCAAGGCGCCTACAGGGAAGCGCGTCCTCGTGGTCGGGCTCGGGCCGGCGGGCTTTACCCTCGCCCACCATCTGATGAACGATGGCCACACCGTGGTCGGCATCGACGGCTTGAAGATCGAGCCGCTCGACCCCGCGCTTTCCGGCGTCGACCCGCTCGGCAGGCGCGCGGGCTTCTCGCCCATCCGCGACCTTTCCGTGCTGCACGAGCCTCTCGACAGCCGCGTGATGGCGGGCTTCGGTGGCGTCGCCGAGTACGGCATCACGGTGCGCTGGGACAAGAACTTCCTGAAGATGGTCCGGCTGCTCCTGGAGCGGCGCTCCCAGTTCGCCATGTTCGGGGGCGTGCGCTTCGGCGGAACGCTGACCATCGACGAGGCTTTCGCCGACGGCTTCGACCACATCGCGTTGTGCGCGGGCGCCGGGCGGCCGACGGTGCTCGACATCCCGAACGGCTTCGCGCGCGGCGTGCGCGCCGCTTCGGATTTCCTGATGGCGCTTCAGCTCACGGGCGCCGCCAAGCGCGAATCCATCGCCAATCTGCAGATCCGCCTGCCGATCGTCGTCGTCGGCGGCGGGCTCACCGCGATCGACACCGCGACCGAATCGCTCGCGTACTACGCCGTCCAGGTCGAGAAGTTCCTGTCGCGCTATGAAGCGCTGGATACGAAGCCCGCCTGGAGCGCGGAAGAACGGCAGATTGCCGGGGAGTTCATCGCGCACGCGAAGGCGCTGCGCAAGTCCGCGCCGGCGGAAAGGCTCGCCCTCCTCAAGTCATGGGGCGGTGCGACGATCGCCTATCGCCGGCGCATGATCGACAGCCCGTCCTATACGCTCAACCACGAGGAAGTGGAGAAAGCGCTGGAGGAAGGCGTCGTCTTCGCCGAGAACCTGGCCCCGGCGCGCATCGAGGTCGACGAGTACGGCCACGCCGAGGCGGTCACCTTCGACAACGGCGCGCGCCTGGCCGCGCGCTCCGTGTTGATCGCCGCCGGCACGCAGCCCAACACGGTGCTCGCTCGCGAGGAAGGCGTCAGCCTGGAGCTCGATGGGAAGTATTTCCTCGCCTGCGACGAGAACGGCGCGCCGGTGAAGCCCGAGCGCCACACCTCGAAGCCGGCCCATCCCGACGTGCTCCTGCACCGCTACCCCGATGGCCGATTCATGAGCTTCTTCGGCGACCTGCACCCGACCTACTTCGGAAACGTCGTCAAGGCGATGGGCGGCGCCAAGCAGGGGTATCCGGTCGTCAGCCGTGTCCTCTCGAAGATCCACCCGGCATCGCGCCCGAGCGATGCGGAGTTCCTCGGAAGGCTGAATCGCGACCTGCGCGCGGTCGTCCATGAAGTGCGGCGGCTCACGCCCACGATCGTCGAAGTCGTGCTGCACGCCCCGGTCGCCGCGCGCCGTTTCGAGCCCGGCCAGTTCTATCGCATGCAGAACTTCGAGACGCTTGCGCTGCGCGTGCCCGGCACGACGCTCGCGATGGAGGGCCTGGCGCTGACCGGGGCGTGGGTAGACCGCGAGAAAGGCCTCATCTCCGTGATCGCTCTCGAGATGGGCGGCTCCGCCGACCTGCTCGCCTACCTGCAACCCGGCGAGCCGGTGGTCCTCATGGGGCCGACCGGCACGCCCACCGAGATCCCGCATGGCGAGACCGTGGTGCTCGCCGGCGGCGGCCTGGGCAACGCGGTGCTCTTCTCCATCGGCCGGGCGCTGCGCGCGGCAGGCTCCAGGGTCATCTACTTCGCCGGCTACAAGCGCGCGTCGGACCGCTACCGCGTCGAGGACATCGAGGCCGCCTCCGACGTGGTCGTGTGGTGCTGCGACGAGGCGCCCGGGTTCGCGCCGCGCCGCGCCCAGGACCGCGCCTTCGTCGGCAACATCGTGAAGGCCATGGAGGCCTACGCCTCCGGCAAGCTCGGCCCTCAGGAGCTCGCCTTCTCCGACACCGACCGCATCATCGCCATCGGCTCGGACCGTATGATGGCCGCGGTGGCGCAATCAAGACATGGGGTGTTGCAGAAGTATTTGAAACCAACCCATCGCGCCATCGGCTCGATCAACAGTCCGATGCAGTGCATGATGAAGGAGATCTGCGCGCAGTGCCTCCAGCCGCACGTGGATCCCGCTACCGGCAAGACCACGTACGTCTTCTCCTGCTTCAACCAGGACCAGCCGCTCGACCAGGTCGACTTCGCCGCCCTCGCCCAGCGCCTGGCGCAGAACAGCGTCCAGGAGAAGCTCACGGCGCTCTGGATCGACCGCTGCCTCGCCCAGCTCCCCCCGCCCGCGGAGCGCAAGGCCGCCTGAGCGGGGGGCTTGGTCTTCTAGAAGAGATTCCTGTTGATCAGCGTGATCTCGATGCGCCGGTTCTTCTGGCGCCCCTCCGGGCTGTCGTTCTCCGCGATCGGTGCATATTCCGCGCGGCCGGTGGCGACGAGGCGCTCGGGCTCGATGCCCGACTCCTGCAGGAAGCGCACGACCGTGGTCGCCCGCGCTACCGAGAGCTCCCAGTTGGACGCATAGGTCTTCTGCAGCGCGCCGCTGATCGGCACGTTGTCGGTGTGCCCCACCACCCGGATCGCCTTGTCGTCATAGGACTTGATGGCGTCGGCAACCCGCTTCAGCACGTCCTTGCCGGTCTCCTTGAGCGTCGCCCGGCCGGAGTCGAAGAAGAGCTGCTCCGCCACGTCCACGGTCAGCATGTCCTTGTACTGGCGGACCTGGAGCTGGCCCTTCTGCACCTCCTCGTTGAGCTCTCGCGCCAGCGCGTCGTACTGCGACTGGGATTGCCTGCTCGTCTCGAGGAGCTTCATGCGCTCACGATCCAGCGCTTCGTTCTGCGCGCGCAGGCTCGCCTGCTCGCGCTCGAGCGATGTCTTGTCCTTCTCGAGCGCCGTCTTGTCCTTCTCGAGCGCGGCGCGCTGCTCGCGCAGGTCCCCGAGCTGCCGCTCAAGCACGCTGTGCTGCGACTGCAGCGCGTCGATCTCCTGCTTCTTCTCGGCCTCCAGCTTTTCGTAAGTCCCTTGCGACACGCACGCGCTCAGCACGAGCGCCGCTGCACCGGCCAGATACGTCTTGTTCATTCCTGTCTCCCACGTGTGTTGCCCCCTGCGCGCAAAAAGGTAACCAACGCGCGTGACAGGAACAATGGCGAATCCGCTCTGCAGCGTCTTTGCCGTCCCCGGCGTTGCATCCGCGCAAAGACGCCGGCCTCGAGTGTCGCCTGGAAACGTCAGCCGCTGATCGGATACGACGCCTCCGCCCGACACGATTGACGGATATGTACAAGCCTTATATAAGTCTTATACATGACGAAGGCGAAAGTCAGCACCTTCTCGGCCACGGCGCGCGACCTTGCGATGCTCGATGCGGTGGCCCGCTATCACGGGCTGAACAAGAGCGCGACCATCGCGAGCCTCGTGCGCAGGGAGTTCTGGCGCGTCTTCCCGGGCGGCACGGACAAGATCAAGCCCGATCGCGGCGCAAAAGTGGAAGGCAAACCATGAGACTTCTCAAGGCAGTCCTGGCAGCGGGCATTCTTGCCGCATCCCCCGCTCTCGCCCAGAACGTCAAGATCGGCGAGCTGAACAGCTACAAGGTGTTCCCCGCGTTCCTCGAGCCCTACAGGAAAGGCATGGAGCTCGCGCTCGAGGAGATCAACGCCTCGGGCGGCGTCCTTGGGCGCAAGCTCGAGCTCGTCGTGCGCGACGACGGCGGGACGCCCGGCGACGCGGTGCGCGTCGCCGAGGAGCTCATCTCCCGCGAGAAGGTCGACGTGCTGATGGGCACCTTCGCCTCGCACGTGGGCCTCGCCGTGGCGAACCTCGCCGCCCAGCGCAGGATCGTCTTCGTCGCCTCCGAGCCGCTCACCGACAAGATCGTGTGGGAGAACGGCAACCGCTACACATTCCGCCTTCGCCCGTCGACCTACATGCAGGTGGCGATGCTGGTGCCGGAGGCCGCGAAGCTGAACAAGCGGCGCTGGGCCATCGTCTATCCGAACTACGAGTACGGCCAGTCCGCCACCGCATCCTTCAAGGCGCTGCTTTCCAAGACGCAGCCCGGCGTGCAGTTCGTGGCAGAGCAAGCCCCGGCGCTTGGCAAGATCGACGCCGGCGCGGTGGTCCAGGCGCTCGCGGAAGCGAAGCCCGACGCGATCTTCAGCTCGCTCTTCGCCGCCGACCTGCAGAAGTTCGTGCGCGAGGGCAACATCCGCGGCCTGTTCAAGGACGTCCGGGTGTTCAACCTGCTCGCCGGCGAGCCCGAGTACCTCGACCCGCTGAAGGAGGAGACCCCGGAGGGCTGGTGGGTCACCGGCTATCCGTGGAGCCAGATCGACACGCCCGCGCATCGCCGCTTCCTCGACGCCTACCGCAAGCGCTGGAACGACTATCCGCGCCAGGGCTCGGTGGTGGGCTATACCGCCGTCACCACGGTTGCCGAGGCGGTGAGAAAGGCGCAGGCCGCCGACTCCGAAAAGCTCATCGCCGCGCTGAAAGGCCTGAGGATGTCGTCGCCGTTCGGCCCGATCGAGTGGCGCGCGCTCGACCACCAGTCCACCATGGGCGCCTACGTCGGGCAGCTCGCCAGGAAGGATGGGAAGGGCGCCATGGTCAACTGGCGCTACGCCGACGGCGCGAAGTTCCTGCCCCCTGACGAGGAAGTCCGCAAGCTGCGCAAGGAGTGAGTAGCGGCGCCGCCCTGTTGCAGTTCCTGAACGGACTGGCGGGGGCGAGCGCGCTCTTCCTGGTCGCCGCGGGGCTGTCGCTCATCTTCGGCGTCACCCGCGTGGTCAACTTCGCGCACGGCTCCCTGTACATGCTCGGCATGTACCTCGCCGTGTGGCTGGCGGAGCCGCTCGGGTTCTGGGCCGCCCTTCCCCTTGCCGTGACCGGCGTGGCGCTGCTCGGGCTCGCGATCGAGGCGGCGCTGCTGCGCCGGATCTACCGCGCGCCCGAGCTGCTACAGCTCCTCGCCACCTTTGCGCTGGTGCTCGTCATGCGCGACTTCGCGCTCTGGGCGTGGGGGCCCGAGGACATCCTGGGGCCGCGCGCGCCGGGGCTGTCCGGCGCCGTGGAGATCGCGGGCCGCGCCTTTCCCGAGTACGACCTTCTGCTCGTCGCGCTCGGCCCGCTCGTCTTCATCGCGCTGCACCTGCTGCTGAAGAAGACCCGGTGGGGGGTGCTGGTGCGGGCGGCGACCGAGGATCGCGAGATGGCCGGCGCCCTTGGCATCAACCAGCGCTGGCTTTTCACCGCGGTGTTCGTGCTCGGCGCGGCGCTTGCCGGGCTCGGCGGCGCGCTCGCCGTGCCGCGCGAGCCGGCCAACCTGGAGATCGACCTTTCGGTGATCTCCGATGCGTTCGTGGTGGTGGTCGTGGGCGGGCTCGGCTCGATCCCCGGGGCTTTCCTCGCCGCGCTTCTCATCGGCGAGGTGAAGGCTTTCTGCATCGGCCTGGGGTACTCCGAGATCACGCTCGTCGTCGAGTTCGTGGTCATGGCGATCGTGCTCGTGCTCAGGCCGTCGGGACTGCTGGGGCGCCCGCAGGCGCTCGCGCGTGGCGCCGCCGCCGCGCACGCGCCGCTCGGCCGGATGTCGGGCGCGGCAACCGCTTCGATGGCGGCGCTCGCCGCCTGTCTCGCCGCCCTGCCTGCGCTCGCGAGCGATTACACGCTCGTGCTGCTGACCGACATCCTCGTCTTTGCGCTCTTCGCCGTCAGCCTGCACTTCATCATGGGTCCCGGAGGCATGCTTTCCTTCGGCCACGCCGCCTACTTCGGCCTCGGGGCGTACGGGGCGGGGCTCGCCCTGCTGCGCCTGGGGGCGCCGATGGAGCTCGCGCTGGTGGCCGGCGCGCTGCTCGCCCTGGGCGGTGCCGCGGTCTTCGGCTGGTTCTGCGTGCGCCTCTCGGGCGTGTACCTCGCCATGCTCACGCTCGCGTTCGCGCAGATCGCCTGGTCGGTCGCCTTCCAGTGGGACGCGGTGACCGGCGGCTCCAACGGCCTGATCGGCGTATGGCCTGCGGCCTGGCTCTCATCGAAGACCGCCTATTACTTCCTTGTCGTCATAGTCTGCGTGGCCGGAATCGCCTTCCTCTGGCGTGTCGCTTACTCGCCGTTCGGCTATGCCCTGCGCGCCTGTCGCGACTCGCCGCTGCGCGCCGATGCGATCGGGATCGACATGCGGCGCATCCAGTGGGCCGCCTTCGCCCTGGCGGGCACGGCCGCCGGCGTGGCCGGCGCGCTCTATGCCTTCTCCAAGGGATCGATCTCGCCCGAGACGCTTTCCGTGCCGCGCTCGGTGGACGGCCTCGTCATGGTGCTGCTGGGGGGCGTGCAGACGCTCACCGGGGCGGCTTGGGGCGCGGCGCTGTTCACATGGCTGGAGGACACGGTCTCGCGCAGCATCGACTATTGGCGCGCGGCGCTCGGAGCGGTGATCCTGCTCCTGGTCCTGGCGTTCCCCGAAGGCATCGCCGGCGCGGCAAAGCGATGGCTGCCCTCTCGGTAAGGAACCTGTCCAAGGCCTACGGCGGCGTGCGCGCTGTCGACCGCGTCTCGTTCGATGTCGCTTCGGGCGAGCTCGTGGCGATGATCGGCCCCAATGGCGCCGGCAAGACGACCTGCTTCAACCTCCTCAACGGGCAGCTCGAGCCCGACGCGGGCGAGATCCTGCTCGAGGGCCGCCCGCTCGGCGGCCTGGCGCCGCGCGAGATCTGGCGCCTTGGCGTCGGCCGAACCTTCCAGATCACCCAGACGTTCGGCTCCATGACGGTGCGCGAGAACGTGCAGGTCGCGCTGCTCTCTCAGCACGGGAAAACGAGGTCTCTGTTCAGCCGAGCGGCGGCCTTCCGGGTCGCCGAGGCCGATGCGCTGCTGGAGAGGGTCGGCATGCGCGAGCAGGCGGAACGGCCTTGCGCGGTGCTCGCCTACGGCGATCTGAAGCGCGTCGAGCTTGCCATTGCGCTGGCCAACCAGCCGAAGCTCCTGCTGATGGACGAGCCCACCGCCGGCATGGCGCCCGAGGAAAGGAGCGCGCTGATGGCGCTCGTCGAAAATCTCGCGCGCCGCGACCGGCTGGCGATCCTTTTCACCGAGCACGACGTCGAGGCGGTGTTCGGGCACGCGAGCCGCGTTCTCGTCCTGCACTCGGGTGCGCTCATCGCGCAGGGCCCGCCGGAGGCCGTCCGTTCCGACCCGCTGGTGCGCGAGGTGTACCTTGGCGATGCTTGAGGTCCGCGGGCTCGCCGCCGGCTACGGTCGCGCGCAGATCCTCTTCGACGTCGGCCTGGAGCTGCGCGCCGGCGAAGTCGCGGTTCTGGCCGGGCGCAATGGCGCCGGCAAGTCCACCACGCTCAAGGCGATCATGGGCCTCGTGCGACCCCTATCGGGCGAGATCGTCTTCCAGGGCCGGCGCATCGACGGGCTCGAGCCGTTCGAGATCGCGCGGGTCGGCCTGGGCTACGTTCCCGAGGACCGGCGCATCTTCACGGACCTCAGCGTTGCCGAGAACCTCGAGGTCGGCCGCCGTCCCGCTCGCGCGGGGCTGCCGGTGTGGACAATCGACCGCGTGCTTTCCCTGTTTCCCAGCCTCGCCGGCATGCAGGCGCGGCCGGGCTCGCGCATGTCGGGCGGCGAGCAGAAGATGCTGGCCATCGCCCGCACGCTCATGGGTAACCCGACCGCGATCCTGCTCGACGAGCCTTCCGAGGGCCTGGCGCCAGTGGTGGTGCGCCAGATGGCCGAGGCCGTCCGCAGCCTGAAGGCGGCGGGCCTGGGCGTGCTGCTCTGCGAGCAGAATCCGCGCTTCGCCGGGGAAGTCGCCGATCGCACCTACCGGATCGAGAAAGGACGGATCATTACCGGATGACGAGACTTGGACTGCTTCTGACCCTGACCGAGCCGCCCCCGTCGATGGAGGAGGAATTCAATGCCTGGTACGACACCGAGCACCTCGCCGAGCGCCTTTCGATTCCCGGCTTCCGCTCGGCGCGCCGCTGGGTTGCCGACTGCCGGCCGGGCGAAGGCAAGTACCTCGCCACGTACGAGCTCGATTCCCTGGCTGTCCTCGAGTCTGAGGCGTACCTGAAGTACTTCAACAACCAGAGTCCCTGGTCGCGCCGCTGCCTCGGAAAGACAGTCGTCTTCCGCCGCTGGGCGTGCGAGCAGATCGAGCCGGGCGATGCCGGCCCGCACCCGGACGCCCGGGCGGTCGCCTATGGCTTCTCGGATCTCCCGGTTTCCGGCTGTCTGCGCAAGCGTCGCTTCTCGGCGGCGTCCGGCGAGACGATCACCCTGCTGGAGTTCGGCGACGATCCCCCTTCCCTTCCTCCGGGCGTACTGCGGTACCGTGCCTACGCCGCTTGAGCGCTATGCCTGGCTGTCGATCGGGGCGGCGCTCGCCACGATTGCGCTGAAGGGCTTCGCCTGGTGGCTCACCGGCTCCCTCGGCCTTCTCTCCGACGCCCTGGAGTCGCTCGTCAACCTCGCGGCGGCGGTGCTCGCGCTGTCGATGCTGCGCGTTGCCGCGTCGCCGCCGGATGCCGCTCACCCGTACGGCCGCTCCAAAGCGGAGTACTTCTCCGCCGGCGCCGAAGGCACCCTCATCTTCCTCGCGGCTGCCGGTATCGTCTGGGCGGCGGTGCCGCGCCTCTTGGCGCCCCAGCCTCTCGAGCTGCCGTTCGCCGGCATTGCGCTGAGCGGCGTGGCTACCGCCATCAATCTGGGCGTCGGCGTCACGCTGATCCGCGCCGGCCGCGCGAACCACAGCATCACGCTCGAAGCGGACGGCCGCCACCTCTTGACGGACGTATGGACGTCGGGCGGCGTGATGGCGGGCGTGGCCCTCGTCGCGCTCACCGGCTGGCTGCGGCTCGACCCGCTCATCGCGATCGCCGTGGCCGCGCACATCGCCTGGATCGGCTTCGGCCTGGTGCGCCGCTCGCTGAGGGGCCTTCTGGATGCGGCGATCGGGCCGGACGATCAGGGAGAGATCGCGAAGCTTTTCGCCGAGTACTCGCGCCGCTATGGGGTCTCCTTCCACGCCCTGCGCACGCGACAGGCCGGCGCCCGCCGGTTCATCGCGTTCCATATTCTCGTGCCGGACGAATGGACCGTCGCGCAGGCCCATCGCCTTTCCGAGGAGCTCGAAACCCGTATCCGCGAGCTCGTTCCCAACGCCGCCGTCGACACCCACATCGAGCCCATCTCCGACCCCGCCTCCTACGACGACCAGGGGCTCGACCGCTAGGCTGGAATCGCTACAGCGTGCGGCACTGCTCTTCGAAGCTGAAGCGCGGGTTGCGCGGCGGGATGCCCTTGCCCGTGCCGTAGCCGATGTTGATGAGGAAGTTGGACTTGAGGCGACCGTCGGGAAACAAGGCGGCGTCGAGCTTCGCGTTGTCGAAGCCGGACATCGCGCCGCCGTCGAGGCCGACGGCGCGCAAGGCGATGATGAGGTAGGCGCCCTGGAGGCTCGAGTTGCGCAGGGCGGTGACCTCGGCGATCCCGGGCTTGTTGTACCAGTTGATGGCGGCGGGGTTGTGGAAGAGGCGCGGCAGGTGCTCGTAGAAGCGCGTGTCGTAGGCCACGAGCGCGACGAGCGGGGCGCGCATCGTCTTCTCGAGGTTGGTCGCGGAAAGCGCCGGGCGCAGCTTCTCGCGCGATTCGGCCGAGCGAAGATAGAAGATGCGCGCGGGCTGGCTGTTCGCCGTAGTCGGTCCCCATTTCATGAGGTCGTGCGCCTTGCGCAGGAGCGCCTCGTCCACCGGCCTGTCGAGGAAGTCGGCATGCGAGCGCGCATCGCGGAGGATGACGTCGAGGAGCTGCTCGTCGGTCATAATCGGCTCCGATGGTGGATCTGGCTAGTGTAGTCCGTCCCGGCGACGGCATCATCGTCGGCCAGGCCTGCGCCGAGCCGCAGGCGCTCGTCGAGGCGCTCGTCGCGCAGCGCGCCGCATTGTCGGGGAGCAAGCTCTTTCTCGGGGCGGGCTACTCCGGCATCGTGAAGGCGGAGCACGCGGACCATCTCCGCCTCTCGTCCTACTGCGGCATCGGGCGCAACCGCTCCCTCACCGACGCCGGCGTTCTTGGGTTGCTGCCCATCCCCTACTCCCGGATCGCGCGCCTCATTCGCGAGCGCAAGATCGCCTGCGACGTCGCGATGGTGCAGGTCAGCCCGCCCAACTCGCGCGGCGAGTACAGCATGGGGCTCGCCGCCGACTACCTGATTCCGGCGATCGAGACCGCGCGCGCGGTGATCGCCGAGGTCAACGAGCAGGTGCCCTGGACGCACGGCGAGCGAGTCTTCCGTGAATCGGACTTCGCGCTCGTCGTGGAGAGCTCGCGCCCGCCCGCCTCCCCGCCTCCACCGAGGCCCTCGGGCGTCGAAGAGGCGATCGGTCGGCACGCCGCCGCATGCGTTCCCCAGGGCGCCACCCTCGAGTTCGGCATCGGCGCGCTGCCCGATGCGGTGTGCGCGTCCCTCAAGGATCACCGCGGACTCTCGGTGCACTCGGGGACCGTGGGAGACGGTGTACTGTCCCTCGAGACCTCGAGAATCGATTGCGCCATGCTGATCGGCAGCCCGCGGCTCTTCGCGTTTGCCAGGGAAAATGAGCGCGTGCGGTTGCGCTCGTCCGAGCACACGCACGGACCGCGTCCCCTCGCCGCCATCGAGCGCTTCGTCGCGATCAACTCGGCCGTCGAGGTCGACTTTACGGGCCAGGTGAACAGCGAGGTGGCGAACGGCAGCTACGTCGGCGCGGTCGGCGGTGCACCTGACTTCGTGCGCGCCGCGAATCAGTCCTCCGGCGGCGTATCGATCATCGTGATTCCCGCCTCCCGGGTCGTCGAGCGCCTTTCCGGCCCGGTCACCGTCGGGCGCAGCGACGCCGGCATCGTGGTCACGGAGAGAGGCGCCGCCGACCTGCGCGGTTGCACGCTGGCCGAGCGCGAGCGCCGGCTGCGCGCGATCAGCGGTAGTTCCTGAGCGCCGGCAAGGTCCAGAAGGGCGCCGCGGCGCACGCGATGAAGGCAAGCGACATCGCAAGCCCCCACCGGTAGCCGCCGGTGAAATCGTGGAGCAGGCCGCCGAGCCAGGAGCCGAGCGCGGCGCCGAGCGCGTTGGTCGCATAGATGACGCCGTAGATGGTCGCCACGCGCGGGCCGGCGAAGTAGCGCGTGCCGATGGAGGACACGATGGGGCCGCGCACGCCCATGCACAGCCCGAAGATCGGAACGAAGAGCGCGAGCAGCAGCACGGAGGGCCATGCCGTGATGAGCAGCAGCAGCACCATGCCCGCGGCGGTGCCGACGAAGCTCACGCTCGCCGTCTGGCGGTAGCCGAAGCGGTCCGAGAGGAACCCGCTCCCCATGATGCTGAGCGCGGAGAGCATCCCGATCGCGCCGAAGGCGCTCGCTGAGGTGATCGGCGAGAACCCGGCCTCGATCAGAAAGGCCACGAGCTGGACGACGATCGCGAACATCCCCGCGGCGGTGCAGAAGAAGACCTGCGCGAGCCCCCAGAAGACCGGGGAGCGCAGCGCCGCGGCGAGCGTCCAGCCCTCTCCGGCAGCCTTCTCGCGCGCGCGCCGTTCCTCGGGTCGCCCCGCGTGAAAGCGGCCCCACGGCAGCGCGAGCATCGCAATCGGCGCGAGCACGAGCAGCGCAATGCCAAGCCCCTGGTATGTGCTGCGCCAGCCCTGCGACGCGACGAGGACCTGCGCAAGGGGAACGAACAGCAGGGTCCCGATGCCGGTCGCCGAGTACGCGATGCCGATGGCCGTCGACAGGCGCGCGGGGTACCAGCGGGAAAGAAGCGCCGAGGCGGGCACCATGCCGTTGAAGCTCACCGCGATGCCCACCATGGCGCCGATGAAGAGGTAGAACTGCCACAGGCTCGTCAGCCCCGCGGCGAAGAAGAACGCGGCGCCCAGGCATGAAAGGCCGATGCCGTATACCCAGCGCGGGCCGAGCCGGTCGAAGGCGAGCCCGACCAGCGGCGCGGTAAAGCCGTTGACGAGCAGGTAGATCGAGTACACCCCGGTGAGCTCGGAGCGCGCCCACCCGAACTCGCGCTCGAGCGGAACGATGAACACGGCGTAGGTATCGCCGAGGCCGCGCCCGAACATGTTGAGCGCGAAGCACGCGCCCAGCACCGCGATCGCCGTGTTCTTCAGGTTCTCTCTGCCGGCTCCAGGCCGAAGACCTGCCGCAGGTAGCGCAGGTAGCCTGCGTCCTTGCTGACGGTCTTGCCCGGCGCGTCCGACACCTTGGCCACCGGCTGCCCGTTGCACTCGGTCATCTTGATGACGATGTTGATCGGCTCGTAGCCCAGGTCGTTGGTCAGGTTGGTGCCGATGCCGAAGGAGGTGCGCGCGCGGCCGTGGAAGCGCCGGGCGATCTCGATGGCGAGCGGGAACGAGAGCTGGTCGGAGAAGATGAGGGTCTTGGTGCGCGGGTCCACGCGGTTCCTGCGGTAGTGCTCGATCATTCTTTCGCCCCACTCGAACGGGTCGCCGGAGTCGTGGCGCGCGCCGTCGAAGAGCTTGCAGAAGTACATGTCGAAGTCCCGGAGGAAGGCGTCGAGCCCGTACGTGTCGGACAGCGCGATGCCAAGGTCGCCGCGGTACTCCTTCGCCCACATGTCGAAGGCGAAGGTCTGCGAGTCGCGCAGCCGCGGGCCGAGCGCCTGGCAGGCCTGCATGTACTCGTGCGCCATGGTGCCGAGCGGGGTCAGGTCGTTGCGCATGGCGAACCAGACGTTCGAGGTGCCTGCGAAGTACTCCGGCACCTCGCGCTTGAGCGTCTTCAGCACCTCCTCGTGCCAGGCGAGCGAGAAGCGCCGGCGCGTGCCGAAGTCGGAGATCTTGAACTCGAGCTCGGGCTCCACGGTGCGCACGAGGTCAACCTTGGCCTTGAGGCGGCGCCTGCCTTCCGCGAGGTCGGGCCGCGGCTGGGTGCGCCTGAAGTACACCTCCGAGGCGATGGCGAGCACCGGGATCTCGTAGAGGATGGTGTGCAGCCAGGGGCCGCGGATGGTGATGTCGAGCCCCCCCTGCCCTTCGCCCGCACCGATGCTCAGATACTTTTCGTTGAATTGGAACAGGCCGAGGAAGTCGACGAAGTCCGACTTCATGAAGCGCAGGCCGCGCAGGTACTCGAGCTCCGCCTCGCGGAAGCGCAGCGCGCAGAGCGCGCCGACTTCCTTGCGCATCTCCTCGACATAGGGCCGCAGGTCCACGCCATCCGTGCGGCACTGGAAGCGGTACTCGGCCTGCGCGCCCGGAAAGTGGTGCAGCACCACCTGCATCATCGAGAACTTGTAGAGATCGGTGTCGAGCAGGGATTGGATGATCACGGGGCCGCATTGTAACCTTCGCCCCATGTGCGGCCGCTATGCGCTCCACGCCGATCCTGAGGTCGTGGCGCGGCACTTCGGGCTCGCGTCGATCCCGGCGTTCTCGCCGCGCTACAACATCTGCCCCGGAACCGACATCCTTGCCGTGCGCGCGGGCGGCGCGCGCCTGCTGCGCTGGGGGAGGATCGCCAATGCGCGGGCCGAGACGATCGGGGAGAAGCCGATGTTCGCGGGCGCCTTCCGGCGTTTCCGCTGCCTCGTGCCCGCGAGCGGCTTCTACGAGTGGAAAAGCGCCGGCGGGCGCAAGCAGCCTTACTACCTCAGGCCCGCCGACGCGCCGCTCTTCGGGCTCGCCGGCATCGTGCTGCTCTGGCGGGGCGAGCGAAGCGTCTCCCTGATCACCACCGCTCCGAACGAGCTCATGCGGCCCATCCACGAGCGCATGCCGGTTATCGTTGCGCCGGAGGACTACCCGGCCTGGCTCGCGCCCGGCGAGGACGCGAGCGGGCTGCTGCGCAGCTATCCCGCCGGCCGGATGGTGGCCCATGCCGTGGGCCCGCGCGTCAACCGGCCGGAGCACGACGACGCGGCCCTCATCGAGAGCGTCACCGCTCCGACAGGTTGAACACCTTCGCGCCGAGCAGGCGCACCGGCCGCTTTCCCGCCTCGGTCTTCTCGAGCAGCGTCAGGGCCCATGAGGCGATGACATCGGCGTCGTCCGTCGGCAGGGACAGCGTGTGGCTTCGCGTCACGGTCTCGAATCCGGCATAGCGCACCTTTATGCCGATGCTCCTCGCGACGAGATCGTGGCGGCCGAGCCATTCCGCGTTCTCCCGCGCCATGCGCTCGAGCTCGTCGCGGATCGCTCCCGCGTCGGTCAGGTCCTGCGCGTAAGTGCTTTCGCTGCTCGCCGATTTCGAGGGCCGGTCCGGCTCGACCGGCCGGGGATCCTCGCCATGGGAGAGCTGCACCAGCCAGTCGGCCAGGCTTCCCACGGCCTTGCGCAGGAGCGCGGGATCCACGCTTCTCACGTCAACCAGCTCCTTCACGCCGATGTTGCGCAGCTTCCTGGCGGTCACCGGGCCGACGCCCCAAAGCGCTTCTACCGGCAGCTGCCGCAGGAAGGCCTCCACGCGTTCGGGCGCGATCACCGTGAGGCCGTCGGGCTTGCGCCATCCCGAGGCGATCTTCGCGAGAAACTTGTTGGGCGCCACGCCGGCGGAGGCGGTGAGCCCGGTCGTCTCGAGAATCTCCTTCTTGAGCCTTCGCGCCACCTCCCTGCCGAGCGGCTCGCCCCAGGCATTGTCGGTGACGTCGAGGTAGGCCTCGTCGAGGGAGAGCGGCTCGACGAGGGGGGTGCAGCCGCGCAGGATCGCCATCACCTGGCCGGATACCGCGCGGTAGCGCTCGAAGTCGGGCCGCACGATCTCGAGATCCGGACAAAGCTTCAGCGCCCGCGCCATCGGCATGGCGGAGCGAACGCCGAACGCGCGCGCCTCGTAGCTCGCCGCCGCCACCACCCCGCGTGACTCGGGCCGCCCACCGACCGCGACCGGCCTGCCGCGCAGCCGCGCGTCATCGCGCTGCTCGACCGCCGCATAGAAGGCGTCCATGTCCAGGTGGACAATCCTCCGCATACTGTATATATTGCCACTACTATGGATGCCCTCACCGATCGCCAGAGCGAAGTCCTGCGGCTGATCCGCGAGCTCACGGAGGTGTCCGGCTATCCGCCCACGCGGGCCGAGATCGCGGAAAAGATGGGCTTCCGCTCGGTGAACGCGGCGGAGCAGCACCTCAGGGCGCTCGAGAGGAAGGGCGCGATCGAGATTTCCTCCGGCGCCTCGCGCGGTATCCGCGTGCGCGATGGCCGCGCCACCGCCCGGCAGGGCCGGCTTCTTGAGCTTCCGGTGATCGGGCGTGTCGCGGCGGGTGCTCCCATCCTTGCCGAGGAGAACGTCCAGGCGCGCTACCAGGTGGACCCGAACCTCTTCACCCCGCGCGCGGACTATCTCCTGCGCGTGCGGGGCATGTCGATGCGCGACGCCGGCATCCTGGAAGGAGACCTGGTCGCGGTGCATCGAACGCCGGAGGCCCGTACCGGGCAGATCGTCATCGCGCGTCTCGGCGACGAGGTGACCGTGAAGCGCTTCCGCCGGCGGGGCTACGCGGTGCAGCTCGAGGCGGAGAACCCCGACTTCGCGCCGATCGAGGTCGACCTGCGATCCGAAGCGCTGGCCATCGAAGGCGTGGCGGTCGGCGTGATCCGCAGCGGCAAAGCCCTATAGGGCCCCGGAGCCCGGCCTCGCTTTACCGATAGAATGCCGCAGGCTTCTGCCTGCGCATGAATCACACGACGACCGCAAACGGCGA
>Ga0105107_10001202_pt1 | contig 16852 bp, 9 predicted proteins | sample PPLLaktember2015_6_FD_79335 | JGI IMG/M metagenome (GOLD analysis project Ga0105107, IMG submission 79335) | Freshwater sediment microbial communities from Prairie Pothole Lake near Jamestown, North Dakota, USA - PPLs Lake P8 Core (1) Depth... | ecosystem: Environmental > Aquatic > Freshwater >...
CGTTACCGCATGCTGGATGCCCCCTTGGGACGCCTGGCCATCGGTGTGGCGCGCCGGCTGGCGGGCTATGCCGCCTTGCCCAGTGATTGGAACTGGCGGCGCACCTGGGAGGTTAATGTCGCGGCTGGGGCTCTGCCTGCCCCGGGCTTGCTGCTGGCGGGGCGAGTCGCTACCAGTTTGCTGGGGTTGCTAGCACTGATCTGCCTGTATCAGACCGGTCGGCGCATGGATCGCCTGCGCACCGGGCTGCTGGCGGCAGGTTTCCTGGCATTGAATGCCCTGTACCTGTTGCATGCCCGCCGGGCGATGTCTGAAGGCCCGTTGTTATTTGGGGTCTGCCTGGCATTGTGGGGTTTTATAGATGGCGAGCGCCGTCCCTGGCTGGCTGGCCTGGGAGCCGCGCTGGCACTGAATGCCAAACAGTCCACCCTGCCGTTGTTGCCAGTCGGGCTGCTGGCGGTAGTCTGGCTGGTCGATGCCTCCCCGGCCCTGCGCTGGCGACGCAGGCTGTCCAATGCCATGCAGTATTTGCTGGTCCTGACCATCCTGACGGCCGCGCTCAATCCCTGGCTATGGCGCCAGCCCGTGGTGGCTTTGCGCGCCGCGCTTGCCGAGCGCAACACATTGCTGGCCCTGCAGGTAGCGGATATGCGGGAAATTGCTCCGCAGCAAGTGCTGGATACGGTGGGTGAACGACTGATGGCGGTGACCGCCCATTTGTTCCTTACGCCGCCCAGTTTTGCCGAAGTGGGTAATTATCGCTCGGCTACAGTCATCGCTGAAGCAGCCTATTTGAGCAATCCTCTGCACACCTTGCTGCGTGGAACAGTGGGCGGGGTGGTGTTAATGGTCCTGTTTCTGCTGGGTATGAGCCTGGCCCTGGCAAACATGCGTCGGGTGAGCCTCTCTCAGCGCAGAGCCCTGGTGTTGGTCCTGCTGGCAGGCGCTCTGCAGCTGGCAGCAATCGTGGCCGCAGTGCCCCTGGCCTGGCAGCGCTATGTTATCCCATTATTGCCTTTTGTCGCCCTGTGGGCAGCATACGCTTTGCGCAATCCTAGCAGGGCAAACGCGTCTGGCACCCAGACTTAGAATCCGCGCAGTGATCTGAGCAATATCGTGCCTGCCGTTCCTTAACCTGGATATCCCATTTCTTAAGCAAATCGTTAAGCGGCGTTGGCCCAGACTATGGCATAATCAATCCAAATCTGGTAAAGGAATGGTGTTATATCGAATGCTGATTTCAATGAGCCGAAACTTAATGTTAATTGCCCTATTTCTGGCAGGCACGCTGTTTCCCCTGGCGGGCTTTCCACCTCCCCAATCCCCACCCTCTCCGGAGGCAACCCAAGCGGTCAGCGAAGACACAATCATCTTCCTGCCGATGACCATCCGCAGCCCACTGGTTTCACCCCCAACCCCCACCCCGCCCACACCTACCACGCCCCCACCCACGCCCACTGCTCCCACACCCACCCTGCCACCCATTGGTGATGCCATTGTGGTCGACCATACCTCCCTGGCGCTGTTTGATCAAATCCCTGACCAGTACCTGACTGCGGCGCGCAGCCTGCCGATGATGTTTTCAGATCGCTCGGTGGGCTACAATATCAATGATGCCTTGAACTGCCTGGCGGCGCCATCCTGGGGAGAATCCTCGGCCGCCTGTCGCCGCGATTATCTCACGCCCACCACCACGGACTGGAAGACATATTCCACCACCGACCTGGCCAATGGTGATGTCCCCGAGCTGATCCAGTTCCCCGCCAGCAGCACGATCTACAGCCGCGCCAACTGGACCTATACAGATTGTGCGGATGATTGGTCAGCTATGACGGAGTATTTCATTAATAGCCTGGCGCCGCAGTACCTACCCACCAAAACTGTGCTCAGCTGCCAGTTTAGCTACCTGAACGTGGATGATGGTTCGGGGATTGCTGATCCACTGACCGGCTATTTCGCCAATACCAGCGCCTACGATGTCTATGACCTCGAGGCTTTCATCGCCCAGCACCCGGATAAAGAAATCATCTTCTGGACCACCAGCCTGGCGCGCTCGATCGGCACGCGTACCGCCACCGAGTTCAACGATCAGATGCGGCGCTATGCCATCGAGAATGATAAGATCCTGTTTGATATGGCGGATATCATCTCGCACGATCGTTTTGGCAATCCCTGCTATGATAATATCAATGACGGAGTCAATTATCCGGCCATTTGCACCGATTACACCACCGAGCTGGAGGGCGGGCACCTGGGCAGCGTCTCGGGCGGCAAGATTGTGATGGCCAAAGCCTTCTGGGTGTTGATGGCGCAGATCGCCGGCTGGAATCCGTAAGCGTAGCGTAAAAAACTTCTCTTTTCTACTCGACTTTCAAGAAATGTTCATCGACAGCAGGTGCAAGCACTACATTGCACCTGCTGTTTTTTTTCAACTCCAGGAGAGACGCAATCTGGCGCCATCCAGGTACAGGACTTTACTGCCGGCTAAATGAGAGAATTTTGATCTAAATTTTGCGCTCCACCCGTTATAATACTTTATCTTAGGAGGAAATGTATGCGCCGATCTCTCTACCTGTTTATACTACTCAGCCTGTTGATCTCTGCCTGTCAGGTTACTCCAACATCCACCCGCTTGCCATTGCCCAGCGCTACCCCTGCTCAGGAACAAGCCCCGCAGGAGCCCAGCCCAACCGCCATGCCCCCTGCTTCGACTGCCCCTGCAGCCACAGCTACCTCGCTTCCCGCCACCCCTACCTTGCCGCCGGCGGAACTCCCGACCAGCACTGCCACGCAATCCAGCGCTGCGACGGTAAACCTGCCTTCGATCATAAACAGCGGAGAAGATCCCATCATCGTGGATCACAACTCCGTGGCGCTCTTCGAGCATATTCCCGATGAGTACCTAGCTGCGGCGCGTGCGCTGCGCATGGTGTATGCCGATCGTTCGGTAGGATGGAATATCAACCAGGCTTTAGATTGTCTTACCGCCTCAAGCTGGCCGCAGGCGCCAGCGTACTGCCGGCGCGACTACCTCCCCGGCGGCTGGGAATGGACAACCTTCAATGCCAACAGCCTGGCAGCCGGGCAGGTACCCGAGTCCATCCGCTTTGAGCCAAGCCCGTCTCGCTACAACCGGGATAACTGGCTGTTTGGTGAGCTTAGCGATCACTGGAGCGGCTATACTGAAAAATTTATCACCGAATTTGCTCCCAGCTATCTGGATTCCAAAGATGTGCTTTCCTACCAGTTCACTTATCTGAATGTCGCCGGGAACGAGGCTATTTCGGATCCCGATAATGGCTTCTTCGCCGATACCCCGGAGCGCTATGATTATGCGGATCTGGAAGCCTTCATCGTCCAGTATCCGGACAAGATTTTCTTCCACTGGACCACCAGCCTGGCGCGTTCCATCGGCAGCCAGGATGCTACCGATTTCAACAATCAGATGCGCGATTACGTAAGCCGCAACGGCCTGATCCTGTTCGATGTAGCGGATATAGAATCGCATACCCCCGCTGGCGAGCCCTGCTTCGACAACCGCGACGGCGTGGAGTACTGTGACGGGCGCGGCAACTGCGTGAATTACCCCGATGATGGTCAGGATTTCCCTGCCATCTGCCAGGATTACACCACCGAGCTGGAAGGCGGGCACCTGGGTTCCGTCTCGGGCGGCGGCATCCGCCTGGCCAAAGCTTTCTGGGTGCTGATGGCTCAGATCGCAGGCTGGCAGCCATAAAGCAGATCGGTAATTTACAGCCGCGATCCCCTGGGTTGGATCGCTTGCAGCCCAGCGATAATTTTGGCTGCCTGGTTCTCCATGGTCAATTCATGCCTGATAAACTCTGCGTTTGCCTCGGTAATCGCTTCCATTTCAGCTGGGTGCGCCAGGTAGTCTAAAGTTCGCTCAGCGAGCGTCTGTAAATCGCTCTCCGCAAAGTGAAGATTTGCCGTGAAGGGACCTGTGCTGTTGGGCCAGACGGTTTCCGAAAGCAGCATGGTGTGGTTAGCGCCGGCCAGGAGCAAGCGAAAGGTCGGGTCGTCCCAGGGCTGGCGGAAGATATTCAAAAAGATATGCGCCCGATTTAAGATCTCCATCCGGCATTTTCCATAAATGGCGCCTCGCTGGCGCGAGCCATCATAAATCACAAAGCGCAAACCCCGCTGGGCAAATGCCTGCTGTAATTTGGCGATGGTCTGCTCACGGCGTCGATCGACCAGGGAGCCAATAAACAGGATATCGATATCCTTGTCCAGGTGCAGGTTGCGACCAAACAAAGGGTGGTATCCCATCGGGATGACGCTGGCCGGGATGTGGCAGGCGCGAAAAAACCGGGCGTGCTGTTCTGTGAACACGCACAAGCTTGCCAGCAGCTGCCGGCGCTGCAAGATGATCATCTCTCCAAGCGCGCGCAATCTTCCGGCGCGCCGCAGGAGGGGGATAAACGCCTGATCGAGCATGCTCGGGTGGGCCTGTTTTTCGACTTCCGCCATGCGCTGTAGGTGATAGCGGTAGCGGGCGACCCAGTAATGCATGATTTTGGGTAAATGCGGTGGAGGCACCTGTTCGGTGAACCACATGACGACTTTGTTGCTGTGCAGTTCACGCTGGAAGCGCTCTACGGTGGTAGTGATCGACCGCATCGGGCCATAAAGCAGGATGGTCACATACTGATCCAGGTTGCTTTCTGAGGCAGGTGTCAAATAATCGCAAGGATAGCCGATCTTCTTGAAGGCTTCCATGATGGGAATGCTAAATCCCCAGGGATCGACTTGTGTTTCAAACAAAGCAACCGGCCGGATCTTCATTATTTCCCGATCCAAAGCGAACCCTACATGGCAGAAGGGCAATGTCCTTCTGCCATGTGATACTATCCAGGTTAGCGGTGCTAATTGTTGTGCTTGCGTTGAGTTCCAGGTCCGATCACGTAACCTGGTCGTTCTGGAATGCTCATTAAGATGCTAGCCCAAATACTCTCTCAATTTTCGCCGGATGGCGGGGTGGCGCAGCCTCGATAGCGCCTGCGCTTCGATCTGCCTCACGCGCTCGCGCGTGACGCCCATCTTGCGCCCCACTTCTTCCAGGGTATAGGCCTGCCCATCCAGTAGCCCGTAGCGCAGTTGCAGGATGCGCACTTCGCGCGGCGGCAGCCCGTTCAACACCGAATCCAGGTGCTCGCGCAGCAGGTTGTAGGTGGCGCTCTCATCCGGCGCGGCGGCGTCTTCATCCTGGATGAAATCACCCAGCACGGAGTCTTCTTCATCGTCGGTAGGCGTCTCCAGCGAGAGCGGGCGGCGCGCTACCTGGATCATATTCTCCACCTTTTGGGGGGTCACGTCCAGGGATTGCGCCAGCTCTTCCACCGAAGGGTCGCGCCCCAGGCGCTGGGTGAGCTGGTGCTGCACGCGCAGCAGCTTGTTGATCTGGTCGCCCATGTGCACCGGCACGCGGATGGTGCGCCCCTGGTCGGCAATAGCGCGCGTCACCGCCTGGCGGATCCACCAGGTGGCGTAAGTGCTGAATTTGTGCCCGCGCCGGTAATCGAACTTCTTGGCGGCGCGGATCAGCCCGATATTGCCCTCCTGGATCAAATCCAGGAATGGCACACCGCGCCCCATGTATTTTTTTGCCACCGAGATCACCAGACGCGAGTTGGCGGTGATCAGGTGCTCGCGGGCCGCCCAGCCATCTTCGATGAGTAGCTGCAGCTCCTGGCGCCGGCGCAGGCTGACATTTCCCTTCGCCAGCTCTTCGCGCGCCAGGCGACCGCGCTCGATGCGCTGCGCCAAGTCCACTTCCTCCGGGGCTGTCAGCAGCGGCACGCGCCCGACCTCTTTCAGGTACAGGCCGATGGTATCGTCGGTATCAATATTGGCCAGGTAATTGTCATCCACGAGCAGCTGAGCGCGGGTGTCTTCCTCAACTTCTTCTTCACTCAGCTCTTCTTCGCTCGGCCCGGCGACGGCAGCTTCATCCAGGTAGGGAATTCCAGCGCTGATCAGCGCCGCGAATGCTTCCTCCAGCTGGTCTACGTCCTGCTCGGCATCCGGGAAAAAGGTAAGGATATCATCGATGGTTACAAAGGATTTTTGTCGTCCAAGCTCAATCAATCGCGCAATCGCCGGATTAGATTCTTCCTCTTCGTGCCCTTCGAATTCCGTTAACATCTCTTCATCAATCATAGTCTCTCCAAAACCCGCCCCCCGGCAGGTTCACTTTTAATAACACACCCAAGACACGGTATTTCAACCATTACATAGAAATTCGACCCGGGACCAATGATCTTATTTGCGTACTTTTGTTAATTCAACTGCAACAGATGGATCAGTCTGCAAAAGTATTGATGGCTACTGACGCCCAGTACGCTCCTTTGGTAGGACACCTGCGCTCTTCAAAACGCGCAGCGCAGCGTTACCTCCCTGGGCTGCAAAACATTCTTATAGCAACAGAATACACTTTTTTTGAGCATAAAGCAATAACCAATTTAGAGATTAACCTAATCGTAAGGTGCAGACACCGCCACCATTAGGGGGTCGGCGTGCTGGCAGCCCCAGGGGTAGCGCTAATCTCGCTGGTGGGCAGCATGTCTGGCGAGAGCGGGGTAAGGCCAACCGTGGGGGTCAGGTAGATGGGTGGGCTATCCAGCACATCTACAATGCTCTCCACGCTGTAGGTATTGACCACCGCCACAAGCGCGTTATCCGGGCGCCGGCTATCGGTCATGCGGACGTAGTAACCACTCTGGGTGGGCGTCTCCATCCCCACCTCAGCCGTCAGGCGACTGCCATCTCCAAGCATTAGACGGATGGTATAGGCGGGTGGTTCCAGCCCCATCACGCTGGCTGCCGGGGGCGTCTGCAGCAGGCTGCGCACCGTCAGGCTGCCCAACTGGGTCGCCAGGGAGGCTGCCCGGGCAGTGTCGGTGGCTTCGGCGGTTGGATCGATCAGCACCCAGGCGCCCGACATTTGCTCCAGGCGCACCTGCCTGCCGCTGGCATCTTCCACCTGGATGCCGGTGATCGTGCTGGCATCGAGTTCCCATAATGGCTGGGTAGCGGCGGTAGGCGTTACCAGGGCGGCTTGCTGCTCCTGCTGACGGTTAAATAACACGTAAGCGCTCAGCGCCAGCAGGAACAGGATGAACAGGATCAAAGTATTGCGACGGACCATAGCTTTACCCCCGGCGGCGGCGCTGGAAGAAGACCCATGCGCCCGCGGCCAATGCGATGCCCGGCACTATGATTACCAACCCCAACAGGATCAGGTTCAAGGTAGCCCCTTGCGGTGCGGCGATCAGGCGCTCGGTAGCGGTGCGTGGGTTCAGGCTGATCAGCTCTTCCAGGCCGGCTGACCAGTCCACCGAGTTCACGAACAGGTCGCCGTTGCCATACACCAGGAAGTTAGCGTCGGAGGGGAAATCGGCGTCGCCGAACACCACCAGACGCGCCTGGCTGTCGAAATTCTCAGCCGCCGCGGCCAGCGTGACCGGCCCGATGGTGTCGGCGCCCTCATCAAACTGCACTTCGCCGCTGCCGGTGGTCAGCCCGCTCAGGTTGGTCTCCGCCCAGGCCTGGGCGGCAGTCAGCACCAGCGGGGTCTGCCCGGCGCCGCTGGGGACTTCGCTCAGCGTAAGGCTGCGCGCAGTGGGGAACTGCGCCGTCATGCGGTTCATCTGTTGGGTGATGGCATGCTCGCCATAGCTTGCGGCATACGGGGCAAAGGGCTGGTTCGAAGTGGGATCCACCACCACATCCGCACCCAGGCTCACACCCCAGGTGGCAGTCAGGTAGGCAGCCAGGGGATCATCTGCGCCCATTGCGGAAGCCGGATCGACCTGCGGCTCGTAGAGCACCACCAGCCCCCCGCCCGCCGCCTGGAACCCGCTCAGCAGGTCCACTTCCGCCTGGGTCAGGGAGGCTTGCGGTCCGGCGATCACGATGGTCGAGGCATCCTCGGGCACCGCGGTTTGCGTCAACAGGCTCAGCGTGCTAACGGCGTAGTTCTTGCTCTCCAACAGGCGCTTCACCGAGCTGAAGGCTTGCTCGCCGGTCTCATCCGGGGAGTACTCGCCATGCCCGGTGAGGAAATACACCGTGCTGGCTTGCGGGTTCATCAGACTCACCAGCCCGGAGGTCAGTTCCTGCTCGGAAACCGTCGTCACCTGCAAGGACTGCTCGCCCATGCGCAGCACCACTGTGCCGTCGCGGGCGATGCCCGCTGTTTGCGCGGCGATCGGATCGGCGTCGGGGTCGACAAAGCTGTAGGTGAACTTATCTCCGGCAACAAACGCGTATCTTTCCAGCAGGCTGGCGGCATTGGTGCTATCCAGGCTGCGGGTATAGAAGGCCACCGCTGTTACCGGCTCGGGTAGCTGTTCCAATGTGGCAACCGTCTCGTCGGTCAGGGTGAATAGCTTATCTTCGGTCAGGTCCCAGCGTTTGGGATTCTCACTGGCGAGCAGGTTGGCGACCACCAGCAGGCCGATGAAGGCCACGCTGAGCACCAGGGCATTGGAGCCGTAGCGCGCCTGCCGCCCGGTGAGGGCGCGGCGTATGCGGTCGGGGTCCAGAATTACAAACAACGCCAGACCCAAGGCTGCCAACCCGAGCAGGATTTGCACGGTCAGGTTGAATTCACGGAAAACGATATATAGCCCACCGGCCGCCAGGGCTGCCAGCGCTGCCAGGACCAGACCCAAGGGGGCGAATTTCCGGTAATCGCGGTTCATCAGCGCCACCTCCGCACATCCAGGACCATGGTTGCCCCGAAGAGCGCCAGGGTGGTCAGCGATAGGGAGAAGACCACGTCTTTCAGCTCCACCATCCCGCTCAGAAAATTGCTGAAAAGCTGGTCGCTGAGATCAATAAAGGAAAAGAACTGCCCCACGGCGCTGGTTTCACCCAGCACCTGAGCGATAGGACCCACCACCCACCATAAGAAGATCAGCGCACCCATAGTGGTGGCGAAAGCGGCGATCTGGTTGCTGAACAGGGACGAGATGAACACGCCCACTGCCACAAAGGCCGCCGACAGCAGCACCAACCCCAGGTAACCAGAGATCACCAAGCCCTGGTCCAGGCCGGGGTCCACCAGGTTATTGAGCACCAGCGGGTAGATCAGGGTGAAGACCAGGATGGTGAGCACCAACAAAAAGGCGCCCAGCCACTTGCCGATGATCAGCTCCCAATCGCGGATCGGGGCGGTGAGCAGCAGCTCGATGGTGCCCAGGCGCTGCTCCTCCGCCAGCAAGCGCGTGGTGAGCGCCGGGATAGCCAGCAGCAGCAGGGTCGCCAGCGGGGCCAGCACGATCTGCACGCCGGGGGCATACTGGGCCAGGATGGCATAGTCGATATTCAGGTAAAAGAAAATCCCCAGCACCAGGTAAATGACAAACATGACCATGTAAGCCACCGGACTGGCGAAGTAAAGGTTGTACTCACGGTTAGCAATGATCCAAATATTACGCATCGTTGATGCTCCTGTCAGGCCACTTCGCAGCGAAGTACAGGTTATATTCACGGTTGGCAGTGATCCTTATTTCATGCATCGCTGTCACTCCTATCAGGCCACTTCGCTAATTTCTTCAAAATCGCCGGTTTCATCCATCTCGGGCGGCGCGGGCTCATCACGCGTGAGCTGCAAGAAAATCTCCTCCAGGCTCAGGCCCAGCGGGCGCAGCTCGTGCAGGTCGTAGCCGGCATTAACCAGCAGGCGGGCTACCTCGGGGCGCGCTTCCACCCCGGCCTGCGTCTCGAACTCCAGCCCGCCGTTGGGGCTGCTGCTGACACGCGTCACGCCGGGCGCAGCCGCGATCACCTGCTCGGCGCCATCGCTGTCGCCGCCCAGCTGGACGATCACGCGCTGGGCGCCCATCAGGCGTGCTTGCAAGCGCTCGGGGGTATCCTCCACCACGATGCGCCCTTTGTTGATGATCAGCACCCGGTTGCAGACCTGCTGCGCTTCCGACAGGATATGCGTGGAGAGCAGCACCGTGCGTTCACGGCCCAGATCGCGGATCAGATTGCGCACTTCGATGATCTGCGCTGGGTCCAGCCCAATGGTCGGCTCGTCCAGGATAAGCACCTCCGGCTCGTGCAGCAATGCCTGGGCGATGCCCAGCCTCTGGCGCATGCCCTTGGACAGGTTGGCAATATAGCCATCCGAGCGGTCTTCCAGGTGCACCAGCTCCAGCACCGCGTCGACACGATCCTCGGCTTTGGGCACGCGCCGCAGGTCGGCCATAAATTTCAGGTAATCGAACACGCTCATCTCGGGATACACCGGCACGCTTTCGGGCAAATAGCCCACGCGCTTGCGCACTTCCAGAGACTGCTCGATCACATCATAGCCCGCCACCGTGGCTTTGCCGGAGGTGGGCGGCATAAAGCCGGTCAGGATGCGCATGGTGGTGGTCTTCCCGGCTCCATTGGGACCCAGGAACCCCACGATCTCACCTTTCGTAGCCTCAAAACTCAGGTTATCCAGGGCGCGGCGCAAGCCGTAGTCCTTGGTCAATCCTTCCGCTCGGATCATTCCGCTCTCCTGTATGCTAGAGATTGTGACCTGAGGGACAAACACCTGCCAGTAGACAATAAAAATGCACGGCAGCCGTCTCCGGCGGCAGTGCGGGGGCTCTGGCGATGTCATCCGTCGTACAGGTACGTGTTAGTTTATATAAAAAAAAAGGGACAAAGTCAATAGGCTGTACGGATATTAATGGATTGCTAATACAACACCCGAGCTGGTCTCCCTGCCGGAGCATTCGGGAAGCCAAGCCGGTGAAAGTGGTACAATCTCCCCAGAGAATCCCAGCCGCCATGTATCGCTTTTCACCCAAAAGACTCGCCCTGCTTCCCCACTGGGAACGAACCCTATACATCCTGGTCCTGGCACAGCTACTCAGCGCCATGGCCTTCTCCAATATCTTCCCCTTCCTTCCTTTATATGTGCGCGAGCTCGGCTCCAGCAGCGGGCTGAGCGTGGAGCTGCTGGCGGGTCTGGTCTATTCCGGGCAGGCCTTCGCCATGATGATCGCCTCCCCCATCTGGGGCACAGTCGCCGACCGCTTCGGGCGTAAGCTGATGGTGGAGCGCGCCTTTTTCAGCGGCGCCATCCTGCTGTTCCTGATGGGCTACGTCCAGTCCGCCGAGCAGCTGGTACTGCTGCGCGTGATCCAGGGCGCACTCACCGGCACCATCGCCGCCGCCAACGCCTTGATGGCCTCCATCACCCCGCGCGAGCGCACTGGATACGCCATGGGCATGCTGCAGGTGGGCATGTGGGCCGGCTTTGGCATGGGACCACTCACAGGCGGGCTGCTGGCAGATGCTTTTGGCTACCGAGCCGCCTTCCTGGTCACTGGCGTGATGCTGGGGCTGGCTGGCCTGATGGTGCTATTCTTCGTTAAGGAGCAATTCACCCCCGTGGAGCGCCCCAAACGCAAATCCGGCGGGCTGCTGGGCGATTGGCGCGCCATTTTGTCCGCGCCCAATATGTCGCTTACCTATGCCATGCGCTTCCTCAGCGCCCTGGGCGGCTCGATGGTCACCCCGGTGCTCCCCATCTTCCTCTTGCAGCTCATGCCCGATCCGTCGCGCGTGAACACCCTGGCCGGGCTGACCGGCGGCCTGACCTATGCCGGCAGCTCGCTGGCCGCGGTCGTCCTGGGGCGCGTCGGCGACCGTATCGGACACCGCCGTATCCTGGTCGTCAGCGCCCTGGCCGCCGGCTTGATCTACCTGCCGCAGGGCTGGGTGACGCAGACCTGGCAGCTGGTCGCCTTGCAGGCAGCCGCGGGGGTAGCTTCTGGCGGCTTGTTGCCCTCCGTCAGCGCTTTGCTGGCGCGCTATGCGCGCCCCGGCGAGGAAGGCAGCGTGTACGGGCTGGATAACTCGGTCGGCTCGGCGGCGCGAACGGTGGCGCCCATGATCGGGGCGGCACTGGTGGAGTTCGTGGGTATCCCCTACGCCTTCCTGGCGGCCGGGGTGATCTACCTGCTGGCAGCTGCTCTCTCGGGCCGCCACATGCTCGTCTACCCCCAGCGCGGCGCCTGACCCGCCTCCCTCATGCACCCGTAGGGGCGGACGGCGTCCGCCCAAACCGTTCCTCCTCCAGGCTCTTCCCACCCTCCGGTGGGAAGGGGGTCGGGGGGTGGAGCAAACAGGCAGCACCGTATGGTGAGGGGCTGCCTGTATAGACATGACACCTCCCGAATTAAATATTCGGGAGGTGCTGCTTTAGGCTTGAATGCCAGTAGCCCTTCTAAAGTGATTATTCCGTCAATCAGAATAATCATCCTTTAAACACAACCTAGATTACCTTATTTATCATATAATACCTCTCTTATCCCAAGTCTATCGTTCGAATTGAGAGGGAAATTCAAATGAGGTCCTTACGTTTCTTCCGGCTCATGATGGTTTTTACTATGTTATTTACGAGCGCAGCGGACGTCGTTACGCCCGCCATGGCCCGGCCCGAGCCGGATCCCGCAGAGACGTCGCCAGGCTTGCTGGCAGCAGATCTGGTGCTGTATGCCGACGCACTGGCGTCTGGCTGGGAAGATTGGTCGTGGGACAGCACGGTGATGTTCGATAACGCCGCTCCAACGCTGAGCGGCGTTGCTTCCATCGCGGTAACTTTCAACGCCGCCTATGCAGGGTTTTCGCTGCGCACCACTCCGGCGCTCTCACCGGCCGATTTCAACGCAGTGTCTTTCTTCGTCTACGCGCCGGATACAGACCGAGCGCTCAGCCTGGTCGTGCAGTCCAGCGACGATGGCGGCGAAGGCCAATCCTTTGATTTCAACGCCCCTGCTGACCAATGGAGCCAGATCCTGGTAGGGTTGGACTCGCTGGGTGACCCTACTGCGATCGCTCGCGTGAATATCGGCGATCGCAGCGGCGCACCGCAACCTGTCCTCTACCTGGATCAGATCAGCCTGATCAGCACCACCGGCGGGGCGGATGCCGATATCCCGGCGGTGATCCCGGGGGCACCTAAGCCGACGATCAACATTGATCCGTCGCACGGATATGCCGGTCAGGCAGTGGATGTGAGCGGCGTGGCTCCGGCTGGATTCAGTGAGGTGCGCCTGGCATGGTTGTTCGACGGCGCCACCTTTAACGCCGGGGAGACCGCCACGGACGTTGGGGGAGCTTACAGCGCAGGACTGGAAGTGCCCACCGGCGCGCCGGTGGGACTGGCCAAAATCTGCGCCGCCGTCACAGGCACAGCCCAGGCTATCTATAGCTGTGCCGACTTCACTGTAGATCCGCCTGCCCCTGGGGGTATCAACGGTCTGGTGGATGCAAGCCTGATCGATCCAGGACAGGCGGCCGAGTTGCAGCTGCTCAACCAGGCCGGTGATGCGCTCTACAAAGTGCTGCTAACTCCCGCCGGAACTTTTACGCTGCCTGATATCGCGCCCGGATTGTACGAAGCCATACTGGTCGGCAATCTGAATCTCCCGGCAGCTTCCGAGATGGTCTTGATCCAGACTGCCGCGGATAAACAGATTTCCATCGGCGCTATTTTGGCAGGCGGCGAGTTCGACCCGGTTGCTGGCAGGATATGCGACCCGAGAAATAGCCAGGCCAATGTTTCCACGTTGCGCGCCGTCTACACCGACCGCGGCCTGTCGATCAGCGGCGGAGGGCAAAGGGCATCTGCGACGGAAAGCTTTGGCCGAGCCTATGCCATAGGGCATTTCAACAGCTTACTCTCGTCGTTGATCCGTAAGGATTTCGGCACTTATCTGAGCGGAGTAGCGCTGCAAAATACGTTCACCGCCGGTCTGCAGAATATCAGCGGTGCAGTAGAACGGGTGGAGTTTCATATCGAGCTACCCGGAGGCACACTGCTCCCACTGGGCTCTGCCAACCAAGCGCCTTACCAGATCAGCTATAACGTGGGCCAGCTTCCGCCCGGTAAAAGCTCCCTGATCGCTGCAGCGGTGGTGAATGGGGTGCGCCAGTGCCCGCGTATCCGCGAGATCAGTGTGGCAGCCAACCCCATGTCCAGCTCGCACTACCAGCCCGGCGCTTACGCCAACTGGGATGCTGCCGCGGAAGTTTACCGCTTCGGCGGGATCCTGCCCAACGTGGGCGGTTTGCTGCCCCAGAGTGCTAACGTCACGCTGCCCTTGATCGGCACGTTAGAGAGCAAGCTGGGGGCTGGATTGGCCCTCACCGGGGTGCTGCATATGGATGGCGTGATCGAGCTACAGGCTGTTTCGGCGAGTGCCGAGGCAAAGCTGCTTGGAATACCCATCCTGAATGAGACCCAGTCGATCAATCCGCCCCGGGATGGAAGATTCTACGCCGGCACCGACCTGCGTAACTTCGACAACCTGGAAATTCCGCTGGGACGGCGCTCGTTGTGGCAAGATCACTACGAAGTGCCGGTTTTTAACAGCGTCCTGTTTTCCTTCTTCGGAATCATCTCTGTGGGTGCCCGCATCAAGGTTGGGGTGAGCGGTGAGCTGATCATGGACGCCATCCTGTATCCAATGCAGCCGGATCTCAGTATGGTTATGATGCCGGTGGTGGGTGCGTATCTCTCGGCCGGCCTGTGGGTCAACGTGCTGATCCTCGCCTCGGCCGGGGTGGACGCCATCCCTGCGGTACACCTGGGGCTGCCGCTGAACATTGTCACCTGGGAGACCCCTGTGGCGTATCTTGACGATCCCTGCGTCGGCTTCCGGCTGGATGTGAAGGCCTGGGTCGAGGTCGATTACTTATTTGACGAATGGCGTGAAGAGGCAACTTTCAATGTGTTCAAGGATGACGAGCCGGATGGCTGCCTGTACACAGACCAGCTCTTGGCCCGGCTGGAACAGCAAGCCAGGGCCAATGCCGCCATCGCCCCGCCCACCCCACGGGTCATGGCTTCACCGCAGGTGACCGCCAGCTTCAGCGGGCGGGTGATCTCGGTGTATGTGGAAGACATCACCCCGCAGGCCGAGCACCCCACCTCGACGGTGATGGCTCGCTTCAAAGACCTGGATACCGGCGTCTGGCTCCCGGCGGTGCAGGTCAGCGATGGGTTGCACGCCGTGAATGACCCGGCCGCGGCTTTCTTCGGCTTCGACGGCGAAGAAGTAATGGTGGCCTGGACGCAGACCGACATGACCCAGGCTGAAGAAGAGGCTGCCGACTCGCTGGATGACTACCTCAACCAGCTTGAGATTTACATCAATGTATGGGACGGGCAGACCTGGAGCGGGCCTTTTGCGGTGTCTGGCGACCTGCTAGGCGACGGTTTCCCGGCGCTGTCTGGGGACGAGTATGGGGTGACCCTGGCTTGGGTGCGGGATATGGATGGTGACAGCACCTCGACCGCAGATATGGTCATCGCGCTGAGCGACTGGAGCTGGGAGACCGGCTTGGGCGAGCTTCACACTCTGGCAGCCGCTCCAACCGGCCTGAACGCCCAGGTGAGTATTGCCCGCATGAACTATCAGGGGATCATGCAGACTGCCCTGGCCTGGACTTACGACGCCGATGGCAGCCCCGAAACCCTGGAAGACCGCCGCTTGCACATGGCTGTCCGCGGCCAGGGCGCCGACCCAACCGAATGGGTGCAGCTCAACCCACAGCCCCTGCCGCCGCGGGCCGAGCTGCCCAGCCTCACCTTCGATCAAGGCTCCCCCTACCTGCTGCGCCTGGCTTTTATCGTCCACAACCTGGAGGGGGACGGGCAGAGCGCTGCGGGGGTGAGCGATAATTCATCGATCTGGACCGCCCAGGTGGACTTGAGCAACCAGACTCCCCAGGTAACCGGGCAAGCCCTGCTGGATGAATCCGGAGCTGAAGTGCCTGGTGAACGCCCGCGCCTGCAAACCGATGATATAGGCGAGACTGTCCTGGTCTTCCGCCGGTTCGGCGAGCTGGGTGAGCGGGGGCAGTTAGGTCAGGTGGCGATGAGCCAGTTCATCTCGAATGGCGGCGCAGACAACTTCAGCCCGCCGGTCTACCTGACCGGGGATCTGAACCAAAACTGGCAGGCAGCCGCAGCCATCAACCCGGAGAATGGATTGTTGGAGGTGTTGTCTGTGCAGCGCCCGCTCCTGAATCCGGTCGCCTTACAAGCCTTGGGGATAGCCAGAGACGATTCGCTGGATGGAGGAGCGCAGCTCTCCCCGGCGGCGATGCGCGCCGCCGCAACACAGGTGGCCTTGCTGCGCAGTTTGGCTCCTGTAGTGGTGGCAGTCCCCGCATCAGCCACGACCCTGACCGGTACCGCAAACGATGACCTGCTGGTGGCGCTGGAGTATGGAACAGACGGCGACCCGTCCCTCGATCCGCTGCTTGAGATCTCGCAGCCGCACGCGTCGATCGGATCGAGTGTGACGGTGACGGCCACGGTGCGCAACCTGGGTCGCACGGACGTCTCGGGGGCGGTGCGCTTTTACACCGGCCTTCCCGGGAGCGGCACCCTGCTGACAGAAGTCCCCGTACCCGGCGCTTTGCCTGTGGGAGAAGTTCGGGTGGTAGCTGCTGACTATACCGTACAGGGCATCGAAGACCCGATCTACGCTGAGGTAGTTATCGACCAGCCGTACACAGACGCCATCGGCACCAACAACACCGCCACTGCCAGCCTGGGCGCCCTGCCTGCTCCGCAAATCGCATCCGTACAGCCCAGCCAGGTCTTCGAGGCGGGTCTGGAGATCGCCATCCTGCCCAGCGTAGCCCAGGCCGTATCCGGTTACAGGGTGCTGCGCAGTCAGACCCCCGGAGGCCCGTATGAGCTGGTCGGCGAAACCACCGGCGATGTTCAATACGACCTCGGTCTGGCCCTGGATCAGACATACTGCTATGTAGTGCATGCCTACGACCGCTCCGGTCTGATCTC
>Ga0105107_10001206_pt1 | contig 16817 bp, 17 predicted proteins | sample PPLLaktember2015_6_FD_79335 | JGI IMG/M metagenome (GOLD analysis project Ga0105107, IMG submission 79335) | Freshwater sediment microbial communities from Prairie Pothole Lake near Jamestown, North Dakota, USA - PPLs Lake P8 Core (1) Depth... | ecosystem: Environmental > Aquatic > Freshwater >...
CCCGATGAGCTTCGCTCGGCTTCGCCTCGCTGCGCGGCGCCTTCGGCGCCTTGCGGACTGCGCGCTTCGCGGCCCGGGAAGAGGGCCGCTCGCTTGCCAGACGCCGGATGGGACTTCTCGGGACTTACGTCTGCCGTCCGCTCCGGTCGGCGGTCGGTGCAGACCGAGAGGAAGTTCGCGAGCAGCGCGGGGCCGGCGGGCGTGCCGACCGACTCGGGATGGAACTGCACGCCGTCCAGGGGCAGGCTGCGGTGGCGCAGGGCCATCACCTCCCCGCCAGGCCCGCGCGCCGATACCTCGAGCGCCGCGGGCAGCGACGCGCCGTCCACGACCAGCGAGTGGTAGAGCATCGCCTCGAGCGGGTCGGGCAGGCCGGCGAACAGACCGCGGCCGTCGTGGCGCACGGCCGTGGTCTTGCCGTGCCGGGGCGCCGCCGCGCGGGCCGAGCGCCCGCCGAACGCGACCGCCAGCGCCTGGTGCCCGAGGCAGACCCCGAGCAGCGGCAGCCGCGCCTCGGCGGCGGCCAGCACCACCGCGAGCGCGGCATGGGCCGCCTCGGGCGTGCCGGGGCCCGGCGACACCACGACGCCGTCGGGCCGCGCGCGCCGCAGCGCCGCCAGCGGCTCGGCGTCGGGCCTCGCCACCGTCACCGCGGCCCCCATCGCTTCGAGCGCCTGGACGAGATTCCAGGTGAAGGAGTCGTGGTTGTCCAGCACGAACAGGCTGGTGGGATGACGGGCGGGCACGGACGCGGTTCCGGCTCCGGAACGAGCTCGAGGGGGGATGGGACGAGGCAGGGTTCTATCAAAGCCCCTTGATCGCGTCAAAGCCGCGGCCGCTGGGGCCCTGGAAGGGGCGCTCGCGCTCGTCGCCCAGGCCGAGCAGCCGGTAGTTGATGCTCCACGAGAGCCCGCGCACGCGGTCCTCCTGCGCCTCGACCCGCACCGCCCAGCAGCGGCAGCGGGAGAGGTACTCGATGCCGAACTGGTGGGTCAGCGAGAGCGAGTTCTCGAAGCTGTAGTTGCCCGCGTAGGTGGCCGCCCACTGCGGAGTGAACTGGGCGCGCGCGAAGCCGCCGATCTGGTTCACCCGCGCGAAGCCGCGGGTGAAGTCCCCGAAGCGGTCGTCGTCGCTGACGAAGGCCTCGAAGAAGCGCGGAATGTCGCGCAGGTAGCGGTAGCGGAGACCCGCCATGTGGCCGAAGGAATGGCTCCAGCCGACGTCTGCGAGCCCGTCGGCGAACTCGCCTTCCTCGACGTCCATGCTCGCGTGGCCGCGCAGCCACAAGCCCTTCGGCAGCCGCGCCCTGCCCTGGAACACCGCCGGCCCGAACTCCTGGTCCTCGATCCGGTACTCGGACGAGAGGTCCAGCTCCGCCACCAGCCCCCCGACCCGCCCGTGCAGGAAGCGCTGGCCGACGCCGAACACCAGCGAGTTCAGGTCCGACAGGCGGTCCGAGGGATCGAGGATGAAGTTGTCGACGGCGAGCTGGCGCAGGCGGTCCTGGGGCACGGCGGTGTTGGGGATGAGCAGCGGGTTGTCGTGGTCGTCGTCGCCCTGGAGCACCACCCACGAGACGTGGGGCTCGATCCAATGGCCGGCGCGGCCCATCCCGAACGGAAGGTCCAGCTCGCCGCGCAGCCGCGAGCGGAGGTCGAGGCGCCCGGTGAAGAGGTTGCGCGCGTCGGTGCCGACCCGGTGCGTGTCGTAGAACGTCCCGTACCAGCCGACCTCCGGAACCACCTCCACCACGTCGGCGATCCGGAACGGATAGGCGAGGCGCGGGCGCGCGACGATGCGGTGCCCGTAGTCCGCCAGCGGCTCGCCTTCGTCGAAGACATCGTTGTTCTCGGACTGGCCCCGCACCGTCTCGGTGCCGTCGTTGTGGGGGTCCGGGATCGCCGGATTCTGGTTGCCGTTGGCGTCGCGCTCCTGCGAGTTGGGGATCGCGTCGGCGCCGGTGTCGTAGAAGAAGTCGCCCTTCAGGAGCGCGCGAGTCGCGTCGTTCGGATCGCCGAAGCGCTGGAAGTTGACGTAGTCGAGGTCGGCGCTGGCCACCAGCCCGCGCAGCAGCGGCACGGCGCCCGGCGCCGCGCTCCAGGCCAGCTCGGGCAGCCGCTGGAGCAGCAGGTTGTCGCGGTCCTGGTCGTCCGGGTTCTGGAGGTCGTCGGTGAGGAGCAGCGCCGTCTCGAAGCCGAACGCCTCGCTCGGGCCGAAGCGCGTCCCCGCCAGCGCGCGCGAGTGCAGGTAGCGGTCGGCGCGGTAGTAGTCGAAGTCGTTGAAGTCGAAGGGGATCTCGTTGTCCGAGATCACCACCCCGTCGGCGGCCAGCCAGGAGCGGGCCGGCAGGTCCATCTGGTGCTCGAAGCGGGTGCCCCAGCGCTCCTGGTCGAACGGCGTCTCCGGGTCGTTGGCGTCCACCTCGCGGTCGGAGATGAAGGTGCCGTAGAGCTGGCCGGCGCCGCGCTTGCCGAACACGTACTCGATGTCGGTGCTGGGCTTGAAGCCGCGCTTGGTCAGGTACTCCGGGGTGATCGTCACGTTGACGTCGTCGCGCGCCGCCCAGAAGAACGGCAGCGCGAGCTCGACGCCGTTGCGCTCGGAGACCCCGCCGTCGGGGAACAGGAAGCCCGTCTGGCGATCGGTCTTGAGCGGGTAGATCACGTAGGGCGCCCACAGCACCGGCACGCCCAGCACCTCGAGCGTCGCGTTGCGGGCCCGGGCGTAGCCCTCGATCTCGAGGTCGGCCTTCTCGGCGGTCAGGTGCCAGGGGATCTTGTCTTCCGGCTTCGGGCAGCGGCAGCTCGTGAAGCGCCCCTTGATGAACCGGTAGGTCTTCTCGCCGGTCTTCTGGACCTCCTGGCCCTCCATCTTGAACAGGCTCGACTTCGAGTCGAGCCGGCCGCGGAAGACGACGCCGGTCAGGTCGTTGGCGTTGAACTGGACCAGGTCCGAGGTGAGCGTGTCCTCGCCCTCGGTCATCACGACCTTGCCCGAGGCGATCCCGATCCCGGTCTTGTTGCTGAACAGCACCCGGTCGGCGGTGAGCCGCCGGCCTTCCTGGGTGATGACGACGTTGCCCCGCGCCACGTAGGCGTCGCGGTCGGCCTGGTACTCGACCTCGTCGCCGACGACCTGGAAGGGCCCCTCCATATTGCCGACGTCGAGCGTCTGGGCGCGGGCGGCGGCCGGCCCGATCGCCAAACCGGTCGCCAGCCCGATCGCAACGAGCGCCAGACGACAAGCCGTGCGCAGACCCTCGAGCAAGGTCGCCCGCCCCTCATGATCCAGAGGGCCAGGCGCTCCGCGCCCCGCTCCTCGGGCGGGCACACTACCGCACGCGTTCGTCGGGGGTCAACGCGCCGCGCCGGATCCTGTCGACTCCGCGTCGTCCTCGAGACAGGCCGCCAGCGCGCGCGCATCGGGCACGATCAGGGCGTCCTCGACCAGCCGCACGAGCTTGCGGTCGAACAGCTCCGAGAGCCCGCGGTGCGCGTCGCGCAGCGAGAGGCCGGCGCCCTCGGCGATCGCGCGCAGGCCCAGCGGGAGGCGCGTCGCTTCCGACGCGTCGGCCGGCAGGTGGCGGAGCAGGCTCCGCACCACCGGGCGCACCAGGTCGTTCATGCCGAGCACGCCGAGCCGCCGCTCCAGGTCGGCGGCGCGCTGCGCCAGGCGCTCCACGATGCGCAGGGCGATCTCGGGCCGCGCCAGGCACATCTCGCGGAAGGTCTCGCGATCGAGCTGGAGCAGGCGTCCGTCGGTCACGGCCACCGCGCGCACGGTGCGCGAGCGACCCAGGACGGCGTCGGTCTCGCCCACGGGATCGCCGGGGCCGAGCCGCGCGATCAGCCGCGGGGCGCCGTTGGGGCCGGGCTCGAGCAGCGCCACCTCGCCGGCCTGGACCACGAACAGCGGCTCGCCGGGATCGCCGATCTCGAACAGCGCCTGCCCCGCGCGCACCGAGCGCAGGAACGCCCGCCGCACGCGGCTCGTCGTGGTGTCGGGGGGCGCCGAGTCGTCCGAGGGGAGGGAGATCGCGAGCGGGTCCACGCACGGCGTTTCGACCACGCTCCCGGGAGGCTTTAGGGCTCGCCGCGCGCCTGCGAGACGGCTTCCTCGAGCTCTTCGGGGGTGATCACGCCCAGATGGAGCGAATCGAGCCGGCCCTGGGGGTCGACGACCACCAGCGCCGGGAAGCCCGGGACGCCGTAGTCGCGGGCGAGCGACTCGCTGCCCATCAGCACCGGGTACTCGATCCCGTGCTCCTCGGCGAAGGGCGCCACGGCCTCACGCCCCCCCGCATCGACGGCCACGCCGAGCACCGAGACCTCCGGATGCCGGCGATGGAACTGGTTGAGCACCGGGATCTGCTGCTTGCAGGGCTCGCACCAGGTCGCCCAGAAGTCCACCACCACGGTCCGGCCGGCGAGATCGGCGAGCGAGACCTCGCGGCCCTCGAGGTCGGGCAGCGCGAAGGGCGGCGCGGGGCCGGCGGCGGGGCGCTCCTCGGCGAGGCAACCGGCCAGGCCGAGCGCGAGCAGGGCGGCGGCGGCGCGGCGCAGAGGCAGCGCCCGCCCCCGCGGCGCTCTCACAGCAGCGACTCCTCGAGCCGTACGACCACGTCCTCGAGGAACTGGAAGTAGCCGTTGAGCCGGCTCAGCTGATTGGTCACCACCAGCAGCCCCACCACGACCAGCAGCACGCCGGCCGCCACCTCGAGCTTGTGGAGATGGCGCCGCAGCCCGCCCATCGCCGCCAGGAAGTGCTCGAGGCTCCAGGCCGCCACCAGGAACGGAACGCCCAGGCCGAACGAGTACACGGCCAGCAGGCCGATGCCCTGCCCGACCGTCTCGTGCGCGCCGGCGAGCGTGAGGATCCCGCCCAGGATCGGCCCGACGCACGGGGTCCAGCCGAACGCGAACGCCGCGCCGACGGCGGCCGCGCCGAGGGGCCCCGTCGGCCGCGAAGGGCCCTGGAAGCGCCGCTCGCCGTACAGCCACGGGATCCGCAGCAGGCCGGCCAGGTGCAAGCCCATCACGACGATCACGAGGCCGGCGATCTGGTGGATCCCGATCTCGAGCCCGAACAGGTCGAGCCGGAACGCGCGCAGCCAGCGGCCCAGCACCGTCGCCGAGGCGCCGAGCACGATGAAGATCAGCGAGAAGCCGGCGACGAAGGCCCCCGCCGCGATCATCACGCGCCGGCGGACCTCCGCCTCGTCGGCGCGCGCGCGCAGCTCCTCGACCGAGATCCCCGAGACGAGCGACAGGTAGGCGGGCATCAGCGGCAACACGCACGGCGAGAGCACCGAGAGCAGCCCCGCCACCCAGGCGGTCGCGAATGCGCTCGCCGATGCGCCGTCCACTTGAACTCCCGCTTTCCGCCGGCGGACGGCTGAGTGCCGGCTCGCTGGCGTCCTGATGAACTTCGCTCGCCTTCGGCTCGCTGCGCGCTGCGCGGCCGGCAGGACCGGCCGCTCCGCTTGCCAGACGCCGGTAGGGACCTCCTGCCGAGTGCGCTGGCGTCCTTGTGAACTTCGCTCGCCTTCGGCTCGCTGCGCGCTGCGCGCCCGGAAGACCGGGCGCTCCGCTTGCCGGACGCCGTCAGCTACTCCCAGCTATCTCCGGCCCCCTTGGCCGCGGACTTGTTGGCGGACACGTCGGGCGCGGGCGCGTTGCGCAGGGTCTGGTCGCTCCTGGGGCGGCCGACGAACTCGAGATCCTTCTCGCCCGTCAAGTGCTGGGGCGTGACGACGTAGTCGCCGCGCACCGAGGCGTCGAAGATCGGCTTCGCCACTTCCTTGTCGCCGCCCGAGAGCACGTACGCGAGCCCGGCCACCACCGAGCCGCCCGCTGCGTAGACGACCTTGACCGGCGCATACACCACCGAGGTCAGCCCGGCGGCCGCGCCCACCCCGCCCTGCGAGGCGGTCTCCTTGGTCTCTTCCGAGACGAGCTCTTCCGCTGCGACCGGTCCCGCCGCCACGCAGGCCGCGAGCGCCAGGACGAAGGCCCCGGCGAACGTTCTCGAATCGTGTCGTCTGATCATGTGTACCTCTCCTCCAGGCAGCCGGAAGGCTGCCTCCCCCTTGGGCGGGGAGTGTGCCGGCGCAGGCGTGGGGCGCAACCCGCCCGCTCGATAGCTTCGTTCGGCTACGCCTCACTGCGCGCTCCGCGCCCGGCAACCGGGCGCTCCGCTTGCCAGACGCCGGGAGGGGCTTCCTGCCGGCGCGCTGACCGGGATCGACGCCGGGCCGGCAGGCGCCATTCAGCGAGAGGCGGCTGGTCAGAAGCGGCGGTCGGTGTCGAGCAGGATCGTGACCGGCCCTTCGTTCACCAGCTCCACCGCCATCGCCGCCCGGAAGCGCCCGGTGGCGACCGGCGCGCCCAGCTCCCGCGCCGCGGCGCACAGCGCCTCGATCAGCGGCTCGGCCCGCTCGGGCGCGGCGGCCTCGGTCCAGGAGGGGCGCCGGCCCTTGCGGGCGTCGCCGAGCAGGGTGAACTGCGAGACCACGCCGAGCGTCCCGCCGGCCTCGAGCAGCGAGGCGTTCATGCGCCCCTCGGCGTCCGGGAACACCCGCAGGTGCACCAGCTTGCGCGCGAGCTCGGCGGCCTGCTCGGGGCCGTCCTCCCGGGCGACCCCCACCAGCGCCAGCAGGCCCGCGCCCATCTCGCCCACCAGCTCGCCCGCCACCGTGATCCTTGCGCGCGACACCCGCTGGGCCACCGCCCGCATGCGCCTACGGCCGCTCCTGCTCGGCGAAGCGGCCCCTGTACACCGCGCTGCCCTCGGTGCGCATCAGCACGAGCTGGCACAGCCGCACGCCGGCGTGGATCTCGAGCGGGTGGCCCGAGACGTTGCTCATCTCCAGCACCTGGCGGTTCGACACGCCCGGCTGCACGAAGGCCGACGTCACGTGGATCATGAGCCCGAGCCGCGCGAAGCGGCTGCGGCCCTCGAGGAAGCCGCACAGGTCGGGCGGCAGGGTGATCCGCTCGACGGTGATGCCGTGGATCGTGCCCCCGGGCGCCAGCACGAAGGGGCGGTCGAGGCGCAGGGCGCGCGTATGGTCGCGGTAGTCGGTCTCGTCGCGGATCGGGATCGACTCGCCGCCGGGCTCGAGCACGCGGATCTCGTCGCCGAGCGTGAGGTCGATCGACGCCGGGCCGATCTGCGCGGGCGTGAGCGGCTCGACCACGAGCCGGCCCGAGTCGAGCTCGCGTTGGATGGCTTCGCGGGTCAGTACGGCCATGGGGCCAGCATCGTCCTCTCGCGGGGGGGCGCATGATACCGTCCTGCCCCATGCGACACCCCTTCTTCGACGTGCCCGTGCCGACCGTGATCGGCCACCGCGGCGCTTCGGGCGAGCTGCCCGAGAACACGATGGCCTCCTTCGAGCGCGCGGTCGCGCAGGGGGCGGTGATCCTCGAGACCGACGTCCACGCCACCCGTGACGGCGCCCTCGTGCTGTTCCACGACGACACCCTCGAGCGCACGACCGACGGCACCGGCCGGGTGGCGGACCGCAGCCTCGCCGAGCTCCAGCGGCTCGACGCCGGCTTCCGCTTCGCGCCGGCCGCGGGCGGCTTCCCGGAGCGCGGCAAGGGGCATCGCATCCCGCTGCTCGAAGACGCCCTGCGCGCCTTTCCGAGGGTCCGCTTCAACATCGAGATCAAGGAGCGGATCCCCGCGCTGATCGCGGGCACCGTCGAGCTGGTGCGCCGGCTCGGCCGCGAGGACAGCGTGCTGCTCGCCGCCGCCAGCGACGACACGATGGCCGACCTGCGCGCCCACCTGGCCGAGACCGGCGCGCGCCCCGCGGTGGGCGCGTCGGCCGGCGACGTGGTGGCCTGCGTGCGCGCCGCCCTCGACGGCAAGCCGCCGCCGCCCGGGCCGATGGCGCTCCAGGTGCCGCCGGGCTTCGGCGGCCGCCCGCTCGTCACGCGCGAGCTGGTGGCGCACGCGCACGCCCACGGGCTGGTGATCCACGTGTGGACGGTCAACGAGCCGGCGGAGATGGAGCGGCTGCTCGACCTCGGCGTGGACGGCGTGATGTCGGACTTCCCGGGCCGGCTCGCCGAAGTCGTCGCGCGGCGTGCCGCACGAGGCTGACCCGCCCTCCCCGTTCGTCGTCGCACAGGCGGCCGCGCTGCGCGCGGCGGACCGACACGGACTCGTGTTGGACCTCGCGTGCGGGCGCGGGCGGCACGCGCGGCTGCTGGCGGGCGGGGGCCTGCGCGTGGTGGCGCTCGACCGCAATCGCGAGCCGCTCGCCGCGCTGGCGGCGGAGGCGCGCGCCGCCGGGCTCGCGATCGCGGCGCTGCAGGCCGACGCGGAGGCCTCGCACGGCCTGCCCTTCCGGCCGGCCACGTTCGCCGCGATCGTCGTGACGCGATTCCTGTTCCGGCCCCTGGCGCCGGTGCTGTCGGCGCTGCTGCGGCCGGGCGGCCTGCTCGTGTACGAGACCTTCACGAGCCGCCAGAGGGAGCTCGGGCAAGGCCCCAGGAATCCAGCGTTTCTGCTCGAGCCTGGCGAGCTACCAGGACTCTTCCCGGAGCTCGAGGTGCTGGCCTTCCGCGAAGCGCTCCGCGAGCGGCCGGGACCCGAATGGGTGGCGAGCCTGGCGGCGCGCAGGCCAAGCTAACGGCGCGCCCAGCGGAGGAAGCGATGGCCACGGTCCACGGCTCGTGTCTGTGCGGCGACGTCACCTGGGAGGCCGAGGGCCCGTTCGAGCTGATGCACCACTGCCATTGCGGGCGCTGCCGCAAAGGCCACGGCACCGCGTTCTCGACCGCGTTGATGGCGCCCGAGGCGGGCTTCCGGAGCACGAGCGGCCGGGACCGCATCGTCGCGTTCGCGCCGGCGGGGGCCGTTGCACGACCGTTCTGCGGGCGCTGCGGGTCGAGCGTCCCCCCGCCGGCGAGCGACGGCCAGGTCCTGCTCCACGCCGGGTCGCTCGACGAGGATCCGGGCGTGACGCCGATCGCCCGCATCTTCGTGGGCTCGAATGCGCCGTGGTACGCCCTGTTCGACGCCCTGCCCCGCTTCGACGCCTGGCCGCCCGACTTCGACTTCCCGGTGCTGCCGGATCCGCCGCGCACGCCGGCGCCGCCGGGCGCCGTGCGCGGGAGCTGCCTGTGCGGCGGCGTCGCGTTCGTCGTGGAGGGGCCCGCCACGACCGCGCGCTACTGCCACTGCTCGCGCTGCCGCAAGGCGCGCGCGGCGGCGCACGCGACGAACCTGGTCGCGGCGATCGCGAGCACGCGCTTCACGCACGGCGCCGAGCGCGTGCGGACGTTCAAGCTGCCCGAGGCGCGCTACTTCTCGCAGTCCTTCTGCGCCGACTGCGGCGGCAAGCTGCCGCGCCTCGACCCCGAGCGCGCGATCGCGATCGTTCCGATGGGCTCGCTCGACGACGACCCGGGGATGCGCGCCGCCTGCCAGATCTTCGCCGCCTCGAAGGCGCCGTGGGTCGAGCTCGACCCCGAGATCCCCGCCTACGACGAAGCCGCCCCGGCGTAGCCGCGGGCCGCGCGGCCGCTAGCCGAGGCGCGCGAGCGCCCAGCGCGCGGTCTCGGCGAGCAGGGGGTCGGGGCTCTCGACGTGGCGGGCGACGAGCGGTGCGAGCGACGCATCGCCAGCATTGCCGGCGGCGACCAGCGCGTTGCGCAGGAGCCCGCGGTGCTTGGTGCGGCGCAGCGCGCTGCGGCGGGTGGCGGCGCGCCAGGCGTCCTCGTCGAGCGCGAGCAGCCAGGCGAGCGCGGGGCGCACCCACTCGGCGCGCGGCGCCAGCGCGGCGCGCAGGCCGGCGCGATCGGGCGGCACGCCGCGGCGCGTGCGGGTGTTCCACGGGCACACATCCTGGCACACGTCGCAGCCGAACACCCACTCGCCCTGGCCTTCTCGCAGCGGCTCGGGGATCGCGCCGCGCAGCTCGATCGTCGTATACGAGAGACACCGAGAAGCGTCGAGTACGTAGGGCTCCGGGAAGGCGTCGGTCGGGCACGCGTCGAGGCAGGCGCGGCAGCTGCCGCAGTGGTCGGGCTCGGGCGCGTCCTCCGGCAGGTCGAGGTCCGTGAGCAGCACGCCCAGGAAGAGATAGGAGCCGAGCTCGGGGTCGATCAGGCAGGTGTTGCGGCCGATCCAGCCCAGGCCCGCCCGGGCGGCGAGCGCGCGCTCGAGCAGCGGGCCGGTGTCCACGTACGCGCGCGAGCGGACGGCGCGGCCGGCGAGCGGCTCGAGGGCGTCGCCGAGGGCGCGCAGCGGGGGGAGGAGGACGTCGTGGTAGTCGGCGCCGAGGGCGTAGCGGGCGACCGCTCCGGATGGTCCTCGGTGGTCTGCGCCGGGATCGGAAGGACGGCCTTCGCGGCCGTCCTTCCGATGAACTTGCTGATGCGCAGGCGTCCTGATGGGCTTCGCTCGGCTTCGCCTCGCTGCGCGCTCCGCGGCCGCAAGGCCGGCCGCTGCGCTTGCAGGGGGCCCACCCTGCGCGCTGCTGCGCGTGGTTGCTGAGGCGGTGGGGCCTTCGCTCGGGGCGTCGTAGACGAGGGCGACGACGATCGCGCTCTGTGCCCAGGGGAAGCGGCGTCCGGGGTCGATGCGGTCCTCGGGGTCGCGGGCGAGCCAGGCCATCTCGCCGTGGCGGCCGCGGGCGAGCCAGTCGCGCAGGGTGCCGGCGTGCGGGAGGGGGGCGTCCAGCCGCGCGATGCCGGCGCGGTCGAAGCCCAGGGCCAGCGCGAGCGCGCGGGCGCGCTCGGCGAGGCTCGCGGGCTCTGCCTGGCCTTCGGACACCGCGCTAGTCTCGCACGCCCATGCCCTCCGCTCCCCTCCGCATCGCCGGCGCCTCCGGCTTCTGGGGCGACCGCAACGACGCGCTCCTCGACCAGGTGCGCGGCGGCCCCGTCGACGTGGTGATGCTCGACTACCTGGCCGAGATCACGATGTCGATCCTGCGCATGAAGAAGCTGCGCGACCCGAACGGCGGCTACGCGGGCGACTTCCTGAAGGCGCTCGGGCCGGCGCTCGGCGACATCGTGGAGCGCGGCGTGCGCGTGACCACCAACGCCGGCGGCATGAACCCGCGGGCGTGCGCCGAGGCGGTCGTGAAGCTGGCCCGCGAGCAGGGCCACGCGGGGCTGCGCGTCGGCCTGGTCGAGGGCGACGACGTCGCCGAACGGCTGGGCGCGCTGGCGGCCGCGAAGCCCTCTGGATCCTCGGCCGCGAAGCCCTCTCGATCCTCGGCCGCGAAGCCCTCTCGATCCTCGGGCCCGGGCGTTTCGCTCGCGAACCTCGACACCGGCGCGCCGTTCGCGACGATCCGCGAGCGCGTGATGTCGGCCAACGCCTATCTCGGCGCCGACCCGATCGCCGAGGCGATCCGCGCCGGCGCGCAGATCGTCGTCACCGGCCGCTGCACGGACTCGGCGCTGGCGCTCGGCCCGCTGCTCGCCCACTACGGCTGGGCCGCGGACGACTGGGACCGGCGCGCAGCGGGCGTCGTCGCCGGCCACGTGATCGAGTGCGGCGGCCAGGCGAGCGGCGGCAACTTCGCGGGCGGCTGGGAGTCGGTGCCGGACCTCGCGAACCTCGGCTATCCGATCGCCGAGGTGGACGAGAGCGGCGACTTCACGGTCACCAAGCACGCGGGCCTGGGCGGGCGCGTGAGCGCCGCGGTGGTGAAGGAGCAGCTGCTCTACGAGATCGGCGACCCGCGCGCGTACCAGACGCCCGACGCCACGGCCGACTTCACGAGCTTCACGCTCACGGATCTCGGCGGCGACCGGGTGCGCATCGCCGGCGTGCGCGGCGGCCCCGCGCCGGACCGGCTCAAGGTCTCGATCTCGTACCAGGACGGCTGGGCCAACGCCGTGGGCCTCACCTTCGTGTGGCCGCACGCCATCGAGCGCGCGCAGGCGACCGAACGCCTGCTGCTCGAGCGCTGCGCCAAGCTCGGGCTCCAGATCGACGAGCACCACGTGGACTGGATCGGAGTGAACGGCGCCTGGGGACCGCTGGCGCCGAAGCCGGCCGGAGAGCCCAACGAGGTGCTGTTCCGGATGGCGATCCGCACCCGCGACCGCAACTCCGCCAAGCGCTTCGGCGAGGAGATCGCGCCGCTCGTCCTGTCGGGCATCCCGGGCGCCTGCGCGGGGCTGCTCACCGGCCGCCCGGAGCCGCGCCCGATCGTGAACTTCTGGCCGGCGCTCGTCCCGCGCGACGCCGTCGCCCCGCGGATCGAGGTGCTGACCGCGTGAAGCGCTTCCTCTACGACCTCGCCCACACCCGCGCCGGCGACAAGGGCGACCTGTGCAACGTCGGCGTGATCGCGCGCCGGCCCGAGTACTGGCCGGTGCTCCAGCGCGAGGTCACCGCGGAGCGCGTGAAGGCCTGGTTCGGCGACTGGTGCAAGGGCGCCGTCGAGCGCTACGAGCTGCCGAACCTCGAGGCCCTGAACTTCGTGCTGCACGGCGCGCTCGACGGCGGCGGGCTCGTGTCGCTGCGGCTCGACACCCAGGGCAAGACCTACGGGTTCGCGCTGCTGCGCATGCAGATCGAGGTCCCGGACGACCTCGACGTGCCGTCGCTCATCTGAGTCGCCCGAAGGAGGCACCGTGGCGGTCGAGGAAGGCAGGAAGGCGCCCGCGTTCACTCTCACCGACGGGGACGGCAAGAAGGTCTCGCTCGGCGACTTCGCCGGGAAGGACCTGGTCCTCTACTTCTACCCGAAGGACGACACGCCCGGCTGCACCAAGGAGGCCTGCGGCTTCCGCGACGCCTGGAAGGAGCTCCAGAAGCGCGGCGTCGCGGTGGTGGGCGTGTCGCCGGACTCGGGCGCGTCGCACCAGAAGTTCGCGGCGAAGTACAAGCTGCCCTTCCCGCTGCTCTCGGACCCCGACAAGAAGGCGATGACCGCCTACGGCGCCTGGGGCGAGAAGGTGCTGTACGGCAAGAAGACCACCGGCGTGATCCGCTCGACGGTCTGGATCGGGCCCGACGGCAAGGTGAAGAAGCACTGGAAGCGCGTGGCCAAGGCCGAGGCGCATCCCGAGCAGGTGCTGGCGGCGTTGAAGGGAGGGAAGTGATGGCGAAGTTGAAGTTCCCGGACGGCTTCCGCTGGGGCACCGCGACCGCCTCGTACCAGATCGAGGGCGCCTGGCAGGAGGACGGCAAGGGCGAGTCGATCTGGGACCGCTTCAGCCACACGCCCGGCAAGATCAAGAACGGCTGGACGGGCGACCGCGCCTGCGACTCCTTCCACCGCTGGCGCGAAGACATCGCCCTCCAGAAGGAGATGGGGCTCGACAGCTACCGCTTCTCGATCGCCTGGCCGCGCATCCAGCCGGGCGGCCGCGGCCCCGCCAACCAGAAGGGCATCGACTACTACCGCAAGCTCTCGGACGCGCTGCTCGAGGCCGGCATCCGCCCGTTCCCGACGCTCTACCACTGGGACCTGCCCCAGGCGCTCGAGGACGCGGGCGGCTGGCCGCACCGCGACACCGCCTCGCGTTTCGCCGAGTACGCCGAGCTGGTCGTGCGCGCGCTCGGCGACCACGTGAAGAGCTGGATGATCTTCAACGAACCGAACATCTTTACGACGATGGGCTACCTGATCGGGATCCACGCGCCGGGCCGGCGCGACGCGGAGGCCTTCCTGCGCGCCACCCACGTCGTGAACCTCGCCCACGGCGAGGCGTTCCGCGCCATGCGCGCCGCGCACCGCGACCTCGTGATCGGCACCGCCTTCAACTGCTCGGCCTGCGAGCCGGCCGGCGACTCGCTCGAGGACGCCGACGCCGCCGAGCGCTGGCACCGCTTCGTCAACGAGTGGTTCCTGCGCCCGGCGCTGAAGGGCGAGTACCCCGAGGCCCACCCGAAGGGCCTGCCGCTCGACGCGCTGGGCGTGCGCGAGGGCGACTTCGCGAAGATGCGCGCGCCGCTCGACTTCGTCGGCGTGAACCTCTACACGCGCACGATCGTGAAGGCCGCGCCGGCGGACGCCGGGCCGCTCGCGATCGGTGCGATCCCGGTCGGCCCGGTGGGCGGCAACGACGGCCCGAAGACCGAGTTCGGCTGGGAGGTGTGGCCGAACGCGCTGCACGACGTCCTGCTGCGCATCACGAAGGACTACGACCGGCCGGTGATCGAGGTGACCGAGAACGGCTGCTCGTACGGCGACGGGCCGGACGCGCAGGGCGTCGTGCGCGACACGAAGCGCATCGACTTCTACCGCGGCTACCTGGAGGGCGTACACCGCGCGATCCAGGCCGGCGCCGACGTGCGCGGCTACCACGCCTGGACCCTGCTCGACAACTTCGAGTGGGCGGAGGGCTTCGCCCAGCGCTTCGGCCTCACCTGGGTCGACTTCGACACCTGCGACCGGACGCTCAAGGAGTCGGGCCGCTGGTACGGGCGCGTGGCGCGGGAGAACGCGCTCGAGGTCTGAGCCGCCATGACGATCCTGCTCTTCGCCTTGGGCCTCGTGCTCCTGGTCGGCGGGGCGGAGCTGCTCGTGCGCGGCTCCTCCCGGCTCGCCGCGGCGTTCGGCGTCTCGCCGCTCGTGATCGGGCTCACCGTGGTCGCCTACGGGACGAGCACGCCGGAGCTCGCAGTCTCCGTCTCGGCCGGGCTCGAGGGACGCGCGGCCCTCGCGGTGGGCAACGTGGTGGGGAGCAACGTCTTCAACGTGCTGGCGATCCTGGGCGCCTGCGCGCTGCTGGCGCCGCTCCGGGTCGAGGCGCAGGTAGTGCGGCGCGAGGTGCCGATCATGATCGCCGCGAGCCTGCTGGCGGCGGGGCTCGGCTACGACGGCCGGATCTCGGCCCTCGACGGCGTCCTGCTGGTGGCCGGGATCGTGGCGTACTCGTTCTCGTCGATCGTGCAGAGCCGGCGCGAGAGCGCGGCGGTCCAGGCCGAGTACGCGCTCGAGTACGGGCCGGTGGCGGCGCCGGCAGGCAGGACGGGCGCGTGGGCGCAGCTCGGCTGGATCGCGGCCGGGCTCGCGCTCCTGGTCGTGGGCTCGCGCTGGCTCGTCGGAGGCGCCGTGGCGGCGGCCCAGTGGCTCGGGGTCAGCGAGCTGGTGATCGGGCTCACGATCGTCTCGGTGGGGACGTCGCTGCCGGAGGTGGCCACGTCGATCCTCGCCACGCTGCGCGGCGAGCGCGACATCGCGATCGGCAACGTGGTCGGGAGCAACCTGTACAACCTCCTGGCGATCCTCGGCGTCGCGAGCCTCGTCACGCCCGGAGGCCTCGAGGTGGCGCCCTCGATCCGCAACTTCGACGGGCCGGTGATGATCGCGGTGGCGGTCGCGTGCCTGCCGCTCTTCGCCACCGGCAACCGCCTGGCGCGCTGGGAGGGCGCCCTCTTCCTCGGCTACTACGTGGCCTACACCGTCTACCTGGTGCTCGACGCGGTCGGCCACGACGCCCTGCCCGCGTACTCGGCGATCATGCTCGAGTTCGTGCTGCCGCTGACGGCGATCACGCTCGTTGTGGTCGTGGTCCGCGAGCTGCGGGCGCGGCGCGCCGGCGGCACGGCCGGCGGGTAGCGGATGGACGCCGGCACCTGGCTCTGGCTCGTGCTGGGCCTCGCCGGCCTCGCGCTGGGCGGCGAGCTGCTGATTCGCGCCGCCTCGCGGCTGGCGACCCTGTTCGGGCTCTCGCCGCTCGTGATCGGGCTCACGGTCGTCGCCTGGGGCACGAGCGCGCCCGAGCTGGCGGTCTCCGTCCAGGCAGCCGCCGAGGGCCGGCCCGAGCTCGCAGTCGGCAACGTGGTCGGCAGCAACATCGCGAACGTCCTGCTGATCCTCGGCCTGTGCGCAGCGATCGCCCCGCTCGTGGTCCAGGCGCAGATCGTGCGGCGCGAGGTGCCGATCGGGATCGGCGCGGCGCTGCTCGTGACCGCGCTCGCGCTGGACGGCCGCCTCGGGCGCCTCGACGGGCTCCTGCTGCTGACGGCGATGGTCGCGTACACCGTGTACGCGGTGCGGGAGAGCCGGCGCGAGACCCGCGCCGTGCGCGAGGAGTACGCGGAGGAGTTCGGCCCGCGCAAGCGGCCCCGGGGAGCGGCGGGGCTCGTGCGGGAGCTCGCCATCCTCGCCGCCGGCCTCGTCGTGATCGTGCTCGGCGCGCGCTGGCTGGTGGGCAGCGCCATCGCGATCGCGCAGGAGCTCGGGGTGAACGAGGTCGTGATCGGGCTCACCGTGGTGGCCGTCGGCACCTCGCTGCCCGAGCTGGCGGCATCGCTGGTGGCGAGCCTGCGCGGCGAGCGCGACATCGCGATCGGCAACGCGATCGGGAGCAACCTCTACAACCTGCTGGCGATCCTGGGTGTCGCGGGTCTGGTGACGCCGGGCGGCCTGATCGTGGCGCCGGGCATCTTGCGCTTCGACCTGCCGGTGATGCTGGCCGTCGCCGCCGCGTGTCTTCCGGTGTTCTTCGTGGGCCACCGGCTCGAGCGCTGGGAAGGCGTGATGTTCCTGGGCTACTACGTGGCCTATCTCACCTACCTGACGCTGGACGCGGTGGGCCACGAGGCGGTGGACGAGCTCCGCTTCGCGATGGTCGCCTTCGTCATGCCGCTCACGGCGGCGACGGTCGGCGTGCTGGTCTGGCGCACGCTGCGGGCGAACCGCGCGCGCAGGTGACGCCGTTCAGCCGGCGGTGAGCCGCCCGAGCTGCTCCGGGCTCCGCACCCAGCACAGCCGCCCCGCGCCGCGGCCGGGGCGCGCCGCGAACTCCACCAGCGCCACGTTCGCGGTGCCGAGGCCGGGCGCCGCGCCCGCCGTCGCCAGCGCCACCAGATCGGCCAGCACCGGC
>Ga0105107_10001207_pt1 | contig 16813 bp, 12 predicted proteins | sample PPLLaktember2015_6_FD_79335 | JGI IMG/M metagenome (GOLD analysis project Ga0105107, IMG submission 79335) | Freshwater sediment microbial communities from Prairie Pothole Lake near Jamestown, North Dakota, USA - PPLs Lake P8 Core (1) Depth... | ecosystem: Environmental > Aquatic > Freshwater >...
AACAGATAATCAAGACAATATGAATAGTTGATAACTATACTCCCAAATGTTAATAAACATAAAATTTTTGTCTTGCATTGCGATCATTGCTTATCTAATTTAGCACTTACCCGTTTCTGTAATCAGCGGCTGTTTAATTTCATTAGTATCAGAGAATAGCAAAATTATGGAAGAGCTATTTGTCCAGGCAGCAGCTATTGCTTCTGACCAAAGCAAAGGTAAACAATCAACCGAGATCCAGAAGAAGAGTGGTGGGAAAGAAAATAATAAACAGGAAAAGATGGCAGCAGGGAAGGTCGTTTATTCTCATGATGAAGCTGTGGTGGCAAGCATTGAATACTTTAAGGGTGATGAGCTTGCTGCAAGAGTCTGGACAAATAAATATGCTTTAAAAGACTCTTTCGGTAACCTGTATGAAAAGACACCTGACGATATGCACCACAGGCTTGCAGGTGAGATCCACAGGATAGAGCTGAAATATAAAAATCCTCTTCCCGAGGAACTTATTTACAGTGTTCTTAAAGATTTCAAATACATAGTACCACAGGGTGGACCCATGACAGGCATCGGAAATGATTTCCAGATCGCTTCACTTTCGAATTGCTTTGTGATCGGGAATGATGGTACTTCAGATTCCTACGGCGGAGTGATGAAGATCGACCAGGAGCAGGTTCAGCTTATGAAGCGCCGTGGCGGTGTGGGGCATGATCTTTCCCACATTCGTCCCAAAGGAACACCTGTACTTAACAGTGCACTTACCTCTACAGGTGTGGTGCCATTCATGGAACGATACTCCAACTCCACACGTGAGGTTGCACAGGACGGAAGAAGAGGCGCCCTGATGCTTTCAATATCAATCAAACATCCCGATTCAGGAAAATTCATCGATGCCAAGATGGAAAGCGGGAAAGTGACAGGTGCAAATGTATCAGTCAAGATCACGGATGAATTCATGAAAGCAGTGGAGGGAAAAACAATCTTCAGGCAGCAATACCCGATCAATTCTGATAATCCGAAGTTTGTAAACGATGTGGATGCGCTTCAACTCTGGGGCAAGATCATCCATAATGCCTGGAAATCTGCCGAACCCGGTGTCCTTTTCTGGGATACCATAATCCGCGAGAGCGTTCCCGATTGTTATGCCGACCTTGGTTACCAGACAGTATCAACAAATCCATGCGGCGAAATACCGCTATGCCCTTATGACAGCTGCAGACTGCTGGCTATCAACCTCTACAGCTATGTAAAGAATCCTTTCACAAAAAAAGCGGAATTTGATTTCGAATTGTACAAGGAACATGTCGGACTTGCACAGCGGATGATGGATGACATAATTGATCTCGAACTGGAAAAGATCGATGCGATCCTTTCCAAGATCAATTCCGATCCTGAATCAGATGAACTGAAAAGAGTGGAACGCAACCTGTGGAGAAACATCAGGAAGAAATCTGAAGAGGGTAGAAGAACCGGTATTGGAATCACGGCAGAGGGAGACATGCTTGCTGCTATTGGTTTGAGGTATGGCACTGAAGAGGCAGCAAATTTCTCGGTGGAAGTCCATAAGACCCTTGCTCTTGAAGCTTACAAATCCTCAACTTACCTGGCAAAGGAAAGAGGCCCGTTTGAAATATACAATGCAGAACGTGAAAGGAATAATCCATTCATTCTGAGATTGAAAGATGCTGATCCGGTACTGCACAACAATATGGAGCGATTCGGAAGGAGAAACATTGCCCTGCTGACAATAGCGCCAACCGGTACAACAAGCCTGATGACTCAGACCACCTCAGGAATTGAACCGATCTTTTCCGTCTTTTACAAACGCAGAAGAAAAGTCAATCCAAACGATAAGGATATCAGGGTAACATTCAGGGATGAGATTGGAGACTCATGGGAAGAATTTAATGTGTTCCATCATAAGTTTGTTGACTGGCTCAGACTTAACAGCTATGATCCCGACGAAGTGACAAAAATGAATGATGCGGAGATTGGATCCATAATTGCAAAATCACCATACTACAAAGCCACTGCAAATGATGTCGACTGGATTGCAAAAGTGAGGATGCAGGGTGCAATTCAAAAATGGGTCGACCATTCAATAAGTGTCACCATAAACCTTCCTTCTGATGTGAAGGAGGAACTTGTCAGCGAATTGTACTTAACAGCCTGGAAAGCAGGATGCAAGGGAGCTACGGTATACCGTGACGGTTCAAGAGAAGGTGTTCTTATCAGCAGCAAGCATGAAACCCGTTCAGAAAGGCCAAGACGCCCGAAGATACTCGATTGCGATGTGATCAGATTCAATATAAATGAAGAGAAATGGGTCGCATTCGTCGGTCTTAAAGATGGCAGGCCGTATGAAATTTTCACAGGTATCGCCGATGAGGAGATCTTCCCTATCCCAAAAAGCATCGTTAAAGGACAGATCATAAAGACAAAGAGCGAAGACGGAAAGACCCGCTATGATTTTGAGTATACCGACAAATATGGATACAAGAAAACAATGGGAGGTCTGTCACATATGTTCAAGCCTGAGTTCTGGAATTATGCAAAGCTCATTTCAGGGGTACTGAGGTATGAAATGCCAATCGCCGATGTTGTGAATCTTGTGCAGTCGCTCAAGCTCGACAGTGAATCGATCAATAACTGGAAGAATGGTGTTGAAAGGGCTCTGAAAAAATATATACCCAATGGAACCCGGGCAAAGGGCAAATGCAGCGAATGCCATTCTGAAAACCTTGTATATGAGGAGGGTTGCCTTATCTGCAAGGATTGCGGATCCTCAAAATGCGGTTAATTCTTCGGTTTTAAAACGCCAAGCTCCCTGCCTGTCTTTTCGAATGCTCTGACAGCCTTGTCAAGGTGTTCTTTTTCATGAGCAGCGGAAAGCTGTACACGTATTCTTGCCTCACCTTTCGGAACCACCGGATAATAGAAGCCAATAACATAAATTCCTTCGTCAAGCAGTTTGGCAGCAAATTCCCGGGAGAGTTTTGCGTCATATAACATAACTGCGCATATTGCTGATTTAGTGGGCTTTATATCAAAACCAAGGTTAGTCATTCTGCTTATGAAATATTCAGAATTCCTGTGAAGTTTATCCTGCAACTCATTTGTCTCGGTCATCAGGTCGACCATTTTAATTCCCGCTGCTGCCACCAGCGGAGGGATGGAATTCGAGAAAAGATACGGCCGTGACCGCTGACGGAGAAGTTCGATGATCTCCTTCCGGCCGGTTGTGAAACCTCCTATAGCACCTCCAAATGCTTTTCCGAGTGTCCCGGTAATTATCTCAATCCGGCCCATAATGCCATGCAGTTCAGTGACACCTCTTCCGGTTTCTCCGACTACGCCAGCCGAATGAGATTCGTCAACCATTACCATCGCATCATACAGATCTGCAAGCTCAGCTATTCGTTTCAAAGGAGCCACATTACCGTCCATTGAAAATACTCCATCAGTAACGATAAGCCTGAAACGTTGCGCCTGCGCAAGCTTAAGCTGCTTCTCCAGATCGGCCATGTCGGCATTTGCGTACCTGTACCGTTGAGCCTTGCAGAGGCGGACTCCGTCTATTATTGAGGCATGATTTAAGGCATCCGAGATAATTGCATCCTCTTCGGTGAGGAGCGGCTCAAATACACCGCCATTGGCATCGAAGCAGGCCGCGTAAAGTATTGTGTCTTCAGTATTGAAGAATTGTGCGATTTTTCTTTCAAGCTTCTTATGCAGATCGGTTGTACCACAGATAAACCTGACCGAAGACATGCCGTATCCATGATCTTCCATCGCCGACTTTACAGCTTCAATAAGCTTTGGGTTATTCGACATGCCGAGATAATTGTTGGCACAGAAGTTCAATACTTTCTGTCCGGTATCAAGCTCTATTTCAGCGCCCTGGGGGGATACAATTATACGCTCATTTTTAAAAAGTCCGGCATCCCTGATCTCATCAAGTGTTTTAACCAGATGTTTTTGATAATCCTTATACATAAATTATTTATTAAATTCTTGTTTTGGCACCGCTACAACCCCCGCTGGCGCGGATTTGCAATCCGTGCCTATTGCCCGGATGTAATCCGTCCCTTATAATCTTTCGGCACCGATTGCAAATCGGCGCCAGCAGCGTGCCATCCTTTCGGCACCGATTGCAAATCGGCGCCAGCAAGGCTTAGTGGCCAAAAAAAATGCCACCAAGACACCAAGACACAAAGTTGCACTAAGTTGTTAATTACTAGTCCCAGTTGAGGATAACTTTACCGCAATTCCCTTCCTCCATTACATCAAAGCCCTTCTGAAAATCATCAATATGGAACCGGTGTGTAATTACCGGGTCCAGATTTATTCCGCCAATTATCATCTGCTCCATCTTGTACCAGGTTTCCCACATCTCCCTTCCGTATATCCCTTTCAGAGTTATCGCTTTGAAAATTATTTCGTTCCACGGGATCTCAAAATTTGAAGGCAATAATCCCAGAAGCGAGATACTTGATCCGTTATACATGTTTGAAATCATTTCAATAAATGCCTGAGGTGATCCCGACATTTCCAGACCAACATCAAAACCTCTCATACCCAGCTTTTTAACGGCATCAGAGATTTTTTCTCCTTTTGAAGGATTTACTGTAAGTGTAGCTCCCATCCTTTTCGCAATGGCAAGTCTGAAATCACTCAGGTCACTTACGACAATGAACCTTGCTCCTGAATATTTGGCAATGGCAACAGCCATATTCCCTATCAGTCCGGCTCCGGTGATCAGAACATCTTCGCCGAGTAAAGGGAATGAAAGTGCAGTATGTGTTGCATTTCCGAAGGGATCCATGATCGCTCCCCAATCATCGAGGATCCTGTGGTCGAGAGGGACGACATTTGAAGCAGGTATTTTGACATATTCGGCAAAGGAACCGTCAATATGTACGCCGATCCCTATGGAATTTTCGCATACATGCTCTTTTCCACGGCGGCAGTTGCGGCAGTGACCGCAAGCCAGATGCCCTTCTCCGGTTACCCTTTCACCGATTTTCAGATTTGTGACACCGGCACCCATCTTTTCAATATAACCCATGTATTCATGTCCGATAATCATTGGTGTCTTAATGGTTTTTTGTGACCATGCATCCCACCTGTAAATATGGAGATCAGTCCCGCAGATAGCCGTTTTTTTCACCTTTATGATCACATCATTCAGACCAGGTTCAGGTACCTGAGCTTCCTGCATCCATATTCCCTTTTCCGGTCTTGCTTTCACCAGAGCTTTCATTTTGTTCATTTGGTGTATCTTAAAAGCTATGCAATTTATGGAACACAAAGTTATACAAATTAGCACCGAAAAACCTTATTTACCTCAAACTGTTATATGTAAGAGTGTTTCCCTATCTTTGCATTATAACAACTGTGTCTGAACATTATGCGACAAGTACGAGTACGTTTTGCCCCGAGTCCGACCGGTCCTCTGCATATAGGCGGAGTACGGACTGCACTCTATAATTATCTTTTTGCAAAAAAGAATCACGGCACCTTTATTTTAAGGATCGAGGATACCGATCGGGGGAGACTTGTGGAAGGAGCGGAAGAGTACATTTTTCAGTCGCTGAAATGGTGCGGAATAATTGTGGATGAAGGGATTAATGAAGGAGGAAATTATGGTCCGTACCGGCAGAGCGAAAGGAAAGGAATTTACAGGGAATATGCTGATTCACTTGTCAGTAAAGGGGATGCATATTATGCGTTTGATACTCCGGAAGAGCTGGAAAATCTAAGAAAAGAATCGGAAAAATCGGGTAAGACATTCCTTTACAATGCTGTCGAAAGGAAAAACCTTAAAAACTCATTATCGTTGAATGAAACGGAAAGGAAGGGTATTCAGGATAAGGGTGAACCTTATGTTATACGTTATAAAATGCCGGCAGATGAGGATATTCATTTTGATGACATAATCCGCGGTCATATAGTTGTGAACACCGGGACCCTGGATGACAAAGTTATCTTCAAATCCGACGGTATGCCGACATATCACCTGGCCAATATTGTCGATGATCACCTTATGGAAATAAGTCATGTTATCCGTGGTGAAGAATGGCTTCCATCACTGCCGCTGCATTTTATGATCTATCGTTCATTCGGATGGGAACCACCGCTTTTTGCACACCTGCCTCTTTTGCTTAAACCGGACGGGAAGGGAAAGCTGAGTAAGCGTGACGGTGATAAAATGGGATTCCCTGTTTTCCCGCTTTACTGGCCATATGGTGAAACTGCAAAAGGGTTCCGCGAAGACGGATATTATCCGGAAGCTTTTGTAAACATGCTCGCCCTGCTTGGATGGAATCCGGGAACCGAAAAGGAGATCTTCAGTATGCAGGAGCTGGTAGATGCTTTCTCGATAGAAAAAGTCCACAAATCAGGCTCCAGGTTTGATCCGGTGAAAGCAAAGTGGTTCAATCATTATTATCTCCAGCAAAAGAGCGATAACCAGCTTGCCCTCGAGTTCAGGGAAATAGTGAGAGCAAAAGGTTTTCATCTCGATATTGGGGATATTGAAAAAGTGATCAGCCTCGTAAAGGAAAGGGTAGCCTTTGTGAAAGAAATCTGGCAGGAGGCAGATCTCTTTTTTAAGGGACCGGAAACATATGACCAGGAAGCCGTCAGAAAGAGATGGAAAGCCGAAACACCGGGTATGTTGCTTGAATTAAGGAAGATACTGGATGATATTGATGATTTCACTCCGGCAGTAACTGAGGCTGCAGTAAAAGCCTGGATTGAAAGGAAAGGGTATGACACCGGAACCATAATGAATGTGTTCCGTCTCGTTGTGGTGGGTGCACTACGCGGTCCACATATGTTTGACATAATTTCCTGGATAGGGAAAGATGAGACCCTCAAAAGAATCGACAGGGGAGTCGCTGTTATCGGAAAACAGACAGGATGAATCTTCCCGGTAATTGCGATTATATTGATATTCATACTCATGAAAGTCTACCGAAAGGGGCAGGGATTTTTACGGTAGAAAGCTTACTGGCAAATGAAGATAAAAGTCCCGTATCAGTTCCGGGCTTCCTTTACACTATCGGAATCCACCCGTGGTTCCTTAATGTGGAAAATCATAATCGTTTGATGAACAAAGTCATACAAACAGCTTCCCATCCATTGATTATTGCGATCGGTGAATCCGGATTTGACAAGATCAGAGGTCCCTCTCCCGACCTTCAGCGGATAACCTTTGAAGAGCAGGTGGCTGTTGCGGAAGAGCATAAAAAGCCGGTGGTAATTCATTGCGTCAGGGCGTGGGATGCGCTTTTTAATTCACATAAAAGACTCAAACCGGAAATGCCCTGGCTGGTACACGGCTACCGGGGTAAGCCTGATATGGCGCTTCAGCTTATCTCTAAAGGCATGTATATTTCTATCTGGTTCAACTTTGTTATGAGGCCTGAATCTGCAGTGTTGCTCAGGAGTTTGCCCAGGGACCGGATCTTTCTTGAAACAGACGGTGCAGGAGTTGATATCAGGGATATATATAATAAGGTATCCGCTGATCTTGGATTGACCGTTGAGGAACTAAAATCAAATATCTGCAGGAATTTTAATGAGTTTTTTAAGCTAAAAGAAAAATACCATGATTTCGGACTGGCTGGAACGGACTGAAATGCTTATCGGCGCGGAAGGCTTAAAGAAGCTTCAATCTTCCAGGGTGCTTGTTGTTGGTTTAGGCGGGGTAGGAGCATATGCTGCAGAGATGATCTGCAGGGCAGGAGTCGGCTCAATGACAATTGCCGACGGGGATAAGATCCACCCCTCGAACAGGAACAGACAGCTGCCTGCCCTTAAAAGCGCCGAAGGATCATTTAAAGCCGATTTAATGGGCTCCAGGCTCCTGGACATCAATCCTGCTCTCAATATAACCATCATAAGGGAATATATCCGCGATGAAACTATGACCCGTGTGCTGGATGCAGGGTTCGATTATGTGGTTGATGCCATCGATACCCTTTCTCCGAAAGTATTCCTGATATGGCACTCGCTTCAAAGAAAATACCGGGTGGTCAGCTCAATGGGAGCTGGTGGTAAATACGATCCCCTGATGATAAGGATAACTGATATTTCTGAAACCACCGATTGTTACCTGGCCCGGATTCTCCGTAAGAAGCTCCACAAACTGGGAGTTCGGGAAGGATTCATGGCAGTATGGTCTCCGGAAACCGTTGACAAAACCAGAGTCCTTCATGTGTCAGATGAACCAAACAAAGCATCGGTAGTAGGCACTATTTCATATATGCCGGCCGCTTTCGGAATTGCATGTGCTTCTGTGCTGATTCGGGATCTGGCAGGAATAACGACCTCTCCCCAACCCCTCTCCCGGGAGAGAGGGGCTTAAAGTCAATATGTTACCACGGGAGGGGGAGAGGTTCATTGTCGGGATCTGAATGATTTTTCTGTTTATGTTGTCTCCTGTGCCTTCGCCGATGTCCGTTTAAAAATAAAATAAGCCGGGACACCGACCGCAACAGTCAGCAGTGCAACAGATGATTCAACCGGCCTTTCCAGGAATGAAAGGATCAGTATAAGTAAACCGGTCATAACGTAAATAATCTGCGTTACGGGAAAACCCTTCAGGCGGAGAGCTTCAGGATTATTCTTTCTGAGTTTCCAGACGCCGATAATGGTCATTATCGGGAATATTCCCAGTGCAAATCCCATATAGGTAAGAACCTGTTCAAACGTTCCGGATAATGTAAGGATTACTGCTATGAGGCATTGAAGAAGTATGGAATTGGAAGGTACCTGAAATTTATCATGTATTTTAGCTGCTGATTTGAAGAAAAGGCCATCTTTTGCCATTGAATAATAGACCCTTGGGCCTATTATAATAAATGCACTCAGTGATGAGAAAAGAGCAAATGCAATAAGAAGTGAGAATAATATCTCGGCAGATTTGCCGAAGAGATTTCCCATGGCGAGTCCTCCTACCGAAATGACATCTTTCATATCTCCGGGATGGATACTGTAGACAAACAGTGTATTTATTCCAAGGTAGAGAATAATAACTATGCCGGTTCCCCAGATCAGTGAGCCGGGAAGTATCTTCGAAGGATTCCTGATTTCTGCGCCAAGATAGGTTGATGCATTCCATCCGCTGTAGGCAAACATTATCCACATAAGGGACAATCCGATGGTTTTAAATCCTGCCAGACCGGATAGTCCGCCTTCACCTTCGCTGAAATTGGCAAAATCACCTTTACCTGATGAAAATCCGGCAAATAAAAGAACAACAATCAGAAGCACTTTTAGAAGAGTAAGAATGTTCTGGATCTTTGTTCCATATTTAATACCACGGTAATGGATAATAGTGAAGATCAGAATTATGGTTACAGCGAGTATTTTTTTTGTAAGAACCGGGCCCATAATTCCTGAACTTTCAAGCCAGGCAGGCAAACCGGGGAGTGCTCTCGAAAAATATTCACTGAAGCCAAGTGCCGAAGCTGCAATTGGAGCCGAAAATCCCACCATAAATGAAACCCAGCCACTGAGGAAACCGAATATGGGATTATAAAGCCTGGAGAGGAAAAGATATTCTCCGCCGGCGCCCGGCATTGCTGCACCAAGTTCACCATACGACAACGCACCACAGAGTGCAATAACACCTCCAACAGCCCACAGGATCAGTAACAGCACAGGATCTTTCAGGCCTGTCATCAGAAGACCTGATGTGGTAAAAATTCCGGCGCCTATCATATTGGCAATGACAATATTCGTAGCAGGAAAAAGGCCGAGCTTTCTCTGCAATTTTTCGTCAGTCATATTCAGGAAATATTATTTAACGGATTTTTTGTAGCTGATTGAGACACCTGCGCCGGCACTGTTAATGGTAGTCTCATAATTTTTAAGGCTTCTGATATGTTCAAGAAAGACGGCCTGTCCTCCGTATCCGCCGTACCCGCGACCTCTTTCGGAAACATTATGTGCGGTGAAACACCCTCCGGCTATCAGTTTCGGATCAATATCGGTGAAGTAATTTTTGTACCAGTCCTTGTCAGCATCGCTGAAAACAAAGTCGAAAGGTCCCTTAAGTTCTTTTACCAGGGTGTGGGCATCCCCGAGACGTGCGTCAATATAATCCGAAACACCTGCCTGTTTGAAATTTTCAAGTGCCTGTTTATGCCTGCCTTCATCAATTTCGATAGTAATCAGCTTCCCGCCGGTCTTGCTCAATGCCCATGCTATCCATATGCCTGAATGGCCTGTCGATGTCCCTATTTCCAGTGCAGATTTGTAGTTGTTTTTAACTATTATATCGTAGAGCAGTTGCCCGTCTGATGTGGGAACATTCATATCATACCACCGCCGGGAGCTGAGAAACTTCTTTATTCTCTCATCAAGGACCGGATCCTCCCTTAAAGCCTGGGCATCAGACAAATATGGAATTATGGTCATTAATACCATGAGTGGAATCAGAATGGTTATGCGCATGAATTTCATTTTATTAACCTGTTATTAGTCGCAGTAACTGAATATATCATACTGACAGCCAAATTTAAACTTTTATTCCCATGCAATTAAATAGTTTAACAGTTGTCGCCAGTTAATGTTTAAATTTATACCTGATAACCACCATACCGGTCATGTGCCCCGAAAAAATGAAAATTGATAAAGCTGCAGATTTGTGGTTCCCGGTTATAATCTGCCTTCTTGTAATTTTAAACATCGTTCTCCACCTGATCTTTAACGCCAATCTGGAGTATCACAGGGATGAACTGCTCTACTTTTCACTTGGAAGGCATCCCGACATTGGTTTTGCTACTGTACCACCAATGATCGGATGGATAGCATGGTTAATGCAGACACTCTTTGGATATTCACTTTTTGCCGTGAGACTTTTTCCCGCCATCATGAGTGGAATAATGGTGTTGATTGTGATGGATCTTGCCAGGGAACTGGGTGGAAAAAGATATGCTATGATCCTTGCAGGAGTTGGGATAATTATAAGCATTTTTGAGATGCGGACCTTTTCACTGTTCCAGCCTGTTCACCTCGATCTTCTCTTCTGGACCCTGGTGTTTTACATAATTATCAAATACATAAATACCGGTAATGACAAATACCTGTTGATTCTGGGGATTGTTGCAGGCCTGTCACTTCTAAACAAATATCTCATTGCATTTTTATTTGCGATATTAGTTATTGCTGTGTTATTCAGTGAATTCCGTAATATTTTCCGGAAGAAAATGTTCTGGTACGGGATTCTTGCAGGAGCAATTATTTTTATGCCTAACATTATCTGGCAGATAGATCACGGATTGCCGGTTATCAATCATCTCTCGGAACTCTCCAGGTCGCAGCTGGTAAATGTTGACAGAATGGGATTTCTTAAGGAGCAGTTAATTATGCCGGGTGCAGCTTCCTTTCTGACGGTTGCAGGGCTGGTAGTACTGCTTTTTAGCAGAAAACCTGAAAAGACTCAATTCCTGGGATTTACAGTCATAATCGTGATCCTTGGACTGATGCTCATGAGAGGTAAAAGTTATTATACCATAGGAGTCTTTCCCCTGCTTATCTCAGCCGGTTCAGTTTTTTATGAATCGGTCTTAAGGAGATGGTATACCAGGACAGTATTCATTGCCCTCATCGTTATTATCAGCATATTCCTGCTGCCATTCGGATTTCCGGTTTATAAGTCTGAAGGTTTAGTAAATTATTTTAATACCATCGAATCAAAATACGGATTTGATTTCGGGAGGACATTTGAAGACGGATCAAAACATTCTCTGCCTCAGGATTATGCTGATATGCTGGGATGGGAAGAGCTGACTCTTATTACAGACAAAGCCTGGCGGATGATCCCTGATAAAGAATCTGCATTTATTTATTGCGAGAATTACGGGCAGGCAGGGGCCATAACAATAATAGGGAAGAAATACGGACTCCCGGAAGCGGTCTCTTTTCATGAAAGTTTCAGATACTGGATACCAACTGAATTTGATCCGGATGTTACTTCGCTTATATATATTAATGATGAACCCGGCGAGGATGTTATCGGCCTCTTCCGTAAGATTATCAGAGTCGGAAGCATTTCAAATCCCGATGCAAGGGAATATGGTACGGGAGTTTATCTGTGTGAAAATCCGGTTGTGAGTTTTAACAGCTTCTGGAAGGAAAGGCTGAAATTGCTGAACGGGGAGAACTAACAAGTTCTAATTTTGTTTAATGTTGGTACTTAACGGCAGCAATTAATTTATAATTTTACATCTTACTTAAAAAACAGGACTATTTTTTCAATCTCATAATAATGAACTTTTCAGACTTTATAACTCATCACGGGAAAAGGGTGAATAAGAATGCTTTCATTCACCTTGTGCAGATATCAAGAATTGACGGAAAAATAAATGATGATGAGCTTGAGCTTCTGCATAAAGAGGGCAAGAAATTTGGTCTGACTGATCCGGAGATTGACAAACTCATTAACTCAGAGAGGGATCATCACTATCACCCGCCATATTCCCTTGAAGATAAATTTGAGCACTTTTACAATATTGCAGAAATGATCCTTGCAGATGAGGTTGTAAAGGAGGGCGAAAGGAAGATGATCAGGCGGTTTGCGATCGAAGCAGGTATTGAAGATTCCAAGATTGATGATATTATAAAGCTGCTGTTAGATGGTGTTAAAGCTAACATCAACGAGGAGGAGCTGTTCAGGAAATTCAGGACAATTGTACTGAAATAACCCTGATCATTCGTACCTGTAAAGCTTCACGCGCTGTATCAGCTTATTTTCAGCACCAAATCTCAAACCGGTTCCGGTCTTGTTCTCAACCGCTTTTTTAGCGAGATCATAGTCAAGCATTATATCGTCACCGTTCAGTCTGCGGCCCGCCTTCCATAATCCATTTTCATACCGTCCCTCATCAACCCTGGCAATACCGGCTATGGAAGGTCCTTCCGTTGCAGGTGAGAATGAGACCTGGACGCTATTCCCGTATATTATGAATTCGTCCCTGTTTAAGCTTATAATTATGCAGTAACCACCCTGTGAGGCCTGTTCTGCACGCCGTGCACGGCCCTGCTCTACCAGGAATTTATAATCACCGAGGGTTACTTCCTCAGAAACAGGCATCTCATTATTAAGCAGTACTGAAGTTATGGCTCCCTTCTCCTGAGCGTCAAGGATAAGGCGTGCAATGGAAGATGCCAGTCTGTAAGCACTGGTCATCGGATCATTTTCGACTTCTTCTGTACGGGTTTCAAAGCCGAAAGGTGAATAACCAATTGAATTGTGCCTGCCAATGGAGTAGAAGAATTGTCCGGCACCCAGCTCTCCGGCCCTGGCCTCCGGAATGAAAAGCTGGTTTTTATTGCGTGTATAAAGAGCGCACAATTCCCTGAATTCCGGCCTGTAGATATCAGGACAAAAAAGATCCATATCGGGAGCCCCTGCTTTCCAGACATCCAGATTATGCGCCTGCGGACCCCCTGAAGGATAATCTCCGGGTCGTTTGTCGGCAGCCTGAACAATCCATGCATTAACGAACATCGGAACCGGATATTCCGCCTTGCCTGCTTTAACAATTTCATTCAGGTAATGCGCATAGTGCCATGATGTAAAGATTTCATCGCATTCCGGACTCCTGCCGAAAATCTCCTCCCATGTTCCTGAGGTTTTGAAATCCGAAACGGACCATAACCGGGCTGTTTCAGGTAAAAGAGTATCCTTATTGGCAGTAAGATAATCCATAAGTTCCTGAGGAACAGGTGAATTGAAGGCTGAGTCGGCTAATTCGCCATGATCCCGCGGAGAGCCCAGTATCCCGACTTCATTTTCGACCTGCATCATAATTACTGTCCTGTTATTTGAATCAAACTCTCTTATATGTTTCATCAGAGCTGCATAAGCTTTCGAATCTGCATTAAGGTTCTCCTTGCTGAGAGGTGTCAGGATCTCAAGGCTTTTTCCGCTTTCGGCTTTTACTCTCGGGAACCGTTTGAAATCGCTCTTCATCCACTCCGGATTATAGTGGGACTGTCCGTTTTTCCATGAACCGAACCACAGTAATATAAGCCGGAGATCCTGGGAACGCGCGTCCTGGATGAGGCCATCAACTATCGAAAAGTCGAATCTGCCTTCATCCGGTTCAATCAGCGACCATTCAACGGCTGCAAGAACGGTATTCATTCCTGAAGCCCTTAGCTGAGGCCAGAATTTCTTCATATACTCGCGGCTTGATGAACTTGAGTTATGAAGCTCTCCGCCAAGTACGAGGAAGGGTTTGCCATCAACCATCAGCCGGGTAATATTACCACGTTTTTCCAGTGCCGGGATAGTAGGAGCCGGTTGTTCGATACAGGAAAAAGTTATGAGGGTAATGATTGACAGAAAGAATGCCGTAAAAGTTTTTGAGGTTTTCATACTATGTTTTTTATTTCCCGCAGTCCAGAGTTAACAGGATCGCAGATTACGAAGATTTACGAAAGGTGTTAATTCTTTATAAAAATAAATTTTGTTTCCCAGCTTTCAAGCTTAAGCGGTAACATTTTCTTTTCTTTACCCGCAGATGCACTCTTAACAGATTGTATCTGCCCTGTGAATGCATCCCATATCTGTATTTTACCTTTACCATCAAGGGTTGCATCGAAAGTTACAGGAGTTGTACTTTCATTGAAAAAGAAATATAAATCACCGGCTGCAAGTTTGCGGTGCAGATATTTCACGGCAGGCGTGGAGGGAGAAAGTTTAACATCAGGGACGGGAAGGTATTTCAGCACATCTTCGGTCAGCTTTCCTGTTGCTTCAATTTTTACACCCGGGATGATCCCCGGCTTTTGGCTTCCGGTGAATGTCTTTCCGGCCATAAGCTCCGGTTGTTTTCCGGGGAAAATCACTTTACCCCCCGCATCAGTGAATCTCTTCAGCTTATCCATTGCTGTTTCGGATATTACACTTACTGAAGGAATAATAATTGCTTTATAAGCCTGACCGCTAAGATTCACAAGTGAGGCATTATCAGGAGAAAGCAAAGTTGCAAGAGACTGTTCATCGATAAAATCAAAATCTATCTGGTTCTCTGTGAGCTGGCGGGAGATGTCTAACAGGCTTGTGTTCGATTCATTATCGCCATAAAAAAGGCTCAGGGTCGGGAAATATACGCCAATCTGTGCTGCCGGTCTGCCCTGTGATAAGAGGTATGTAGCTCTGTTAACATATTGGGCAACCGGAGGGAACGTGTCGGACTGGAAAAAACTGCTTCTGCGGAGAGGCTGAACGGCAGGCTTTTGCACAGTCCCGGGCCGGGCAGGTGGTTGCAGAGCCGGAGCCTGGCGGCTGACAGAGGCCGGCATGAACATGATCTGGACAAAATTTATTCCTCTTACGAGCTGGTAATCGAGTACCCATTTTGCCTGCGGAACCGATGGCCTGTAGGTATAGGCTGCGAAACTCTCGGTGAAGGCACGAGGTTTTCCAAACAGATGTGCTGCCGATGAAGCCAGCTTAGGGTAATCGGCAACATGATCCATCCATATCTGTGCCCAGATTGCGTCCACACCGGGTACTGCGACATGACGGTTGTTTTTGAAGAAATCGCCGGATGATCTGACCAGTCCGGGGATCTGGTCCTCGTGATTCAGATGAACAATGTATTCAATGTTGTTTTCACGGCACCACTCAGCCTGAACCGTGAAAAAGTTGTCTCTGAAGAGATCGGACCATACATCCCAGTAATCTGCTTTCATCCGTTTAGCTTCCTCGCTCAGCTGCGGAACAAAGAATGTTGCCAGGTAAGGTTTTATATCATATCCTTTGCGGGCTTTGAATTCCTCCAGCATTTTCGGTGTCCAGGGAGTATAGGCAAAATCCGGCTCATCGCCCATGAAACCCATAAATGTTTTGCCGAATTCATGCCCGATGTATTTCTTGTATTGTTCGTGGGTCCAGTCGAGGAACTGCCTGGTAGCAAGCGGATTAAGGTAATCCATCAATGATGCAGTTGTATCTTTGCCGCGGGTGGGATTATTTACGGAGCGCGTATTCGAAGAGCGGAATCTCTGTCCGGCTATAAAGATCCTCCAGTTGCCTTCGGGAGCATTCCAGTTCAGCTCTCCTGAAGATACATCCATTATTTTTACCGATTTGTCTTCAATATTAAATGCGACAGCGCTCAGAACATAATGCGGGAGCTTTCTGTAAATGTGTTCTCCGGTTGCTGCGTCAAACCTGTCAGTAACAACAAGTCCGCGCATCTTCAGATCAGGTCGTTCAACGCTGAATTTACCTCCTGCGAAACCACTCGGGTATTTGCCTTCATCCTCGATCCAGACTATCATACCCCGTTTTTTTGCTTCATCTACGGCAACTTTCACCAGTTCAAACCATTCCGGTGAAAGATATTTTGCCGTCATACCGTACCCGGCTTCAAGCATAACACCACGAAATCCCATTTCTTTTATGCGGTCAAGATCCCGTTTGATCACAGTATCCGAAATATGGCCGTCCCAACCCCACCAGATGATCATTCCATATTCAGCAGGGGGTGATTTGAATGCAGCAGTGAGATTTTTATACTCCGGATCGGAGAATGTTTGCCAGGGCTGCTGTCCGTTCAGGCAGACTGCCGGGATCAGGAGTGTTAATATAAGTGAAGGGATCTTTTGCATATTAAAATAATTTTAATTCATCAAATCAGAAAATAAGAGTCAAAAGCTGTCTGATTGTTTTTAAATCCATCGTTCCATTCAAGTTTTATTTTTGTCCGAAGTTATTAGCCTGTTTAATTCATAAATATTCTTAATTTATTGTATTCCTTTGTGTTCCTTCGTGACAGCCTTTGTG
>Ga0105107_10001208_pt1 | contig 16800 bp, 17 predicted proteins | sample PPLLaktember2015_6_FD_79335 | JGI IMG/M metagenome (GOLD analysis project Ga0105107, IMG submission 79335) | Freshwater sediment microbial communities from Prairie Pothole Lake near Jamestown, North Dakota, USA - PPLs Lake P8 Core (1) Depth... | ecosystem: Environmental > Aquatic > Freshwater >...
TGCTCTTCTCACCGAGTTTCCAGCAGCTCCCGGCAGGCCAGCTCGCGAACTGGATCCTCGCCGACCGGCTTCCTGTCCGCTTCCAGGTGCAACTGCACAAGGTTCTCTGGGGTGACGTTCCCGGACGCTGAGGCCGCGGGCCTCGCCGGTTGCCCGGCCGTCGTGCTCGTCTCCGGCGGGCTCGACTCTGCGACGACGCTCGCCATCGCGCGTGAGCGCGGTCACCCCTGCCACGCGCTCTCTTTCGACTACGGCCAGCGTCACGCGGTCGAACTCGCGGCTGCGCGCCGCGTGTGCGCGGCCCAGGGCGTCGTCGATCATCGCGTGCTCGCCATGCCGATCGGGGAATTCGGCCACTCGGCGCTGACCGACCGCTCCATCGCGGTGCCGGAGGAAGTCACCGCGGGGATTCCCGTGACCTATGTGCCCGCGCGCAACACCGTCTTTCTCGCCTGCGCGCTCGGACTCGCGGAAGTCGTGGAGGCGCGGCACATCTACATCGGCGTGAATGCCGTCGATTATTCCGGCTATCCGGATTGCCGTCCGGCCTACATCAGTGCCTTCGAGAGCCTGGCCAACCTCGCGACGCGCGCCGCCGTCGAAGGCCACCGGACGACCATCCATGCGCCGCTTATCGAGCTCAGCAAGGCCGAGATCATCCGCCGCGGCACGGCGCTCAGTGTCGATTACGCGATCACGGTGTCCTGCTACCAGCCGGATGGTGAGGGCCGTGCCTGCGGTCGCTGTGACAGCTGCCGAATTCGACGCGAGGGATTCCGGCAGGCCGGCGTGCCCGACCCGACGCGTTACGCGGGCGTCTGATCAGCCCGCGAGCAGCCGTGCCAGTGGCCCGAGCGGGTCGTGGGTTCGGGCAATGCCGTACATGGCGGCGAATGCGGCAATAGCGCCCACGAGAAAGCCGAGGCGTCTTGCCCGGGTTCGGGCCCGCAAGGCGCCCCAGCCGAGGCCGACATAGAGCGGCAGCAGCGCGAGCTTGGCTGCCAGCCACCCGTTCGAGAATGCTTGCGGCGGCAGGATTGCGAACAACGCCAGGGCGGCCGCGAGCAGTGACGTGTCGATGGCATAGCTGAGGTAGCGCGGAACCGGGGCAAGGGCCCACGAGCCCCGACCCGCCTGCACCAGGAGGCCGCGCAGCAGGAACAGTGTGCCGCTCGCGATGGCAGACGCAATGTGCGCAAGTCGTATCTCGCCGTAATGCTCGATCACAGGTCAGGTGCCGTTCCCGGCCTCCGCAAGCCTCTGCAGGCGGACACGATCGGTGATCTCAATTTCGCGGCCGCGAACGAGCATCAGCGATTCGTCGCGAAAGCGCCTGAACAGTCGGCTTACCGTTTCCGGGGCCAGCCTCAGGTAATTGGCGATATCGGCTCGCGGCATCGCGAGCCGAAGGCGGGATAAAGCGCCATTCTGGCGCGCGACCCGCGACGACAGGTCGAGGAGGAATCCCGCCAGGCGCGCATCCGCCGGCAAATCTGCCGCGAGGCGCTCCGCGTGGGTGATGTCGCGGCTCAGCAGGCGAAACAGTTCGCGCTGCAGCCCCGGCAACCGGGTCGCAAGGGTCGCGACCTTGGAAAAGGCGAACCGGCAAAGCTGCACCCGATCGAGGGCATCGGCGTTGCAGGGGTAGCGCTCGCCGTCGATGGCCGACAGGCCGATGACCTCGCCGGGCAGATGGAAGCCCAACACCTGCTCGCGACCGTCGCGGTCGACCCGCCAGGTCTTGACCGTGCCTTCGCGCACGGCGGCGATCGCGTTGAAGGCATCGCCCTCGCGAAAGATGTGCGAGCCGGCGGAAAGCGGGCCGACGTGTTCGACGAGAACGTGCAGGTCGTGCAGTTCGCGCTTGTCGATGCCCTGCGCGAGACAGGCCGAGGAGAATGCGCAGGTCGAGCAGAACCGGACGGCATCGCCGTCGTCGACGGCTCGAAAGGGCTCGACAGGGCGTTCGTGGTGATTCACGCGGGGGAGTGTAGTCAGGACAGCCCCTGCGGTGAAGGAGGCCGTATATTCGCGTATCATGCGCCGCCGCGGGCGGGCCGTTAGCTCAGTGGTAGAGCATCTGGCTTTTAACCAGTTGGTCGATGGTTCGATCCCATCACGGCCCACCAATCCACGGCGGACACGGGGAGGTCAGGGATGACTCCGAATCGCATCGTCATCGCGCAGTTCTGCGACGATGTCAGGCAGGAAATCGGCAACAAGTTCTCGCTGATGGGTTGCTACGGCACGGACCTCTACGTCCCGTCGTTCCCGATCACGCTGCCTAAGCTCTGTGCCTTCGTGCATGTGCGCACGCCCCGCGAGTCGCCGTTCGAGCGCTTGACGCTGCGACTCGTGCGGGCCGACGAGGTGCTCTCGGAACTGGTCGCGGATCCCGAGAAACTCAACGCGGGCGAGCCGCCCCCGGGTTGGGCACGCTGGCTCGCGATGACGGGCATCCTTGCGGTGACTCCGTTCCATGCGAATGGTCCCTGCCGGCTGCGGCTGCTGGCCGAGACGGAGACCGGAACGATCGAAAGCGGCCAGTTCCTGATCGAGCGCATGGGTGGCCGTGTCGGCGCATCCACGCTCAGCAGCAGCGATTGACCTGCTTCCAGCGGCGATCGAGTTCCGACGCATAGAATGCGCGCCGGTCGAGCGGCTCCGCGTCCGGGTGCCGGGCGCGGCAATGGCGGACGTATCGCTCGTAAGCGTCGTCGCCGAGGACGGTGCGCAATCCCGCCCAGATCCGTGCCAGCCTGCTGCCGACGGCGCTCATGCCAGCTGCGTCGCCACGTAGGGCGACTCCGTGTCGGTTGCCGGCCGACGGCCGGACAGGTGGTTCCAGCATCCGCGCAGCATGTCGATCACGATCGTCCACACGACGATCAGGAAGAACACCGTGAGCCAGCCGTCGAGCTGCTGGTTGAAAATCAGTTGCGGGGCCACGGCGGCGCGCTCGGGTGACAATACGCCCGTCGCGAGCTTGTCCGAGAGGTCGCGGGCGGCCGCGAAGAAGCCGAGCCGGGCGTCGTCGCTCAAGATCTTCTGCCAGGCGGCCACGGTCGTCACCGTTACCAGCCAGGCAAGGGGGGCGCCTGGCACCCAGGCGTAACGCAAGCGGCCGGACTTGGCGAAGATCGCCGTCACTACGGCGAGCGCAATGGCCGCGAGCATCTGGTTCGCCATGCCGAACAGCGGCCACAGGATGTTGATGCCGCCATTCGGGTCTATGACGCCGATGTAGAGGAAGTATCCCCAGCCGGCGCAGACGAGGATGCTCGCGATCCACACGGACGGGTACCAGGACGTCCGGCCGAGCGGTGCCCAGAGGCTCCCGAGCGCGTCCTGCATGATGAAGCGGCCGACGCGCGTTCCGGCGTCGAGCACGGTCAGGATGAAGACCGCCTCGAACATGATGGCGAAGTGGTACCAGACCGCGAACAGCCCGTCGCCGAATGCAGAGCCGAAGATGTGCGCCATCCCAACGGCGAGCGATGGCGCACCGCCGGTACGGCCGTATAGCGTCGTCTCGCCCATGCTGGCGGCCAGCGCCTCCATCTGCGCCGGGTCCACCGGGAAGCCCCAGGAGGTGATGGTCGCAGTCGCCGTCACGGGGTCGCTGCCGACGACGCCGGCTGCCGTATTGATCGCGAAATAGACGCCCGGGTCCAGCACGCAGGCGGCGATCAGCGCCATGATCGCGACGAAGGACTCGAGCGCCATCGAGCCGTACCCGACCATGCGCACGTCGGTCTCGCGTGCGATCAGCTTCGGCGTGGTGCCGGAAGCCACCAGCGCGTGGAAGCCGGAGATCGCGCCACAGGCGAGCGTGATGAACAGGAAAGGAAACAGTTCGCCGCTGAAGATCGGTCCGGTGCCGTCGATGAACTGCGTCAGCGCCGGCATCTGGACGTCCGGCTGCAAAATGCAAATGGCAATGGCGAGCAGGAACACGACGCCGAGCTTGACGAAGGTCGAGAGGTAGTCGCGCGGCGCGAGCAGCAGCCAGACCGGCAGGATTGCGGCGACGAACCCGTAGACGATCACGAACCAGGCGAGCGCCCGGGCGTCCAGGTCGAACCACGCGCGGACCGCCGGATGGCTGTCCACCCAGCCACCCGCGGCGACGGACGCCAGCAGCAGCGCCACGCCGATGACCGTCGCCTCGAGCACCCGACCGGGACGGATCATGCGCAGGTAGATGCCGATCACGATCGCGATCGGGATCGTTGCGAACACCGTGGCGGTCGACCAGGGGCTGTGCGCCATTGCCTTGACGACGACCAGGGCGAGAACCGCCATCAGGATGATCATGATGAACAGCGTGCCGACCATCGCGGCGGAGGCACCCAGCGGGCCGAGCTCGTCCCGCGCGAGATGGGCAAGACTCCGCCCGTCCCGTCGGGTCGAGCAGAAGAGCACGAGCATGTCCTGTACGCAGCCCGCGAGCACGGCGCCCGCCAGCAGCCAGAGCGTGCCCGGCAGGTAACCGAACTGCGCCGCCAGCGTCGGGCCGATCAGCGGCCCCGCACCCGCGATCGCCGCGAAGTGGTGGCCGAACACGATCGAGCGGTGGGTCGGCATGAAGTCGCGGCCGTTGTCCAGCCGCTCCGCAGGCGTCGCCCGCGTCGCGTCGAGACGGCAGACCCGGGCGGCGATCCAGCCGCTGTAGAAGCGATAACCGATCAGGTAGGTGCAGACTGCCGCGACCACGAACCAGAGCGCGTTGATGCTCTCGCCGCGGTGCAGCGCGATGCCGCCAAAGGCCGCCGCGCCGGCGATTGCGACCAGTACCCAGGCTGCGGCTCGACTCAGCTTTCCCATCGCGTCACGATAATCGGACCGCCCGACGCCGGACAAGGGGAGCTCAAAACTGGGGGCGGCGGTCGGGATCCTTGAGCGCGCGCGCGAGGAACCGGCGGATGGCGGGTACGGCGTCGTCCGCCGGCATCAGCTTCTGCTGCTCCATGAGGCGGGCCATGTCCCGGATCGTCCGCTCGCCGTCGATCATCGCGAGCAGGAATGCGTAGACGCGCGTCGACAGCGCCTGCGCGCGGAACTGGGGCAGGGCCGGCACCGCAAGGTCGGTGCGCCGGATCCATTCCGGCAGCCCGCGCCCGGGCGCCGGAGGCGGCACCTCGCGCGCCTTGCGCGCGGCAAACGTCACCACGCCTTCGAGGCGCGCATGGCGGCTTGCCGGCGAGCCCAGATAGGGTTGCCGCTCCTCGTGCGCCTGCGCAGGCTCGAAGCCATACGCCGGCAACGCCTCGAGGAGCTCCTCGAGGCTCGGCGCCTCGACAGGCGCCGCGTCCGGAAAGGCCAGCGAACCGTGGTGAATCCACAGGCCGCCCGGTGCCAGCAGAGCGTTGATGCGCGGCAGGAGACGCGAGACGGGTTCACCCGCGACGTCGATGAACCAGGGCGTCACCACGGCGTCGAAGCGACCGGGGAGGAAAGGCGGTGCGCTCGCATCGGCGAGGACCAGCGCAAGCCCAGGGGCCGGCGGCTCCGGGGCCTGGTGGCAGCGGAGCACGGCGTGGTCGGCGATGTTGCGCGGCGCGATCGGGAACTCGTACAGCTCGAGCGCTTCGCCCGCCAGAATCCGCGCGGCCGCGAGCAGGAACAGCGGATTGAAGTCGCACGCGACCGTCAGGGCCGGGCGAAGTGCCTGGTGCAGGTCGTATGCGAGCCGGCCGGCACCCGCGCCGACGACGAGAACGCGCTGCGGCGTGACGCCGCCGGGAAGGCTGGCCTGCACCGCGGCGAGACTCGCGCGATTCTCGGCGTCGCCCCAGCACCAGTCGCGATGCAGGTTCGGATAGTAGGTCGAGAGTCCCTGGTTCATGGGCAGCTCGGTACCGAGCGCCACGTGCACCGCGTGCGCTTCGCTCCTGCGCTCGATGCCGAGGGGCTGCATGAGCGCACGGATGCGCCCGGCCTGGTCGTCGAGCGCGCTCGCCACGTGCTCGATGCGTCGGCGCGCGAGGCTGGAGGGCGGAAGTCCCTCGAGCGCTGCCCGCTGGCGCTGCGCTTCGGACGCATAATGCGTCAGCAGGTGATGCAGTCGCCCGCGCCACTCGCTCAGGGCGAAGCGGGGCTCCGGCATCAGCCAGGGTATGCCGCCAACTTCGGGATAGTCGACGCGGCAGGCGAGACAGCTGTTGCCGGCAAGGCGCGTACCACAGGAAGGGCAGGCGAGCAATTCCGCGAGCGCGGCGGGAGCACTCATGCGCGCATCATGCCGTATTCGCGCCGCTGTGGTGACCGTGCCTGCCGCCGACTATCATCTGCGGATGCCGGGTATCACCAGCGCGGACTTCCAGATCATCGAGCGTCCAGAGCTGTTCGCAACGCTGCATCAGCCGTTCGCGCTCGGCCGCGGCGAGCGGATGGCGGCGCGCGTCTTGCTCGCACTCCTGCGATTGCCGGGCGGCGCAGGTCTGCTGCTGCGCTGGCACGCCAGGCGCGGCGCATGAATCCGAACGACATCATTTTCCAGGCCACGGTGGCGGTAATGCTGCTCGGCCTGTTCATCTTCGGATGCGTTGCAGCCTGGCGATGGTGGGGCCGCTACCGTGCCCGGCGCCAGCTCATCAAGTCGTTCGAAGCCGTCTCGGCATCGGTGCTGCGCGACGTGCTGATACCCGACGGCAGCGGCGGCCAGCTGCACATAGACTTCCTGCTGCTGACGGGCCGTGGCCTGCTGGTCGTCGACTATCGCGACGTGGAAGGCGTGGTGTTCGGCGGGGAGCACATGAGGGAATGGGCCGTCATGAACGGCAGCAAGCGCACCACATTCCTGAATCCGCTGGAAGCGCTCTACGACCGCATCGCAGCCGTGAAGCTGCTGGCCGGGGAAGTGCCGGTGGACGGACGCATCGTCTTCACCAGCCGGTCAAAGTTCCCGAAAGGACGGCCGCCGCGGGTGATGCGCCTCGACCTGCTGGAGGCGGAATATCCGGCCGCAGTGGCCGGCAGCCCGCACCCGGCCGAGCGCCATCGCCAGGCCTGGGATCAGCTCGCGGCACAGGCGGAGCCGAGTCCACTCGCGCGCGGTTAACCGCGCGGCCGGCCATGATGGTCGGCAATCACCCTGGCGACGCAGACGGTCAGCTTCTCCGCGCAGTCGAGATGCAGGAACTCGTTCGGCCCGTGCGCGTTGGAATGCGGTCCAAGCACCCCTGTCACCAGGAACTGCGTGGACGGAAACCGCTCGCCCAGCATGCCGATGAACGGGATGCTGCCGCCGGTGCCGAGATACATCGCTTCCCGGCCGAAGGTGGTGCGCGACGCCTCGCGCATGGACGTCTCGAGCCAGGGCGCGACCGGCGGCGCGTCCCATCCCGCCAGCGAGGAGCCGACTTCGAATCGCACGCGCACGCCGTAGGGCGGGTCGGATTCGAGGCGCTGCTTGACCGCCGCCGCGGCGGCCTCGGCATCCGTCGAGGGCGGCAGCCGGAATGAAAGCTTGAGCTCGATGCGCGGCAGCAGCACGTTGCCCGCGTTCTCCATGGCCGGCAGGCCCGCGGCACCCGTGACCGCGAGTGTCGGGCGCCAGGTGTTGTTGAGCACCAGTTCGATCGGCGAGTCCGACAGGGCGCGCGCACCGCCCACGAACGGCAGCTTGCCGGCGATGTTTGCGCCGAGCACGCCGGCCGCCGCCCGCGCCTGCTCGATGCGGGCAGGGGGAATCGGCGCGGAGAGCTCGTCGACCAGGATGTCGCCCGTGACGTCGCTCTCGACCCGCGCAAGGAGCGTGCGCGCGATACGGAACACGGAAGGCGCGATTCCGGTCCCGGCCCCGGAGTGCACGCCCTCCGTAAGCCCTTCGATCACGAGGTCGCCGACCAGGTTGCCGCGCAGCGACGTGGTGCACCAGAGCTGTTCGTAGTTTCCGCACTCGGCATCGAGGCAGACGACGAGGCTCGGCGTGCCGATGCGGGACGCGAGCTTCTCGACGTAGTGGGGCAGGTCGTAGCTGCCGCTTTCTTCGCAGGCCTCGATGATCACCACGCAGCGCGCATGCGGGATCTTCTGCTCCTGGAGCAACCGGATCGCCGTCAGCGAGGAGAACACCGCGTAGCCGTCGTCGGCGCCGCCGCGCCCGTAGAGCTTGCCGTCGCGCAGCACCGGCTCCCACGGCGAGAGGCCTTCCGCCCAGCCCGTGAACTCCGGCTGCTTGTCCATGTGGCCGTAGAGCAGGACGGTATCCGGGCCGGTGCCGGGAACCTCGCAGAAGAGCAGGGGCGTGCGGCCCGGTTCCCGCAGGATCTCGACCTTGAGCCCGGCAATCGGCTGTGCCCGGCACCACCCCGCCATCAGTTCCGCGGCTCGCGCCATGTGGCCGTGTGCCTCCCAATCGGCGTCGAAGAGCGGCGACTTGTTGGGTATGCGGATGTATTCGGAGAGCTTCGGGACGATTGACTCCCGGAAGGCCGTGGAGGTCGTCAGCAGGGCGCGCGTAAAGTCCATTTTATTACCTAAGATCAAAGAGGTGCATGATATGTCTAAACCAGTTTCAAGGGCATCGTCGGATCTGCGGCAAGGTCGCGGGCAAGTGTAAGGCCAAAGAAGCGGCAGGCATTCGCCGTCGTCGCAACGGCGAGCGCCTCGGGTGTTTCCCCGCGACAGCGCGCCGCCTCTGCGAGCACGGCGGGCAGAAAGGCGGGTTCGTTGCGGCGATGCGCGGGCTTCGGGTGAAGCGTGCGCGGCAGCAGGTACGGGGCGTCCGTCTCGATCATCAGTCGCTCGAGCGGCACGCGCGGTGCCGCCTCCCTCAACTCCTGGCCGCGCCGCTCGTCGCAGATCCATCCTGTGATGCCGACGGACAGGCCGAGCGCGAGGCAATCCGCGAGTTCCTGCGCCCCTCCCGTGAAGCAGTGCAGGACGCTGCGAGCCGCGGCCTGCGGGTGCGCGCGCAGCATCGCCATGAAATCGGCGTGCGCATCGCGCTGGTGCAGGAAGAGCGGCTTGCCGGCGTCGCTGGCGATGCGCAGCTGCAGCTCGAACGCGCGCCGCTGCTCGGCCGGCGGCGAGAAGTTCCGGAAGTAGTCGAGCCCGCATTCACCGGCTGCGACGACGATGGGGTCCGCAAGCAAGGCCGCGAGCCGTCCCGAGTCGCTGTCCGGCAGACTCGCCGCATGGTGGGGATGCACGCCGGCCGTTGCGCGCAGCATTTCCGGATGGCGGCGGGCGAGGGCGATGGCCTTTTCCGTATCGTCGAGCGAACTGCCGGTGACGATCAGCGCGGCGACACCGGCGGCCCGGGCCCGCTCGAGGACTGCTTCGCGGTCGGCGTCGAAGCTGTCGTGCCCGAGGTTTGCGCCGATGTCGACCAGCGTGAGGGCGGTCAACGGCAAAGGCTCCGTCTCAGGCCGCGCGCAAGGCCGTCGTTACCGGCAGGCGCGCCGCCCGCAGGGCGGGCAGGAAGCCGCCGACCATCCCGATCGCGACCGCGATGATGAGCCCGTCGACCACGAGCGCGGGCGTGACCGCGAAGCGGAACACCACCTGCGTGAAGTTGGCGCCGAGCGTGGATACCACCATGTTGTTGAAAAGCACGTAAGCCGCTAACGCCCCAAGGAGCCCGCCGATCAGTGCGAGGATCAGGGACTCGAGCATGATCGAGACGACGACCGGCAGGCCGCGAAAGCCGATGGCGCGCAGGGTCGCGATCTCCCTTGAGCGCGCACCGACCGCGGCGTACATCGTATTTAGGGCCGCAAACACCGCGCCGAGGCCCATGATGGTCGTGACGAAGACGGCCAGGATGCCGATGGTCTTGCGGAACTGCTCGGTCTGGCCGCTGAAGTACTGCTCTTCGGTTTCGACGTCGACATTGACGCGCGGGTCCGCCGACAGCGCGTCCCTGATTGACTGCAGGTCGCCGGCGGACGCGAATTGCAGCCGGACCGCGCTGTAGCCCTGGCGGTTGAAGGTCGACTGCGCGACGTCCACGTCCGCCCACAACTCGCTTTCGTAGGCGTCGCCGGACGCAAAAACGCCCACTACGGTCCAGTCGGAGCCGCGCATGCGCAGTGTCGCACCTAACCGGGCACCCTCGAACTGGCCCGCAACACCCTGGCCGACGATCAGCTCGCGCAGGCCCTGCGTGAAGCTGCGGCCCTCGACGATCCGCAGCTGCGGCCGCAGCGCGAAGGCAGCCGGCTCGACTCCACGCACGGTGATGTTGGATCCCGTCTTCTCGCCGGGCTTCATCAGTTCGGCGATGACCACGACCTCCGCGGAGGCGAGCGGCAGGCCGTCGGCGCCCTGGGCGACGCCCGGAGCCTGCTTGATGATCGGGGCCTGTTCGCGGCTGATCCCGGAGTTCAGTTCGGCCTGCGAGCCGCCGCGGAGCACCAGCGCGACATCGGGACGGCCTGCGGACTCCAGGGTCGACTGGAATCCGGCCGCCATCGCGAGCAGCGCCGTGAACACGGCGACGACGCCGGCGAGGCCGACGACGATGACCAGCGAGGGCCCGAGCCGCTCCGGGATGCTGCGGATGCCGAGCAGGGTGATGGACAGGATCTGCTTCAACATGAGCGGCCCCCGGTCAGCGTCCTGCGAGCGCGTCGACGATGGTCAGGCGTTTTGCGCGAAGCGCCGGCAGGAGGCCGACGGCGAGGCTCAGCACCAGAATCGCGATCACCCCGACCAGCCACACGCGTCCGTCAACGGCGATCGGCAGGTTGCCGCCCGTCGCGCGCGTGATGGCAACGCCGATCGGAGTCGCGAGGGCGAGACCCAGCAGGCCGCCGATGACGCAGAGTGCGGCCGCCTCCGCGAGCACGAAGCCGAGCACGCTGCCGTCCTTGAAGCCCAGGGTCTTCAGGATTGCGAGCTCCGGGATGCGCTCGCGCACGCTCTGCGCGATCGTGTTGCCGACGACCAGGAGCAGCGTGAAGAACACCGCGAAGAGGATCCAGCGCACGATCAGGCCGATGTCGCCGATCTGCTTGATGAAGCCGATGTTGAAGTCCTTCTCGGTCTGGGTCTTGGTCTCGTCGGGCGAGTTCTCGAACATCGCGTCGATGGTTTGCGCGACGCGTTGCGCCTGGTCGTCATCGGCGAGCTTGATGGTGAAGGTACCCGCCAGACCGCGCCCGAACTGGTTGGCCTCGTCAAAGTACGCGAAGTTGATCCAGCCCACGTTGGTATTGCGCTGCCAGTCCTCGTCCTTTCCGTCGTAGATGCCGACCAGGTCGAAGGTCCAGTTCTTGCTGCCATCCTGCTGCGGGAAGATGTTGGACGCGATCGGCACCTTCTGGCCGATTTTCCAGCCGTACTGGTTCGCGAGGTTGCGGCCGACGATCATGCCGGTGCGAGTCTGCTCGAAGGCTTTCCATTCGGCATCCGGCATCACGTACTCCGGATAGACGAGCCGCAGGCGCGCGGGGTCCGTCGCCAGGAAAATGAGCTGCGTGTTCTCCTGGTACACCGCCCCGAACCACTGCTGCCACATCACGTGCTCGACGCCGGGTACCGACTCGATCTGCGGCAGGAGCCGCATCGGCAGCGACTGCGTGAACGAGACTCGCGCCTGGGTCACGAGGCGGCTCGCACCGATGAAGTCTGCCCCGGCCGAAAACAGCACGTTCACCGCCTGGAGCAGTCCGAACAGCAGGAAAGCCGTCACGATCGACAGCAGCGTCAGGACCGTGCGGGTCTTCTTGCGCCAGAGGTTGGCGATCACGAATCCGGTGCGGGTCATGGCGGGATCAGGCGGCCTCGGTCGCCTGCTCGAGGAGCTGGCCCTTCTCGAGGTGCAGGATCCGGTTCGCGAACTCGGCGGCTTTCGGGTCGTGCGTCACCATGACAATCGTCTTGCCGTGCTCGCGGTTGAGGACCTGCAGCAGGCCCAGGATCTCGTCCGCGGTCTTGCGGTCTAGGTCGCCGGTCGGCTCGTCGCAGATCAGCAGGGCCGGGTCCGACACCAGCGCGCGGGCAATCGCGACGCGCTGCTCCTGGCCGCCCGAGAGTTCCTTGGGCTTGTGGCGCGCACGGTCTGCGAGTCCCACGACTTCGAGCGCGATCGCGACCGACTTGCGCCGCTGCGCGGCCGACAGTTTCGTCAGCAGGAGCGGCAGTTCGACGTTCCGTTCCGCCGTCAGGACCGGCATCAGGTTGTAGAACTGGAACACGAAGCCGACGTTTCGCGCCCGCCACTCTGCGAGCCGGCTGCCCGAGAGCTGGTCGATGCGCTCGCCGCCGACCAGGATCTCGCCGGAAGTCGGGCTGTCGAGTCCGCCGATCAGGTTGAGCAGGGTCGTCTTGCCGGAACCCGACGGCCCCATCAGCGCCACGAAATCCCCCTTGGGAATGTCGAGCGAGAGCCCGTGCAGCACCTCGACCGTCTGCTTGCCGCGCACATAGGACTTCTGCACGTTGCGGACCTGGACCATCGCTTCACTCATCGACTGCCTCCCGCGCGACGACCGCGTCGCCGTCCTTGAGCCCTTCCGGCACATCCACGATGACCGAATCTCCCGCGGTGACGCCAGCCAGCACCTGGCGGCTGTCGCCCAGGCTGCCGCCGAGCGTGACCGCGCGACGCTCGGCCCGTCCGTCCCGCAGCAGGAAAAGCACGTCCTTGCCGGCCTCCTGCCGCATCGCTCCGGCCGGGACCAGCACGCCGCGGGGCGCTGCAGCCTGCGCGGCGCCCTTCGGCCTCGATTCGAGGAAGGCAACGCGCACGCCCATCTCCGGCACGATGCGTGTGTCCTTTTCGCCGAGCGCGATGCGAACCTTGACCGTCGCCTTGGAGCGGTCGGCGGTCGGCACGATCGCGATCACCGAGGCCGGGATGCGCCAGTCGGGGTAGGCGTTGAGCACGGCCTCGACTTTCTGGCCGGGCTGCACGCGATTAATGTAGGACTCGCTGACATCCACCTGGATCTCCAGCGAATCCATGTCCACGACGGTGCCGATGCCGGTGCGGATCGATCCGCCGCCTGCGGAGATGGGCGAGATCATCTCACCCGGCTGTGCGGCCTTGACCGTGATGACGCCCGCGAACGGCGCGCGGACGATCGTGTTGTCGAGCTGGACCTGCGCCGCCGCGAGGGCTTCCAGGGCAACCTGCACGGCGCTCGCCTGGCTGGCCACCCGGGCCCGTGATGCCTCGCCTTCGGTGCGTGCGGCATCGAGCGCCGAGATGCTGGTCAGCTTGCGGTCGGCGAGGTCCTGCTGGCGCTGGTATTCGCGCCCGGCATTCGCGCTTGCGGCTTCTGCCTCCACGAGCTGGGCGCGGGACGCCGCCACCTGTGCTCGGCGCAACGCGACTTCAACGCGCGCCTCGGAATCATCCAGGGTCGCGAGGATGTCGCCGGCTTCGACGCGCTGGCCTTCCTCGATCCGTACGTCGCGGACCTTGCCCGTGATCTTGGCCGACACGGTCGCCTGGCGGCGGGCCGTCACGTAGCCGGTCGCGTCGAGCACCGAGGCGCCGGCACTCGCGGACGGCATGGAACGCGCGACCGCGATGGAAACTTCGACAGGCTTGTCGCGATTGAGGAACCACAGTGCTGAGGCTGCAATGACGGCGGTGGCCGCGCCCAGGGACAGCCAGAGGCGCAGGCGGGTTGACGATCCCGCCTCAGGCGCATCGCGGTCAATGTGCAGTTCCTTGAGCAGCTCGGATTTGTTCAAGTGCGCTGGGCCAGGTGTTCCGGGCCGCGCAGTTTGCCACAGACACGGACCGGGTCGCCGCCCCCGCGGTTTTCAGCCGGGCCGCCAGCGGAATCCGGCGGCCGCGATGCCCAGGAAGAAGAGGGTCATGGCGGCCAGCCAGCCGAGCTGCGGCAGCACGTCGGCCAGCCCGGCGCCATCAAGCATCACGGCGCGCGCCGCGTCGAGCATCTGCGTCAGGGGCAGCACCTTGGCCACCGCCTGGAGCCAGCCGGGCGCGCCCTCGAGCGAAAACCAGACGCCGGAAAGCAGCATCATGGGCCAGGAGGTCAGGTTGATCGCGCCGCTTGCCAGTTCCTCGCTCGCGAAGCGCGCAGCCATCATGAACCCGAAGGAGATCATGGCGAGCGCGCCGGCCACGGCGATCAGCAGCAGCAGCAGGGCGCTCCCCTCGTTGCGGAAAGGCACGAAAAGGGCGAGGGCCCCGTAGAGCAGCGAGGTCACGCTCACCGTCAGCAGCAGCCGCGAGAGGACCTGGGCCGCGCCGAATTCGAACGCCGTGACTGGCGTCGCCGAGAGTCGGCGCAGGAAGCCGCTCTTGCGGTAGCGAACGACGACAAAGCCGACCCCGAACAGGCAGCTGAACATCATGTTCATGCCGAGCACGCCGGGCAACAGCCAGTCCACGTAGCGCACGGCGGCGCCGCTGACCGGCTCGCGCTTCGCTTTCCCGGACGCGGTCTCGAGCAGAAGCCTCTCGGCCAGGTAGCCTTTGGGGGAATCTTCGTTGATCCAGTAGCGCGGTGCGGCACGCAGGTCGATCAGCAGGTCCACCTGGTGGCGCTCCACCTTGCGAACCGTCGCAACGAGGTCGCCGGGCTCGATGCGGACGAAGTCCACATAGCGTGTCGCCAGAAACGGGTGGAGGGCGCCATCGAGCGCAACGCTCGGCGGAGCAATGACGTCGACCTTGAACAGGGCTCGGGGTTGACCGCCGAAGATCACTGCAAATGCGACGACCAGCGCGAGCGGGAACAGGAAGTTGAAGACTAGGGTCGAGCGGTCGCGCAGGAACTCGAGGTTTCGCGCGTGCCAGATGGCGAGCAGGCGGCTGAAATTCACGTGCGAAGCTCGCGCCCGGTCAGCTCGAGGAAGAGATCCTCGAGGTTGCGCGGGCGAATCCGCAGCCTGCGCAGCGGCACGCCCCGCGCCAGCAGCACTCGCAGGGCGCCCTCGACGTCGGCGGTCGAGATTTCGACGCGATCGCTCGTGACCAGCACCGGCAGCGGGAAGTCCGTGTTTGCGCCAGGGAAGTCCTCGCGCGGCAGTTCCAGCACCACGTCGTCGAAATGCTCCTGGAGCAGGCGTGATGGCGGCCCCTCGGCGATGATCCGGCCGCGGTCCATGATCGCGATCACGTCGCAGAGGAAGTACGCCTCCTCCATGTAGTGGGTCGTCAGCAGGACGGTACGGCCCTCGGCCTTGATCGAACGGACCAGGTCCCAGAAATTGTGGCGTGCCTGCGGGTCGAGTCCCGTCGTCGGCTCGTCGAGGAACAGCACGCGAGGGTCATTCGCGAGCGCGATCGCGAGCAGCAGGCGCTGCATCTGGCCGCCCGACAGCTTGCGGTTGTCGCGGTCCTCGACCTGCTCGAGTGCGCAAGTCCGGATCAGTTCTTCCACCGGACGCCGTTTCTGGTAGAGGCGGGTGAAGAGCGCGAGGGTCTCGCGCACGGTCAGGAAATCCTGGAGCGCGGTCTTCTGGAACTGGATGCCCGCCTCCTCGCGGAAGCGGGCGCCGAGCGGCGCGCCGCAGTAGAGGACTTCACCGGAGGTCGGCGGCGTGACGCCTTCCATCATCTCGACCGTCGTCGTCTTGCCGGCGCCGTTCGGCCCGAGGAGTCCGAAGCACTGTCCTTCGGCGATCGAGAATGAAACGCCGTCGACCGCGCGCACGCCGGCATACAGCTTGACGAGGTTCTGGACTTCGAGCACCGGGGGCATCGGGATGTGCATGCTATATGATTGCGTGCGTGCAGCTGAACCCGTTTCCCCACCTGCTGGCGCCGCTCGATCTCGGCTTCACGACGCTACCGAACCGCGTCTTGATGGGCTCGATGCATACGGGACTCGAGGACCGTGCCGAGGATTACCCGAAGCTCGCCGCCTACTTCGCGGAACGTGCCCGGGGCGGTGTCGGGCTGATCGTCACCGGCGGCATCGCCCCGAACGCCGCCGGCTGGACCAAGCCGTTCGCCGGCACGCTGAGCGGGCGACGGCACCTCGCGCGGCATCGGCTCGTCACGCGGGCGGTGCACGAGGGCGGGTCGCGCATCTGCATGCAGATCCTGCACACCGGGCGTTACGCCTATCATCCGCTCGCCGTCGCGCCATCGCGCATCAAGGCGCCGATCACGCCGTTCACGCCGCGCGAGCTCTCGGATCGCGGGGTGGAACGCCAGGTCTCCGCATTCGTGCGCGCCGCGTCGCTGGCGCGGGAGGCCGGTTACGACGGCGTGGAAGTCATGGGCTCGGAGGGTTACTTCATCAACCAGTTCCTCGCCGCGCGCACCAACCGGCGCGGCGACCGCTGGGGCGGAAGCTACGAGAACCGGATGCGGCTGCCGATCGAGATCCTCGGTCGCACGCGTGCGGCCGTCGGGCGGGACTTCATCCTCATCTACCGACTCTCGATGCTCGACCTCGTGGAAGGCGGAAGCAGCTGGGAGGAAGTGGTTACGCTCGCGAAGGAAGTCGAAAAGGCCGGGGCCACGATAATCAATACCGGCATTGGCTGGCACGAGGCCCGCATCCCGACCATCGCGACGATGGTGCCCCGCGCCGCCTTCACCTGGGTCACGCGCCGGCTCAGGGGCGAGATCGCGATCCCGCTGGTTACCAGCAACCGCATCAACGACCCGGCCGTGGCCGAGCGCGTGCTGGCCGCCGGCGATGCCGACCTCGTGTCGATGGCGCGGCCGCTGCTCGCGGATCCGGATTTCGTCGCCAAGGCCGCGGCCGGACGCGCAGACGAGATCAACACCTGCATCGCCTGCAACCAGGCCTGCCTCGACCATGTGTTCGAGAACAAGGTCGCGAGCTGCCTCGTCAACCCGCGCGCGGGCCATGAGACCGAGTTCCCGCGCGGCAGGGCGCCGGCGGCGAA
>Ga0105107_10001209_pt1 | contig 16782 bp, 14 predicted proteins | sample PPLLaktember2015_6_FD_79335 | JGI IMG/M metagenome (GOLD analysis project Ga0105107, IMG submission 79335) | Freshwater sediment microbial communities from Prairie Pothole Lake near Jamestown, North Dakota, USA - PPLs Lake P8 Core (1) Depth... | ecosystem: Environmental > Aquatic > Freshwater >...
AGCACCTATGAGGGGCTATCTCGGCAACCAGGCGCGCAATCGCCAGAAGGGCCATCGCAATCGCGGCGGGGGCGGCCCGCGGCACGGCCAGGAAGGTCTCCCGGTCGACGATCATCCGATGGACGGTGGCGACGGCGACATCATCTCGCCGGAGGAGCTGGCAGCGTCGCGCAGCGCGATGAGCCTCACGGTCCTCAAGAACAAGCCGGTCCACGAACTCGTCACCATGGCCGAGTCCATGGGCCTCGAGAGCATGGCGAGGCAGCGCAAGCAGGACGTGATCTTCTCGATCCTGAAGACGCACGCGAGGAGCGGGGAGGACATCTACGGCGACGGGGTCCTCGAAATCCTCCAGGACGGCTTCGGTTTCCTCCGCTCCTCCGACAGCTCCTACCTCGCCGGGCCCGACGACATCTACGTCAGCCCGAGCCAGATCCGCAGATTCAACCTCCGCACCGGCGACTCGATTTCGGGCCTGATCCGCCCGCCGAAGGAAGGCGAGCGCTACTTCGCGCTACTCAAGGTCGGCGAGATCAACTTCGACACGCCCGAGAGCGCGCGCCACAAGCTGCTGTTCGAGAACCTCACTCCGCTGCACCCGACCAAGCGGCTCAAGCTCGAGCGCGGCAACGGCTCGACCGAGGACCTGACGGCGCGGATGATCGACCTGATGGCGCCGCTCGGCAAGGGACAGCGCGGACTCATCATCTCGCCGCCGAAAGCCGGCAAGACGATGCTGCTGCAGAACATCGCGACATCCATCACCTGGAACCACCCCGACGTCTACCTGATCGTGCTGCTGATCGACGAGCGGCCCGAGGAAGTGACCGAGATGTCGCGCACGGTGAAGGGCGAGGTCGTTGCCTCCACCTTCGACGAGCCGGCGAGCCGGCACGTGCAGGTCGCCGAGATGGTGATCGAGAAGGCCAAGCGCCTGGTCGAGCACAAGCGCGACGTGGTCGTGCTGCTCGACTCGATCACGCGCCTCGCGCGCGCCTACAACACCGTGGTGCCGAGCTCCGGCAAGGTCCTGACCGGCGGCGTGGACGCGAACGCGCTGCAGCGCCCGAAGCGCTTCTTCGGCGCGGCACGCAACGTGGAGGAGGGCGGTTCGCTGACGATCATCGCGACCGCGCTGATCGACACCGGCTCGCGCATGGACGACGTGATCTACGAGGAGTTCAAGGGCACCGGCAACAGCGAGATCCACCTCGACCGGCGCATCTCGGAGAAACGCATCTTCCCGGCCTTCAACATCAACCGCTCGGGCACGCGCCGCGAGGAACTGATCACGTCCCAGGATGAGCTGGCCAAGATCTGGATCCTGCGCAAGCTCCTGCACCCGATGGACGAGCTGGCCGCGGTCGAGTTCCTGCTCGACAAGATGAAGGACACGAAGACCAACGCCGAGTTCTTCGATTCAATGAAGCGCGGATGAGCGAGGCCCTGCGCCACCTGCGCCGGGTCGACCCGGTGATGGCGCAGCTCATTCGCCGCGCCGGCCCTTACGCGGTCAAGCCCGAGCGCGGCACCGGCGCCTACGAGGCGCTCGTCGCGGCGGTCGCCCACCAGCAACTCACGGGCAAGGCGGCAAAGACCATCCTCGGGCGCTTCTACGCGCTCTACGGCATCGACTGCTGCCCGGAACCCGCGCACCTCGTCGCGACGCCGGTCGCGCGGCTGCGCGCCTGCGGCTTCTCGCGCGCCAAGGCGGCCGCGCTGAAGGACATCGCGGCCAGGACGCTCGACGGCACGATCCCGCCCCGGCGCGCGCTCGCGCGCATGAAGGACGATGCGATCATCGAGCGGCTGGTGGAGGCGCGCGGCGTCGGCCGCTGGACGGTCGAGATGTTCCTGATGTTCACGCTCGGCCGGCCGGACGTGTTGCCGGTCGACGACTACGGGCTGCAGAGCGGCTTTCGCATCGCCTACGGCCGGCGCGTGCTGCCGAAGCCGAAATCGCTCGCGAAGTTCGGCGAGCGCTGGGCGCCCTATCGCACGACGGCCTCGTGGTACCTTTGGCGGGCAGTGGATCTAGACAGAGAATCGCGTGGACAGGCTCCTTGAACTGATCGCCCGCCGCGGCACCGTGCTCGGCGACGGCGCCATGGGCACGATGCTGCACCGTGCCGGGCTCACGGACGGCGCGCCGGAGCGCTGGAATGTCGAGCGGCCGGATGTCGTCTCGTCGATCCACCGCGCCTACGTCGAGGCCGGCAGCGACTTCATCTCCACCAACACATTCGGCGGCACGCGCAACCGGCTCGCGCTGGACGGTCTCGAGGCGCGCCTGGCGGAACTCAACGAGGCCGGCGCGCGGCTCGCCCGCGAGGCCGCGGGCGAGCGGCTGGTGGCGGGCTCCATGGGCCCGACCGGCGAGCTGATGGAGCCGCTCGGCCTCCTGACGCCGGACGGCGCGCGCGAGTCGTTTGCCGAGCAGGCGAGGGCGCTCAAGGCCGGCGGCGTCGACTTCGTGCTCATCGAGACGATGAGCGCGCTCGAGGAAGTGCAGGCGGCAGTGGAAGGTGCGCGCGAAGCGGGCCTGCCGGCGGTGGTCACCATGAGTTTCGACACGCACTTCCGCACGATGATGGGCGTCAAGCCTCAAACGGCGCTGACGGCGATCGCGGCGCTCGGCGTGCGCGTGATCGGCGCCAACTGCGGGAACGGGCCCGCCGAGATCGAGCGCATCATGACCGAGATGTCGCAGGCGAAGCCCGAAGGCGTGATGCTGATGGCGAAGTCGAACGCCGGCATGCCGCGCTGGAAGGACGACTGCATCACTTATGGCGGCACCCCGGGAGTCATGGCGGACTACGCGCGGACGATGGTGCGGCTCGGCGTCGCGGTCATCGGCGGCTGCTGCGGCAGCGCGCCGGAGCACATTGCGGCGATGCGCGGCGCGATTGACGAGCTGCGTCAGGGCACGAGGTAGACGGCGGCCAGCGTCATCAGGAAGGCGACCACCGCGACCAGCGCGTGGATGACGATGACCGGGCTGGACAGGCGCTTCTGGTCCATGTGCTGGGTGGCGAGGTAAAGCCCGCCGAGCGCCGCCACGGCGAACAGGCACAGGGCCCAGAGGCCCACTTCGCGCAGCCCGGATTCCCGCGCCGCGACCAGCAACACGATCACACCGGAGACCGCCAGCAGGCCATGAGTCGCCGCGACGATCCCGCGTGGCGGCGTGCGCCCGCGGAAATGCTGCGTTGCCATGTAGAGGCCGACGGCCGCGCCGAGCGCGATCAGGAGAACGGCATAGTGAATCATGGGAGAGCTCCTATTCGTTCCGCGTAACCCGCCAGATCACGTTGCCCACGTCGTCAGCCACCAGCAATGCACCGTCCTTGCCCACGACGACGCCCACGGGCCTGCCCCTGGCATTGCCCTGGTCGTCGACGAAACCCGTCAGCACGTCGACAGGCAGACCGGCTGGCCGGCCATCGCGGAACGGGACGAAGATGACCCGATAGCCGGACAACGGCTTCCGATTCCACGACCCGTGCTGACCGACGAACATGCCGCTTGCGAAACGTTGGCCCAGCTTCGCGCCCTCCGCGAGGGCGAGACCGAGCGGGGCAGTGTGCGAGCCCAGGGCGTAGTCAGGCTTGATCGCTTTCGCGACGAGGTCGGGTCTCGGCGGCCTTGCGCGCTCATCGACGACTTGCCCGAAATAACTGTACGGCCAACCGTAGAATCCGCCCTTGCGCACCGACGTGAGGTAATCCGGCACAAGGTCGCCACCGAGCTCGTCACGTTCGTTCACGACGGTCCACAGGAGTCCGGTATTCGGCTCCCAGACAAGCCCGTTGGGATTGCGCAGGCCGTCGGCATAGACGCTGCGCGCGCCGGTCACGGCATCTATCTCCAGGATTGCCGCGCGTTGTACCTCCAGGTCCATCCCGTTCTCGCCGACGTTGCTGTTCGAGCCCACGGTCACGTAGAGGCGGGACCCGTCGCCATTGGCGATGACGTTCTTGGTCCAGTGGTGGTTGAGCGGACCGCCCGGCAGGTCGGCAACTTTGACGCCGGAGCCCGCGATCGCCGTCTCGCCGTCGCGATACGGAAAACGCATCAGCGCGTCTGTGTTTGCCACGTAGAAGACGCCGCCGGCCAGTGCCATGCCGAAGGGGGAATGGAGATCCTCGAGGAACACCGAGCGCAGATCCGCGACTCCGTCGCCGTCCGTATCGCGCAGGAGTGAAATGCGGTCCGCGCTGGGAACCGCGGCACCCGCGCGTTTCATGAACTGCTTCATGAAGAAGCTCTTGATGCCCTTGCCGTCGTCGGGTCGCTCCGGCGCAGCGGTCTCCGCGACGAGCACGTCGCCGTTTGGCAGCACGTAGAGCCAACGCGGGTGCTCGAGGCCATCCGCGAAGGCGGCGACCTGCATGCCCTCGGCGGCGTGGGGGCGCTCCCCATGGCGCCAGCCAACGGCGGGCGCGATATTGACGGTTGGAATGAGCGATTTCTCGGGCGGCGGCAGCATCGGATCCGGACCGGTACCGTCTTCAATTTGCAGTCCGGCCTCGCTCCCGCAGCCCGTGAGCATGGCCGCGGCAAACAGAGCCGGCACAACCTTATGATGTGGACGCATGTACTCACGCACTTTCCCGGCCGGGATTGCGCTCTGTCTGTCGGCGCTCGCCGCATCCGGCGAAGCGAGCACCCCGCCGCGTGCCCTCGGCAGCCCCGGCAACGCCACCGACACCTGCTTCCGCCTGCACAGCCGCGACGGTGAAGTGAGCGGGGAAGCGGACGTCACCGTCTCCGTGAATACCGAGGGCCGCGTCACCGGCGCCATGAGCGTACCGGGCACGCCCGAGCCCCTCGCTTCGGCGGCGCAATGCGTCGCGGTAACCATGAAATTCGAGCCGGCGCTTGATGAAGACGGCCAGCCAGTACCGGGCAAGGCCAACGTCTCCGTCGGCTTCCCGACACCCCCGCAGCTGCGCCAGGACCTCGAGCGCGCGATCCAGTACTGCCAGCCGGCGCTCCAGCCGCTGGTGACGCTGAACAATGCCTACGAGGGCACGCTCGACCTGCTCGTAAAGGTCGGCAAGGACGGGCGGGTGCTCGAAACCGTGCTGCCCGAGGGCGTCCTGTCCTGGATGGAGGAAGCCGCGAGCTGCCTGAAGGATCGCCTGGATTTCTATCCGGCGCGGCTCAAGCTCGAGGCGGTCGAGTCCTGGATCCTGGTCCCGGTCGACTTCAACCTCACGCGCGGCCAGCATGAGCGCGTCCGGCTCGATCCGCCGACCGTGCGCTCGGGCGACGAGAAAATCCTCGAGGCCTACCGCGAATGCTATCCGCCCGGCCGCAGCGACGAGGCGCGCATCAATTACCGGATCACGGTGACCGACGGCGGGCGCGTGCGGAAGGCGGAGGTGGTGTCTTCGAGCGGCGATCCGGTGCTGGACGAGGCGGGCGCCTGCATCCTGCGCCGGCTCTTTTTCGTGCCGGCACGCCGGAACGGCGTCAACGTGGAGTCGACCGTGGCCTGGCCGATCCTGGTGCGCCCGCCGCGCTAGCGATCAACGCCTCATTCCGGGTCACCGGGATCGTTGAACAGCTCCTGCAGCCGGATGCTGCCGTGCCCGCGCTGCGGGTAGCCCGGCGCTCCGGGGTCGCCGGGATCCAGGTTCGAAGCCGTGTCATCCGGCGGAAAAAGAACGAGCGAATTCAGAAACTCGATCACGGCGGCCTTCTTCGTCTCCGGCAGTCTCGCGAACGAGTTGCGTGAGGCGATGGCTTCGCCCCCGTGGCGCAAAATCACTTCGCGCAGGTTGATGCTCCGGCCATCGTGCCCGTAGGGTGCGCTCGAGCCCACGCCCCACAGCGGTTCGGTCATGAACTGCGTGGTCATCGAACCGTCGTAGTTCCGCTCGTGGAAGTTCGGCCCGAGGTCGTGGCGCTTCAGGTCCGCAAAGAAGTTCCGCACGGCGAACCGGCCCTCGAGCGGGCGCTTGATCGTCGGCAGGCCGGTCCCGTCGTCCACCTCGGTGAGCAGCAGGGACGCAGTCGCGTAGAGGCCGTTGAAGACTCCAAGGCCGCGATCGTAGCCCGTCTCCACGTCGGCGACGCGGCGGTCGCGCTCGATTACGAGGTCCTGGACATGGCAGCCGGTGCAGCCGATCTTCGCCATGATGTGCCGGCCCGACTCGGTCAGCGGCGTCTGCCGGTACGTCCCCGGCTTGAAGTAGTTGAACAGGTAAAACTCCAGGTGGTCGACGAGCGAGGCGGGTATCTCGTTGCGCACGCCGTCGCCGTCGGGGTCGTCCTGAGGCATCCGCGCAAGGCCGGTTTTCACCAGGTCGCGCGATCCGTCCAGGCTCATGCCGGTCGGCGTCACGATCCGCGCGCCAGCCGCTGCCTGGAAAAGCAGCGGGTCCACCGCCTGCAGCCCCATCTCGTCATTGAAGGCGCCCACCACGAACTCGCGGATGGACGTCGTGCCGCCGTGCGCGAAGAAGGGCTTGACGCGCAGGTCCGGGTCGACGCCGCGCACGCCGGCATGACTGACGGAACCGTCCGCGGAGGCACGAATCGACCCGTAGCCGATGCCCTTGCTGGCCAGCTTGAGCGTGACCGGGCGGCCCAGAGTCCTGGCCTGCGTGACGGCTCGGCCACGAATGGCGCGCAGGTCGGCCGTGATCTCGTCGGCCAGCATCTCCTGGAGGCCCAGGCCGAACAGATGCGGCGCATCCCGGCTGTCAGGCCGGGTCACTACGTCGCCGCCGAATCCGGCAGAGCCACGCGGCCTACCGTGGCAGCCGGCGCAGCTCTCGATGAGCCCGGCGCCGATTGCTCCGACCGCGTGTATGTCGCCGATGCCGTCCTGGGTGCGCGGGCCGAACCCCTGGGCCAGCGTGAACTTGCGCTGGAACAGTTGCCTGCCCCGGCGAATCGACCGTGCCGGATCGCGTGCGATGATGAACGACGACGAATCGGGCGTCGCCGTGTCGCCGACACCGCTGCCGACCTGCTGTTCTAGTGATTTGAGGATGCCGGCCCGCTCGGGGTTCGGAGTCTGGGTCTGGTCCGTCAGCTGGGCGCGGGCCCCCGCACTGCAGCATCCGAGCAGAATTCCGAGCGCAAGACCGACGCGTTGCGTGCGGCAATTGAACATAGTGACCCCACCGGCGCCTGGGAATGTTTCCGTCCTGCCCGATTAATCGGAATCGGCCGACGAAAACCGACATTCGCAGTATCCTTGCGCCAGTCCATCGGAGCGTTGCCGTCATGAAGAGCGGGGATGGCTCGGACGCGCACGACGCGCTGTTCTCGTCGCTGTACAGGGAGCTTCATCGCCTCGCGCGCCGCGAACTCGCGCTGCGAAACGGCCAGGCGGCATTCAGCCCGACGACACTCCTGCACGAGGCCTACCTGGACATGGCCGACCGCCATGGGATCGACTTTCCGGACCGTGCGCGATTCATGGGCTATGCGGCGCGCGTCATGCGCGGTCTCATCGTGGACGAAGCGCGCAGCCGGTCGGCGCTGAAGCGGGGCGGGCAGGCCGTCATCACATCGCTCAATACCGACGTAGCGGAACAGCACGAGGTGCCGGACGAGGAGCTGTTGAGGGTCAGCGAGCTGCTGGACGAACTGGCGGCGAGCGAGCCTCCGCTTTCCGAACTGGTCGACCTCAAGTTTTTCTGCGGCTTTTCGGTCGCAGAGATCGCGGCGCTGCGCGGCGTGTGCGAACGCACGGTGCAGCGGGACTGGGAGAAGGCGCGCGCCTACCTGTACCGCGGACTGCGGCCCGGGCCTGCGGAGTGACCGCGGTGACGGGCGGGAACCCGGAGCTCTGGCGGCGGCTCACCCGGCATCTCGATCGTGCGCTGGGCCTTCCGCGGGCGGATCGTGCCGCGTATCTCGACGGTTTGCGCGACAGCGACGACGAGGCCGCTCGCGAACTCGCAGCGCTGCTCGCCGCACATGACGCGGCCGGCGACGAGCGATTCCTGGAGAACCGCGCGCCGCACCCGATGCTCCCATCCATCGAGCCCGGGCAGTCGCTGGGCGCCTACGTGCTCGAGCGCGAGCTGGGCCGCGGCGGCATGGGCAGCGTCTGGCTCGCCCGGCGGACGGACGGCCGTTTCGAGCGGGCGGTCGCCGTCAAGTTTCCGGATCCCTCGCTGATCGGCCGTGGGGGCGAGGAGCGCTTCCGGCAGGAGGGCGGCATCCTCGCGCGCCTCGTGCATCCGCACATCGCGCAACTGCTGGACGCCGGCGTCACGGCGGACAGTCAGCCATTCCTCGTCATCGAGCACGTCGACGGCGTGCCGCTGGACCGGTACTGCGTCGACCACGGATTGCCGGTCGAGGCCTGCATCCGGCTCTTCCTCGACGTGCTCTCCGCCGTGACCGCCGCGCACGCACAACTCGTCGTGCACCGCGATCTCAAGCCCGCGAATGTCCTGGTCACCAGGAACGGGCAGGTGAAGCTGCTCGACTTCGGCATCGCGAAGCTGCTCGACCAGCCTGCTTCGCCCGCGGCGTCGTCGCAGATGACACGCGTCGGTGTCTTCGCGCTGACGCCCGAGTACGCGGCGCCGGAGCAGGTTTCCGGGGCCCCGGTGTCCACGGCGACCGACATCTATGCGCTCGGCGTCATGCTCTACGTGCTGTTGAGCGGCCGGCATCCCGTGACGATTCCCGTTCAGGCGCCGCTCGACCTCGTCCGCGCGGTGCTCGACACCGTTCCGGCGGACATGTCGGCGGCGGTCGGTGCGGATTCGCCGGCGCTGAAGGCCAAGTTGCGCGGCGACCTCGACACGATCGTGCGCAAGGCGATGAGCAAGGAGCCCGCCGACCGCTATGCGTCGGCCGCGTCGTTCGCGGACGACCTCAGCCGCTACCTGCGGCACGATCCGATTGCCGCCCGCCCGGACTCAGCCGCCTATCGCATCCGGAAGCTGGTACGGCGCAATCGCGCCGGCGCGGCGCTCGCAGGCCTTGCACTCGTCTCGGCCGTGACCGGCGTCATCGCAACCGTCCATCAGGCCGGCCTTGCCCGCGAGGAGCGTGACTATGCGCTGCGCCAGCTGGCGCGTGCCGAAGCGGTCATCGACCTCGACCAGTTCCTGCTTACGGAGGCCGCTCCGATGGGCCGGCCGCTCGAGGTCAGCGAACTGCTCCAGCGTGCCGAGCAGATCGTCCGGCGCCAGGCTGCCGGCGGCGCCGTGTCGCGCGTGGACCTGCTGCTCTCGATCGGCGACCAGTACGACATCCTGGACGAGGTCGACCGGGCTCGGGACGTACTCGAGATGGCCTACGCGGAGGCCCGTGCCACGGACGATCCGTCCCTGCGCGCGCGCTCCGCCTGCGCGTTGGCAGGCGCGGTCGCCGCGGGCGGCGGGTGGACACGGGCCAAGGAGCTCGTGGCGGAAGGCCAGGCCTTCCTGCCCGACGAACGCCGGCACGTGCTCGACCGGATCAGATGCCTGAAGGCAGCGAGCCACGTCGCGCGCGTAGACGACGATGGGGCATCTGCGATCTCCCGCATCGAGGAAGCGCGTGCGCTGCTCGAGAAGTCGCCATACCGGTCGGAGATCCAGGAGCTCAGCATCCTGATGGACGTTGCCGAGTCCTATCGCGTGGCCGGCCGTCAAGCCGAAGCCTTGCCCTCGTTCGAACGCGCTGCCGCACTGCTTGCCGCGCTGGGCCGCGACCAGACGCAGAAGGCGGGTACGTTGTACAACAACTGGGCGCTCAGCCTCGAACTTTCCGGGCGACCTCGAGATGCCGAAGCAGTCTACCGCCGGGGCATCGAAGTCAGCCGCTCGGACGAGGCGGGCGAAGCCGTCTCGCCGATGCTGCTGCTCAACTACAGCCGCGTGCTCTGGAGGCTCGGGATGCTGGACAAAGCGGCGCGACATGCGGAAGAAGCGTACGACCGCGCCCTTGACAGCGGTTTCGCGGTCGTCGTCAACCAGTCGGTGATCGTTCTTGCGAGGATCTACCGCGACCGGGGTGAACTCGCGCGATCGGTGGCCATACTTGAGGAAGGCGATCGCAGGTGGCGGCTGTGGCTGCCGGCGGGGCACGCCGCGTTCGCCTCGCTCGATCTCCAGCACGGGCTGACCGCCCACGCCCGCGGGGACACGCCAGCCGCATTGCGGCTGATCGACCGGGCTTACCTGATTGCCGAAGACGCGCGGCGCCGCGGGAGCAACGCCGATTTCACGCCCGTCGTGCTCACGCGGCGCGCAGAGGTGCGGAATGCCGCTGGTCGTTCACGCGAGGCGGAAGAAGACGCTCGGCTCGCGCTCGACCGGCTGCGCGCCGTTCTGCCGCCGGACTTCCTGAGCGCGTTGCGCGCGGACGCCTACCTGGCCCTGGGGCGGGCGCTCGAAGCGGAGGGCCGGGGCGCCGAGGGCAACACCGCGCTCGTGGAAGCCCTGAAGCACTTCGAGGGGAGCATGGGTCTCGACCATCCGCAGACCGTCGCATTGCGCCGGCAGCTCGGCCGCCCGGGCTAGACTTTGGCGTCCGGGAATTCCTTGTCGAGGATGCGAACCAGCTCCTCGTCGATCCGGTCGCGGAACATCGCGACCAGGAAGCCGAGCTTGGCCTCGACGACGACGTCGTTCTTGCTGACCGTCACCTTGCCGTTGACGCTCGGGTGAATGACCGAAAGAACGTCGCCTTTCCACGCGCACTCGGCATCGAACTTCTTCGCCAGCATTTCCGCCACCCGCTCGACCTTCTTGCGCGCCGCCTTGGGCGTCAGGTCATGTTCGCGGCGCAGGTGAATCTTGCTCATAGTGCACGCCAGCCTATATCGCGTCGGTACTGCATGCCATCCCAGCGGATGCGGTCGACGAGAGCGTAGGCGGCCCTCTGCGCCGCTGCAACGCCATCGCCGAGGCCGACCGCACAGAGCACGCGTCCGCCGGACGTCACGACGCGTCCCGCGTCCTGCCGCGTTGCTGCGTGGAATACCTTGCCGGGCAGTCTCGAAGCCTCGTCGAGCCCGAGGATCACATCGCCGGTGCGCGGCTCGTCCGGGTAATTCGCGGCTGCGAGCACGACGCCGAGCGCCGCGCGCGGGTCCCATTCGGCCTCGACCGTATCGAGCCTTCCGGCGAGCGCGGCTTCGCAGAGCGAGACGAGATCGCTTTTCAACCGCGACAGCACGGGCTGCGTCTCGGGATCGCCGAACCGGCAGTTGAACTCCAGCACGTTCGGCGTGCCGTCCTTCGCGATCATGAGTCCCGCGTAGAGGAAACCCGTGTAGGGCATGCCTTCCTCGGCAAGCCCGGCGAGCGTCGGGTGAATCACCTCGCGCATGACCCGCTCGTGCAGGGCCGCAGTCACGACGGGTGCGGGCGAGTAGGCGCCCATGCCGCCCGTGTTCGGGCCTGCGTCGCCGTCGCGCAGGCGCTTGTGATCCTGCGAGGTCGCGAGCGGCAGGACATGCGCCCCGTCGGCCATGACGATGAAGCTCGCTTCCTCGCCCTCGAGGAATTCCTCGACGACCACCACGCGGCCGGCATCGCCGAAGTCGCCGGCGAACATGCCTTCAGCGGCGCGGATCGCTTCCTCGGCGCTGGCGGCGATGATCACGCCCTTGCCCGCGGCGAGGCCGTCCGCCTTGACGACGATCGGCGGGCGCTGCACGCGGACCGCGGCGGCATCGAAGGTGTCGCGCGTGAATGCCGTGTAGCGCGCCGTCGGGATGCGATGGCGTACCAGGAATTCCTTGGTGAACTGCTTGCTGCCCTCGAGCCGTGCGGCAATCTGGCGCGGGCCGAAGCAGGCGAGGCCTGCCGCCTCGAAGGCGTCGACGACGCCCGCGACCAGCGGCCCTTCCGGCCCGACCACGGTGAGCGCGACGCCTTCCGTGCGGGCGAGGGCCACGAGCCCGGCGATGTCCGCCGCCGCGACCTGCACGTTGCGGCATTTCGGTTCGAGCGCCGTGCCGGCGTTGCCCGGCGCCACCAGGACCTCGGCGACCCGCGGCGACTGCGCGAGCTTCCAGGCCAGCGCGTGTTCGCGGCCGCCGCCGCCGATGACGAGTACCTTCATGGCCTCAGTGCCGGAAATGCCGCATGCCGGTGAAGACCATCGCGATGCCGCACTCGTCCGCCGCCGCGATCACCTCTTCGTCGCGCAGCGAGCCGCCAGGCTGGATCACCGCGCGAATGCCGAGCGCCGTGGCGGCGTCGAGGCCGTCCCGGAACGGGAAGAAGGCGTCCGAGGCCATCACGCAGCCCGCGACGTCGAGCTTCGCGTCGGTGGCCTTCATCGCGGCGATGCGCGTCGAGATCACCCGGCTCGTCTGCCCGGCGCCGATACCGACCGTGCGGCCGTCCTTCGCGAACACGATGGCGTTCGACTTCACGTGCTTGCAGACGCGCCAGGCGAACAGGAGATCCGCCAGCTCGGAAGCGGAGGGTGCGCGTCGTGTCACGACCCTGAGTGCGGCGGCGTCGATCGCCCCGTCGTCCCGCGACTGCGCGAGCAGGCCGCCCGCGACGGACTTGAGCTCGATCGCGGACCAGGGCGCCGCGTCCAGCGGCCCGGTTTCCAGCACGCGGACGTTGTGCTTGCCCGCAAGCGCCTCGAGCGCGCCGGGCTCGAGAGCGGGCGCCGCGATCACCTCGACGAACTGCCGCTCGACGATCGCCGCCGCCGTCCGCGCATCGAGCGGGCGGTTGAAGGCGATGATGCCGCCGAAGGCCGAGGTCGAGTCCGGCTCGTACGCACGCAGGTAGGCCTCATACAGGCCGGCCGCCACTGCGACGCCGCATGGATTCGCATGCTTGACGATCACGCAGGCGGGCGACTCGAACTGGCGCACGCATTCGATGGCGGTGTCCGCGTCCGCGATGTTGTTGAAGGAGAGTTCCTTGCCCTGCAGCTGCCGCGCGGTCGCGACGCCTGCGCCTGCGGCGAGCGGGTCGGCGTAGAAGGCGGCGCGCTGGTGCGGGTTCTCGCCGTAACGCAGGTCCTGCTTCTTGCGGAATCCGGCCGCGAAGGATTCCGGAAATGCCGCATCGCCCTGCTGGCGCCGCAGCCACCCGGACACCAGCGCGTCGTACTGGGCCGTATGGCCGAAGGCCTTGGCGGCCAGTCGCCGTCGCGTCGCCTCGCTGACGCTGCCCGCCGTAAGCTCGACGAGCACGCCCGCATAGTCCGTGGGATCGACCAGCACGGCGACGCGCGCGTGGTTCTTGGCGGCGGCGCGCAGCATCGCCGGGCCGCCGACATCGATGTTCTCGATCGCGTCCTCGTACGCACAGCCGGGTTTCGCGATCGTCTCCGCGAATGGATACAGGTTGATCACGACGACGTCGATCGGGGCGATGCCCTGCTCGCGCATCACCGCGTCGTCCGTGCCGGCCCGGCCGAGCAGCGCGCCGTGCACCTTCGGGTGCAGTGTCTTGACGCGCCCGTCCATGATCTCGGGAAAGCCCGTCAGGGCGGCGACCTCGGTCACGGCGAGCCCGGCAGCCGCGAGTGCGCGTGCCGTGCCGCCGGTCGAGACCAGCTCGAAGCCGCGGCCGGCGAGCTCGCGCGCGAGCTCGACGATACCGGTCTTGTCGGAAACGGACAGCAACGCCCGCCGGGCGCCGGGACTCGCCATCGGCTCAGTTGGCCAGGCCGTACTCGCGCAACTTCTTGCGCAGCGTGCCCCGATTGATGCCGAGGATCGTCGCGGCGCGGCTCTGGTTGCCCTCCGCGTAGTCCATCACGGCCTGGAACAGCGGCAGTTCCACCTCGCGCATGACGAGGTCGTAGAGGCGGCCCGGTCGATGGCCGTTCAGGCTGTCGAAGTAGTCGCTGAGGGCCTGTTCGGTGTGGTCGCGCAGCGGGATTGCGCGGGAGTGCCCGTTCACGGGACGGGCCCGGTGCTTTGCGGTCATTGCCAATTTGGTCCCCGATTTCCGCTCGTCTTCGTCGATCAGGCTGCCCGCGCCACGCGGCCGATCAGTCCTGACAGGAACCCGCCGGTGAGCCGGTACTGTTCCTTCGCGCATTCCGTCGTCAACAGCTCGACCGGCAAGTGACCGACCTCCGGATGGAGACGGCAATACCAGCCGAGATGTTTGCGCGCCACGCGGACTCCTTTTTCCCCGCCGTAGAACGAGTAAAGGGCCTCGAGGTGCGCGAGCATGATACCACGGACCTCGCCGAGCGCAGGCGGGGGCGCGACGTTTCCGGCGAGGCCTGCGCGGAGTTCCCGGAAGATCCACGGCCGGCCCTGGGCCGCGCGACCGATCATCACGCCATCGGCCCCGCTTTGTTCCAGCGCCTTCAAGGCCTTGGCTGAACTATCGATGTCGCCGTTCACGAACACCGGCACGCTGACCGCGCGCTTGACCTCTGCTGCCGTCTCGTACTCGGCCTCACCCGAGAAGAAATCGGCGCGCGTGCGGCCGTGCACGGCGAGCCCCGCCACGCCTTCGCGCTCCGCGATGCGCGCGATCGCGACGGCGTTGCGGCTCTCGCGGTCCCAGCCCGTGCGCATCTTGAGCGTGACCGGCACGCGTGCGGCCGCCACCACCGCCGCCAGGATGGCCCCGACCAGCGACTCGTCGCGCATGAGCGCGGAGCCTGCCGCCCGATTGCATACCTTCTTGGCAGGGCAGCCGAAATTGACGTCGATGACCTGCGCCCCGAGATCGGCGTTCATGCGCGCGGCCTCGGCCATCATTTCCGGGTCGTAACCGGCGATCTGCACGACGCGGGGCTCAGGCTCGCCGCGGTGGTCGAGCCGATGGCGCGACTTGGCCGTGTTCCAGAGCCTGACGTCCGACGTCACCATCTCGGAGGCGGCGACGCCTGCACCCATGCTGCGGCAAAGCCGGCGAAACGGCAGGTCCGTGACGCCGGCCATCGGCGCGAGCGCGAGTGGCGCCGCGAGCTCATAAGGCCCGATCTTCATTGCCGCGCGGTCTTGATCTGGTTGGCGCAGCGCACGCCGCCCTGGGCGGGCAGGCAGATGTCGAGCTCGAATCCGACTGCCTCGGATCCCGGATCGACGATGCGGATCAGGGCGTCGGCGCGCTGGCCCGGCGCGAGCAGGCTGGGCGCCCCGCTGCCCGGCAGGTAATCGGCGGGGCCCACGTCGCGCTGGCCGAGCGTGCCGCCGAAGCGATCCTGGAGCGTCAGGCGCAGCAGCGGGAGCGGTTGCGCGTAGTTCGCCCGGTTGACGATGCTCGCGCGCAGCATGAGGCGATTCGCCTCGCGCGGATCGCTGGCGGCGCCCCACTGGCGCAGCTCGTAGGCCGAGAGGTCGGTCGGCGCGAGGACGGAGAGCCCGAGGAAGTCGTAGGCGCCTGCGAGCGCCGGGCCGAATGTCTGGTTGCGGACGATGTCGTTTCGCCCGGCATGCACCACCTGCAGCACGAAGATGAAAGCGAGGACAGCGACACCCGCCACCCACGGCCAGCGCTGGTCCAGGAACGCGGGCATTTCCGGCTCGTCAGGCTCGAATTCACGCGCAGCCTCGGCCCGCGCAGCGGCTTCTTCCGCCAGGCGCCTGCGCATTTCGTCCGGGATCAGGATGCGCGGTGCGGTGAATCCGGCTGGCGTGGGCGGCGCGAGCGGCTGTCGCAGCGGCTCGGCCTCCGGCTCGGGAGCCGGCGGCGTCTCGAGCACGATGGACTCGCCTTCTTCTTCCGGCTCCGGCTCGTCGACCTCCTCGAGGACGAGGATCGGATGCTCGTCGGTGCTGTCGAGGTCGATCGGCGGTTCGGCGACGGCGAGGTTCGCCGCCGCCTGGCCCGGATCAAAGGTCGCGAGCGAGGGATTCTCGACCACGAACAAGCGGTCGAGGTCTTCCGGGGCGCCGTGAAACTCCATCGCCAGCGCCTCGTCGTCAGCGGATTCCGCGGCGGGAGGGGTGGCGGGCGCGTCTGGCGCGTCGGGCACGGCGCTGAGTTCGACGGGTGCGGAAAGCTCGATGTTCTCGTTGCCGGGCAGTTCCTCGACCGTCATCGAGTCATCCGGCGACGGCGCCTCATCCTCCGCGGCCGCCTCGAACGGCCGCTCGCTCAGGTTCTCGAGCGCATTGAAGCTCGTTGAGCAGACGCCGCAGCGCACGTCGCCTTGCGCGGCCCGCAGGGCTTCCGCGGTGATGCGAAAGACCGTCGCACAATCAGGGCACTGGGTGTACACGCCTACTCCAGGCGGCGCCGGCCCGCGAGCAGGGTCCAGCCGTCGCGTTCCGCCACCGGGCCGATATCAAACCATGGCTGGTAGGCCTGCGCTACCTCGCCCGCCTGGCGCGACAGCAGGCCCGCGAGCACCAGCGCGCCGCCCCGGACCGCCCGCAACGCGAGATCCGGGGCGAGTTCGACGAGCGGGCCGGAAAGGATATTGGCGAGCACGACGTCGAACCGGCCCTCCACGTCGCTGGCGCACGCAGGGACGTCGATGCGATCGGCGAGCCCGTTCCTGGCGGCATTCTCGCGCGTCGCCAGCAGTGCCTGCGGGTCGATGTCGAAGGCGGTCGCGCGTCCCGCGCCAAGCCGGAGTGCCGCGAGGGCGAGGATCCCGGACCCGCAGCCGTAGTCGAGCACGCGCTCGCCGCCGCGGATCGCGCCGTCGAGCCATTCCAGGCACAGCGCCGTGGTCGCGTGCGTGCCGGTGCCAAAGGCGAGGCCGGGATCGAGTTCGAGCACCACGGCATCCGGATTCCCGGGACGTTGGCCAGCCGGGCAGACCCAGAAGCGCCGCCCGAACCGCATGGGCCGGAAGTCCTTGAGCCACTCGCGCTCCCAGATCCGGTCCTCGACTTGCTCCGCGGCGACGGAATCCGGCGCG
>Ga0105107_10001210_pt1 | contig 16763 bp, 12 predicted proteins | sample PPLLaktember2015_6_FD_79335 | JGI IMG/M metagenome (GOLD analysis project Ga0105107, IMG submission 79335) | Freshwater sediment microbial communities from Prairie Pothole Lake near Jamestown, North Dakota, USA - PPLs Lake P8 Core (1) Depth... | ecosystem: Environmental > Aquatic > Freshwater >...
CCCCAGAGGTAGGGCACGCCGTAGCGGTTGCCCGGGTCTTCCTCGGCGACCCATTTCATGACCCAGGGATCGAGGTGCCTGAGGTTCGGCAGCTTCGACTTGTCGAGCGGCTGGTACACGCCGATCGGGATCAGGCGCGCGGAATATCGCTCGGCGTGCACGACGACGTCGTAGCCCGTGCGGCCGGCGAGCAGGCGTGCCTCGGCCATCTCGGTCGAGTCGTAGGTGTCGTAATTGACCTTGATGCCGGTCTCGCGCTCGAAGTTCCTGATGGTGTCCGGCGCGATGTAGTCGGGCCAGGTGAAAACGTTCAGGACATTGTCTTCTTCACCATCGTCCTTCGCGGCGTCGGCAGCGCCGGCGGCGGCCAGCGCGCACAGGGCGAAAAACGCGAGCGCACGATTCACGGCTTCACAGCCCCCCGAGGCCGCGCTTGGCGAGCGCGCGCGCGATGATGAGCCGCTGCACCTCGCTCGCGCCTTCCCAGATGCGGTCGACGCGAAGCTCGCGGAAGAATCGCTCGGCGGCGTTCTCGCGCATGTAGCCACGGCCGCCAAGGATCTGCAGCGCGCGGTCGGCGATGCGGTTCGCGGCCTCGGAGGCATACAGCTTCGCGATCGAGCAGCGCACGTGCAGGGACTTCAGGTCCTCGCCGCGGTCGTGCGCCTCGGCCGCCTCGAAGGTGATGAGCCGGGCTGCCCAGAGCTCAGTCACGCTGTCGGCGAGCATCGCCTGCACCATCTGCTTCTCGGCCAGCGGCTCGCCGCCGATCATGCGCGTCGCGGCGTAGGCGCTCGCCTCCTCGATCAGGCGCGCGGCGGCCCCGCAGCAGCGAGCGGCGATCATCAGCCGCTCGCGGCGGAACCAGGCATGCGAGTAGCGCATGCCGCCTCCCTCCTCGCCCAGGCGGTTGCCTTCCGGCACGAAGACGTCGGTGAAGCGGTAAGTCGGGTGGTGGGCGCTGAAGGTGTGGCTGAAGGACGGCGTGCGCAGGACTTCGATGCCGGGCGTCCCCTTGTCGATGAAGAACAGCGAATCGGAGCCCGTGTGCGGCCCGTCGGCGATCTTCGCCTGCAGGATGAAATAGTCGGCGAGGTTGGCGCTCGTCACGTACCACTTCTCGCCGGAGATCGCGTAGCCGCCCGGCGCGCGGCGCGCGGTCGTCTCCACCACCACGTCGGAACCCGAGCCGCTCTCGGTGATCGCGTAACACTCCTTCCTCGCGCCGCTCGCGAGCGGCAGGATGTAACGCCGGATCTGGTCCTCGGTGCAGGCCTCGAACATCCAGCTCTGGGCCTCGGAGAAACACCAGCAGAGTGCGTTGGTCACGCGGCCGAGCTGTTCCCAGACCGCGACCTGGTCGACGATGCGCAGCTCAAGCCCGCCATGCGACTTCGGCACGTCCATGGCGCTGAAACCGAGCTCGACGGCGCGCTTCTTGTGCCGCTTCTCCACCTCGGCGGCAAGCCGGCCGTCGTTCAGCTCGGCCTCGACCTCGTGCGGGATGAGTTCTTCGGTGGCGAACTTGAAGGCGCGGTCGCGCCATCCGCTTGCGGTTGCATCGAGCGCGATGTCCATCCTAGGACTTCCCCTCGGCGGCCGGCTGGCTGAAGTGCCGCGGAAACACGTCCGCGAGGTATGAGAGCGTAATGCGGCGGGCACGTTCGCGGCTCATGGAATCTGGCCGCACCAGCAGGTCGAGCCATAACCCGTCGGTCAGGGCCGAGAGCCCGTCAGCCACCACGGCCGGTTCGACGTCCTTGTAACCGCCCTCCTCGCACAACCGGGCGCAGATCAGGCGGACCATGTCGTCATAGGAACGGTCGCGCTCTGCGCAGATGCGCCGGTACGTCGGACGGAAGCGCCGCTCGCCCCAGAAGGCGAACCAGACCGCGAGCTTGTCGCTCGAGCAGATGTTGCGCCGGAAATCGAGCTCGACCATGGCCAGCAGGCCGGCCACCGGCGAGACCTCGCCCGCGGCCGCCGCCGCCTGGCAGGCGCTCCGGTACTCGTCGGCGAGATAGCGCAGGGTTTCCGTCAGCAGGCCTTCCTTGCTGCGGAAATGCAGGTTCACGATGCCCTGCGAGAGCCCGGCTTCCTGGGCGACCGTGGCGATCGTCGTGTCGGCCAGCCCGCGCTCGGCGACCGAGCGGATCGTCGCCAGAATCAGCTGCTCGCGGCGCTCCTCGGGGGGCGCCGTACGGCGCCTGGGAACGACCGCGAGCCGTCGTTTAGCGCTCACAAAAAATCTTCTGAAATCATGTGGTTAGAATAGATTCCGGGGCGCAACGAGGCACCATCTTACCCGGTTCCCGGGCCCAATCCAATGAATGAACGCCTATTCACTCGAAATGGACGCCGGCGCCCCTTTTGGGGGAAACTACGCCATCCCGATCGACCCTTACGGACCTGGCTGGAGGCCTGCACCCATGACCCGAAGCCTTGCGAAATCCAACGCGCAGTTCAAGAAGGCCATCCGCCACCTCCCCCTCGGGGTTTCCTCGAACTTCCGCTACTGGGGCGAGGAAAAGACGATCTACGTGAAGTCGGGCAAGGGCGCGCGCCTGACCGACATCGACGGCAACGAATACATCGATTACCGCCTCGCCTACGGGCCCTGCATCCTCGGCTACGCCGACCCGCGGGTCGATGCGGCGGCGCGGGCGGGCCAGGAAATCGGCGGCGTCTTCGCCCTCTCCACGGAGCGGGAATGTACCGTGGCTGAACGCATCTCCAAGATGGTGCCGGCGGCCGAACTGGTGCGCTTCTCGAACTCGGGTACCGAGGCCGTGATGGCGGCCCTGCGCGTTGCCCGCGCGCACACCGGCAAGGATTCCTACGTCGTCATCGAGGGCGGGTACCACGGCGTATTCGACGCCGCCCTGTGGACCACGGCGGTCGAGGACTGGAAGCCGGGCCACGGCGACCCGCAGCTGGTGCCCTACAGCGCCGGCGTCCCGCACGTGCTGCGCGCGATGATCCATTCGGTGCCCATGAACGACACCGAGCGCCTCGAGTCCGTGTTCAAGGCCTACAGCGGCGACATCGCCGCATTCATGATCGAGCCCATCATGGGCAACTGCTGCTCGATCTCGGCGACCCGGGAATTCCTGCGCGACGCGCGCGCGTTGTGCGACAAGTACGGCATCCTGATGATCATCGACGAGGTCAAGACCGGCTTCCGCGTCGCCAAGGGCGGCGTGCAGGAACTGTTCGGCGTCAAGGCGGATCTGTGCACCTTCGCCAAGGCGATGGGCAACGGCTACCCGATCTCGGTGTGCTCCGGCCGCGAGGACATCATGCGCAACTTCGGCAACGGGGTCGTGCACGGCGGCACCTTCACCTGCCACTCGATCGCGCTCGCCGCGGCCGAGAAAACCCTCGAGATCCTCGACGAGACCCCGGCGCTCGCCACGATCGCGGAGTACGGGACGAAACTGCGGGCGGGCATGAGCCAGATCCTCTCGCAGCGCGGCATCAAGCACTCGTTCAGCGGCCATCCGTCGATGAGCGGCCTGTTCTTCAGCGAAAAGCCGCCCCGCGACTACCGCGACTGGGTCACGAGCGATTACACTTTCTACGAAGCACTGGCGCCGCACCTGCATGACCTCGGCGTGCTCTGCGAGCCCGACTCGCGCGAGCCCTGGTTCATCTGCGAGGCGCACGACGACCGGTGCCTCGGGGAGACGCTCGAGCGCTTCGAGACGGCCGTGAACCGCGTCGTGCAGAGCGCGCGGGGCCCGGTGAAGGCGCCGTTCACGAAATACACGACCTAAGAGAAGAACCGACCTTGACGAAATACGACGCGATCGTCATCGGCGCGGGGCACAACGGCCTGACCAACGCCGCCTACCTCGCGCGCTCCGGGCTGAAGGTGCTCGTCGTCGAGCGCAATCCCTGGATCGGCGGCGCGGCCGTCAGCCGCGAGATCGAGAAGGGCTGGATCTACTCCAACTGCTCGTACGTCTGCAGCCTGCTGCGGCCCGAGCTGTTCCGCGACCTGGAGCTGGCGCGGCATGGCCTGCAGGTCGTGCCTTACGGCGGCGGCGTCTCGATAACGTCCAAGGGCGACATCCTCGGCAACTACACCGACGAGCAGGTGCAGCGCCGCGAGTTCGCGCGCCACAACCCGCGCGACGCCGACGCCTACCACCGCTACTCGACCGACGTCATGCGGCAGTGCAAGTTCATCCGCCCGCTGCTGCTGCGCTCCCCGCCCGATCCGACCTCGTTCAAGCCGCGCGACCTCAAGGAAATGATCTTCCTGGGGAAGGAACTCAACAAGTTCGGCGAGCAGTTCATCTACGACACGCTGCGCTTCTACTCGATGAGCATCGCCGACTTCCTGAACGAGTACTTCGAGTCGGACACGATCAAGTGCCACCTGTCGGGCAGCGGCATCATCGGCTCGGCCATGGGCGTGTACTCCCCGGGCACGGCCTACGTCCTGCTGCACCACTACATGGGCGACGTCGACGGTTCTATCGGCGCCTGGGGCTTCGCGCGCGGCGGAATGGGCGCAGTGTCGAAGGCAATCGCGAGCGCGTTCAAGTCCTTCGGCGGCGAGATCGTCTGCGACGCGCCGGTCGCGCAGGTCATCGTCAAGGGCGGCCGCGTCGCCGGGGTCGCGACCGAGAACGGCACCGAGTACTACGCGGACGTCGTGGTCAGCAATCTCGACCCGCGCCGCACGTACACGAAGATCTTCGATCCCAAAGACCTGCCGCCCGCAATCGTCGAGAAGGCGAAGAACTGGAAGATCCGCGGCTCGTCCGGGAAGCTGAACATCGCGCTCGACGGGCTGCCGGAGTTCCCGGCGCTCGGCAAGGACAACCCGCTCGCCTACGGCGACATGCACTTCCTCGATTCTCTCGAGAAGATGGAACGCGCCTACGACGACTGGAAGAACGGCACCTGGTCGAAGGAGCCATATCTGGACCTGCTGATCCCGTCGATGACCGACCCGACCATGGCACCCCCGGGCAAGCACTTCATGTCGGTGTTCGTGCAGTACGTGCCGCCGTTCATCAACGGCCGCGAGTGGACCGACGAGGACCGCGAGGGCTTCAAGAACACCGTGCTCGACCAGATCGGCCGGTACAGCCCGAACTTCAAGTCGCTGGTGCGTCACGTCGAGTGCCGCACGCCGCGCGAGCTCGAAGCCGAGGTGGGGCTCACCGAGGGCAACATCTTCCAGGGCGAGCTGACGATGGACCAGCTCCTGTTCAACCGCCCCTTCCCCGGCTACGCGCAGTATCGCGGCCCGGTGCGGGGCTTCTACATGTGCGGTTCGGGCACGCACCCGGGCGGCGGCGTCATGGCCGCGCCGGGCGCGAACGCCGCGCGCGAGATCCTGATGGACCTCGGCCGACCGAACATCGTGCCGGAGGGCTGGTCCGATGACTGACCGGAATCGCATCGTCGTCGTCGGTGGCGGCCACAACGGCCTCGCTTGCGCCGCCTATCTCGCCCGCGCCGGGCGCGAAGTCGTCGTGCTCGAGGCCGCAGCCCAGGTGGGCGGCGCCGCCGTCACGCGCGAGTTCTCCAAGGGATTCCGCGTCTCCGGATGCGCGCATCTCTCGTACCTGCTCGATCCGCGCATCGCGCGCGAACTCAAGCTCGCCTCGCACGGCCTCAAGTGGGCGCGCGAGGGCCTGAAGACGGTCGCGCTCTCCCCCGCCGGCGAGCACCTCGTCTACAAGGACGGCCAGCTCGAGACCGGCACGCTGTCCGACGGCGACCGCAAGGGGCTCGCCGGGTACCACGCGCGCATGCTGAAGTTCGCGCGCATCCTGGCAAAGCAGCACAACCGCAAGCCGCCCCGGCTCGGCGGCGGCGGGCGTGCGGACCTCATGGGCGCGGCCGCGCTCGGCCTCGACATCCGCCTGCTCGGCCGGGAGGACATGCGCGAGTTCCTGCGCATCGCCGGCATCAACATCTACGACGTGCTCGAGGAGATCTTCGAGTCGCCGCTGCTGAAGGGCGCGCTCGCGCTCGACGCCGTGATGGGCGCGAACCTCGGCCCGCGCTCGAACAACTCAGTGCTCGCGCTGCTGCACCGCCTCTCCGGTCAGGCCGCCGGCAACCCGGGCCTTTCCATCCCGGCAGGCGGCATGGGCGCGATCAGCGAGGCCATGGCCGCCGCGGCCCGCGCCGCCGGCGCCACGATCCGCACCGCGAGCCCGGTCAAGCGCATCACGCTCGAGGTCGACCGCGTGTCGGGCGTCGAGCTCGAGAGCGGCGAGATGATCACCGCCGGGACGGTGGTCTCTAATGCCGACCCGGCGCGCACGCTGTTCGGCCTGCTGGGCGCGCGGCACCTCGAAACGGGCTTCGTGCACCGCATTCGCCATTTCCGCAACAAGGGCATGGCCGCGAAGCTGCACCTCGCGCTCGAGGCGCTGCCCTCCTTCATGCGGCTGTCGTCGGAACTCGCGGGCGAACGCCTCGTGATTTCGCCGGACCTCGTCTATCTCGAGCACGCCTTCGACGCCGCCAAGTACGGACAGTGCTCGCCGGAACCGGCGCTCGAGATCACGATTCCTTCGCTCGCCGACAAGTCGCTCGCTCCGCCGGGCAAGCACGTGCTTTCAGCGATCGTGCTTTACGCGCCGTTCGATGAGCGCGCAAACGGCGATGCCGCGCGTCGCGAGCTGCTCGACCGCTCGCTCGCGGTGCTCGACCGTCACGCGCCCGGCCTGCGTCGCCAGGTGGTGGCCTCGGAACTGCTGCTGCCCGCGGACATCGAGCGCGAGTTCCGCATCACGGGCGGCCACTGGCACCACGGCGAGCTGGCACTCGACCAGTTCATGATGATGCGCCCGGTCCCGGGTGCGGCGCAGTACGAGATGCCGATCGGCGGCCTGTTCCTGTGCGGCGCCGGCTGCCACCCGGGCGGCGGCGTCATGGGCTCGGCGGGGCGCAACGCAGCGAACGCGGTCCTCGCGATGGGGCGTGCAGCATGAGCATCAAGGACGAGATGGGCCGCAAGGAGCACTTCCGCAAGGCGGTCTGGCAGACGCCCTTCCACCCGCGCATCGCGCAGCTGAACACGCTGAACGAGTGGCACCGCTGGAAGGACTACACGACGGCGGACGCCTTCTTCGACGAGCAGCTCGAGTACGCCGCGATCAGGAACGCCTGCGCGGTCTTCGACCTGACGCCGATGACCAAGCACCTGATCACCGGACCGGACGCGCTCGCGTTCCTGAACCGGCTGGTCACGCGCGACGTCGCCAAGATCAAGCCAGGCAGGGTCGGCTACTGTGTCTGGTGCGACGACAACGGCCAGGTCATCGACGACGGCACGATCTTCCACCTGCGCGAGGGCGTGTATCGCCTCTGCTCGCAGGAGCGTCAGCTCGACTGGCTGACGCGCAACGCTTTCGGCTTCGACGTCACGATCGTCGAAGACACGCACGACGTCGCCGGGCTTGCGCTACAGGGGCCGACGAGCTGCGCCGTGCTGAAGGCAATCGGCTGCACGGGCGTGCAGGACCTGAAGCCCTTCCAGATCGGCTTCTACCCGTTCGCCGGCACCGAGCTCACCGTCTCGCGCACCGGCTTCACCGGCGACCTCGGCTACGAGCTCTGGCTCGACCCGGAACACGCGCTCGAGCTGTGGGACGCGCTGTTCGACAAGGGCAGGATCCACGGCATCCGCCCTATGGGCACACACGCGCTCGAGGTCGCGCGCATCGAGGCGGGCTACCTCGCGGCCCAAGTGGATTTCCACCCGGCCGACCAGGCGATCATGACCGACCGTTCGCGCTCACCGTTCGAACTCGACCTCGGCTGGCTGGTCGATTTCGGCAAGCCGGTCTTCAACGGCCGCCGTGCGCTGCTCGAGGAGAAGAGGAAGGGCTCGCGCTTCCGTTTCGTGAAGCTCGACGTCGAGGGCAACAAGCCGGCGCGCTCGGCTTACATCTACGACAAGGACAAGAACGTCGTCGGCACGGTGACCTCGGCGGAATGGTCACCCTCGGCGAAGAAGAACATCGCCTACGCGACCTTGAACATGCCCTGGGGCAAGCCGGGCGACGAGCTCTGGGCGGAGATCTACTACCAGCGCGAGCTCAAGTGGTACAAGGTCATGGCACGCTGCCACGTGACGGATCAGCCGTTCTGGGATCCGCCGCGCAAGCGCGCCACGCCGGCTGCGGATTTCTGACGCCGCGGGGTGGCGCTGCCCGCATGGCCCATCGGCTCGATCCCCTGCTGCGGCCGCGGTCGATCGCGGTGCTCGGCGCCAGCGAACGCGAGGGCACCGTAGGCCGCCACACGGTCGAGAACCTGCTGAAGGGCGGCTACGAGGGCGGCCTGTACGCCGTCAATCCCGGCCGCCAGTCCGTGCTCGGCGTGCCCTGCTACCCGTCGCTCGCAAAGCTCCCCGAGCCGGTCGAGCACGTCATCTTCGCGGTCGCGGACACGCGCGTCGAGGCGGCGCTCGACGAGGTGATCGCCCACGGCGCGCGCGCGGCGACCATCATGTCCGCGCTCGTGATCGAGGACGACACCGACCCGCCGCTCCGTGACCGCGTGCTGGAGAAGATCCGCAAGTCCGGCCTGGTCGTCTGCGGCGCGAACGGCATGGGGTTCTACAACTTCGCCGAGGGCGCATGGGCCTGCGGCTTCCGGACCCGCGAGCACCGCCGCGGCGGCAACGTCGCCTACATCAGCCACTCCGGCTCGGGCATGTGCGGCATCGTCGACTGCGAGGAGCGCATCGACTTCAACCTCGTGGTCTCGACCGGACAGGAACTCGCGGTCTCGATGGACGAGTACCTCGATTATGCGATCGAGATGCCGGGTACCCGCGCGGTGGGCCTGTTCATGGAAACCGCCCGCAATCCCGTGGGCCTGGTCCGCGCCTTCGCGAAGGCCCGCGAGCGCGCCATACCGGTCGTCGCGCTGAAAGTCGGGCGCACGGAGCTGTCGGCGAAGCTGACGGTCTCGCACTCCGGCGCGATTGCAGGCTCGGACGGCGTGTACGACGCGGTCTTCGACCGCTACGGCGTGCACCGCGCGCGCGACATGGACGAGCTCGCGACCACGCTCATCCTGTTCGCGCAGCCGCACGCACCGGGTGCGGGCGGGATCGTTTCCATCCACGATTCCGGCGGCGAGCGGCAGCTGCTGATCGACCTCGCCCACGACCACGGCGTGTCGCTCACGCAGCTCGCACCCGCCTCGACTTCGAGGCTCGAGTCGCTGCTCGACCCGGGACTGCCGGCGGTCAACCCGCTCGACGCCTGGAGCACGGGCGGCCCGGACTTCGACGCCACGATGCAGAAATGCTTCGCGGTGCTGATGAGCGACCCGCAGGCCGCCATCGGCGCCGTCGTGCACGACCGCGCGGCGGACGGCGGCATCTTCCCGGCCTACATCGACTACCTGCGCACCGGTCACCGGGCCTCCGGCAAGCCCGCGGTGCTGGTCGCGAATCGCCAGGGCACGTCGGCCGATCCGCTGGTCGTCGAGGCGACCCGCGAGGGCTTTCCCGTGCTGGATGGGCTTGAGAGCTTCCTGCGCGGCGCGAAGCACCTCCTCGACCACCGCGACTTCGCGGCCCGCGCGCGGGGCGAGCCGCCGGTCATCCCGGAGGCCGCGCTAGCGAGGATGCGTGCGCGCCTCGCGGACCGGCGCCGCTTCGACGAGAACGACGCGCTGACGCTGCTCGGGGATGCGGGATTGCCTGCCAACGCCGGCAGCGTCGTCGAGACCGAGGCCGCCGCGGTCGCCGCCGCGAAGGCCATCGGCTACCCGGTGGTGCTGAAGACCGCCAAGCGGGGACTCGACCACAAGAGCGACCAGCAGGGCATCCACCTCGGCCTCGCCGATGCGGCGGCGGTCGCGGGTGCGTACCGTGATCTCGCCAAGCGCATCGATGCGCGCGTGCTGGTCGCGCCGATGATCGCCGCGCATGGCGTCGAGCTGCTGCTCGGCATGGTGAACGACCCGCAGTTCGGACCGGTAATCCTGATCGGCGCGGGCGGAGTGCACGTCGAGGCGCTGGCGGACGCGGTCTACGCGCTGCCGCCCTTCGATGCCGCGGAGGCGGCCCGGCTCCTGCAGCGCCTGCGGATCGCGCCGCTGCTGGCCAGCCGCCGTCACCGCCGGCCGCTCGCCATCGATGAATTCTGCCGCGTCGCCGCGCGCTTCTCAGCGCTCGTGGCCGCGCTCGGCGAACATTTCTCCGAGATCGACCTGAACCCGGTGATCGTCCACGCGGACGGCTGCGCGATCGTGGATGCGCTGGTCGTGCCGCACGTGGCGGAGCCCCCTGAATCCGAACGAACGAGGCAATCACGATGAGCATCCAGGCCGTTGCCAAGCACACCCATGCCCGCTGGAAAGCCGCCGCCGCCAAGGCGCAGAAGAAGCCCGAGACCCGGCTCTTCATCGACGGCAAGTTCGTCGACGCGAAGAAAGGCGGGCGCTTCGAGAGCGTCAACCCCGCAAACGGCGAGGTCATCGCCGTCGTGTCGGCCGGTACCGCGGAAGACATCGACCGCGCGGTCGCCGCCGCGAAGAAGGCGTTCAAGTCCGGAAGCTGGTCGAAGATGGCGCCGCGTGCGCGCATGGAGGTCATGAACCGCTTCGCCGCACTCGTCGACGAGAACGCCGAGATGCTCGCCGTGCTCGAGACGCTCGACATGGGCAAGCCGATCGGCGATGTCATAACCGTCGACCTGCCGGCCGTCGTCGAAACGATCCGCTTCATGGCCGAGTGCATCGACAAGGTGGACGGCGCGGTAACGAGCACCGAGACGGGTGTGGTCCACATGGTGCTGCGCGAACCCTACGGCGTGGTCGGCGCGATATCCCCCTGGAATTATCCGATGCTGATGGCGACCTGGAAGATCGCGCCCGCGCTCGCGGCCGGCAACACGGTGGTCCTCAAGCCGGCCGAGCAGGCCCCGCTCAGCTGCCTGCGCCTCGCCGAGCTGTTCGTCGAGGCCGGCGGTCCCCCGGGCGTGTTCAACGTCGTCAACGGACTCGGCGAGGTTGCCGGCAAGGCGCTTGCCCTGCACGACGAGGTGCGCAAGATCACCTTCACGGGCTCGACCGCAGTCGGCAAGCTGATCCTTCAGTACGCCGGCCAGTCGAACATGAAGCAGGTCTCGCTCGAGTGCGGCGGCAAGACGCCGCAGGTGTTCATGGCGGACATCGAGGACATGGACCGGGCGGTGACGGCCGCCTACCGCGGCATCTACTCGAACATGGGCGAGGTCTGCAACGCGGGCTCGCGCCTGCTGGTCGACCGCTCGATCCGCAAGAAATTCGTCGAGCGCTTCGTCGAGCTCGGCCAGGACGCCTTCAAGCCCGGCGACCCGCTCGACCCGGAGACCAACATGGGCCCGCTCGTCACGCGCGGCGACCAGAAGCGCGTGCTCGGCATGATCGACAAGGGCCGCAAGGAAGGCGCGAAGCTCGAGTTCGGCGGCGACGTGCCGGCCAAGCTCAAGAACGGCGCCTACGTCAACCCGACCCTGTTCTCGGGCGTGAAGAACAGCATGTCGATCGCGCAGCAGGAGATCTTCGGACCGGTCGCCTCGGTCATCGAGTTCAACGGCGTGGAAGAGGCCATCAAGATCGCCAATGACACGATCTACGGCCTCGCCTCGGGCGTCTGGACCCGTGACCTCGACACGGCATTCCGGCTGGTGCGCGGCATCGAGGCGGGCATCGTCTGGATCAACTGCTTCGACGAGGGCGACATGACCCAGCCCTTCGGCGGCTTCAAGCAGTCGGGCAATGCGCGCGACAAGTGCCTCGACAGCTTCAAGAGCTACACCCAGTCGAAGTCTGCCTGGTTCCGGCTCAAGGGAGGCTGAGCGTGGCGGAACCGCTCGTCCTCGCGGAACGGCGCGGCTCGGTCGCGCTCCTGACGCTCAACCGGCCCGACAAGCTGAACGCGATCAACGAGCCCATGATCGCGGCGCTCGATGCCGAACTCGACGCGCTTGAAGCGGACGATTCCGTGCGCGCCATCGTGGTCGCAGGCAACGGCCGTGCGTTCTCCGCGGGATTCGACCTCGACCTGGGGCTCGGCGTCGGCAAGCCGGATCCGGCGATCGTGCGCCGCGCGCTCGAGAATGACTTCCGCATCATCCTGCGCTTCTGGGATTCGCCGAAGCCCACGATCGCCGCCGTGCACGGCTACTGCCTCGGGAGTGCGCTCGAGCTTGCCGTCGCCTGCGACCTGACGGTCGCGGCCGAGGACTGCCGCTTCGGCGAGCCCGAAGTGAAATTCGGCAGCGGCATCGTCGCCCTCCTCCTGCCCTGGCTCGCGGGCCCCAAGGCGGCGAAGTACCTGCTGCTCACCGGCGACGACCGCGTGAGCGCAGCCGACGCACTGGCCATGGGTCTCGTGAACCGTGTCGTGCCGGCTGCCGCGCTGCTCGACGAGGCGGTAGCGCTCGCGAAACGCATCGCCGCGAACGACGCGCAGGCGGTTCGCCTGACCAAGCGCGCCATCAACCGCAGCCTCGACATCGGCGGCATGCGCCAGGCGCTGCTCGCCGCGCTCGAGATCAACGTCGAGATCGAAACCCACGAGACCGCCGAGTCGCGCGAGTTCAACGAGATCGTCCAACGGGAAGGCGCCAAGGCTGCAATCGCCTGGCGAACGGGGAAGACTGCATGAGCAAGCCGGACAAACGCCTGCCCGGGGAACTCGCGAAGTTCCTCGAGCGATATCCAGACACACTGCAGATGGAGCTCCTGCAGCCCGACATGCTCGGCATCCTGCGCGGCAAGCGCGTCGGCCGCGACGAGTTCGCCAAGCCGTTCGGCGACGGGCTCAACTTCTGCGGCGCCACCGTGCTGCTCGATGCCAAGGGTATGACCTACGACCGCATCGACAACGGCGGACGCGACGGGGACCCCGACGCGATCTCGACCGCGGTGCCGGGCTCGCTCGCGCCCGTGCCCTGGGCGCACGTGCCGACCGCGCAGGTCCTGCTGGCCATGGACGACTCGAAGGGCGGCCCATTCATGGCCGACCCGCGCCAGGTCCTGCGCCATGCGATGAAGCCGCTGCAGGAGATGGGACTCACGGCCGTGTGCGCGACCGAGCTCGAGTTCTACCTGATCGACGTCGGCACGGAGGTGCCGACCCCGCGGGTCGGCACCGTCCCGGGCATGCGCCGCACCCAGACCGGCCCGCAGTACGGCAGCATGGAGGACGTCGAGGACGTCGACCCCTTCCTCGCCGACCTCTTCGAGACCTGCAAGGCGCAGAACCTCCCCGCCGGCGCGACGCTCAAGGAATTCTCGCCCGGCCAGTTCGAGATCAACCTGCACCACGTCGCAAACGCCGAGCTCGCCGCCGACCACGGCGTGCTGCTGAAGCGCGCGGTGAAGGCCGTCGCGCGCAAGCACGGCATGGCGGCGAGTTTCATGGCCAAGCCGTTCGCGGAGTGGGCCGGCTGCAGCCTGCACGTGCACATCAGCCTGCTGGACGCGGCGGGCAGGAATATCTTCGCCGGCAGCTGCAAGGACGGCCCGTTTGCGGACACGCTGCGACATGCCGTCGGCGGGCTGGCTGCGGCGATGCCGGAGTCCATGGCGATCTTCGCGCCGACCGCGAACTCGTACCGCCGTTACCGGCCGGGCGTGTTCGTGCCGCTCGAGCCGAACTGGGGCCGCAACCACCGGGGCGTGGCGCTGCGCATCCCCATGTCGAAGCCCGAGGACGCGCGTGTCGAGCACCGCCCGGGCGGCGCCGACGGCAATCCCTACCTCGTGATCGCGGCGATCCTCGCGGGCATCCACCATGGCATCACCCACAAGGTCGAGCCAAGGCCGATGGTCCCGCAGGAGTCGATCATCGACGAAAAGATCGAGCTGCCGATCCGCTGGTCGGCCGCGCTGGATGCGTTCGAGGCAGGGAAGATCCTGCCGAAATACCTGGGCGAAAAATACCACCGGCTGTACGCAACCTGCCGGCGGGAAGAGGAAGAGCGGTTCCACTCGGAGATCAGCGACCGGGATTACGAGTGGTACCTGCGGGCGGTCTGACTGTAAGTAGCGACGTCAGCCTATTTCCTTGCGTTAGTCCGCCCTGATCCTAATCCAGAATTGGAAGCCGGTTTGTAAGTTGGACAGCAACTTCCGCAATCGGCGGCGCTTGGCGCAAGCATGGATCGCAACGTTCAGGCAACTTCCCCGGCAACCAGTGCAGGTTCGTCCGTTTGGTCGGCCTACCGTTCTAGGCACGCTCCTACCCGACGTGCCGTTTCCGAAAACAAACACCGGCACGAATCCGATCGACAAGCAGTCGCTCTCCGCGGTGCGTCCTCCATCGTCGCCACCTGGCGGAATGCCCGCGCCTTCAGTAAGCTCGCGGCGGCAAAGCAGTGATATTTTGCGGCAATGATGAAGGCGACGGTCCTCGCAGTTCTCCTCGCCGCATGTATTGCGCCACTCGCGCCGGCGCAATTGGATGCAGAAGCCGCTGACGCCGCGATTCGCGCGTTCCTGGCGCGGCACGACATCCCCTCCGCGCACGTCACGCTCCTGCGCGGCGACGATGTGATCCTGCGGCGGGGTTACGGATCGGTGGCTCACGAAGGACCCGCACCCGACGCCACTTCGATGTTCCCGGTCGGTTCCATCTCCAAGCAGTTCACGGCGGCCGCAATCCTCGCGCTGGCCGACGAAGGCAAGCTTCGCCTCGACGCCCCGGTCCGGGAATACCTGCCCGAATGGTTCGCGAGCGAACCGGACCTTCGCATCTCGCACCTGCTCTCGCAGACCTCCGGCCTGGCGGATTTTCTCTGGCTGGAAGGCTACCGGCCGCTCGCGGACGATCCGGAGACACCGATCGATGCCTACGTCGCGCTTGCGGCTGCCGAGCCGCGCCGCTTCGCGCCCGGCACCCGCTGGGCGTACAGCAATACCAACTACAAGGCGCTGGCGCTGATTGCCGAGCGGGTGACGGGCCAGCCATTCGACGACGTGCTCGCCAGCCGCGTGCTGCGTCCCGCAGGGATCGACGGCATCGTGTCCTGCCATCGCCTGCAGGCTGAGCAGATCGTTCCCGGCGTCAACGCGGACGGGAGGCCGATTCCGCTCGACGCCAGTCCCGCCGCCTACACCGGCGATGGCGGCCTGTGCGCCAGCGCGGCTTCACTGTCGAAGTGGCTTCGGCTCGTCCTGGCTTCGGCCGACAAGGAGTGGTCCCGCCTCGCGCAGGCCAGCGTGCTCACGGATGGCACACGCGTTCCTTACGGCTTCGGTCTCTCGATCCGGGAATTCCTGGGCAACGCGATGGTGTGGCACGGGGGCAATGTCGACAGCCACAGCGCCATGATCGCGTTCCTGCCCGAAGAAAATCTCGGCCTCGTCCTGCTCATCAGCCGGGGATTCATATGGCCGACCGAAATGATGCCGGCGCTGGTCGGCAATCCGTCACCTGTCCGCACCGACGCGCCGGGCATACCGACCGCCGGTAATTTCGAAGACGGATTGTTCCGATACGCAGTCACGCCGGAAGCCGACGCGCTTCAGGTGGAAATCGATCTCATCGGCAAGTTCCGGTTCGTGCCGGCGGGGCCGGGCGAGTACATCGCAGAAGAACTGCCGGCCACGTTCCGGATGCGATGGCCCGCCGATGGAACGCGAGATCGATTCGAATTCGACTGGGGCGAAGTGCGCTCCTACGCGCGGCGCGTCTTCAACTGACGATCAGATAGACCTTGCGCACCGTTTCGACGACCTGCGCAGTGCCCTTCCATCCCTTCGGGAAAATCCAGCTGTCTCCGGCCCTTATGTCGGTGACTCGTCCGGACTCCGAAGTCAGCTTCCAGTGTCCTTTCAGCAGATGACAGAATTCAGTGATCTTCAGGTCAAGCTCCAGCGTTCCCGGTCCACATTCCCAGGTACCCGCTGCGAGATTGCCCTGCTCGAAGAAACCGGCATTGGTCTGATTCGGCAATTCACCGATCGGAACGCCAAAAGACTCGCAACCGACCAAATTGGTCAGCGACGCGCACTGGTGCTGGGCACTGATCTCAGGCATCGAAATCCTCCTTTCTCAGATATTGCGTTTCTTCATCCCACCGCGTTCCTCTCCGCCATCGTCCCCTTCGCCGGCATCTCGACCTGCCGCACGACCGGGATCCGCTCGCGGATCCAGTCCTGGAATCCTGCCAGCACGACTTCCTTCGAGGACAGGATCCCCTGCGAGTACGCCCCGGATGACAGGCCGCGCTGCACGGATTCCGTGAGTGTCTCGTCCTCCGCCTGCACCCGTCCGTTCAGCCGCGAGCACAGCCAGCGCGCCGCCTGCATCTCGCGGCGGTCGTCCTTGAAGCCGAACGAGCGCGCGCGGATAAGCGTACGCCCCGCGCTGAGCGGCAGCACGTGGAAGAAGTCCATCCACTCCGGGTAAATGTCGAAGAAGACGTTCGGGTACAGGCCGATGTAGGTCCAACGCCGGAGCATGTCCTCCGGCAGGTGCTCCATCACCGGGAGGAACTTCGCGTAACCCCGCGCGCTCCAGGACTTCAGCGGCTTTTCGCGCATGCGGTGCGAGAGGCGCATCGTTCCGCCCGGGAAATTCTCGCGGTCGTACTTCGCTTCCATCAGCGCCGAGAGTCCGGGGTGGCCGATCGGGAAGTGGTAGTCCTCGACGTAGTTCTCGATCACGTTCTTCCAGTCGATCGGCACGTCGTTGGTCCAGGTCTCGTCGAGCGGGACCATCTGCTCCAGCTTGTAGTGCGAAAGCTCTGTCGCATGCGGCGCCATGCGCTCGG
>Ga0105107_10001211_pt1 | contig 16754 bp, 15 predicted proteins | sample PPLLaktember2015_6_FD_79335 | JGI IMG/M metagenome (GOLD analysis project Ga0105107, IMG submission 79335) | Freshwater sediment microbial communities from Prairie Pothole Lake near Jamestown, North Dakota, USA - PPLs Lake P8 Core (1) Depth... | ecosystem: Environmental > Aquatic > Freshwater >...
CTAGCGGGCCGAAGCGAGCCGATGCGCCCAGCGCGTCGTCTCGGGCAGGCGATAGCGCGTCACGCAGGCCATCGTCCAGCGTACCGCGGTCTCGAGGCTCACGCGATGGCCGATCGAGACGTACAGCGGTTTCACGCCGGCGCGCGTGCGCAGCACCGCGCCGATCACCTCGCCTGCATCGCGAAGGGGCGTCCATGCACCACGACGGGTCGCAGGCATCCGATGCTCCCCGACGAGGCGCGACTTGGCGACGCCGATCGACGGGCAGTCGAGCAGCAGCCCGACGTGGCTGGCGATCCCGAAGCGGCGCGGGTGGGCGATGCCCTGTCCGTCGTAGAGGATCAGGTCGGGCGCGACGCGGATTTCCTCGAACGCCGCGAGCACTGCCGGGGCCTCCCGGAACGACAGCAGGCCGGGAACGTAGGGAAAGGCCGTCGCGGCGCGCACCACGACCTGCTCCACGAGCGCGAGGTCCGGGAAGTCCAGTACCGCGACCGCGGCGCGGGTGACGCGCCCGTCCTGCTCGAAGCCGACGTCGACGCCGGCGACGCGCCGCACTGCGCCGATCCGGTCTTTGCGCACGACGCGTCCGCGCAGCGCGGTTTGCAGCGCGATCGCCTCCTTGGGCGTGAGGTCCCACCCGTGGAGTCGGCGCGCCTCCATCGCCGCGCGCGGGCCGTTCAGCCTGCGGCCTTCTTCGCCTTCGCGAGAAACTGCTTGCGGAACTTCTGCACCTTGGGCGCGACCACCCACATGCAGTACGGCTGGTTCGGATTGTTATTGAAGTACTCCTGGTGGTACGTCTCCCCCATCCAGAAATCGACCGCCGGCGTCACCTCGGTCACGATCGGGTCGTCGTAGACCTTCTCCGCCTGGAGGTGCGCGATCACCTCGGCCGCGACCTTCTTCTGGTCGGGCGAGTGGTAGAAGATCGCGGAGCGGTACTGCGTGCCCACGTCGTTGCCCTGCCGGTTCAGCGTCGTCGGATCGTGGATGACGAAGAACACGTCGAGGATGTCGCGGTAGGAGATCTTCGCCGGATCGAACGTCACGCGCACGACCTCAGCGTGGCCGCTGTCGCCGCCGCACACCTCCTCGTACGTCGGCGCCTGCGATCGGCCGCCCATGTAGCCGGACTCGACCGACTCGACGCCGGCGAGATCGTCGTAGACTGCCTCGAGACACCAGAAGCAGCCGCCGCCGAGCGTGGCGACCTCTTTCCCGGCGGGGATCTCGGTGGGAGGAATGGCGCGGGCGGTCATCGCTGCTGCTCCTGGGTGAGTGGGGTTCGCTGCGTTGGTCGCGGGCGCGGCGCGTTCCTTGCGCCACGAGGAGAAGAGGGACCACAGCGCCATCGCTTTCTTTCCTCCCTGACTTTGCGGCCAGCGCGCCGATTCTGCCCCGAATCGCGCCCCGCGCGCGACTGTGACAAACTTCACGTCCCGACCACGATAGGTTGCGGTCGGACCCCCTTCGACCACTAGATCTAGGGCCTTGAATCTGGCCGGATTTTTGTGACGCTGGCGTTCCAGGAGTTAAAGCGATACCTTAACTGCCACGGTCGATGTATTTGATGTGGCTCACGTCATGAACCATCGAGGACTGCAATATTCGGCGTCGGTTGGAGGAGGGTGCCGCGACCCGCGCAGTGGCGTATCCTTTTCCGCTCGTTTCAAGCCACCCGCACACAACAGGGATAATCATGCAACCAACTGAAATAACAAAGGAATCCGCCAAGGCAAGCGTCGCCACCCTGCCCGAGCAGGAGATCGGGGAGGAAGTCCTGCTGGAGAAGTACGCGAAGGGCGCCGAGCGCACCGCGACCGACGTCCGCCGCCGCGTCGCCCGGGCGCTCGCGGCGGTCGAGGCCGAAGACAAGCGCGCGCTCTGGGAGGCGAAGTTCCTCGAGGCGCAGGAGCGCGGGTTCGTGCCCGCAGGCCGCATCAACTCAGCCGCCGGCACCTCGCTCACCGCGACGCTGATCAACTGTTTCGTGCAACCGGTGGGCGACTCGATCACCGAGGTGGTCGACGGGCGTCCCGGCATCTACACGGCGCTCGCGGAGGCCGCTGAGACGATGCGCCGCGGCGGCGGCGTCGGCTACGACTTCTCCTCGATCCGGCCGCAGGGCGCGCTGGTGCGCGGGACGATGTCGCGCGCGAGCGGGCCGGTCTCCTACATGCAGGTGTTCGACGAGTCGTGCGAGACCGTCGAGTCCGCCGGCTCGCGCCGCGGCGCGCAGATGGGGGTGCTGCGCTGCGACCACCCGGACGTCGAGGTGTTCATCCACGCCAAGGACCAGGGCGAGCTCACCAACTTCAACGTCTCGGTCGGCGTGACCGACGAGTTCATGCGCGCGGTGGAGGCGGATGCGCCGTTCGAGCTGGTGCACAAGGCCGAGCCGTCGCAGGACACGAAGGCCGAAGGCGCCTACCAGCGCGCCGACGGGCTGTGGGTGTACCGCAAGGTGCGCGCCCGCGACCTGTGGGACCAGATCATGCGCTCGACGTACGACCACGCCGAGCCGGGCATCCTGTTCCTCGATCGCATCAACAAGGACAACAACCTCTACTACTGCGAGACGATCGAGGCGACGAACCCGTGCGCCGAGCAGCCGCTCCCGCCGTACGGCTGCTGCGACCTCGGATCGATCAACCTCGTGAAGTTCGTGAAGGCGCCGTTCACCGCCGAGGCGGAGTTCGACTTCGCCGCTTTCGGCAAGGTGGTCGAGACCTCGATCCGCATGCTCGACAACGTGCTCGACGCGACGCCGTGGCCGCTCAAGAACCAGAAGGACGAGGCCATGGCGAAGCGCCGCGTCGGCCTCGGCTTCACCGGGCTGGGCAACGCGCTGATCATGCTGCGCCTGCGCTACGACACGGCGGAGGCGTGCCAGATGGCCGCCCGCATCGCGGAGTCCATGCGCGACCGCGCCTATCTCGCCTCGATCGAGCTCGCGCGCGAGCGCGGCGCGTTCCCGCTGTTCAACGCCGACCTGTACCTCTCGGGCGGGAACTTCGCGTCGCGGCTGCCGACCGAGATCAAGCAGAAGATCCGGAGCCACGGCATCCGCAACTCGCATCTGCTGTCGATCGCGCCGACCGGCACGATCAGCCTGGCGTTCGCCGACAACGCCTCGAACGGCATCGAGCCGCCGTTCTCGTGGACCTACTCGCGCCGCAAGCGCATGCCCGACGGCACGTGGAAGGACTACCCGGTCGAGGACTACGCGTGGCGCCTGTACCGCCATCTCGGCGGCGACGTGCGCACCCTCCCGCCCTACTTCGTGACGGCGCTCGAGATCTCGGCGCAGGCGCACAAGGAAGTGGTCGCGGCGGTCGCACCCTTCATCGACACGAGCATCTCGAAGACCGTAAACGTGCCGGAGGACTACCCTTACGGCGAGTTCGAGGACCTCTACCTCACCGCGTGGCGCGCGGGCCTGAAGGGGCTCGCGACCTATCGGCCGAACAAGGTCCTCGGCGCGGTGCTGTCGGTCGAGTCGCAGCAGCCGAAAGCCGAGGGCGAGAAGCGCGGTCCGCAGGACGTGGCGATCGCCGGCGCGAACCGCCGCCTCGCGATCAAGACCCTGCCGGCGCCGGTGCTCGCCTCGCTGGTGTGGCCCGGCCGGCCCGCGCTGCCCGCCGGCAATCTCGCGTGGACATACATGATCCAGCACCCCGGCGGCGACTTCGCGCTCTTCGTCGGCCATGTGGAAGAGGAAGGCCGGGCGTTCCCGTTCGAGGCATGGGTGAACGGGGCCGAGCAGCCGCGCGGCTTGGGCGCGGTCGCGAAGACCCTGTCAATGGACATGCGCGCGAACGACCGTGCGTGGCTCGCGCTGAAGCTCGACGTGCTGTCGAAGACGCCGGGCGAGCAGTCGTTCGAGCTGCCTTTCCCGCCGCACGGCGAGAAGCGGCTCGTCCCGAGCGTCGCCGCCGGCGTCGCGCAGGCGATCCGCTGGCGCTGCGAGCAGCTCGGCGCACTCGACGAGGCCGGCGCACCCGATCTGCTGTCGCCCGAAGGCCGGCCTCACCCGGTGCTGGACGCGATGTTTGCCGTCGAGGAGCCGAAGACCGGAACCGACGGCACCCTCTCGTGGACGGTCGACGTGCGGAACCCCGCCTCGGGCGAGGACTTCGTGCTCGGCCTGAAGGAGATCATGATGCCCGACGGCGTCACGCGCCCCTACGCGATGTTCCTGTCGGGTTTCTACCCGCGCGCGCTGGACGGGTTGGCTCGCCTGCTTTCCCTCGACATGCGCGTGATCGACCCGGCCTGGATCGGAATGAAGCTGCGCAAGCTCCTCAATTATTCCGAGCCGCTCGGCGACTTCCTCGCCTTCGTGCCCGGGGAGCGCAAGCAGCAGACCTGGCCCTCGACGGTGGCCTACCTCGCGCGGCTCATCATCCACCGCTACGCCATGCTCGGCGTGCTTGACGAGCACGGCTACCCGCGGCAGGAGATGGGCATCCTCGAGGCGCCGCGCGACAACGGCGCGCCCAAGGTCATGCAGGGCGCGCTGTGCGTAGAGTGCGGCAACTACACGGTGATCAAGAAGGATGGGTGCGACTTCTGTACAGCTTGCGGAGCGGTGGGAAGCTGCGGGTAGCCGCGCCGCACACTCCTCTTTGAAACGCCCCGCCTGGCGCGGGGCGTTTCATTTTCCGAACGGCTCACGCCGCGCGCCCCCCGGTAGGGAGCAGTGACTCGAGCAGGGCCCGCAGCGCCGCCGGCTCGACGGGCTTGCGGACGAGCGCGCGGATACCGGCGGCCTGGACCTCACCGTCGGTGATCGCATCGGCGTAGCCGCTGTAGAGGATCACCGGCAGCGCGGGGCGGAGCGCCAGCAGCTGGCGCGCGAGCTCCATGCCGGTGAGGCGCGGCATCGTCTGATCGGTAATGACAAGATGGTAGTCCTCCGGCGCGCGCGCGAACGCCTCCCGCGCCGCAGCGCCGTTGTGGGCTACAGCGACTTCGAGGCCCCAGCCCTCGAGCAGCTCGCGCATGAAGCCGCGCACCATCTCCTCGTCGTCCACGAGGAGGACGCGCCCGCGCAGGGCCGCCTTGCGCGCCGGCGGCACGAAGCCGGTCAGCGTCTCGTGCTCCGTATGCGCGTCGTCCGGCTGCAGCGCGGGGAAAAGCACCCGGAAGGTGGTGCCCTGTCCGGGGCGCGTGTCGACGACCAGGTGACCGCCGTGGTCGTGCACGATGCCGTGCACCATCGCGAGCCCCATCCCGCTGCCCTTGCCGACCTCCTTGGTGCTGAAGAACGGCTCGAACATGCGCTCCATTACCTCGGGGGCGATGCCCGGACCGTCGTCGCTGACCGCGAGCTCAACGAACTCGCCGTCGATCGCGCTCCGGCAGCTCGCGCAGACCGCGGCGTGGCGCGCGCGCCGGACGCCGACCCGCACGTGCCCCTCGCCTTCCAGCGCGTCGCGCGCGTTGATGCACAGGTTCAGCAGAACCTGCTCCGCCTGGACCGGGTCGAGGGAAACGAGCGGCACGCTCCCGCCGTTGGCGGTCTGCAGGTCGAGGGTCGCCGGCATGGACGAGTGGAGGAGCCGCGCCGATTCGGTCACCAGCTTCTTCAGGTCGACCGGGCGCCGCTCGCTGCGCTGGCCGCGGCTGAACGTGAGCATCTGCTGGATCAAGTCGCGCGCCCGGCGGCACGAGCGCGTCGCCTGCTCGAGATAGCCTGCGAGCTTCGCGTCGCCGGCCGCGCCGTCGCGCTCCGCAGCGAGCGTCACATAGCCCACGATGCTCGTCAGGATGTTGTTGAAGTCGTGCGCGATGCCGCCGGTCAGCTGACCGATCGCCTCCATCTTCTGGGCCTGGCGCAGCTGCGCCTCGAGCGCGCTCCGCTCGGCTTCGGCGCGCTTGCGCGCGGCGATGTCGCGGCCGATATAGAGCACGTGCGGCTGCTCCCGGTGCTGGATCGGCACGCCGCGGACCTCGACCTCGGAACGCGCGCCGTCCTTGCGCACCCATTCGGCCTCGAACTGGATCGGCTCGCCCGCGAGCGCCTTCCGATGCAGCGTCTTGATGTGGCCGTCGATCGCGCGCGGATTCGCAACGACGTGGTCGGCGCCCAGCACTTCCTCGCGCGCATAGCCGCTCATCGCGCAATACGCCGCATTGACGTCGACGATGCGGAACTCCGTGTCGCGCAGCACCAGGGCGTCGGCGGTCGCGTCGAAGATCGCCCGGTACTGCTCCTCGCTCGCGCGCAGTGCCTCGTCGGCGAGCTTGCGTGCCGTGATGTCGCGCGCCATGGCGAGCATGTGCGGCTCGCCATGGTGCCGGATCGGAACGCAGCGGACCTCGACGTCGAGGCGGGCGCCGTCCTTGTGGACGCCGCTCGTGTCGAACGCGAGCGTCTCGCCGGCGATGACCCGGCGATGGAAGTCCATCCCCTGCTCGTGCATCTCCGGCGGGAGGAACGCCCAGCGGTCCGCCCCCAGCAGTTCCTCGCGCGTGCGGCCGGTCATCGCGAGGAGCGCCGGGTTCACGTCGACGACGCGATTCCGGGCGTCGCGCAAAACGAGCCCGTCGGCGGTGGCGTTGAACACCGCCCGGTACTGCTCCTCGCTCAGTCGCAAGGCGTCTTCGGCCCGCTTGCGCTCGGTAATGTCGCGCACTGTCGCGATCACCGTCTTCCGCCCGTCGAGGTAGAGCCGGTTCGAAGTGATCTCGACGGGAAACACGGTGCCGTCGCGCCGGCGGTGGTAGCGCAGCGGGATGTGAACCCGGCCCTCGGGCGACTGTATGGTGTCGCGGGTGCTCTCGCGCTCGGCCGAAAGGTCGACCGCCGTCATCGCCAGCAGCTCGGCGCGACCGTAGCCCCAGAGTGACTCGGCGGCGCGGTTCGCATCGAGGAGTCGGAGCGACTCCGCGTCGACGATCAGGATCGCGTCGGACTCCATCTCGAAGAGCAGGCGGTAGCGCTGCTCGCTCGCGCGCAGCCGCTCCTCCGCCCGCTTGGCCTCGGTGATGTCGCGCAGGATGATGAGGACGTGGGGCCGGCCCTGGTACTGCACCGGGATCCCGTGGATCTCGACGTCGAACGCCGTGCCGTCCTTGCGCTGGGTGCGCGCCTCGATGCGGCAGGGCGTTCCGGCGAGGATCTTCGGCAGCAGGACTGCGCACTCGCCCTGGAGGTCGGGCGGGATGAAAACCGGGTGGGTCGCCCCGATCAGCTCGTCGCGGTGGTAGCCATGCATCGACAGGAACGCCTCGTTCGCGTCCACGATGCGGTGATCGGCGTCCCAGAGCAGCAGGCCGTCGACCGAGGCGTTGAAGATCGCGCGGTACTGCTCCTCGCTCGCCCGCAGCGCCTGCTCCGAGCGCTTGCGCTCGGTGATGTCGCGCACGATCGCGAGCACGTGCGGCTCGCCACGGTGCTGGATGGGGATCGTGCGCACCTCGATGTGGAACCGATCGCCATTCTTGCGGATGGCCTCGAGCTCGGCCTGGCACGGCTCGCCGGCGAGCGTGCGCCGGACCAGCTCGCGGCGGCGCTCGACGTACTCGAGCGGCAGGTGGTCCGGGTACGTGGCGTTCAGCACCTCCTCGCGCGCGAACCCGTAGAGGCGCTCGTACGCGGGATTGACGTCGACCCGCTTCAGCTCCGAGTTCCACAGCACCAGCGCGTCGGCCGAGGCGTTGAAGATCGCGCGGTACTGCGCCTCGCTCGCGTGCACCGCCTCCTCCGCGCGCTTGCGCTCGGTGATGTCGCGGGCGATCACCAGGACGTGCGGCTGGCCGCGGTACTGCACCGGCAGGCCCCGGACCTCCAGCGCGAAGCGCGTCCCGTCCTTGCGCACTGCCTCCATCTCGTACTGCGTCGCCTCGCCGCGGAGCTCGCGGTCGAACAGCGCGCGCGCCGCCGCCTCGTCCTCGCGCGGCGTGAAGAGCATCCGGTTCGAGCCGATCACCTCCTCGCGCGCGAAGCCGGTCATCGCGTGCAGCGCGGGATTCACGTCCACGATCCGGAAGTCCGCGTCGCGCAGGGTGAGGGCGTCGGCCGAGGCGTTGAAGACCGCGCGGTACTGCTCCTCGCTCGCGCGCATTGCCTCCTCCGCACGCTTCGCCTCGGTGATGTCGCGCGCAAAAGCGAGAATGCGCGGCTCGCCGGCGATCGTCGCGCGCTTGAGCGTCACCTCGTGCCACATCAGGTGCCCGTCCCGGTGGCGCGCGCACCACTCGAAGCGCAGCGGTGCGCTCCGGACCTTCGCCTGCTGGACGAGGCGCATCGCGTCCTGCTCGGTGTACGGCGGGACGTTGGCGCTAATGTCTCCGACGCGCAGGTCGAGCAACGCCTCGCGCGAGTGGCCGTAGAGCTCGGCGGCCTTGGGGCTCACGTCGAGGATGCGGCCGGTGTCCCAGTCGTGCACGAAGATCGCGTCCTCGGACGCCTCGAAGATCGAGCGGTAGCTCGCCTCGGAGGCGCGCAGCGCATCGTCGGCGCGCGCGCGCTCGATCTCGGCGGCCGCGCGCACGGCGAAGATCTTCAGCATCGCCTCGGTGAGCGCGCGCTCCACCAGCGGGCGCCGGTCCATCACCACGATCAGCCCGAGCTGCTCGCCCGTGCTCGCGGAGAGGGAATAGGCGGCGTAGCTGTCGAACCCCCTCTCGGCGAACAGCGTCCCCGGCGCGAACTCGGGATGCACCCCCTCGCGCACGTAGCGGAACTCCTGCCCGATGACGCCCGCGCAGGGCGACTTGGCGAGCTCGTAGTCGAAGCTCCTGAGGATCCGGCCGTCGAGGCAGGCCGCCAGCGAGCGCATCTGGGTGCGCCGCGCGTCGAAGAACACCGAGATCATCGCGGCGCCGGCGTCCAGGATGTCCGCGAGCTGCCGGACGAGCGCCTCGAACACCTGCGGCCCCTCGGCCGTGGACACCGCGAGCGCCGCCCGGCGCAGCGCTTCCTCGGTGCGCTTGCGCTCGGTGATGTCGATCGAGATGCCGCAGACGGCGTAGGGCCTGCCGTCGGGGCCGAGCAGCGGAAACTTGTTCGCGAGCAGGGTGCGCCGTTCGCCGCGGATGACGTTCGTCTCCTCGACCTCGAGCGGGATGCCGGTCTCGACGACGCGGCGGTCGTTCGCGCGCAGGCCCGCGGCGACCTCGGCCGGCACGATGTCGCCGGGCGTCAGGCCGACGATCTCCGCGGCCGGCCGGCCGACGTGCTGCTCGAAGGCGCGGTTGACGAAGAGATACCGTCCCTCGAGGTCCTTCGCGAACACCCGCACGGTGGTGCTGTTGTCGAGCAGCTGCTGCAGCGTGGGCTTGGCCTCCAGCGGCGCGGGGTCGAGGCGGGGTTGCCGCCCGGTGTCTTCGACCTTCATGCGCGGAGTCTAGCGACGATCCGCCCCGGAGCGGGCACGATTACCCGCCGGAAACGATTGAAACACGCCGGTTACGTACCGCCCGGAGCGGGCCCGGGCACGAACATGTAACCCGCCCCGCGCACGGTGCGGATCGCGCGCGGGTTGTCGGGGTCCTCCTCGACCTTGCGCCGCACCCGCGTGATGCGGATGTCGATCGATCGGTCGAACGGCTCCCACTCGCGGTTGCGGGTCAGCGTGAGCAGGCGATCCCGGGACAGCACCTGGTTGGGGTGGTCGACGAACGCTTTCAGGAGATCGAACTCCATCGCGGTGATCGGCACCTCGGCGCCGTCGACGCCGAACAGCTGGCGCGATTTGAGGTCGAGCAGGCAGCGGCCGATCGGCAGGCGCTCGGGGGTCTCCGGGGCGCGCGCCTCGGCGCGCGGCGCTCCCTGGATGCGCCGGGCCACGCTCTTCACCCGGGCGAGGAGCTCACGCAGGTCGAAGGGCTTGGCGACGTAATCGTCCGCGCCCATCTCGAGCCCGACGATGCGGTCGACCACTTCGCCGGCGGCGGTGACCATGATGATGCCGACGTCGTAGCGCTCCCGCAGGAACCGCGCGAGCGCGAGACCGTCCTCGCCGGGCAGGCGCACGTCGAGCAGCACCACGTCCGGGGCGCCGCGCGCGAGCGCGGAGCGCATCGCCACGCCTCCCTCGGCGGTTTCGGCCTCGAACCCGCGCGACGCGAGGTACTCCGCGAGCATCTCGCGCACCTCGCGGTCGTCGTCGACGATCAATACGCGTCCGCTGGTCATCCCGCTGGTCATCCCGCTGGTCATCCCGCTGGTCGTCCTCCGCAAACCGGCGTGCCGATTATAGGCGCGCGCCCCCGCCACGCGCCCGGTTACACACCGATACCAATCGATCGGGAACTGAAAGCGCCGGATTACCGGCCGTCCTTAGCCTGCGAAGCGTGTTCGCGGCGGCCATCGCCGGCCGCGCGGACCGCAAGCCCGAGAGCGATGCGACGTGCGCCGCTCCCCGGATCCCGACAACGCATCGATGGAGACATGACCATGAACCGCATCGCCGCAGTCCAGGCCCCTGCGCCCCGCGCCATTCACCTTGCACGCGCGACCTCGCACGCGACCCTCCGGCACCGCCGCCGCATTCTCACCCGCGCCGCCGAAAGCGACCGGACGCCCGTGGTCGCCGCGTTCCGTGCGCTCACGAACGGCGTTGACGCGCACACCGCGGCCGCCCGGACGAACGCGTTCTACCGCTCGACCGGGTTCGCGTGGGCGCGCTGTATCGGCTAGCGCGGACCGCAGTTACACACCGATACGAACTGTTTCTCGACCGCAATCGGACGAATACCTCCGCTGCCTAGAGTGCCGTCCATGCCGCACGCCACCCGGCGCCGCGGCCAGGCAAAGCAGCATCACTCAACCAAGGAGACCGCATGTCGTACTCGAAGATCGTACTGGGCCTCGCCGCAGGCCTGCTCGTCGCCAACATCGCGGGAGCCGCCGCCCCCACGACCACCGTGATCCAGCCGGAATGGGCCTACGTGGTCTACCCGGAAGCGAGCCACGTCGTCTACCCCGACGGCATCCTCGTCTTCGGCGACCGCTGAGCGAACGCCGTCCCGCGCCACCGACATCGACCGGGGAGATCGCCATGAGCGACAGGCCAACGGAATTCGCCGCCGCCCAGGATACGCTGCGCAACCTCTACCAAATCGCCCCGGAGATGGCGCGCGTGCGGCACGCCGCCCGCACTGTCGATCGCGACCCGGCCGACCCGCACCGCGCGACCGCCTGGGTGGGGGCCGACGAGGCCGACCTGCTGCCGTTCGTCGCCGAGCACGAGCTCGGCGGCCCGCGCGGCGGCGCCTCGCCCTCCGACATGCTGTGTGCCGCGCTGGCGGCCTCGCAGGACTCGGCGATCCGCCTCGCGGCGGCCCGTCACGGGGTGCGCATCGCGGCCCTCGGCGTCGAGGTGAGCGGCTGGACCGACGTGCGCGGCGTCCTCGCCATCGACCGCGAGGTACCGGTCGGATTCCAGACGCTGCTGAGCACCGTTCGGCTCGAAGTCGCCGCCGGAACCGACCCGGAAGCGGTGCAGCGGATGCTGGCGGACGCCGAGCGCACCTGCATCGTGCTCGCGACGCTGCGCCGCGCGATGTCCGTCTACATCCGCATTCAACACAACGCGCAAGCGCCATTCGCGCTCGCGGCCTGAGGGAGAAAGCCATGGAACGCAAGCTCTGGATCGAGCCCTTCGACGCTCGGATCGTCGCCGAGGGCGTGCAGCTCGCCCGCCATGACCTCGTCGGCATCCGCAACGGCCGCGGTGCGCTGGTCTTCGTCGAGTCGGGCACCGCCTGGATCACGCAGGAGAACGACGTGAGAGACGTGCTCGTCCCGGCCGGGGAGTCGTTCCGGCTGGACCGGGCGGGCGTCGCGCTGGTGCAGGCGCACCGCACCGCGCGGATCACGGTCACTGCGCCGCTCGAGGGCGGCGACCCGGAAGTGTTCAGCACCGTACCGGTGGTGACGGCCGCGCCCGCACGGCGCCGCGGTCACCCGCTGGTGCGGCGGATGTGGGCGGTCGTCCTGCGGCTCTACCGGCGTCACGCGCGGCCCCGCCCCTGGGAGATCCGGATGGCGCCCGAGCACGCGATGCCGCGCCTGCAGCTGCTCGACCCGGTCGGCCCGGGTCGCCGCACCGCGCGCGACCCGGCCGCGGGCCTGCGCGCCGCGATCGAGCTCGACATGACCCGCTGCGCCTGACCGATCCGGTCCCGCGCCCGCCATCGAATGAGGAGAATTGAAATGAGCTACGCCAACGTACTGATGCATTTCGCCGCGCGCCTCGACGACCGGCAGGTCGACGACGCACGCGCTGCCCTCGCCGCGGTCGCCGGCGTCGCACGCGTCGAGCCCGGCCGCAAGCTGCGGCAGCTGCTGCTCGTGGATTACGACCCGCGCGTCGTCAGCGCCCAGGCGCTCATCGACGCCGTGCGGCATCGCGGCCTCGCGCCCCGGCTCGTCGGGATGTGACGCCGGTTCTCTCGCCAACCCCAGCCAACAGGAGACCCGTCATGCAACCAGCCGTGCAGCAACCCGCCGACAGCAAGCGCTACGCGAAGTGCGTCGAGGCGTCCAAGCGCATCCGCTTCGACATCGACCAGGACGTGATCCGCGGCCGCGCGTTCGATTTTTCGAAGAAGTTCCTGCCCGATGGCCTCTCGAAGGTCCAGACCCTGACGTTCCTGAGCGAGCGCGAGAAGCGCCTGATCAGCCAGATCCAGGGCCGCAGCTACGCGAACATCTTCGGCCTGGTCGAGCGCTTCATCGCCGCGAAGGTGCTCGAAGTGAGCCGCGAGCACTGGTTCGGCGACCAGGTCGCACTCGAGGCGCTGGTGCGCTTCACCGACGAGGAGATCAAGCACCAGGAGATGTTCCGCCGCATCGAGCGGATGGTCGCCCAGGGCATGCCCGAGGGCTATTCCTTCCTGCCCGAGCCGAATGCGGTCGCCGCGGCGGTGCTCGGCAAGTCGACCTGGGCGGTGCTCGCGCTGACCTGTCACATCGAGATCTTCGTCCTCGCGCACTACCGGGAGAGCATCGACCCGGACGGGAACCTCTCCGAGCTGTGGAAGGACGTGTTCCTGCACCACGCGCGCGAGGAGTCGCAGCACGCGATCCTCGACGAGCTGGAGTGGGTCCGCGCGGACGCGAAGCTCACGCCCGCGGAGCGCGACCAGGCCGTGGGCGACCTGATCGACCTCGTGGGCGCGGTGGATGGCATCCTGCAGAGCCAGTCAGCCGCGGACGCGGACTACTTCCTGCGCATCTGCGGGCGCGCGTTCGGCCGCGACGAAGTCGAGCAGCTCCGCGCGACGTTCCTCGCCGCGTACCGGTGGCAGTACATCGTCTCCGGCGTGCAGGGGCGCTTCAGCGAGGTGCTCGGCCGCCTGATCACCCCGGCGCAGTTCGAGCGCATCGGGGCGGCGCTTGCGCCGATCATGGGCTGAAGCCGGAAGCGGAGCGGGAGCGCGCCATGCACGCCGCCCACCATGCGGGCCGTCATCGTGCCCGGCTCCGCGCCAGCCCCGGCCGCCTCGTTCGTCTGCGCGACGGGCGTGCGGTCGTGGTCCGGTCGGCGCGACCCGCCGACGGCGCGGCCGTTCAGCGGTTCGTACGGGAGCTCTCCCCCCTCGCGCGGCGGCGGCGGTTCTTCGGCGCGCTGAGCGAACTCTCTCCCGCTCAGCTCGATCGGCTGGTCGGCGCGCAGGGCCCGCGCGCCCTCTCGCTCGTCGCGCTGTCCGCGAACGAGGGGGAGCCGCGCATCGTCGCGATGGCGCAGTACGCCCACGACGAATCGGAGGCGGCGGAGTTCGCGGTGGTGGTCGCGGACGCGTGGCAGCGCCAAGGCCTCGGGGCCCGGTTGCTCGAGCTGCTGCTCGAGCGCGCGGCCGTGGCCGGCGTGCGGGTCATGAACGGATTCGCCCTCGCCGAGAACGGGCCGATGCTTGACCTCGCCGCGAAGCTCGGATTCGTCGCGGCGGAAGACCGTGATCCCGACCTTGTGCGCCTGGAAAGGCCGCTGCCGCCGCCGCGGCGCGTGATCTGGGTCGCAGAACAGATGCGGCGTCTCGTCGCGCGCCGTCCGGCCGCGATCGCCGCGCCGGCGTTCGCGGCGCAGGCCAGGTGCTGAGTGCCATGGAGAAGCGCGCGCCTGGGCCGATCTCGCGCCGTGCGCTGCTGCTCGGCGCCGGCGCCACCATCCTCGCTGTGGCCCTCGGGATTCGCCACGGCTTCGGGCTGTTCCTCCAGCCCATGAGCGTCGACAACGGCTGGGGACGCGAGGTCTTCGCGCTCGCGATCGCCGCCCAGAACCTGATCTGGGGCGCCGCGCAACCTTTCACCGGCATGCTGGCCGACCGGTTCGGTGCGGCGAAGGCGATCGTCGCCGGCACCGCGCTCTACGCGGCCGGTCTCGTCGCGATGGCATTCGCGCAGACCCCCGGGGAGCTCGTATTCAGCGCCGGATTGCTCGTCGGGCTCGGGCTGAGCGGGACGACCTTCGCCGTGGTGCTCGGGGCGGTGAGTCGTGCCGTCCCACCCGTGCGGCGCAGCATGGCGATGGGCCTGGCCACCGCCCTCGGGTCATTCGGCCAGTTTGCGATGCTGCCCGGCAGCCTTTCCCTGATCGGATGGCTCGGCTGGTCGGTGGCGCTGGTCGTGCTCGCCTGTCTCGCCATGACGATGGCGCCCTTTGCGGGCGCGTTCCGCGAGGTCCAAGCGGGTCACGCGGAGCGGCCCGCCGCGCGCGCGGCCCTGCGCGAGGCGCTCGCGCACCGGGGATTCTGGCTGCTGTCGTTCGGGTTCTTCGTATGCGGCTTCCACGTCGTCTTCATCACGACGCACCTGCCGGCGTTTCTCGTCGATCGTGGGCTGCCGCTCGCGACCGGGACGACGGTTCTCGCGCTGATCGGCCTCGCCAACGTCGCCGGCGCGTACCTCGGCGGCCGGTGGGGCGAGCGCTTCCGCAAGCCGGCGATGCTTGCGGCGATCTACCTGGGGCGCGCGGCCGCGATCGCGGCATTCGTCTGGCTGCCGGTCACGGAATGGTCGGCCTACGCCTTCGGGATCGTCATCGGCCTGCTCTGGATGAGCACGGTGCCCCTCACGAACGGAACGGTCGCCAGCGTGTTCGGCGTGCGCAACATGTCGATGCTCGGCGGCGTCGTGTTCTTCTGCCACCAGGTCGGCGCATTCCTCGGCGGATGGCTCGGCGGCCGCCTCTACGACCAGAGCGGCAGCTACGACGCGGTATGGACGATGGCGATCGGCCTCGCGCTGCTCGCCGCGCTGCTGAACTGGCCGATCCGGGAGCAGCCGGTCGCGCAGTTAGCCGGACAACGCATATGAGCACGCGCGCCAACCTTGTCGGCGTCGCGCTGGGCGCGGCGCTCGCCGCACTCGCGGCGCTCGCGTGGCTCGGCTACCGACGGACGGAGCTCCTGCTCTGGCTGGGCAATTCTCTCTTCCTGTGCGCATGAGCGAGCCGACCGTGAACGGACGACGGCTCCGCTGGTGGTACTGGCTGGCGACTGCGTGCCTGCTCGCCGCATCCCTCTGCGGCTGGGATGCGGGCCTGTGGTTCACGATGGCGTTCGTCGCGGTGCAGCTCGCCCACTACCGCGCACTCCAGGGCTCCATGTGCGCGTTCCCGGTGCAGACCCGCGTCGCCTTCCTCGCGCTGCTAGCCGTCGGATCCTTTCCTCCGCTCGGGTTCATCCACTGGATGCAACTCGCCGGCACCTGCGCGACGGTCGGCCTCGACTACTGCACGCTTGCGCGAATCATGTCGCTCCTGCCCTGGAACCGGCCGCAGCCGCTGACTTTCCGGCGCGTGTGGCGCACCTTCGTGTCGCCGCCGGTGCGCGGCAGCGTCCTCGGCGCGCTCGGGAATTGAGGGCGGCTGAAGATGCTCGCGACGACCTCCACAGCGGCGCGCTACGATGCGGCGCGGGCGCACGAGCACGCTCTGGGTTGCTTCCTGCGCGGCTCGGGCGACCCCGGTCCCGCGCTCGAGCGCGCGCTCGACGGCGACCCGGACCTCGTCCCTGCGCACCTGTTGCGCGCGGGTCTTGCAATCGCCTCGAAGGACCGCGGGGCGCTCGGGCTGATCGACGCGGTCCTCGCCCGACTCGGTCGCGCCCTGCCGCGGCTGAGCGAACGCGAGCGGGGCCACCTCGCGGCGGCGCACGCCTGGCGGGTGGGCGCGCCGGACCACGCCGCGTCCCTCTACGCGGACATCGTGCGCCTGTGGCCGCACGATCTTCTCGCGCTCCGGCTCGCGCAGTCGTGCTGCTTCCTGCTCGGCGACGCGCGGGGACTGCACGAGGTCGCGGCACGTGTGATGCCCTATTGGCGCGCCGGCATGCCCGGCTACGACTGCGCGCTCGCGATGCACGCATTCGGGCTGGAGGAGATCGGCGAGTGCGACCGGGCGCAGGCGGTCGGGCGCCGCGCGCTGGAGATCGAGCCGCGCAACCCGGTGGCCGTTCACGCCGTCGCGCACGCGCTCGCGAGCGCGGGCGATCCGCGCGCCGGCCTGCACTGGATGGAGGGCCGGGCAGACGACTGGATGAACGATGGTGCGATGGTCGCCCACAACTGGTGGCACGTCGCGCTCTTCCATCTCGCGCTCGGGCGCGCTGGCCGCGCACTCGACATTTACGATGCCGCGATCGCGCCCGCGGTGGCGCACAGCGCGACCGATGCCGCCGATGCCGCGGCACTGCTCTGGCGTCTCGAGCTGAATGGCATCGACGTGGGCCAGCGCTGGCATGCCGTCGCGCAAGCGTTCACCCTTCGCCCGATGCCGGCACTCTGGCCGCTC
>Ga0105107_10001212_pt1 | contig 16750 bp, 14 predicted proteins | sample PPLLaktember2015_6_FD_79335 | JGI IMG/M metagenome (GOLD analysis project Ga0105107, IMG submission 79335) | Freshwater sediment microbial communities from Prairie Pothole Lake near Jamestown, North Dakota, USA - PPLs Lake P8 Core (1) Depth... | ecosystem: Environmental > Aquatic > Freshwater >...
CTCAGTGCCGAAGCCGGCATACCACTCCGCTCCATTGCGGAGGATGTGGGGCAAAGTCCCCAGGGTTTCGACGTTGTTGATGATCGTCGGCTTGCCGTAGAGCCCGGAGACGGCCGGAAAGGGCGGACGGGTGCGGGGCATGCCCCGTTTCCCTTCGATGGAGGCGATGAGCGCAGTCTCCTCGCCACAAACAAAGGCGCCGGCCCCCTGTTTTATGCGGATGTCGAAGCTGAACTCCGACCCCAGGATATCCTTTCCCAGGAGGCCGACCTCCCGCATCTGGCCGATGGCCTTCTTGAGCCGCTTGATGGCCAAGGGGTACTCGGCGCGGATGTAGACATATCCTTGGGAGGCCCCGATCGCGTAGGCCGCGATGAGCATTCCTTCCAGCACAGCATGGGGGTCGCCCTCGATGAGGGACCGGTTCATGAAGGCGCCGGGATCGCCCTCGTCCGCGTTGCAGATGAGGTAGCGTTGGTCGCTTGGCGTCTCCCGGCAGGTCTGCCACTTCCGCCAGGTCGGAAAGCCCGCCCCGCCTCGGCCGCGCAACCCGGACTTCTTGACTGTCTCCAGGACGTCGGCCCAGGGCGCGGCCAGGCACTTCTCCAGACCGAGATATCCGTCTCTTGCCAGGTAATGGTCAAGGTCGTCCGGGTCGATGATCCCGCAGTTGCGCAGGACGATCCGCACCTGAGGCTTGAGCATGGGCATGTCAAAAAATCGGGGAATCCCATCGAACGCCCCTCCCCCCAAATGCCCCGCCAGCCGGGATTTCGCGACCTCTTTTTTCTCGAAGAATGATTCCATGATCAGGGGAACGTCCGAGGGACGGACATTGGAGTAGCTGATGCGCGGCTGCCCCGGCATCTGGACGTCCATCAGGGGCTCCAGGTAGCAGGGGCCTATGCACCCAACTCGAACGATCCGGGCTTCGCTCCCGTTCTTTTTCAGGTAGTGCTCAACGGCCTCTTGGACTTCGTCCGCGCCTGCCGCCAGCCCGCAGGAAGCAGCGCCAATAAAGACCAAGGGGACAGGGCTGCTCTGGAGCTCGGCCCAATTCGAAACGGCCTTCTTCCGCCGCTCGTCAAGTCTTCTTGTGCCCATCGAGGATCCCCTGGATTTTCAGGACCGACATCTGGCTGTGGACTTTTTCGTCAACGGCAACGACCGGGGCCAGGGCACAGCAGCCCAAGCAGGCCACCCGATCGAGGTCATATTCTCCGTCACCGGTGGTTTCACCGGTGGCGACGCCGAGGCGTTCCTGGGCGGTCAGGAGGATCTGCTCTCCTCCCCTGACATGGCAGGCAGTACCCAGGCATATGCGGAGGTGATGCCGGCCCGGAGGATGGAAACGGAACTGGGCGTAAAAGGTGGCCACGCCGAAGATCTCGTTTTCCGAGATCTTGAGCCAGCGGGAGACGCTTTGGATGGCCTCCGGACGCAGGTATCCGTGGATTTCCTGGACTTTCTGTAGGACGGGGATCAAGTCGCCCCGCTCACCTTTGAATTCCCGCCGCAGCTCAGACAGGCCGCGGTCCGCTAGAAGATCAGGTCCCTTCATCTCAATCCGTACATCAGAAGACGACCTAGGGACAAAAGGTCCGCAGGGCGCCCTTACCTGACTCCAAGCTCGTAGAGCTTCTTGGCCAGGGTCCAAGTATCCCCCTCGAATCCCAGCAATCCGATCCCGGCCTTGTTGGCCAGGGCGACCACATCCTCCGTGGGCGTCTTGCCCCGCGTGAATACGATGGCCGCGACATCGACCAGGTTGGCCGCCGCGATCAGGTTTTTGTGGGTCTGCAGAGTTACGAGGAGATTTCCCGGGCCGATGCCGATGATATCGCTCACCATGTCGGAGATATAAACTCCCTGGATCTCCTTGTCGCCGGGGTCATTGAAACTCTTGAAAACGCCTTTTTCCACCAGTTCGGAAACTTTCATGTTACGACCTTTCCTTTGGGCCTCAATAGATTTCGGTCAGACCGACGTCCGCGAGCACGACCCCTTCGCAGGTGTCGACGTTCTTGCGTGATTCGCAGGAGACAACGACGATTTTCTTGGGCTGATCCTGGGTCCCGCGGTTAAAATACTCGTTGAGGGCCCTGATCCCCGGTTCGGTGATGCATCCTTTCGAGGCGTGGGATGTGTCGGCGCAGAGGGCCACATAGACCCAGGTCTTCCCTTCCCGTCCCCCGGACCCGGCCTTATAAACGCCGCATTCGGGGTCGCATCTCATGCACAGCATCAGGGCCATGACGTCTTTCAAGGGGACCTCCTTGGAGCACTCCTCGCATCGGAGGTCGAACTTCGAAGCCTGGGAGCTGCCGAGATAGCTCCAGAAATGGTCCCCCTCCCGGTAATCGTCCTGCGGCGGAACGGGCTCCTGCGAAAAAAAGGAGGTCCGCTGCCGGCAGTGAAAACAGCCTTCAACCACCAGATATCCGTTCCGGATATTGGTCATTGTCCAGCGATGCCGGCAGTCATCTTTGACCTTATGGGTTGTCATGGGCGTCTTCATGATACCAAAGCGGCCGCGGGAAGACAACCGCAGGAATGAAGTTTGTCACCCATTTTCAAGGCGTGCCTCTCAACTGAGCCGGAGGGCCGATCCGGAGCTAAAGGACTTCCCAGTCGATGTTCACCCGGCGCAGAGCGTAACCCATCTCCCGGAGGGTATCGCCGTAGCCGGACATCCAGTGGAACCCGGGCATCCGCTGAGCCAGGGTCAGGCTGTCGCAGGCGAAGCGGACGTCGATCTGAGAGCGGCAAATGGGCAGGAAGGGCGCGTCGACGATCTCCCCTTTGAGCCCGACCCAGCGCCTGGAGGCGAAATCGGGAATGACATTGGTGAGGACCTGCCCTCGGGCCATTTCCACCTTGGGCGCCGCGCCGTAGTCCGATTCGAAGTGGGTCAGGATCCGGGCGGGCTCGCGTTTCGCCCCGTCCATTTTCCGGGGCGCGGTGCAATGGGCAAGGGTGATTATGCCCTCGTGCGGGTAGGTCGGGTCGTTGAGGAAAACGGGCCGGCCCGAGATGTTGGCCAGCAGGATGCCCGACGGGATAACCACGAAGTCGGACTCGCAAAAGGCCAGATAGCCGGCGTCGTTGAGCAGGCTGAGCGTGAGACAGGCCGAAGTCTCGGCTAAAGGCATGATGGTGCCCATGCAGCCGTTGATGGTTATGGCCCGGCAGTCCGCCCGTTCCATCAGGCCGCGGAAAACCTGTTCAAGCAGAAAAGCGTTCTCGACGAACGTCCGCTCCGTCTCCAGGGTTGTCCCTGCGGTGTTCAGGTAAGCCGCCGCCCGGTCACGCGCCCTTTTCAGGGCATCCCGGTCGGCGCGCGCGGCCTTGATGAGGGCGCCCAAATCTTCGTAAGGGACCGTTCGGAAGTCGAGCTTCCAGATGTTTTCCACAAGTCGGGGCACGACCCCTGCCGGCTGGGCCCAGGCGTCGGGGCCGCCGATGGCCAGGATCCGGGTGTTCAACGTGTTCCGCAGCCCGCCCAATGCCCTCAACCTCCAGAGGAGCTCCTCCTGGCTGTCGATGACCACATCTTCAGCGGTGACGCCTTTCACGGCCGCGGCGTCAGTATGTTGGCGAAGATAGCGGGGGCTCACGATCTCATACCAGAGATAGACGGGTCCGGACAGGTGGCGGCAAAAGATGATCAGGTCCTTGCCCATCCCTCCCAGAGTATCGAGGACGTCCATCCAGCCGCCGGCTGCATAGAGAAGAACCGTATCGGAACCGGAAAGGTCGCTTACCGAGGCAAGGTCAGTGGCTTTAGAGACGCCTGATAAGGGAAGAAATTCGACGGGAAAGTCGGCGGCGGCCTGGAGTTTCCCCAGTTCTCCCCGGATCCGCCCTGACTCCTCCTCGACGGCGGCTCGGGTTTGGACGCCGCCCCAGCTTCTCCAGCTCGTTTGGGGACTGCGAGAGGGGATATCGTAGACGAGAATGGGCTTGACGATGAGAGGCCGCCGCACGAGGCCCTCATCCGCGCCCGGCTCCCCTCTCAGCGGGAGCGGCCAGGTGAGCTTTCCCATAGCCATGCCGGCAATGGCCGTCGCGCCCATTCCTTTGAGAAATGCCCGGCGGGTGAAGCCTGGTTGCGCTCCCCCGGCGGGAAACATGTTCGGACAACAGTGTGGTTGAATCCTCGATTTGAATAGCGGCTCTCTTTTCTCCATGGCGCCGTCCTCTCTGCAAACGTTCATGAGGTGCCGGAATGCGATCGCGGGCACCCTCGTCCCCCACTACTTACGCTGGAGAGGCATCCTGTGTCAAGGACGACCGACACGGTGATGAGGGCGAATCTCCAGACTCCTCCCTCATAATGGCAGCCGAAATCGGCCTGGAGAAAAGAACAAGGGGAGATCGGCCGCGTCGCTGGTCAGCTTTCCAGGACCCGCCGGATGGTCCCGGCGATTTCCAGGAGAGAAAATGGCTTCATGACAAATGCCCGGATGCCTTTGGCTTTGGCCGTTTCTTCATTCATCTGCTCGCTATAGCCGGTGCATAGGATAATGGGCATGTCCGGCCGGAGGCGCAGGATCTTCCCGGCTAATTTCTCTCCGGTCAGGCGGGGCATGTTCTGATCGGTTATGACGAGGTCGAAGTCTTCCGGAAGCCGCCGGAATTCCCGCAGGGCCTCCCGGGCATCCGTCTTCCCGACCACTTGGAAGCCGAGGCGCTCCAACATTGCGGTCATCGTCCGGACCTGGATGTCCTCATCGTCAACCAAGAGAATTCTGCCTTGCCCCTGGGAGATGCCGCCCAAGAGGTTCAGGCCCGAGGGTTTGATTTCTTTATCCACGGTCCCAGATGCGGTAAAAGGGTGACATCCACCTTTGCTCATTCAAGAATTGTGCCAAAATCTGACGGCCCCCGAGGGGAACTTTTTTCCCAGGGAAAAAGCCCGCGGGGAAGGGAGCTGTTTCTTTGCCCTTGGCGCCATTGTCCTGCCCGGGAAGAAAACCCGTTTCAGATTGGACAACGAAGAGGGGATGATGAGGAGGAAAAGATTTCCAGCCGGTCCTAGCGCGGGATCGAAATGCTGTATTTTTTCAGCAACGCATAAAAGCGGGACCGGGAGAGGCCCGATATTTGACAGGCTTTGCCGACATCTCTCCCGGTTTCCTGCGTGAGTCTCTCCAGATATTCCTTCTCCATCTCGGCCAGCCCCGCCTCTCGGGCTGCCGCCAAGCTCGGCAGTCCGCTCTCTCGGGCGGAAAGCTCTTTGGCAGCAGGCGGTTCGCCTTTCCGGCCGACCGCTTTCCGGGCCAGATGAATTCGGATGTGCTGCGGCAGGTACCTGGGAAAAAGGGTCGGGGCATCCTCCGCGCTGACGATCGCCTTTTCCAGCGCCTGGACGAGCTCTCTCACATTTCCGGGCCAATCGTACGCGAGGAGAACGGAAAAGAAATCAGACGAAAATCCTTTCATCGGCAAATTATTCCGGTCGCACAATTTGGCCGCATAATGAATGACCAGGTCCCGGAGATCGTCCCTAAGGTCCCTGAGCGGGGGCAGCTCTATGGTCAGAGTGCGCAAGCGGAAAAGCAGATCTTCGCGAAACGACCCGTTCCTGGCCATTTCTTCGAGGTTACGGTTGGTCGCCGCGATCAAGCGGAAATCACTCTGGACTTCCTGGCTCCCACCCACCGGACGGAACCGCCGCTCTTGCAGGACCCGCAAGAACGCCTTCTGGATGGAGAAGGAAAGCTCCCCGACTTCATCCAAAAAAAGCGTCCCTCCGTCCGCCTGCTTGATCAGCCCGTCCCTGGCGCGATCAGCTCCGGTGAAGGCACCTCGGGTATGCCCGAAAAGAGTGCTCTCCAGCAGGGTTTCCGGCAGCGCGGCACAATCCACGACCACAAAATGGGAATCGGCCCTGGCGCTGTTGCGATGGATGGCCCAGGCAAAGAGCTCTTTGCCCGTCCCTGTTTCCCCGGAGATGAGGACGTTGGCCTCACTGCCGCTCGCCTGAGCGAGAAGATCAAGGCAGGGCTTGAGAAGAGCGCTATTTCCGACGATGCCTTCCCTGTCCAAAGCCAGGCTCTTAGCGGGCGTTTGCTTTTTTCCCCTGTATAGCAGGGCTCGTTCGATGGCCAGCCTGACCACTTTCACGGACAGGGGCTTTTCGACATAGTCCCAGGCCCCGTTTTTTATGGCCAACTCGGCACCGTCGGGGTCCCCGAACCCGGTGATGATGATGACTTCGGGAGGATTGGCACTCCTCTGGATCTCGGGCAGCATGTCCAACCCCGAACCGTCGGGCAAGCGGACATCGCAGAAAACGATATCGGGCGCCGCGGTGGAGAGCAACTGGCGGGCCTGGGCCTTGGTCGGCGCACAGAGCCCTTTGTGGCCCAGTTTCTGGAATACGCTGAGAAGCGATTCAGAGACCAACGGGTCGTCATCGACGACAAGAATGGTGGCCATCTTGCATGCCTCTCAGTGCGGCTCTTCCCTTGCGGGTGATGATTTTTATAGCACGGCGGTTTCGCCCTGTCAATGCGCCCCGACTGGACAGAGGTCAGCAGATTGTGATTAGGAAAGTGCACTCCAGGAAGGCCCCCGCTGCCGCTTGGCACGTTTCTTGATTGGACTTGGATGAACCGAGATAGGACCGGAGGAGCCGATGGAAAAGAAACGCCGACCTCTGACACGGAAAGTCGAGGACGAATTGGCGGCACTCTCCAATGGGATAGCGACCGTCAGAAACGCAGCCAGGGAAGCAACCGGAAGGGCAAAGGATGGTTATGAAGAGGCCCTGAAAGCTTTGATGAAGAGACGGAAGGAGCTGAGGGCCCGGATAAAAAATTTGAAGAAGGCCGGCAAGGAGATCCGTTCGGGGGGTAGGCGAGCTGTCGGAGACATCAGGAAAGGCCTCAGAAAGGCTAAAAAACGGCTCGCCTGAGCGGAACGGCTCGTTGGAAATCAGCCCGCCCGCCCTTGAATCCTGCCTCACAGGATTTTGTCCGGCTGTATGATACTCTTTGTGCCGGCGGGGGGGATTCCTGTGCCTCCGCCCGGGCTTGCTCCCCGTGGAAACCCAGCTCAAGGTCAGGCCATTAGGCACAATTCTTGCTGAATGAAATAGGGATTAAGGGAATCCCCGGAAGGAGGGAAAATGCCAAAGCAATCAATGACTCTTTGGGAGCTGATGGAATCACGGGGGACGACGCGGCGGGACTTCTTAAAGTCCTGCGGCTATCTCTCTGCGGCCCTCGGGCTGAGCGCGACGCAGATGACTCGGCTCGTGTGGGCCCTGGAGTCGAAGCCCAGACCTCCGGTAGTCTGGTTCCATTTTCAGGAATGCACCTGCTGCAGCGAATCCTTTATCAAGTCCTCTCACCCGTTGGTCGCCGATATTGTGCTCGACCGGATTTCCCTAGACTATAGCCTCACTCTCCAGGCGGCGGCCGGAAGACAAGCAGAGGAGGCCCTCCACCAGACGATGACGAAATACCCTGGCCAGTACATCATGGCGGTCGAAGGCTCGGTCCCGACCAAGGAGGACGGCGTATACTGCACTGTGGCGGGGCAAACGGCGTTGGAGATCCTCCGGGAGGCCGCGAAGAAGGCTGCTGCCGTCATCGCCTGGGGGAGCTGCGCTTCCAACGGCTGCGTCCAAGCAGCGGCGCCGAATCCCACGGGGGCAACTCCCATCCATAAGATCCTCAAGAAGGTGGTCAACGTCCCCGGCTGTCCGCCCATCGGTGAGGTCATGGCCGGGGTGGTGGTCCACCTGCTGGCCTTCGGCCGGCTGCCTCAACTCGATTCGCAAGGCCGCCCCAAGGCCTTTTACTCGACGAGGATCCATGATTCCTGCTATCGCCGGCCATATTATGATGCGGGCCTCTTTGTCGAGACCTTCGACGATGCCAACGCGAGGAAGGGATATTGTCTCTATAAAATGGGCTGCCGCGGTCCCGAGACCTATAACTCCTGCGGGATCATCCGCTGGAACAACGGCGTCAGCTACCCCATCGAGTCCGGCGCGCCCTGCATCGGCTGCAGTGAAGCGGGCTACTTCGACAACGGCCCGTTTTACCGGAGACTTCCCTCGTTCCCCGGCTTCGGCGTGGAGACCACGGCGGATACGCTCGGCGCCTACCTGGCCGCGGCGGCAGCCGGCGGCATCGCGGTGCATGCCGTGGCTACGAATCTGCGAAAGCGCCGCCTGATCAAGAAGGAGCTGGAGACGAGCCTCAAGGACAAGGACCTTAAGACCGGTAAGAAAGATGAGGGAGGTGCGTGATGGCCGAACGAATCGTCGTTGACCCCATTACTCGGATCGAGGGCCACCTGAGGATTGAGGCCGATGTCAGCGGGGGAGTGATAACCGACGCCTTTTCCGCCGGGACAATGGTCCGCGGTCTGGAGATCATCCTTAAAGGCAGAGACCCGAGGGACGCCTGGGCCTTCGCCGAACGCGCTTGCGGGGTCTGCACGACCGTGCATGCGCTGGCTTCCGTGCGCACCGTGGAGAACGCGCTCGGGATCACCATCCCGCCGAATGCCGAGCTTGTCCGGAACCTGATGTTCTGCGCGCACTACCTGCAGGACCACGTGGTCCATTTCTATGTCCTGCACGCCCTGGATTGGGTTGACGTGGTCAGCGCCTTGCGGGCTGACCCGCAAAAGACGGCGGACCTCGCCGGAACTCTCTCCAGCTGGCCGAAGAACTCCGTCAGTTATTTCAGGACGGTGCAGAAAAGAGTTCAAACCCTGGTCGAAAGCGGCCAGCTGGGCATCTTTGCCAACGCCTACTGGGGCCATCCCGGGTACAAGCTCCCGCCGGAAGTGAACCTTCTGGGTGTGGCTCACTACCTGGATATCTTGGAATGGCAGAAGGAAATCATCAAAGTCCATTCCGTCTTCGGAGGCAAAAACCCGCATCCCCACTATCTGGTAGGTGGAGCACCCTGCGCCGTCGACCCGGAAAACTCGATGGCCCTCAACGCCGAGCGCCTGGCCCTCGTCGGCAAACTCATTGACGACGCGATCGAGATCGTGGACCAGGTTTACATCCCCGACCTGCTGGCCGTCGCCTCCTTTTATAAGGAGTGGGCCTCGATCGGGGGAGGACTGAAAAACTATCTGGCTTACGGCGACCTCCCGACCAACGGGATTGACGACCCCGGCGGCTTCAAGTTTCCGCGCGGCGCCATCCTCGACCGGGACCTGTCGCGGGTTCATGAAGTGGACGGGGCCGACACCGATCAAATCCGGGAGTCCATCGTCCATTCCTGGTACTCTTATCAGGGCGGCGAATCAGAATCCCTTCACCCCTGGGATGGGGAAACGGACCTCCGATACACGGGCCCGAAGACGCCTTATAAAAACCTGAACGTCGAGGAGAAATACTCGTGGCTCAAGACTCCCCGTTGGCGGGGACACGCTATGGAGGTCGGTCCGCTGGCCAGACTCCTCGTGGCCTACGCCTCCGGACGGGAAGAGGTCAAACAAGCCGTCGACGGCGCCCTCGCCCATCTCGGAGTGCCCCTCGAGGCTCTCTATTCGACCCTCGGCCGGACCGCGGCCAGGGGGATCGAAACCCAGCTCATCGCCCACTGGATGAAGGACTTCTACAAGACCCTCCTGGACAACATCAAAAATGGAGACCTCCGGATGTTCAACTCGGAGAAATGGGACCCGGACACCTGGCCGGCCGAGGCCAGGGGAGTCGGCCTGTCGGAAGCTCCGCGGGGCGCCCTGGCCCATTGGATCGTGATCAAGGATAAGAAGATCGCCAACTACCAGATGGTCGTCCCCACAACATGGAACGGTTCGCCCCGGGACGGCAGCGGCCAGAGGTCGGCGTACGAGGAATCCCTGATCGGAACGCCCGTCGCCGTGGTCGACCAGCCGCTGGAGATCCTGAGGACGATCCATTCCTTCGATCCCTGCGTTGCCTGCGCCGTGCATCTCTACGACCCGGAGGGCCGGCATATCAGCCGGATCAGAGTCATCTAGGAGGGGAGATGAGCAGTATCCCGTATGCCGAATATTATCAGGTCTATGTTTGGGAACTTCCCGTGCGCTTCTTTCACTGGACGAATGCGCTGTGCGTATTCATCCTTGGGGTGACGGGGTATCTCATCGGCTCTCCCCTCCCCTGGCAGGGCGCGGCGACCGAGGCCTCCTCGCAATACCTGTTCGGTTGGGTCCGTTTCATCCACTTTGCCTTCGGCTACATATTCCTGATCAATTTTCTGGGCCGCGTGTACTGGGGGTTCACCGGCAACCGTTTCGCCCGCTGGAAGGGTTTCTTCCCCGCCTCCCGAGGCAAGTGGAAGGAGCTCTTCCAGGTATTGTGTCTGGACATTCTCATGATCTGCAGCCTGCCCATCAAGTCGATTGGCGCCAACGCCCTGGCCGGAGTCATTTACTCACTGATGTACCTGGCGATCATCTTCCAGATCCTGACCGGCTTCGCCCTGTATTCCCTGATGAGCGGCGCCTGGTTTCCCGGGCTATTCCGTTGGGTGATGCCCCTCTTGGGCGGCGCGGTGGCGGTGCGGCAGTGGCATCACTTCTTCACCTGGATCTTCGTCGCCTTTACGATCGCCCACATCTACCTGTCCTGGTACCACGATTACCTCGAGGGGAGGGGGACGATCTCCTCGATGATCGGCGGCTGGAAGTTCATCGAGAAGACGTCCCAGGGCTAGTCCGGCCGGCCTGAGGCTAGCGCTGGAGGGCCCGCAAGAAGTCGGTGATCAGGTCAGCCGCGTTTCGGATCCCCTGGTCGACTGGCGGAGAAAGGTCGAGGGTCAGCCGCTCCGTTTCTGCGACCGAGATCGTAAACAGGACAACTTCCGGCTTTTTTCCCAGAACCGTCGCGGCGTCCAACAGGTCTTTTAAGCCGATATCGTGGGGCATGAGGACGGGAGGATAAGCAGGGTCGAAAACCGGGCTCACCCGGGCAACGGTGCCCGGAGGACGGCCGTCGCGAGCGGCGTCGACCACGACCAAGAGGCCGGCTTTGGCAAAAAACTCCAGAAGCCCAAAACCCGATGTGCCGCCGTCAACCAGCTCGACGTTCTCCAATCTGCCCGACCGCCGGAGAAGCTCGATCACCCGGACGCCCGCTCCCTCGTCACCGAGGAGGAGATTGCCGAGTCCGAGGACGACGGTCTTTTGCGGCTCTATCCGGGAAGACCCCTTTGGCATCTCTATATCCGGAAGACCATTCTATCACAGGCAACTGTTGCCTGCGGAGATCGGAGCCCCTCGCTCCTTTCTAAAGGAAAAACTGCTTGCGCTCGCACTCGCTGCAGATATGGTTGAATTCCCTGACTTTGGTCTTGGGACTCCAGAAGCGGCTCAATCCCGCAGGATGAATGACCACATCACGGCACCGGGCGGGCTCCCCAACACGGTTGAGGCAAAGACCGGCCAGTTTCCGGACTTCCTCCGCCGAATCTTCCCAATACCACTTTTCGCAGTCCCCGCATTCCAGTAGGACCCGAGCGCGGCCGGTACCATTCAAAGGCACTCTGGCCACTTTTGTGATGTGTGTATCCCAGCAGAACGGGCATTGTTTAGCCATCGCTCCTCCTCTATTTTTTGCCTGAATTCCCGCAAACAATTCCCCTATTACAAGATTCGTGCCAGATCGGGGGAAATTTCTCCTCAAAACGTCAGAGGGAAAATAAGAGTAGGCCGAATCGGCAAAGAGAGAGATGGGCTGGGAAACTCTTCACCTCGGGAGGAGAATACCCCGGTGGAAAGGACTGCGTCCTGCGATCCAGGACAAAAGATGAAAGCTAGAGGGGTTCAGGGCATCAAACACTTCCTGGATCAGGAGAGAAGCCTGAGAGCCGATGATGTGAAAATCAGGTCTGTTTGCCGCCCCGGTGATCATCCCGTGAAGTAGAGGTAGGCGGCCAGAATCAGGGCCAGGACGATGACCGAGCCAACAACATCCCGGGCTTGCCAGCTTGCCCGCGATTCTTTCTTATGCTCCGAGGTGACCGTGCCGTAGGTCAACCCGCTGATCTTTTCGTAAGACGGCGGCGCGGTCAGATAACTGACGACAATCATGACCAGGAGGCTGACGATGAAGATGAACAGGCTGTAGTATTGGAAGAAGATGTGGTTGATGACCCAGAGGAAAGAGCCTTCCGCGTAGGAGAAGCCGCTGCTGAGCTTGACCGGCGTGTCGACAGCCAGTCGGAAAAGTCCGAGCGCGAAACCCGTGCCGAGCGCTGCCAGGCAGCCCTTCGCGTTCAGGCGTTTCATGAAGACTCCGAAGAAGAAGACGACGAAAATCGGCGGAGCGAGGTAGGACTGAACCCCCTGGAGATAGTCGTAGAGGCCGCGGCCGCCGCGGATGACCGGGATCCAGAGAAGGCCGATGAGAACCATGACTCCGGTAGCGACGCGGCCGACCCAGACCAGCCGCTCTTGCGTTACCTTGGGCCTTAGGCGCGAATAGAAGTCCATCGTGAAGAGCGTCGAGGCGGCGTTGAAGGCGCCGGCGAGCGAGCTCATCAGCGCCGCAAGCAGCCCGGCCACGACCATGCCGCGGACACCGACGGGAAGGATCGTGGCCACGAGCATGGGAAAGGCCTTCTGAGCGTTGGCCCGGATTAGCTCCGTGCCCGTCCCGAAGAGCTCCTGCTGGAGCGGCTGGTTCAGGCCGCTCTTGGCCAGGGCGAAAGCGATCATGCCCGGGATGATGAAGAGGAATACAGGCAGCAGCTTGAAGAATCCCGCGGTGATGGAACCCCGCCGGGCTTCCCGCTCGTTGGGGGCTCCGAGAACCCTCTGGACGATGTACTGATCGGTGCACCAATACCACAGGCCGATAATGGGCGCGCAGAAGAGCATGCCGATCCAAGGATAGTTATCGTTGAAGTACCAGGCCATCCGGCCGACTTCCTTGACGGGGGCCCAGGTCCCCTGGACGCCGGCGGGCACGAGCGGCTTCCACAGGTTGAACATCTCCGAGCCGACGATCTCCCGGAACTGGCCCCAGCCGCCGAGGGCCTTCAGGCCGAAGTAGGTCACCAGGGCCGAGCCGATGATGAAGATGAACGTCTGGATGGCCTCGGTGTAGGCGACGGCCTTGAGGCCGCCGAGGACCGTGTAGAGCCCGGTGATCAGGATGACCAGGATGGAGCCGATCCAGAAGCTGTCGAGACCGAACCAGTTCAATTCCGGCAGGAGGACGCTGAAGACGATGCCTCCGGCGAAGATGCCGACGGCCATTTTGGTCAGGACATAGGCGACGAGCGAGATGAGCGAGAGGACCGTCCGGGCCGCCGGGGAGAAGCGCCGCTCCAGGAACTCGGGCATGGTAAAGACCTTCGACCGCATGTAGAAGGGCACCATGACCCAGGCCAGGACGAGCAGACACCAGGCGTGGAGCTCGTAATGGGCCATGGCGACGCCGTCGGTCGCGCCCGAACCCGCCAGCCCCACCAGGTGCTCTGCGCCGATGTTCGAGGCAAAGATCGAGGCGCCGATGATGAGCCAGCCGAGGTGGCGGCCGGCTAGGAAATAATCGGTCGAAGTCCTCTGCTTCTGCAGCATGATCTTCCAGGCCAGGCCGAGGATGATGGCGAAGTAGGCGACGATGATGATCCAATCGAGGGGTTTGAGTACGCTCATGGGCTCTCCTTCGTGGGCCGTCGTCCGGCCCCCGATTTTACATCACTCGGCCAAGGCGGGAAAAGGGGTTTTTCCCGCGCTTATTCGTCCTCATCCTCCGGAACGAGCGTCACCGCCCAGGCCGGGTATGGAGCGGCTGAGCCCATGACCGCGTGCCAGAGGATGCGGTTGAGCGTGTCCTCGGGGCAGGCGTCGATCTGCCGGAAGTTAAGGCGCGCCGACTGAACGGCCTGGCGGCGGAGCAGTGCGTCGGCGATCTCGTCCGCCGGCGGGTTCATCTTGTCGAGCGGGATCACGTTGGGGACGGCGTCAAACGGGGTGAAATCCAGCGTTTCCCTGAAGCAGTCAAACATCGGCACCGCCGTGGCGTCGAACTGATTCATGGGAGGCAGTCCGAGGATCTGCTCGATCGTGCGTAGGAGGCTCGTCGTATTGTACTGAGTGCTGACGATAGCGCCTCGCTTGGTATAAGGGCTGACGCAATAGGCGGTCGTCCGGTAGCCGCTGACGTGATCCCAGCCGTTCTGGGGGTCATCCTCGATCCCAAAGACGACCGTCTCCTTCCAGAAGGAGCTGTGGCTGAAGGCCTCGACGATAAGGCCGAAGGCCAGGTCGTTGTCGGCCACGCACGCCTCGGGCGTCGGAGAACCCTCCGAAGTCCCGCTGGTGTGGTCGTTGGGCAGGCAGATGAAGATGAGCTGAGGCATACGGCCCTCTTTGTCCCAGGCGGCGACCTGGTTGACGATGTAGCGGGCCCGCCAGGCGTCCGGGACGGCCATGTTCCAGCCGAGCGTATCCGTCGGCGAGTAGGGGCCTAGAGTTTCGATGGCCGGCAGGCTGCCGATCCTGACCTTGCCGCGGCCGTAGAGGTATTCGTCCCAGTAGTCCGCCCATTGGGGATCGCCCTCTTTCTTCTCATCGGTCCAGCCGCAATCGTGTATCGTGAACTCGCCGAAGTTCCAGAGCGAGATGCCGTGCTTCAGGGCGTTGTCCCAGATGAACCCGCTCGGAGCGTAGGCCAAGGCGTCGACCTCATCCTGGGCCATCCCATCTGGGTAGCTCCTCGGCCAGCCGGCGAAGGATCTTTCCAGGTAGTCGGTCCCGAAGGCCGTTGTCGACCACTGGTGGCCGTCTGCGCTGAGGATGCCGCTGCAGTAAGTGTTATCAAGGAGGATGAACTCGCGGACGAGCTTGTGCTGGTTTGGCGTCACCTTCTCGCCGAAGATGCACAAGGCCGGGTCGCCGTTCCCCGCTGCGACGTCGCCGAGGACCTGGTCGTAGGTCCGGTTCTCCTTGATGACGTAGACGACATGCTTGAAGACGCTCGGTTCGCCGATGCGCTCGGGCACGGGCCGGGGCGGCTGGTTGGGACGCGGTTTCCTCAGGGCCTGAGCGATCCGCTCCCGGCGGTAGTTGTCATAGACAACGGCAGAGAACTCCTTCAGGTCCTTTTTCCCGGGAACGGGGACGAGCGAAACCGAGCCGTGGTACTGGTGGGTGTTGAAGCCGGGCGCACCCGTTGTCTCATAAGCCGTGGTTTCGACGGCATGTCCCTTGATGTTGGCGACAAGGATCGTATTTCGCGCCGTGTCATAGGCCAGCGCCCCCGGGAACCAGCCGACGGGGATGAGGCCGATGAGGTGGGACTTCCGCTTGCGGGGGACGAACTCGACGACGCCGACTGCGTTTTGTGTGCCGTTGGCGATATAGAGGGTTTTTCCATCAGGCGAGAACGTCACTGCGTTCGGCGAGGCGCCAAAGATGTCGGCCGGGCTCTGCTTGGCCCAAATCGTCTCGACCACAGCTTCGGTCGTCGTGTCGATAACACTGACGTTGTCGGAGGCGGCATTGGCGCAGACAACGTAGCGGCCGTCCGGCGAGAGGGCCAAGGCCGATGAGTGAAGGTGGACAAGGATCTCGGCCGACTTCGTTCCGCCGGCCAGGTCGATGACAGTGACCGAGCCTTCGCTGGCGATGCGCTTGACCGGATCGACCCGGACTTCCGTGCCGCGGCCGGCGGGACCTGTGAGATCGCCGGGTTGCGGCCGGCGGCCGCCCCAATTGCTGATGTAGGCTTTGCCGCGGGCGAGGACCACGGCGAAGGGCGCGACGCCCACCTCAAACGTCCGCAAAACCATACCTGTCGCCGTGTCAACTTCAAGGAGGCAGTTGGACAGGTTGCCGCAGACGAAGAGACGCCTTCCGTCATCGCTGAGCGCCAGCCCGGACGGGATCTCCTCCTCGCGCCTCGGCGCTTTGGCCGGAGGCAGAGGGATCGTGTGCGACGGGGAGACCAGGCCGTCCGCCCCGACCTTGAAGACCTTGACGCTGCCGTCAACGTTGCTCAGATAGATGCGGCCGCCGTCCGGCGCGAAAACGAGTCCCGTGTAGCTCAACTGGCCTTCTTCGTCGGGTTCGAGGATGTTCTCCGACGGAGCCTCGGGCGGAGGCCCGTACTGGGATTCGGCGGGAAGCGCCGCTCTCTGCAAAACCTTCCCCGTCGCTGAGTCGAGGATGAGGAGTTCATGGGTTTTGCCGGAGACGGCAAGAAGCTTCCCGTCCGGGGAAATGGCCAGGGCCAGAGGCCTCAGGCCGGGGAGAGGGACCTGGACCCCTGCCGGCGTCACGACCTGGTTGACCGGGACGACTGTCCGGTTCCCCTCCTTTACCCCTACGGTTTCGGTGTCCGGCGGAACGGGAGGCTCGTTCTGGCAGCCCGGGGCAATAGAAATTAGGAAAGCGGCCGCGATGATCCGGAGGGACCGGCAGATCATGGAACGCACCTGACTATTACGCTATCGCGGTTCGTGTGATCTTGGCCACCAGCGCGGAGGTCGGGTCCGGACAGCGGACATACTCGGTGGTTATGCCGTCGGGATCGATCACCTTCTGATAAGGCGTTCCCTCGTATCTCCAGGGCAGCGTCGCGCCGTGCTGAAGTGCAATCAGAAAATCACGCAGGCTGCCGAGAAGCCAGGGACAGATCTTCCCGATATCCTCAGGATAGGCGAACTTGTCTCCCTTCTTGTGGCACCAGGTGACCGGCCGGGCCTCGTGAATCTCGATCTCGAGCTTGTACTTTTTCCGTTTCGAAGGCGCCGGAGGCGCCTGTTGTTGCTGC
>Ga0105107_10001214_pt1 | contig 16727 bp, 15 predicted proteins | sample PPLLaktember2015_6_FD_79335 | JGI IMG/M metagenome (GOLD analysis project Ga0105107, IMG submission 79335) | Freshwater sediment microbial communities from Prairie Pothole Lake near Jamestown, North Dakota, USA - PPLs Lake P8 Core (1) Depth... | ecosystem: Environmental > Aquatic > Freshwater >...
CATGGGCCGCGACACTCAGGGCGTGAGGCTCATGGATCTGGCCGAGGGCGATCGCCTCGTGTCGATCGCGACGCTCACGGAGCCAGAGGTCTAAGTCCCTTCGACGCGGATGTGCAGCACGCTCAGGGCGGGCCGGGTGACGCCAGGTGACGACGGGGTACGGCAGGGACAGCCGGTACTTGCCGTCATGCCGGTTCCAGGTTGGCGTATCGGGCGAGCAGCTTCTTCACGCCGGATGCGGCGAAGCGGACGGTGACCTTCAGGTCGTCTCCCTGGTCTTCCACGCCCACGACGGTGCCGACCCCGAATTGTTTGTGTCGGACGCGCATGCCGAGGCGCACGCCGGATGCGGTCTGGTCTTCGTCTTCGTACGAATACGCCTTGGGGGCCGGGTCGGCCGCCCGTTCGCGCGCCTGAGGGTAGCGGCGGCCGTACGGATTCCGCAGCTCGTAGCCGGCGTTCTGCCACCGCGGCTGGGCGACCGCCTCGATCCGGTCGATCAGGTGGTCGGGAATCTCCTCGAGGAAGCGTGACGGCTGCGTGGGCTGGTAATCGCCGAAGATCCGCCGGCGTGCAGCGCCTGTGAGCACGAGTTGTTCGCGGGCGCGCGTGAGACACACGTAGCAGAGCCGCCGCTCCTCCTCGATCTCGTCCTGATCGTCGACCGAACGCGAGTGGGGAAAGAGACCTTCTTCCATGCCAGCGACGATCACGAGCGGGAACTCCAGCCCCTTGGCCGCGTGCATCGTCATCAGCCAGACCTGGGCATCGGCCGCGCCGGCGGATTCGTCGGCCTCGGAGAGCAGCGACAGCCGATCGACGAAGCCGCCGATCGAAGGCTCGGCATCGCGTGTTTCGTACTCGCGGGCGGCGGACACGAGCTCCATCAGGTTCTCGATTCGTCCCTCGGCGTCCTCGTTGCGCTCGTCGCGCAGGTCCTTCAGATAGCCGGAACGCTCGAGCACGAGGCTCAGGGCGTTGGACACGCTGGCGCCCGCGATTTCCTCGCTGAGGCCGGCAATGAGGTCGCGAAACGCCTTGAGGGCGGCCACGGCGCGTGGGGGCAGTTGCCGGCGGTCCGTGGCCACGACGAGGCGGTACCACAACGAGCGAGGTGAAGGCGTCGGCTGCAGTCCGGCCGAAAGCAGCGGGATATGCTCGTCGCCGTTCGAAACCTCGACGCCTTCGAGCGCTTCCATCACGCTGCGGCCGATGCCGCGTGTCGGCACGTTCACCACCCGTCGGAAGCTCACGTCGTCGTGCGGATTGATCAGGAGGCGCATGTAGGCGAGCGCGTCCTTGATTTCCTTGCGCTCATAGAAGCGGACGCCGCCGATGATGCGGTAGGGCACGCCGTCGCGCATCAGGGCGTCTTCAATCGCGCGCGACTGGGCGTTCGTGCGGTAGAGCACGGCCGCAAGGCCCTTGGCGTGCTCGCGCATGCGCTCGCGGACCGTGCGCGTGATGAAGTCGGCTTCTTCGATCTCATCGGCCGCGCGGAGGTAGCGGACGCGTGCGCCGCCCTGCTGGTCCGTCCACAGCCGCTTGTCCTTCCGGTTGCGATTCCGGCTGATCACGGCCGAGGCGGCGTCGAGGATCACCTGGGTCGAGCGGTAGTTCTGCTCGAGCTTCACGATCTCCGCATCGGCGAAGTCGTGCTCGAAGTCGAGGATGTTGCGCAGGTCCGCGCCACGCCAGCGGTAGATCGACTGGTCGGGATCGCCCACCACGCACAGGTTGCGATGCACCTCGGCCAGGCGGCGGATCAGCATGTACTGCGGACGGTTCGTGTCCTGGTACTCGTCGACGAGGATGTACTTGAACTTGCGCGCGTAGAATCCGCGCACCCGTTCGCTGGTTTCGAAGAGCTCGACGGTCTTCAGGAGCAGGTCGTCGAAATCGAGCGCGCCGGCGTCGACGAGCGCACGGCGATAGGCCTCGTACACGCGGCTCATCTGTTGATCACGCAAGCTCCACCCGGTCGAGCGCATCGACTCTGGCGTTTCCATCCGGTTCTTGGCCTGGCTGATGCGCCCGAGCGCGGCTCTCGGCTGGAGCTGCTTGTCGTCGATGTCGAGGGACTTCATCGCCTGCTTCACGACGGACAGCTGGTCGGACGAGTCGTAGATCACGAAGTCGCGCGACAACCCGATAGCAGGCGCCTCGCGCCGCAGCAGCCGCGCGCAGAGCGAGTGGAAGGTGGAGATCCAGGTCTCGCGGCAGTCTTCGCCGAGCAGTTGCTCCACGCGCGACCGCATCTCCTCGGCCGCCTTGTTCGTGAAGGTCACGGCGAGGACTTCGTCGGGTTTCGCGAAGCCGTTGGCGATGAGGTAGCCGATGCGCTGCGTGATGACACGCGTCTTGCCCGAGCCGGCGCCCGCGAGGATCAGCAGCGGCCCGTCGGTGTGCACGACCGCTGCGCGTTGGGCGGCATTGAGCGAAGACAGCGCGTCCGAATTCATTTGCAGACTCGTGTTGGGCACTTGGCACCAGGCACTGGGCGTTGGGCGCCAGGCACCAGCCATCCGGCTTTGGGCGTTGGCGCTGGCCGAGACGCGACAGGCGCCTGGCACCGACGCCCTTCTGAGCGGTCTCTCGCCGCCTGTGAACCAAGCGAGCGTATCACTGACCCTCAGCGTGATTCGAACGCCCGCCAGAGGCCGTTGATCCCGCCAGGTCAAGCGAGTGTTCCCAGACAAGCAGTTGGCGATAACTGCGTACTTCGTTGGACGGAATCATCTCAGGCCTTGCCACATTCAACCTCCCCCATGCTGTCCTGCCGTTTGGATCGGATCCAATCCTCCGCCCCCCATTTGCCCCGTGGCAGCGCCAGCGCCTAATGCCCAGTGCTTGGCGCCTGACCTTGAAGCATGCCCAGTCGCCCAGTGCCCAACGTCCAGCCCCCGAGCTACATAAGCAACTCTCATGCCCTGATTAGGGAATCGGGGAGGCTGATACGATCGAGCGGACTCGATGGCGCAGACGCTCTTTCAGAAGATCTGGGACCGGCACGCGGTGCGTCGGCTGCCGAACGGGCAGACGCAGCTCTATGTCGGCCTGCACCTCGTACACGAGGTCACGAGCCCGCAGGCGTTCGATGAGCTGGCGCGGCGCGGGTGGGCGGTACGGGTGCCGCATCGCACGTTCGCGACCGTCGATCACATCGTGCCGACCGGCAGGCAGTTGCGGCCGTTCGAGGACGGCATGGCGGAGGCGATGACGCGCGCGCTCGAAGTGAATTGCCGGGCGCACGGGATTCCGCTGTTCGATCTGTCGAGCGGTGATCAGGGCATCGTGCATGTGATTGGGCCGGAGCTGGGTCTCACGCAGCCGGGCATGACGATCTGCTGCGGCGATAGTCACACGTCGACCCACGGAGCGTTCGGCGCGCTGGCCTTCGGCATCGGGACGTCGCAAGTGCGCGACGTGCTGGCGTCGCAGACGCTGGCGATGTCGCCGCTCAAGGTGCGGCGCATCGAGGTTCGCGGGCGGCTGGCCGCGGGCGTGTACGCCAAGGATGTGATCCTGACGATCATCGGCAGGCTCGGCGTGAAGGGCGGCACGGGATACGCGTACGAGTACGCCGGCGAGACCATCGAACGCATGTCGATGGACGAGCGGATGACCATCTGCAACATGTCGATCGAGGGTGGCGCGCGCGTGGGATATGTGAACCCCGACGACACCACGTTCGACTACCTGCGCGGCCGGCGCTTCGCGCCGTCTGGCGACGCCTTCGGGCGCGCCCGCGACTGGTGGCGCACGATCGCCTCGGATCGGAACGCGAGGTGGGACCACGAGGTCGTGATTGAGGCGGGTGAGATTGCACCGACAGTCACGTGGGGCATCAATCCCGGCCAGTCCGTTGGCGTCGGGGACACGCTGCCGGACCCTCGTTCGAGCGAGGGGACCGACCGCTCCGGCGTGTCCGAGGCGCTCGAATTCATGGGCTTCCGTGCGGGGCAGCCGATTGCGGGCACCCGAATCGACGTGGCCTTCATCGGCTCGTGCACGAATGGCCGGCTGTCCGATCTGCGTGAAGCGGCGCGTGTCGTGCGTGGCCAGAAAGTGGCGCCCCACGTCCGGGCGCTTGTCGTGCCGGGTTCGCAATCGGTGCGCACCGCGGCGGAACGCGAAGGCCTGGACGAGGTGTTTCGCGAAGCCGGATTCGACTGGCGGAGCGCCGGTTGCTCGATGTGCCTCGCGATGAATCCCGATCGGCTCGAAGGCCGCGAGCTGTGCGCCTCGTCGTCCAATCGGAACTTCAAGGGCCGGCAGGGGAGCCCCACGGGCCGGACGCTGCTGATGAGCCCGGCGATGGTGGCGGCCGCGGCGATCGCGGGCGAAGTGGTGGACGTGCGGAGGATCCCGTGACCGACGCACTCGTGGTTTCGCGGATCGAGCGCGTCGACGGCACCGCCATCACGTTGCGCGGCGACGACATCGACACGGATCGGATCATCCCGGCGCGCTTCCTGAAGGCCGTGACGTTCGACGGCCTCGAGCATCATCTCTTCGAGGACGACTGTCGCGAGGCTCGAGAGCGAGGCGGGCTCCATCCATTCGACGAGCCGGCCAGACGTCACGCGCGCGTGCTGATCGTCGGCGCGAACTTCGGGTGTGGATCTTCCCGCGAGCACGCGCCCCAGGCGATCGCCCGTCGCGGCATCCAGGCCGTGATCGGCGAGTCGTTCGCCGAGATCTTTTCCGGCAACGCGTTGATGATCGGGTTGCCATGCGTCACGGCGGACGCGCAGGACCTGGCGCGCCTTCGCGAACGCGCCGACGCGTCGCCAGACGAGCCGTTCTTCGTCGACCTCCGCGCCGGCCAGGCCGGTTGCCGCGCTCTCACCGTGCCCATCACGCTCCCGTCCGCGGCTCGCGACGCGCTTCTGACAGGCGCATGGGACGCGACGGGACTCCTGCTCGAAGACTACGCGGCGGTCGAGAGCGTCGCCGCGGGCTTGCCCTACATGAAGGGCTTCGGCAGCTAGCCAACGACAGAAGGGTGTCCAGGACGAACAGCGGCTAGTGGGGCCGTTTCGGCGGCAGGACCCGCAGCGGCTGAGCCGCGTCCTAGCCCTTCGTCTGCACGAGGTCCAGAAACGCCTGTGCGGCGTGCGAAAGCCCGCCCTGCTTCCGGTAGATGAAGCGCACCTGGCGCGGCGAGCGCAGCTCGGGCACGCGCACTTCGATTAGCTGAGCGCGCGCGATCTCGCCCTGAGCGCACCGGCGCGGCAGCAGGGCCACGCCCAGTCCCATCTCAACCGCCCGCTTGATGCCGTCGAGGCTCGGCAGCGACATCGTGATGTTCAGCTCGGCGTGGCGCTGTTCGTACAGCCGCAGCACCTCTTCGCGCGCGGGTGAGGGGTCGTTGTGCGCGATCACGGTCTGGCGCCCCATCTCTTCCATCGTGATCTGCTTCCGTCCGGCCAGCGGATGATCTGGCGGAACGAGCAGCACGAGCTCATCGGTGCCGAGCACGATCGAGGCAAGCTCGCGCTCGCGCGGGGTGAACGTCAGCACGCCGAAGTCCACGTTGCGCAGCAGCACTTCCTGCGACATCTGTCGTGCGTGCACGCGCCGCACGTCGACCAGGATGCCCGGGTGCTCTCTCTGGAACTCCGCGACGAGCGGCAGCACGGTGTGCACGCCGCCTTCGTTGCAGCCGATGAGGACGCGGCCCTTCTTCACCTGTCGCAGGTCCGCCAGCGCGCCAGCAGCCTCGTCTGCCAGCCGCATCAGGCGCGTCGCGTAGCCGAGGAGCAGCTCGCCCGCGGCCGTGAGTGTCCCGTCGCGGGACGACCGGTCGATCAGCCGTTCGCCGGAGGCTTCCTCCAGACGCCGGATCGCCTGGCTCACCGCCGGCTGAGTCCGCCGGAGCTTGCGGGCGGCGCGCGAGAAGCTGCGCTCGGCTGCGACCGTGGCGAAGACCCGCAAATCCTCGAAAGTCATCATTCAGGCCATTTTTCGCTCGATGGGCCGGCTAAGTCAATAAGATATGCAACTATTAAGCTAAACATCATAACTTTGACTTTCGGACGCGGGCGCAGGACACTGGCGCTCTATGGCCGACCGACTGGTGATCTTCGACACGACCCTGCGCGACGGCGAACAGGCCCCGGGCTTCTCCATGCGGGTGGAAGAGAAGGTGCGTCTGGCCCGGCAGCTCGAGATGCTCGGGGTGGACGTCATCGAGGCCGGGTTCCCGATAGCGTCGGAGGCCGACGCGGAGGCCGTCCGCCGCGTGGCACTGGCCCTCGAACGGCCCGTGGTCGCGGCGCTGGCCCGCTGCGCGCCCAATGACATCGACCGGGCGGCCTGGTCCGTGGCGCCCGCGCGGCGCAGCCGCATCCATACGTTCATCGCCACGTCGGACCTGCACCTCTCTCGCAAGTTGCGCATCACCCGCGAGGCGTGTCTTGCCGCGGCGGTCTCGGCGATTACCCGCGCCCGGTCCTACACGGACGACGTGGAGTTCTCGGCCGAGGACGCGACGCGGAGCGATCGCGACTTCCTCTGCCGCGTGATTGAGGCTGTGATCGCGGCGGGCGCCACGACGGTCAATCTGCCAGACACGGTCGGGTACTCCACACCCGATGAGATCGCGGAGTTCTTCTGCGATGTGCTCACGCGCGTGCCGAACGCCGATCGAGCCATCTTCAGCGCGCATTGTCACGACGACCTGGGCCTGGCCGTGGCGAACACGCTCGCGGCGGTTGGTGCTGGCGCGCGTCAGGTGGAATGCACGATCAACGGGATCGGCGAGCGGGCCGGCAACGCGTCGCTCGAGGAGATCGTGATGGCCATGCGCGTGCGACCGGATCGGCTCCCGCTCGAGACGGGCGTCGAGTCGCGCCAGCTGTACGCATCCAGCCAGATGTTGTCAGACATCACGGGGGAACGTGTGCAGGCCAACAAGGCGATCGTGGGCCGCAACGCGTTCGCGCACGAGGCCGGCATTCATCAGGATGGGATGCTGAAGGATCGGCGGACGTACGAAATCATGCACCCAGAAGACGTGGGCGTCCCGCACACGACGCTCGTGCTCGGCAAGCACTCGGGCCGTCACGCGGTGCAGAAGCGTTGCGAGCAGTTCGGCCTCGAGCTCTCGCGCCACGATCTCGATCGCATCTACCGGCAGCTCGTGGCGCTCGCCGACGTGAAGAAGCATGTGTCGGATGACGACCTGCTGGCGATTGCGTCCGAGGTGACTGGAGTCGCGCCCGCGCCGGCCGTGCGCGACGCGGCCATGCATGAGGCGGGCTATGGGTTTGGCGTGTGAGGGCGGACCTCGTTCTACTTCCGGGTGACGGCATCGGCCCGGACGTCGTGGCAGCGGCGGTCCGGGTGCTATCGCAGGTGTCGTCGCGTTTCGGTCACACCTTCGACATCCGGAGCCGCCTCATTGGCGGCGCGGCGATTCGCGCGGGACTCGCGCCCCTGCCCGACGACACGTTGTCGGCTGCAAAGTCGGCTGACGCGGTGTTGCTTGGCGCCGTCGGCGATCCCGAATTCGACGATCGCCCGCCCTCCGACCGGCCAGAATCGGCCCTGCTCGCCCTGCGCCGTGAACTGGGCGTCTACGCGAACCTCCGTCCGGCGCGCGTCTGGGCCGGTCTCGAGGATGCGGGTCCGCTCAAGCCCACGGTGCTCGCTGGCACCGATCTCGTCGTGGTGCGCGAGCTGACCGGAGGTCTCTACTACGGCCAGCCTCGCGGCATCGACTCCGACGGCTCGAGCGCGGTCAACACGCTTCGGTACTCGCGCGCCGAGATCGCCCGCGTGGCACGTGTGGCCTTCAACCTGGCCCGCACGCGCCGTGGCCGCGTCGTGTCGGTGGACAAGGCGAACGTCCTCGAAGTCTCCCGGCTGTGGCGCACCGTCGTCACGGAAGTGGCGCGCGGATTCCCGGATGTCGTGCTGAGCCACGAGTACGTGGACGCCGCCGCGATGAAGCTCGCCGCCGCTCCGGCGAGCTTCGACGTGATCCTCACCGAGAACATGTTTGGCGACATCCTCTCGGACGAAGCCGGCGCCATCTGCGGGTCGCTCGGCCTCTTGCCATCCGCCAGCCTCGGTGACGGCCCAGGCCTCTTCGAGCCGGTGCACGGCTCGGCGCCGGACCTTGCTGGCCGCGATATCGCCAACCCGATCGGCGCCATCCTCTCGGCGGCGATGCTGCTCTCATCGGGCCTCGGTCTCGAAGATGAGGCCGCTGCCGTTGTTTCAGCCGTGGAAGAAACTCTGCGAGCTGGCCTGCGAACCGCCGACATCGCTCCACCCGGCAGCCAGGCGGTGGGGACGACGGAGTTCGCCGAAGCGGTCGTGCGCAGGCTTGGAACGGGACCGAGCACCGAGGACTGAGGACCGAGGACCGAGGACCGTGGACCGTGGACCGGTCTACTCCACAGTGACGCTCTTCGCCAGATTCCTCGGCTGATCGACATCCGCGCCGAGCCGCGCCGCGACGTGGTACGCGAGCAGCTGCATCGGAATCGCCAGGAGCACGGGCATCAGCAGGGGATGCGCGTCGGGCACCGCGAGCACGACGTCGCGTTCCTCGTCCAGAATCTCGTCGAAGTCGTGCACCTTGGACGTGCTCGTGACGACGATGATGCGTCCGCCGCGGGCTTTGGCTTCCTGGATGTTCCCCAGCGTCTTCTCGAACACCGCGTCGTCTGCCGCCACGGCGACCACGGGCAGGTCCTCGTCGATGAGCGCGATCGGACCGTGCTTCATCTCGCCGGCGGGATAACCCTCGGCGTGGATGTACGAGATTTCCTTCAGCTTGAGCGCGCCTTCCAGGGCGATCGGGTAGTTGATGCCGCGACCGAGATAGAGGAAGTCGCGGTGATGACACACCTGGTGCGACAACGCTTCGATCGCCGGATCGACGTGCAGCGCCTGTTCGATGGCGAGCGGCAGCTGCTCGAGGGCGGCGATGAGTGGTCGCGCGCGATCGGGCGTGAGCGTGCCGCGCGCCTGGCCGAGGGCCACGGCGAGCAGGTGCAGCGCCACCAGCTGTGACGTGAAGGCCTTCGTCGAGGCCACGCCGATTTCGGGCCCGGCGTGCGTGTAGATCGTGCCGTCGGCTTCGCGCGTCGCCATGCTGCCGACTACGTTGCAGATCGCGATGCTGCGGGCACCGAGTCGCTTGGCTTCGCGCAGCGCGCCGAGCGTGTCGGCCGTCTCACCCGACTGGGTGATGACGACGGCCAGCGTCTTCTCGTCGACGATGGGGTGGCGGTAGCGGAACTCCGAGCTGTAGTCGACTTCGACGGCGACGCGCGCAAGCTCTTCGATCAGGAACTTGCCGACGAGCCCCGCATGCCAGGACGTGCCGCAGGCGCAGATCACGACGCGCTCGATCGAGCGCAGCGCCTCGACGTCCAGCTGCATCTCCTCGAGGAACACGCGGCCGGTCTCCGCGGAGGTACGGCCGAGCACCGTTTCGCGCACGGCCCACGGCTGCTCGTAGATCTCCTTGAGCATGAAATGCGCGTAGCCGGCCTTCTCGGCCATGATCGGATCCCACGTCACGTGCGTGGGCGTCTTGTCGTGGCGGCGTCCGGCGAAGTCCGTGAACGTGACGCCGGCGCGGGTGACGACCGCCATCTCCTGGTCGTCGAGGAACACGACGTTGCGGGTGTGGCTGAGGATCGCGGGAATGTCGGAGGCCACGAAGTACTCGCCTTCGCCGAGACCCACGACCACGGGCGGGCCGTTGCGCACGGCGACGATCGTGTCCGGGTCGTCGGCCGAGATCAGCACGAGCGCGAAGAGTCCCCGCAGTCGTTCGAGCGCACGACGGACCGCCGCCGCGAGGCCATCCCCGCGCCATTCCTTTTCGACCAGATGCGCGACGATCTCCGTGTCCGTTTCGGTGACGAAGGTGTGTCCCTCGGCCGCGAGTTCGCGCTTGAGCTCGAGGTAGTTCTCGATGATGCCGTTGTGCACCACCACGATGCGGCCGTGGCAGTCGCGGTGCGGATGCGCGTTCTCCTCGGTCGGCCGGCCGTGCGTCGCCCAGCGCGTGTGCCCGATGCCGAACTCACCATCGAGCGGCTGCTTCGCCAGCACGTCGTCCAGTCGGGAGAGCTTGCCGGCGCTGCGCCGGATGTCAATGGCGCCGTCGCGGACCACCGCCACGCCCGCCGAGTCATAGCCTCGATACTCGAGACGGCGCAGGCCGTCCATCAGGACGGGCAGCAGAGGTTTGGGTCCGACGTACCCGACGATGCCGCACATGGTCTAGGTCTTCTTCGCTGAACGCCGGGCCCGCCGTGCGGAGACCCAGCCGGGTTTGTTTTCCTGATGGCTTCGCGCAATCGCCAGCGCGTCCGGAGGCACGTCCTTGGTGATGGACGACCCGGCGGCGACGTACGCGCCCTTGCCGACGGTGACCGGTGCGACGAGCTGCGAATCGCTGCCGATGAAGACGCCGTCCTCGATGACGGTGGGGTGCTTCTTCTCTCCGTCGTAGTTGCAGGTGATCGTGCCGGCGCCGATGTTCACGTCCTCGCCGATGGTCGCATCGCCCAGGTACGCGAGGTGGTTCGCTTTCGACCGGGCGCCGAGCGCGGTCTTCTTCAATTCGACGAAGTTGCCGATACGCGCGTCCACGCCCACGTCGGAGTGCGGGCGCAGATGGGCGAATGGACCAAGCTGCGCGCCGGATCTCACACGGGAATCGACGATCACCGTGTGATCCAGGATCGTCACGCGGTCGCCGACCACCGCGTCGGTCAGCCGGCAGCCGGCATGGATACGGCACCCCTCGCCAATCGTCGTCTTGCCCTGGAGTACCACGCCGGGTCCGATTGTCGTATCGGCGCCGATCGCCACGTCGGCGTCGATGAAGACCGACGCCGGATCCTCGAGCGTGACGCCGGCCAGCATCGCGTCGTGATTCCTGCGCGACCGGACGATCGATGCCAACTCGGCGAGGTCCACGCGGCTGTTCACGCCGCGCAGCTCGGTCGCCGACGCCAGCTGCAGCGTCTCCACGGTCAGGCCGCGCTGGCGGTACATCGCGACGAGGTCCGTGAGGTAGTACTCGCCCTGCGCGTTGTCCGTGGCCAGATCCTGCAGTGAGGCAAAGAGGGGGCCGAGGGCGAAGCAGTAGATGCCGCTGTTCACTTCGCGGATCGCGCGTTCGTCGCCGGAGGCGTCGCGTTCCTCGACGATGCGGGTGATGGCGCCGGACGGATCGCGGAGGATGCGGCCGTAGCCGTACGGATCGGCGAGCTCGGTTGTGAGCACGGTGGCGGCGGCCCTCGTTGTCCGATGGCGCTCGACCAGTCGTGCGAGAGTGCCGGAGCCGAGCAACGGCACGTCGGCGTAGAGCAGGAGCACCGTGCCCGCTTTGCCTTCGAGCGCGGCCTTGGCCATGAGGAGGGCGTGGCCTGTTCCAAGCTGCGGGGATTGCAAGGCGAACTGGAGGTTCGCGCGCGAGGACAGTGCATGCTGGACTTGTTCGGCGCCGTGGCCCACGACCAGCACGCAGCTTGTGGCCTGCAGCTCGTCGACGGTTCGCAGCACGTGTTCGATCAACGGGCGTCCGGCCAGTGGATGGAGCACCTTCGGCAGCGCAGACTTCATGCGCGTGCCCTTGCCTGCGGCCAGAATCACGACGTGGAGAGACACGATGCTCTCCTATGTTATCGGTCGGATCGGCCTCTGCGTGAACGCTTTGCGGCTGTGGGCGACGATTGCGCCGGGGGGTCAGTCAATCGCCAGAATTCCTCGCTGTCGCGGAGCGCGTCGAAATCGGAATCGAAACGCGCCTGCGCGCCAGCCTCCGGGCTGACGGCAATGGCCTGCCCGAGGTGCGACAGCGCCTCGGCGATGAGTCCCTGGCGGGATTCGGCCACTGCGAGGAGGTAGAGCGCGAGATCGTGGCGGGGTTCGTTCGCCAGCACGGCCCGGGCGAGCCGCTCGGCGCCGTCGATGTCGCCGTTGTTCAACGCAGCAGTCGCGGCGGTCACGCGTTCTTCAACCGTCTGGAGCGCCTGGGGCTTGCGGACGGCCTCCCGTTCGCACAAGGCGAGGTAGACGCGCGCGCGGTCGAGAAGCGTCCCTTCGCCCGGAAAGCGCTCCAGAATCGACTTGAACCCACGAGCCGCCTCACGATAGGCGTGCCGTTGTAGCGCTTCCATTGCGTGCTCGAACAGCGCCACGGCCTCCGGGCCGGGTCCGGTCGGGGGCAGTGAAGCCTGCGGCGGCGTTGCCAGAACCCCCTCGGCTACCTCGGCTGCGCGCATTCGGGCCGGTCTCCGCACTGGTGCCGGGGCCTTGGTGGAAGCGGTCCCTTTCGAGCGCGGCCGTGCGCGGTTGGGCATGCAGACGGTCTCCTGAGCTGGGGAAATCGTGCCAAAAGTTAACAAAAGGCGCGGGATGGGTCAAGGCAGGCCCTGTTCCCGCTTGCGCGCGATCGCCTGTTTCTTGACCGCTTTCAGGACTTCTCTGGGTTGCAGTTCCAGAGCCTTTGCCACGAGGTCAGCCGCTTCATCGGAAGCAAGCAAATTATCTGTCAAAACACCAAACAATATGGCCGCCTTCCCGAGCCGAGCCGCGGTGGAGGCCGATTCGTTGGCTGAGTCCTGATTTCCTTCAACAAGTATCACGAATTCTCCAAGTTCTGGCAGGGCTCTGGTTGCTTCAGTTGTGCATATAACCAAATTTTCATTTGTTTTTGTTAGTTCTCTTTCTATCAAAATTGGTCGTTTGACCACAGACAAAAGCTCCTCCAAGGTCCTCTTGATTCGGTGAGGCGCCTCGAAGAACACGACCGTCCGGCTCGCGTACTGGACCTGCGAGAACCAGTCGGTACGGGCTTGTCCCGACCGCGGCGGAAACCCCATGAAAACAAACTGGCTTGCGGCGAAGCCCGATACCGACAGCGCGGTGGCGATGGCGCTCGGGCCAGGAATCGGGGTCACGTGGATGCCGCGCTCGCGGGCGGCGCGAACGAGCCGGGTGCCCGGGTCGGCGATGCCAGGGGTCCCCGCGTCGGAAACCAGGGCAATGGAGGTGCCTGACTGGAGCCGGCCGATGAGGCGCGGCGTTTCCCGGAACTCGTTGTGTTCGTGGAGGCTGGTCAAGGGCTTCTGAATTCCGTAGTAATTCAGGAGCTTCAGCGTCCTTCGCGTGTCCTCGGCCGCGATCAGGTCCACTTCCTTCAACGTCCGGATCGCCCGAAGCGTGATGTCCTCGAGATTCCCGATTGGCGTGGCGACGACGAACAGGGTGCCCGGCATGAGTGGGCTCGATTATCTATAATGGCGTGTTGGGCCTGTTGCCGTTATGCCACTCTACGAATATCAGTGTGATTCGTGCGGCGCCCGATTCGAGCGTATCCAGAAGTTCTCGGATCCGCTCGTCGAGACGTGTCCGACGTGCGGGGGCGTGGTCAAGAAACTCCTGTCGTCCCCAGCCTTTCATCTGAAGGGCTCTGGTTGGTACGCCACCGACTACGCCCGCAAGTCTGAAGGCTCCGGCTCCTCGGCCAAGGGCGAGGGCAGCTCCAAGGAAGGCGCCTCGGAAGCCGGCTCTGGCGGCAAGGATGCCCCGAGCAAGGATTCCCCCAAGGAATCGAGCTCCGAGAAGACCCCGGCAACCGGACCGACCACGACCCCGAAGACCTGAACGCGTCGCACTGCCGCGCCGCGTTTTCCCGCCCGCGCCGCTGCGCATCGTTCAGCCTAGGTCGTCTTCACCGATTCCAGGTACTTCCGGAAGGGCTCCGCCAGGTCGGGCCTTCGCAGCGCGAAGTACACGACGGCCTTCAGGAATCCCAGCTTGTTCCCCGTATCGTGCCGGACGCCTTTGACTTCGCACGCGTACAGTGGCCGCTTCGCGAGCAGGCGCTTCAAGCCGTTGGTGAGCTGAATCTCCCCCACGCGATCGCGCGCCGTTTCCTCGAGCGCGTCGAAGATGTCTGGCGTCAGGATGTAACGGCCGATGATGGCCAGGTCGGACGGCGCCTGCGCCACGGGCGGCTTCTCCACCAGGTCGGTGATTCGGTACACGCCCTCGCGCACGGGCTCGAACGCGATCACGCCGTAGCTCGAGATCTGGTCGCGCGGCACGCGCTCGACCATGATGACCGGCCCGTCCACCTCGTTGAACACCTCGATCATCTGGGCCAGCGCCGGCGGCTCCGCATCCACCACATCGTCGGCCAGGATCACCGCGAAGGGCTCGTTGCCCATGAGTTGGCGGGTGACCAGCACGGCGTGGCCGAGGCCGAGCGGCTCGCCCTGCCGGACGTACGCCACGTTGATCAGATTGGAGATCTTGCGAATCTCCGCGAGCTGGTCGAGCTTGCCCCGCGCTTCGAGGAAGCTCTCGAGCTCGATCGACACGTCGAAATGATCCTCGATCGCGTTCTTGCCGCGGCCCGTGACGATGATGATGTGGTCGACGCCAGAGGCGACGGCCTCTTCGACGCCGTACTGGATGATCGGCTTGTCGACCAGGGGCAGCATCTCCTTGGGCTGCGCCTTGGTGGCCGGCAGGAACCGGGTCCCGAGGCCGGCCGCGGGGAAGATGGCCTTGCGCACGCGTGTCGTCATCACGAGGCATCCTATCGCAGGGTGCCGAGGCGGCGGTATAGCATGGGCGGATGATCGATCCAGCCCTGTTTCGCGACCGCCCCGCCGACGTGGAAGCGCGCCTGCGTGCGCGCGGAATCGACCCTTCGCAAGAGCTGTCCAATCTGGCTGCGCTCGAGGCCGAGCGCCGGCGCCTGATCCCGCTCGTCGAGAACCTCAAGCGAGACCAGAACGCGGCGGGCGATGCCGTCGCGAAGGCGAAGCGGGAGGGGCAGGATCCGAGCGCGATCTTCGCCGAGAACAAGGCGCGGGGCGGACGGATTCGGGAGCACGAGAGTGAACTGGCCGAAGTCGATCGGCGGCGCGATGCGCTGCTGCTGACGTTGCCGAACCTGCCGCACGAGAGCGTGCCTGAAGGGCGCTCGTCCGGCGACAACGCGGAGGTGCGCCGGTGGGGCACGCCGCGGGAGTTCGACTTCACGCCGCAGGCGCATTGGGATCTCGGCCCGGCGCTCGGGATCCTGGACTTCGAACGCGCGACACGGATGTCGGGCGCGCGGTTCTCGGTGCTGCTCGGCGCCGGCGCGCGGCTGGCGCGGGCGCTCATCAACTTCATGCTCGACCTGCACACGCGCGAGCATGGGTACAAGGAAGTGGAGCCGCCGTTTCTCGTGAACGCGGCGGCACTCACGGGCACGGGCAACCTGCCGAAGTTCGAGCAGGACCTGTTCAAGATCAGCGGCGACTGGGATCTGTACTTGATCCCTACGGCCGAGGTGCCGCTGACCAACCTGCATCGCGAGGAGATTCTCGACGGCCGCGAGCTTCCGCTCCGCTACACGGCGTACACGCCGTGTTTCCGGAGCGAGGCCGGATCGTACGGCGCGGACGTGCGCGGGCTCATCCGGCAGCATCAGTTCGACAAGGTCGAGCTCGTGAAGATCACGACTCCAGAGCAGTCGCACGACGAACTGGAGAAGCTCACACGGAACGCGGAGACCGTGCTCGAGCGGCTCGAGCTGCCGTATCGGCGCATGCTGCTCTGCACGGGCGACATGGGCTTCGCGTCGGCGAAGACGTACGACATCGAGGTCTGGCTGCCAAGTCAGGGCGTGTATCGCGAGATCTCGTCGTGCAGCAACTGCGAGGCGTTCCAGGCGCGCCGGGCGCAGATCAAGTTCCGGCCCGAGGGCACGGGCAAGGCGCAGTTCGCGCACACGCTGAACGGATCGGGCCTCGCTGTCGGCCGCACGCTCATCGCGATCCTGGAGAACTACCAGCAGAAGGACGGCACGGTCGTGGTGCCGGAAGCGCTCCGGAGCTATGTCGGGCTGGACGTGATCGCCAGGTAGCTGGCGGGCAGGCGTACCGCCTCCGGGGGGAGCTGTCAGCGCGTCACCGCTCCCGGCATGCCAGACAGGCCGTCGTCCAGGCTTGACTGAGAGTCTTCCCCTGTGGCACCGTGAACACATGAAACGCACAAATCTTGTGCTCGACGCCTCATTGCTGGACGAGGCCAAGCGGCTGTCCGGCGAGCCGACGTTGTCGCGGACGGTCGAGCGGGCGCTGGTGGACTTCGTGAAGCGGGCCAGGGCGCGCCGGATCCTGGATCTGGCCGGGTCGGGCGGCTGGCACGGCGACCTGGCCGGCGTCCGCGAGGACCGGCCCATCTACCGGACGAAGCGCCGTGGTCCTCGTTGACACGTCGGTGTGGATCGAGGTGTTCCGTCGGCCGAAGCCCCTGCGGCTCGAGGACCACGTGGACTTCGACGAGGTAGTGACCTGCCTGCCCGTGATTCAGGAAGTCCTGCAGGGCTTCGATCGCGAGGAGCATTTCAGGATCGCGCGCGACGCCATGTGGTCGATGCCGATCGTCGAATCGCCGCTCACCGGGGACATCGTCGAAGACGGGGTCGATCTGTATCGCCGGGCGCGGCGGGCCGGGCTCACGGTGCGTTCCGGTGTGGACTGCCTCATTGCGGCGTGCGCGATCCGGCACGGGCTCACGGTGCTGCACGCGGATCGCGACTTCACGCACCTTGCCCGTGTCGCGCCGTTCGAGGAGATCGACCTCGGACGGCGAGGGGCCGGCAGATAGGCTGGTCTTGGCGCGAGGCCTGATTCACAGGGACGACGGCAGGCTCGTCAGCCCGCCGCCGCGAAGATCCG
>Ga0105107_10001215_pt1 | contig 16726 bp, 14 predicted proteins | sample PPLLaktember2015_6_FD_79335 | JGI IMG/M metagenome (GOLD analysis project Ga0105107, IMG submission 79335) | Freshwater sediment microbial communities from Prairie Pothole Lake near Jamestown, North Dakota, USA - PPLs Lake P8 Core (1) Depth... | ecosystem: Environmental > Aquatic > Freshwater >...
TGGGCGCTTCGCCACTTTCCTGCCTATAATCCGAATTATGTAACCAGCGGCGCGCCGCCGGAGCGGGATGGGGCAGGACCAGGAACTTGCGATTCTCTTTGCCGACGTGGTCGGCAGCACGCGACTGTTCGAGGTCCTCGGCGATCTCGCGGCGCGGGACAAGGTCTCGGTCTGCATCGAGATCATGCGCCGCGCGACCGAGCAGCACGGCGGTTCCGTGGTGAAGACCATGGGCGACGAGGTCATGGCGACCTTCACCGACTGCGACGCGGCGATCGACGCCGCCGTGGAGATGCAGACGGCCATTTCCGGGCACCCTGACCTCGAGATCGAGGGGCAGCAGATCACGATCCGGATCGGTTGCCATTTCGGCCCGGTCGTCATCGAAGCCCGCGACGTCTTCGGTGTTGCGGTCCACACGGCGAATCGCATGACGAGCCAGGCCAAGGCCGGGCAGATCATCATCACGGACGCGATCCAGCAGCGGCTGTCCGACCAGTGGAAGGCCGTCGCGCGGCGGGTCGACATCGCCGTGCCGCGCGGCCAGCACGAGGAGGTCACGATCTTCGAAGTGCTATGGCAGCACGGTGAGACGACCAGCATGCTGCCGGCGATCGCGACGATCACGGAGCTGCAGAAGCAGTTCCGGATCCGGCTGCGCTACCTCGGCGAGGAACTCGTGCTCGACCCGCGCGAGCGCACCACGGCGACCCTCGGCCGCGGCCAGGAGAACGACCTGGTGATCAAGGGCAATCTCGTGTCGCGGCTGCATGCCCGCATCGAGGCCGGCAAGAACCGCTTCATGCTCGTGGACCAGAGCACGAACGGCACCTTCGTCCAGGGCCAGAATGGCGACGACGCCTTCGTACGACGCGATGCCGTACCGCTGAAGGGGCAGGGAGTGATCGGGCTCGGGCGCGTGCCGGAGCCGCAGTCGTATCACACCGTGGAATATTTCTGCGAGGATGGCCCGCAGCTTTCGCCGCCTGCGTGACGGGTGCTGAAGGGGTCAGACCCCTCCGAGGCGCTCCCTCAGCGCTGCCACTTCCTCGCGCAGCGCAGCCGGCAGGCGGTCCCCGTAGCTCTCGAGATACTTGCCGATCTCGTCCGCCTCGGTGCGCCACGCGGCGGTTTCCACCCTGAGCAGTTCCGCAATCGTCGACTCGTCGATGTCGAGCCCGTTGAAGTTCAGCGCATCGCGCGCAGGAACGGCGCCGATCGCGGTATCGACGCCCTCGGCCTTTCCCTGGCAGCGGTCGATGATCCAGGCGAGAACGCGCAGGTTCTCGCCGTAACCCGGCCACAGGAAGCGCCCTTCGGCGTCGCGGCGGAACCAGTTGACGTGGAAGATTCCCGGCAGCTTCTTCACGCGCTGGCCCATCGACAACCAGTGCTTCCAGTAGTCGCCGAAGTTGTAGCCGGCGAAAGGCTTCATCGCCATCGGGTCGCGGCGCACGACGCCGACGGCGCCGGTGGCGGCAGCCGTCGTCTCGGAGGCCATGCCGGCCCCTACCAGCACGCCGTGCGACCAGTCGCGCGCCTGGTAGACGAGGGGCGCGAGGGTTCGCCGCCGCCCGCCGAATACGAGTGCGGTGATCGGCACTCCGGCCGGAGCGTCGGCCGCAGGTGAATAACTCGGGTTCTGTTTCGCAGCCACGGTGAAACGCGAATTCGGGTGCGCAGCAGGTCCCTTCGCGGGATCGTACGGCCGGCCCTGCCAGTCGAAAACGGGCTGGCCTTCGTCGAGGCCTTCCCACCAGGGTTCGTTGTTCCGGGTGAGCGCGACGTTGGTGAAGATCGTGTCGTGCCGGATCATCTCGTAGGCGTGGCGGTTCGTCTGCTCGTTGGTGCCGGGAACGACACCGAAATAGCCCGCCTCGGGATTGATCGCCCACAGCCGGCCATCCGGGCCCGGGTGCAGCCAGGCAATGTCGTCACCGACGGTCCAGATTTTCCAGCCGGGCATCGACGCCGGCGGGATCAGCATGGCGAGGTTCGTCTTGCCGCAGGCCGACGGGAACGCGCAGGCGAGGTAATGGGTCTCGCCCTGCGGGTTCTCGACGCCGACGATCAGCATGTGCTCGGCAAGCCAGCCTTCGCTGCGCGCCTGCCAGCTCGCGATGCGCAGCGCATGGCACTTCTTGCCAAGCAGGGCATTGCCGCCGTAACCGGACCCGAAGCTCTGGATCTCGAGCGACTCCGGGAAATGCATGATGAACCGGCGCTCGGGGTCGAGCTGGCCGATGGAATGCAGGCCCTTCACGAACTTCCCGTCCATCGTGATTCGCGCGAGTGCCGCGGCACCCATACGCGTCATCAACTTCATGTTGGCCGCAACATAGGCGCTGTCGGTGATCTCGACGCCGCACCGCGAGTAGGGAGAGTCGATCGGCCCCATGCAGTACGGGATGACGTACATCGTGCGCCCACGCATACAGCCTGCGAACAGCGCGTCCATCTTGCGTCGCGCCTCGGCGGGGTCCATCCAGTGGTTGTTCTGGCCCGCGTCTTCCCGGTTCTCCGTGCAGACGAAGGTCAAATGCTCGACGCGTGCGACGTCCGAAGGATTCGACCGGTGCAGGTGGCAGCCCGGGAAGCGCTCCGGGTTCAGCTTCAGGAGATCCCCGGCGGCCAGCATCCGGCGGTTCAGTTCCCGGTACTCGCCGTCCGAGCCGTCGCACCAGTGGATCTGGTCCGGCCGGGTCTGCGCGGCGACTTGCAGGACCCAATGTCGAAGGCTATCCGGCGCCTGCGCGGGCGCGGCCGATCGGTCAGGAGCAGTGGCCATCTCGGTCTCGTTGGAACGGATCTGGAATATTAGCAGGCGACCCGCGGAGGTGGCGCCTTTATGGCCCTAAACATGCACAAAACCCATTGATATTCCAGAGTTTTACCGTAAGACTGCGGCCAGTCTCACGGTTCCGTTCCAGGGGGTCGACGATGTCCTTTTTCGCCCGAATCGCCATGGTCCTGCTGGGTGCGGCGGCGGCGCAGCCGGGACTCGCGGCCGATCTCAAGGTCGAGCTCGACCGGCTGTTCGCCGACGAGCGCGCATTCACCTGGCGCGAAGACCCGATTGCCGCGACGGCTGACGGCGTTCGCGATTATGACGACCGGCTTCCGGGCGTGACTCCGGCAGACCAGGCGCGGCGACTGGCCGCCGACAAGGACTTCCTGGAACGGTTGCAGGCGATCGACCGCGCCGCGCTCTCGGTCTTTGATGCCGTGAGCTACGACCTGTTCGAGTTCATGGTGTCGCAGCGCCTCGCACTCGGGCAGTACCGTGAATGGCGCACGCCGCTCAACAGCGACAGCGGCTTCCACGCGGACCTGCTGCAGCTGCACGACCTGCAGGCGCCAAGGACGGTCAAGGACTACGGGAACTACGTCGCGCGCCTCAACGACGTTCCGCGCTACTTCGGCGAGAACATCGCCAACATGCGCCAGGGGATCGCCGACGGCTTCGTGCTGCCGGCCGAGATCCTGCCGGGTATCTCCAGCGTGATTGCCGGTGCGCAGTACGCAAAGGCCGAGGACTCGCCCTTCTGGATTCCGTTCGCGGAGTTTCCCGCCGCCGTCCCGGAGTCCGAGCGTGCAAGGCTGTCAGCTGCAGGGCGTGCTGCGATCGAGGGCAAGGTCATCCCCGCCTACGCGCAGTTCCGGGAGTTTTTCGAGAACGAGTACCGGCCGGCGGCGCGCAGGACGATCGGCGCCACCGACTTGCCGGAGGGCGAGGCGTACTACGCCGATCTCGTCCGCTACTTCACGACGCTGCCCGACGCCACGGCGCGGCAGATACACGACATCGGGCTCGCGGAAGTCGCGCGCATCCGCGCCGAGATGGAGGCGATCGTCCGCGAGGTCGGCTTCCAGGGCAGCTTCGCGGAATTCCTCGCTTTCCTGCGCAGCGACCCGCAGTTCTACGCCAGGACGCCAGAGCAGCTCCTGTCGCACGCCGCCTGGATCACGCGCGAGATCGACGGGCGCATGCCGGATTTCTTCGGCCGGATCCCGCGTGCGCCGTACACGGTGAAACCGGTGCCAACGGCGCTCGCGCCGAACTACACGGGCGGGCGCTACAACCCGGGACCGCTCGGCGCCGCGGGTGAATACTGGGTCAACACCTACAAGCTCGAGAACCGTCCGCTGTACGTGCTGCCCGCGCTGTCGCTGCACGAAGCGGCGCCCGGCCACCATACGCAGGGCTCGCTGTCACGCGAGCTCGAGAACGTGCCGCTGTTCCGGCGCAATTTCTATCCGCACGCTTTCGGCGAGGGTTGGGGCCTGTATTCCGAATACCTCGGAGTGGAAATGGGCATCTATCACACGCCGTACGAGCGCTTCGGCCGCCTGACCTACGAGATGTGGCGCGCCGTTCGCCTGGTCGTGGATACGGGCATGCACGCGTTCGGCTGGTCGCGGCAGCAGGCGCTGGATTTCATGACCGAAAGCACGGCGCTATCCGCCCACGAGATCCGCACCGAGATCGACCGCTACATCGCCTGGCCGGGGCAGGCGCTCGCGTACAAGACGGGAGAGCTTCGGATCAAGGCGCTGCGCAGCCGGGCCGCGCGGGAACTGGGCGACAAGTTCGACGTGCGCGCGTTTCACGACGCCGTGCTGGGGCAGGGCGGCGTGACGCTGCCGGTGCTCGAGAAGCAGGTCGATGCCTATATCGCCCGCGCGCGGGGTTCGTGAGCACGCTCGGCGAATATGGCCGGCTGCTCGGCCCGCAGGGGCCGCTTGCGCGCGTCATCCCGGATTTCGAGTCGCGGCGTGAGCAGCAGCTCATGGCCGACTGGGTCGGCGAGGCGCTCGCGACCCGGGGGATGGTGGCGATCGAGGCCGGCACCGGCACCGGCAAGACCTTCGCCTACCTCGTGCCAGCGCTCCTGTCCGGCCGCCAGGTCATCATCTCGACCGGAACGCGCACGCTCCAGGACCAGCTATTCAACCGTGACCTGCCGACCGTCACGCAGGCGCTCGGCCGGCCGGCGCGACTCGCGCTGCTGAAAGGCCGCGCGAACTACCTGTGCCTGCATCGGCTGGAGCTGGCGGAGACCATGCCGCAGCTGCCCGGTGTTCCCGCGCCGAATGCGCGCATGCTGGCGCGTATCCGTCGCTGGTCGCGCGAGACCAGGACCGGCGACCTCTCGGAGGTCAAGAGCCTGCGCGACGCCGATCCCGCGCGCGCCGCTTTCACGTCGACACGCGAGAACTGCCTCGGCAACGCCTGTCCCGCCTACGCGCGCTGCCACGTCGCCGCCGCGCGGCGCGAAGCGCAGGCCGCCGACATCGTGGTGGTCAATCACCATTTGCTGCTCGCGGATCTGGCGATGAAGGACGAGGGTTTCGGCGAGCTGCTGCCCGGTGCGGAGGCGGTGATCCTCGACGAAGCGCATCAGGTGCCGGAGATCGCCGCGCAGTTCTTCGGTCGCGAGTTTTCCGGCCGGCAGGCCGCGCTCCTTGCGCGGGACGCGCTGGCCGAGCTCGCGCGGCTCGGTCGCGCCGACACGGCATCGCGCGAGCGCCTGGCATACCTGGAATCCGCCGTGGCGGAGGCAGGCGCCGCAATCGCCGGCAGCCGCGAACGTGTCGAATGGGCCGACCTGCCGGATGCGTTCCTCTCGGCGCTCGAGCGCGCGCGCGAGGCGCTTGCCGGTGCAGCCGGGGAGATCCCGGCGGCGGATCCCGATGACCCGGGCCTGCGCCAGGCAGCGCGCCGCGCCGCCAAGCTGGCGGAAATCCTCGAGACGATCATCGATGCCGGCCCGGACGCAGGCCTGCGCTGGGCCGAGCCGACGCGCGGCGGCTTTACGCTCGCATTCACGCCGTTCGAGGTCGCGTCCCGTTTCGGGGAGCTGATGCGCGCACAGGGCGGTGCGTGGATCTTCACCTCGGCAACGCTCGCGGTCGGTGATGATTTTTCGCATTTTCTCGGCCGGATCGGCGCGCCCTCGGCGCGCACCGTGCGCATCGAGAGCCCCTTCGATTTCGAGACCCAGGCGCTGATCTACCTGCCCGAGGGCATGCCCGATCCCGCGAGCCGCGACTACACGGCGCGCGTCGTCGAGGCAGCGGTACCGCTCGTGGATGCGGCCGGCGGACGAAGCTTCCTGCTCTTCACCAGTCATCGCGCGCTCGACGAGGCCGCGCGCCTGCTCGAGACGCGACCGGGATTCTGCGATCGCTACCCGATGCTGGTGCAGGGCGAAGCGCCGCGTGAGGCTTTGCTCAACCGCTTTCGCGAGCTCGGCAATGCGGTGCTGCTTGGCACCGCGAGCTTCTGGGAGGGCGTGGACGTGCGCGGCCACGCGCTCGCGCTGGTCGTCATCGACAAGCTTCCGTTCGCCGCACCCGAGGATCCGCTGCTCAAGGCGCGGCTCGAGGGAGTCCGGCGCCGCGGCGGAAATCCGTTCCAGGAATTCCAGCTGCCACAGGCCGTGCTGGCGCTCAAGCAGGGTTTCGGCCGGTTGATCCGCGACCGGGAGGATTTCGGCGTCGTCATGCTCTGCGATCCGCGCATTCGCACGCGCGGCTATGGTCGGCTCTTCATTTCCTCGCTACCGCCCGCGCCGGTCGTCAGCGACCCGGATGAAGCGGCCGCATTCCTGCGCCGGCGCCTGGCGCGGGCGGGCCTCGGCGTGCCCGAAGCGCTGCCTGCATGAAGATCCTCGCGATCGATGCCGCGACCGAGGCCTGCTCGGCGGCGCTGCTCATTCAGGAGGCCGTGACCGAGCGCTTCGAAGTGCCCGGCCGCGGCCATGCCGCGCGGCTGCTGCCGATGGCGGACGAGCTCCTGCGCGAAGCGGGCCTCGAAGCCCGCGATCTCGATGCGATTGCCTTCGGGCGCGGCCCCGGCGGATTCACGGGCCTGCGTATTGCCGCGGGTCTCGCCCAGGGCCTGGCCGCGGGAAATGGCCTGCCCGTCCTGCCGGTCAGCAACCTGGCCGCCGTCGCCGCCGCAGCTGCGCGCATCAAGGGCGCAACCCGGGTGCTCGCCTGCATGGATGCGCGCATGGGCCAGGTTTACTGGGGCACCTACGACTGCACCGGGGCCGCGCCTGTGCTGGTCGGCCGGGAGTATCTCGCCAATTCCGAAGCAGTTGCGCCGCCCGGAGGCTTGCCCTGGTTCGGCGCCGGACATGGCTTCTCGGCGCACCCGGGACTCGCGGCGCGCCTGGGTGCGGCGCTCACGGGCGTGGATGGGTCAATCCTGCCGCACGCCGCGGACATCGCACGCATCGCGGCGGTTGATCACGCCTCCGGAAAGGGACTGGCGGCGGCGCAGGGGCTGCCTGTTTACCTTCGCGACGACGTCGTGCACAGGCGGTGAAGCGTCCGGTGTCATAATTCCTAAACAATGAGCCGGCACGCTGACCGCCTGCGTATGACGGATACCCGCATCCTGGTGGTTGAGGACGAGCAGCCGATCCGCGACCTCATCGCGTTCGGGCTGCGACGTGCCGGCTGCGATGTGGCGCTCGCCGAGCACAGCCAGGCCGCGCTCGCGAGCATTGGCGACCGGCGACCCGACCTCGTACTGGTGGACTGGATGCTGCCGGACATGAGCGGCCTCGATCTGGTGCGAGCTCTGCGCCGGGACGCGAACACGCGCGACGTCCCGATCATCATGCTGACCGCGCGCGCGGAGGAGGCCGACAAAGTGGCCGGCCTCGAGTCCGGCGCCGACGATTACCTCACCAAGCCGTTCTCGGCGCGCGAACTCGTGGCGCGGATCCAGGCGGTGCTGCGTCGCAGCGCGCCGACCGGCGAGTCGGAGCAGGTCGCAGTGGAGGGTCTCACGCTCGACCAGGCGGGACATCGCGTGGCTGCGGACGGCAAGACCGTGGCACTGGGTCCGACGGAATATCGCCTGCTTTCGTTCCTGATGACGCACCCGGATCGCGTCTACGCCCGCGGGCAATTGCTTGACCGGGTCTGGGGCGGCAACGTCTACGTCGAGGAGCGCACGGTGGACGTCCACATCAGGCGGCTGCGAAAGGCGCTCGAGCCTTCCGGCTATGACCGCTTCGTCCAGACGGTGCGCGGCGCCGGCTACCGGTTTTCGGCGCAGCCCAGCTAGGATTTCCTGAGCCATGTGGCAGGCCTGGTCTTTTGCGCTCGTGCGGTTGGCCGCCGCGATCGCGGTAGCGGTCCTGATCGGGCTCGTTACTGGCGAAATGGAACTCTGGCTGACGATCGTGCTGGGCGGCATCCTTGCCTGGCAGTTCGTCAATCTGTTTCGCCTGCAGCGCTGGCTTCGCCACCGTGCGCATGAGGATCCGCCGGACATCGGCGGCGTCTGGGGCGACGTCATCGCGATCATCAACCGCCTCTATCGCCGCAAGCTGTTCCACAAGCGGCGGGTGACGCAGCAGTTCCGCGAATTCCGCCGCCTCTCCGCGGCCCTGCCCGACGGCGTCGTGCTGCTTTCGGAGAACCGCGAGATCCGCTGGTTCAACCGCAAGGCGGCCGAGCTGCTGGGCCTGCGCCGCAAGGTGGACGTCGGCCTGCCGATCGCAAACCTGGTCCGTGACCCGGAATTCGCGGCTTACATGCAGCGGCCCGGCGCGGGGCAGGGCGTCGTGATCCGGGTACAGACCGGCGAGGCCTGGCTCGCGCTGTTCGTCATACCGGCAGGCCCGCAGTTCCTGATGCTGGTGCGCGACGTGACGCGTGAAGTTCGCCTCGAGCAGATGCGCAAGGATTTCGTCGCCAACGCCTCGCACGAGCTGCGCTCGCCCCTGACCGTCATTTCCGGTTATCTCGACGAGCTGGCGGACGACGAGGGCATCGGCCCGGAATGGCGCGAGCCCGTGACCGACATGCGCCGCCAGGCGCTGCGCATGCGCGAAATCGTCGAGGACCTCATCGAGCTGTCGCGGCTGGAAGCAAGCGTCGATGAGGCGCCGATGGCGCCGGTGGACGTGCCCGCGCTGCTCGAGCGCCTGGTCCGCGAGGCGCGCGCTTCGGCCGCCGGGACGCCCCGGTTCGAACTCGACATCGACTATGGCTGCGCGCTGCGCGGCAGCGAGACCGAACTCCACTCGATCGCCTCGAACCTCATTTCGAACGCCGTCAAGTACACGCCGGCCGACGGCACTGTGACGATCCGGTGGGGCCGCGACGGGGGCGGCGTTGCGCTCATGGTGCGCGACACGGGCATCGGCATCGCGCCTGAGCACCTGCCGCGCCTGACCGAGCGGTTCTACCGCGTCGACCGCGCGCGGGCGCGCGCCAAGGGCGGCTCGGGCCTCGGGCTCTCCATCGTCAAGCATGCGCTCCAGCGGCATGGCGGCCGGCTCGAGATCGAGAGCCGGGAAGGCCATGGCTCGACCTTCACGGCCCACTTCCCGGGGCGGCGCCTACTTACCCGCGCGGTACCTGTCACAAAAGCGTCATAAACGGAACCCAGAATCCCGGGCGGGCACCCGCATGGTGCCCGGAGCCCAAGCCAACCGGGAGGACCGCCGTGAAAAAGCACCTGATTGCCGGCGTATTCGCACTGCTGTTCACGGGAACTGCGTTTGCGCAGGACAAGGCAACCCTGGACCTCATCCTCCAGCAGCTCGCTTCCCTCAACGAGCGTGTCGGGCGCCTCGAGCAGGACAACACTCAGCTTCGCATGGAGAACGTGGAGCTCAAGGCGACCAATGACCGGCTCGAAGCGACCTCCGAATACCTGAAGGACAACGCGTCGGCGACCCGCAAGCAGCTCGCAGAGGAGGGCCCCCAGGTCGCCGAGGCCGCGCGCATTGCCAAAGGCGCCGAATGGGCCTCGCGCATGAGCTGGAAGGCGGACATGCGCTACCGCCACGAGTTCGTGGACCCGGAGGAAGCGGCGAGCGACCAGACGCGTCATCGAATCCGCGCGCGCCTGGCAATGACGGCGAAGATCAACGACACGCTGACCGGCACGATCGGCCTCGCGACGGGCGGCGGCCTGAACGATCCGCGCTCGACGAACCAGACGCTCGGCGACGGCGGCTCTCGCAAACAGGTCTCCCTCGACCTTGCCTACGTCGACTGGAAGCCGATCGATGGTTTCGGATTGACGCTCGGCAAGATGCCGCACCCCTGGTTCAAGCCCACGGGCTTCTTCTTCGACAGCGACTTCAACCCAGAAGGCATCGCGGTCCGCTACGCAAGAGGCGCGTTCTTCGCACATGGCACCGGTTACTGGCTCTCGGAGCGCAGCACGGCAAACGATGCGACGCTGCTCGGCGGTCAGCTCGGCATGACCGGCCAGTTCGGCGGCGTCAAGCTCACCGGGGCACTCGGTTACTACGACGTAGGATCGGTCCAGGGCGAAATCACGACTGCCAGCACGAGCGTCCCCTGCGTCAACAATTCCGCCTTCTTCGGCGGGCCGCAGGGGAACACGACGTTCACGGACGCGCTCGGATGCTCGAGGCTGCTCAACGACTACAACATGGTCGAGGCAGTCGGACAGGCAGAGTTCAACATCGGCAACCAGCCCGTCATGGTCTTCGCGCAGGCGATCCAGAACCAGGAGGCAGACGACCTCGACACCGGGTGGGCGGCGGGATTCACCTTCGGCAAGGCGGCCAACCCGCAGACATGGGATTTCGGCTACGCCTACGGCGTGATGGAAAAGGATGCCCACTTCGGCCAGCTGATCGATTCGGACTTCGGCGGCGGCGTCACCGACGTGGACGGCAGCGTGTTCCGCTTCGGCTATTCGCCGGCCAGGAACTGGCTGCTGAACGGCACGTATTTCATGAACAACCGGTTCATCGATGCGCCGGGCGCGACGCAGCGCAGCTACGACCGGTACCAGGTCGACCTGAATTTCAAGTTCTGACGCCCGGGCCGTCATCGGACTGTCACAGACGGGCCCTAAGGTTGCGATGCAAGGTAAAGGAGCACGTTACGCCATGAAAATCTTCACTCTCTTCAGCGCCGCCACGCTTGCGTTCACGAGCCTGGCACTGGCCCCGGAAGCCGACGCCCAGGTCATCAAGATCGACGGCTCGAGCACCGTATTCCCGATCACCGAGGCGGTGGCCGAGGAGTTCCAGATCGAAAAGCGCGGCAAGGTCCGCGTGACGGTCGGCATCTCCGGCACGGGCGGTGGATTCAAGAAGTTCTGCCGCGGCGAGATCGACATCCAGGATGCCTCTCGGCCGATCCTGACGGCGGAGATGGAGGCCTGCCGGGCAGCAGGCATCAAGTACTACGAGCTGCCGATCGCCTATGACGCGCTGACGGTCGCCGTGAGCCCGAAGAACACCTGGGTCAATCAACTCACCGTGGAAGAGCTCAAGAAGATGTGGGAGCCCGCCGCACAGGGCAAGATCAAGACCTGGAACCAGATCAATCCCAAGTGGCCTAACGAAGAACTGGTCCTGTTCGGAGCCGGTTCCGATTCGGGCACGTTCGACTATTTCACGGAGGCAGTCGTCGGCAAGGCCAAGGCGAGCCGCGGCGACTACACGGGCAGCGAGGATGACAACGTCCTCGTCCAGGGCATCGCGAACAACAAGAACGCGCTGGGTTACCTTCCCTACGCGTACTACGAGCCCAACTCCAGCCGCCTGAAGGCTGTGCCGATCGTCAACAAGGCGGGCAAGCCGGTGGGACCGTCGCTGCCGAACGTCGTCGACGGCAGCTACGAGCCGCTGTCGCGCCCGATCTTCATCTACGTGAGCGAGGCCGCGGCAAAGAAGCCGGAAGTGCGCGAATTCGTGCAGTACTACCTGACGAAGGGCGTGCCGCTGATCGAAGAGGTCAAGTACGTGCCGCTGCCCAAGCAGGCCTACGACCTCGCTGCCAAGCACTTCAAGGAAGGCAAGCTCGGTACCGGCTTCGGCGGGGTGCCCGAAGTCGGCCTGAAGGTCGAGGAGCTGCTCGCGCGCGAAGCGAAACTCTGAGCGTTTGCCAGGCGCGGGGCGAGACCCTACCCTGTGCCGTGTCAAATAATGCCGGGAGCGGGGCCACGGGGTCCCGCTCCCGCACAATAACGGCAACAACGGGGCGGGGCGTGCGCGGCGGATCATGAACCAGCCAACTTCGGTTTCCATGAGCGGCTCGGTGCCGGGGCTCGCCTACCGGAAGCTGCGCGACCGCGTCATCGAGTCTTTCCTGATGGCCGCGGCGCTGGTGGCGGTCTTCACGACACTCGCGATCGTCGTGGTGCTGGTGCGCGAATCGCTGCCGTTCTTCGAGCACGTGTCGCTTCGCGACTTCCTGACCGACACGATGTGGACCCCGCTGTTCGCCGATGCACGCTACGGAATCCTGCCGCTGGTCGCCGGGACGATGGTGACGACTCTGGTCGCGCTTGCGGTCGCGATTCCCTGCGGCACGTTGATTGCGATCTATCTCAGCGAGTTCGCCCCGCACCGGCTGCGCGAGATCATCAAGCCGGCGCTCGAGCTGCTGGGCGCCGTGCCGACCGTGGTGTACGGCTACTTCGCCCTGATGATGGTCACCCCGTTCCTTCAAAAGCTGATTCCGGGTCTGCCGGGCTTCAACATGCTCTCGGCCGGCCTGGTGATCGGGATCATGATCATTCCCTATGTCGCCTCGGTCAGCGAAGACGCGATGCGGGCCGTGCCGAACTTCATGCGCGAAGGCAGCTATGCGATGGGAGCGACGCGCTTCCAGACCGCGACGCGGGTCGTGGTCCCCGGTGCTCTGTCCGGCATCGCCGCGGCCTACATCCTCGGCATCTCGCGCGCCGTCGGCGAGACCATGGTGGTCGCGGTCGCCGCGGGCCTGCAGCCGAACCTGACCTGGGACCCGACCGAGCCGGCGGCGACGATCACGGCCTTTATCGTGCAGGTGAGCCTGGGTGACCTGCCGCACGGCAGCATCGGTTACCAGTCCATATTTGCCGCCGGCCTCGTGCTGATGCTGATGACGCTGGTGTTCAACATCGCGGGCTTCACGCTGACCCGCCGCTTCCGCGAGGCCTACTGACGTGGACGCCGGGACCGCACAGTCCTCCATCGAGCAGATCCGCGCCGACGTCAGCCGGCGGAAGGTCTTCGACAAGCTGTTCGTCGTGGTCGGCCTACTGGTCATGTTCTCGGCACTCCTGGTGCTCGCCGTGCTGTTCATCGACCTCGTGCAGAAGGGCGCGCCGCGGCTCAACCTGGATTTCCTGACGCAGTTCCCGTCCCGCAAGCCGGAGCGTGCCGGCATCCTGTCGGCCTGGGTCGGCACCTCGCTCATCATGATCACGACCGCGGCGATCACGATGCCGATCGGCGTCGCGGCGGCGATCTATCTCGAGGAGTACGCGCCGAAGAACTGGTTCACCGCGATCATCGAGATCAACGTCACGAACCTCGCGGGCGTGCCGTCAATCATCTACGGACTGCTGGCGCTCGGCCTGTTCGTGTACCAGTTCAACCTCGGGCAGAGCATCCTGACCGCCGGCCTCACGCTCTCGCTGCTTATCCTGCCGATCGTCATCGTCGCCACGCGCGAGGCGCTGCGCGCGGTGCCGCGCCCGATCCGCGAGGCGGCCTACGCGCTCGGGGCGACGCGCTGGGAAGTGACGGCGCACCACGTGCTGCCGTACTCGATGGGCGGAATCCTGACCGGCATGATCATCGGCCTGTCGCGGGCGATCGGCGAGACGGCGCCGCTCATCACGATCGGCGCGCTGTCCTTCATCGCCTTCCTGCCACAGTCGCCGGTCACGGCCGAGTTCCCGTTCCTGTCGTTCGCATGGCTCAAGGATGCCTTCACGGCCATGCCGATCCAGATGTTCAACTGGGTCTCGAGGCCAGACCCGGAATTCCAGGTCAACGCCGCCGCTGCCGGCGCGATCCTGCTCGGCATGACGCTGCTGATGAACGGCGTCGCGATCTGGCTTCGCTATCGCTATCGCAAGAGAATCAACTGGTGAGCAACATGCAGAGTGGAACCGGCGAACCGGCACGCAGCCCGCGATCCGGGGCGCCGACCCATGCCGTGGATGCGCGGCAAGCGCCGCCACGCCCGACCGTCGACTCCGGGCGCGCGCCCGCGGAAGACGGGGGCGTCGTGAAGTCACGCGCCGAGGACCTGTCGTTCCACTACGGTGCCGTACAGGCGCTCAAGGGCCTCAACATCGAGATCCGCGAGAAGCGGGTGACCGCACTGATCGGGCCTTCCGGTTGTGGCAAGACGACCTTCCTGCGCTGCTTCAACCGCATGCACGATCTCACGCCCCATACGCGCTATGAGGGCCGGATCATGCTGTATCCGGACAACCTGGACCTCGTCGCCCGCGGGGTGGACCCGATCGAGGTGCGGATGCGGATCGGCATGGTGTTCCAGAAGCCGAATCCCTTCCCCAAATCGATCTTCGAGAACGTGGCGTACGGCCTGCGCGTGCGCGGCATGCGATCGAGGGTGCGTCTGGAGGAGGAAGTCGAGAAGGCGCTGCGTCGCGCCGCGATCTGGGACGAGGTCAAGGACCGGCTCGCAAACTCGGGCCTGTCCCTGTCCGGCGGCCAGCAGCAGCGCCTGTGCATCGCGCGCGCGCTCGCAACCAACCCGGAGATCCTGCTGTTCGACGAGCCGACCTCGGCGCTCGACCCGATCGCGACTGCGCGAATCGAGGAGCTGATCGCGGAACTTCGCGACCAGGTCACGGTGATCATCGTCACACACAACATGCAGCAGGCGGCGCGCGTGTCGGATTACACGGCCTTCATGTACCTCGGCGAACTCATCGAGTTCGACAACACGAGCAAGCTGTTCACGAATCCTTCGCGAAAAGCGACCGAGGATTACATCACCGGGCGCTACGGTTGAGCGCGGCACTGACCGAGTTGCGCCTGCACGCGCGCGAGATGGGCACGCTGGTGGCCCAGCAGGTCGAGACGGCCGTTCGCGCCCTGCTCGAGGCGGATGGCGAGGCGGCCGAGCTCGTGCTGCGGCGCGAGCAGCGGGTCAATGCCTGGCAGACGGAGATCGAGGCCGAGAGCTTTCGCCTGCTTGCGCAACAGGCCCCCGTCGCGGGCGACCTGCGCACCGTGCTTGCGATCTCCCGGGCGGTGACCGACCTCGAGCGCGCCGGCGACGAGGCGAAGAAGATCGCGCGCTTCGCCCTCGCGAGCGCCGGTCACGGAGTGGGCGGCCCGACGCGGGTCATTCGCAGGTCTCTGCGGCACATGGCCGCCATCGCGTCGGAGTCCATGCGGGTCGCAGTGGAGGCGCTCGATCGCGGCGACGCGGAGGTCGCGCACGAAGTGGCGCGGCTCGACCGCGAGATCGACCAGGAGTTCGAGTCCGCGCTGCGACAGCTCATGACGGTCGCGATGGAGCGCGCGCCGCGCCTCCTGAAGCCGGTCTTCGACACGGTCTTCGCCCTGAAGAGCCTCGAACGGATCGGTGACCACGCGAAGAACGTCGCCGAGCACGTCGTCTTCCTCGTGAGCGGCGACGATGTCCGCCACGCGGGCAAGTCCCGTGCCGTGCCCGCCCGGGAAGCGCAGCATTGATATGATGGAATCGAGCGGCGGCCCGCGGGCCGTCGGCAGGAGCAGTCCCATGGAATCCGCAGATCTCAGCCAGCACACGTCGCGCCGCTTCAACGAGGACATGGAGCGCGTGACCACGCGCGTCCTGCAGATGGGCGGCTTCGTCGAGCAGCAACTGAACCGCGCAGTGTCGGCCCTGGTGGACGGCGACAGCGCGCTCGGCGAGGAAGTCGCGCGCGAGGACTACCGCGTCAACCGGATGGAAGTGGAGATCGACGAGGAGTGCAGCCGCATCATCGCGACGCGGCAGCCGACCGCCTCGGACCTGCGCGTGATGGTCGCCATCATCAAGACGATCACCGACCTCGAACGGATCGGCGACGAAGTCGAGAAGGTCGGGAACATCGCCGCCCGGCTCGCCACGATGGAGAAGCCGGCCGACAACTACCGCGAAATCCGCCATCTCGGGCGGCTGGTGACCGAGATGGTGCACGACGCGCTGCATGCGTTCGCGCGGCTCGACGCCGACGAAGCCTTCGAGGTGGCGCGGCGCGACCGCAAGGTGGACGAGGAGTACGAGGCGGTGCAGCGCCAGAGCATCACGTTCATGATGGAAGACCCGCGCTCGATCCGGCGCGCGCTCGAGATCATGTGGGTCGTGCGCGCCCTCGAGCGCATCGGCGACCACGCCAAGAATATCTGCGAATACACTGTCTACATGGTCCACGGCAAGGACATCCGGCATTTGTCCGTAGAGGACGCGGAGCGGCAGATCCGCGATTTCGCGGCACGCGACCGGAAAGGGGACTGATGTTGACGCGGCGCCCGGGCAACTTGCTGCTCGCGCTCGCCTCGGCAGCCGCCCTCTCGTTTGCCTTCTACGCGCAGTACGGGCTCAATCTCGTGCCCTGCCACCTGTGCGTCTTCCAGCGCGTGACGATGGCCGCGATGGGCGCCGCATTCGTGCTGGCCGCGCTCTTCTCCCGGCCGGGCCGGCGCGGCGTCCTGTTCGCGGCGCTGATCGGCGTGACGGGCCTCGCCACAGTCGCCACCGCCGGCCGGCATGTCTGGATACAGATGCAGCCCGACGGCTCGGTGCCCGCCTGCGGCGCCGACCTCGATTTCATGCTCGACATCTTTCCGCTGACCGAGGTGATCCTGAAGGTCTTCCAGGCCGGCGGGGAATGCGCCAAGGTGGACTGGTCCTTCCTCGGACTCTCGATGCCCGCCTGGGTGCTGATCCTCGCCGCGTTGATGACTGCGGCCGGGGTGGGCGTCAA
>Ga0105107_10001216_pt1 | contig 16721 bp, 17 predicted proteins | sample PPLLaktember2015_6_FD_79335 | JGI IMG/M metagenome (GOLD analysis project Ga0105107, IMG submission 79335) | Freshwater sediment microbial communities from Prairie Pothole Lake near Jamestown, North Dakota, USA - PPLs Lake P8 Core (1) Depth... | ecosystem: Environmental > Aquatic > Freshwater >...
GTGCTGAAAATGCCGAGAATGACGGCAATGACAAGGACAATGAATTTCCTTTTCCTTATGATCCGCCAGTATTCCCTTAAATTGACGTCGTATTGAGCCAAGAGAACTCCCGAGATCTGCTGACGTCATTCGAAACCGTCGCAACCGCGGCGGCAAAGCTAAGGCTACACCTCTCCCTTCCCTTTCGGAGAGGGCAACCAAACGAGCATTGAATTGCTTAGCTTCAATTAGTTTCGCAATTCCCAGTGCTCTAATGGCTTAATATATCCAAAACGATTTAAGCAAAATTTAAACATATAATTCAACATTTGTCAATAAATTGTATGAAAATTATAACAAAAGATATGTATTTATGACAAATTGGAGTACCGGAGTGATGGAGTATTGGAGGACTGCAGTAAAGAAAAAGTTGGTTCAAGATGCAGGGTACACGGTTCACGGGTCAGAACCAGGACAACTCATTGACCGGACACCTTGTGCCTTGCACCTTGGACCATCACTCTGGCATTTCGTCCATTCTTCTCGTCACTCGTCACTTCTCACTTGTCACTGGATTTTCAAACTTTAGGCATTTTAGTTCACTTTAGCCTCCGGCCTGTAGGGCCTACGGCCCGGAGGGGCACTTCTTCTTGGTCTTTGCTCCATGCTCTTTGCTCTTAGCTCCAAGCTTGCCTTAACATGCCAAGGAGCTGCAGTGCTCTTTTGCCGTAAAGCTGCCAGGGCTTGAGGTCGGGAGGAGTCGGGAACACCTGCCTCAGAACCTCTGTTCTGGGAAACAGGTTTTCAAAGAAAAACGCAAGGCGCTTCCCCCTCCCAAGTTGTGAGGAAAAGAGAAGCACTGGGCCCCAAGGAGGAAGCGCTCCTTTCGTCACTCTCTCCCGCAGGATCTTTCTCTCCAGGGGACCAAGCGTTTTTCTCTGAACAAGTTTAAGAGCATCCGGTCGAGCCCTGAAATGAAAGACCTGATCGAGCAAAAAGATGATGTACATGAGAGTTTTTTTCTGGCCAAGGTCTTCAGCCCGGTGCACAAGCCTTTCCCAATCAGCGGCATTCCAGCGATCGAGGATCCGTTTGATATCCACCAACCAGATGAGCCTGTCCACACGATGTTTGAACGCATGAAGACTCAAATACAGGACCTGGTCATAAGGGCTCAGGCACAGCGCTTTTTCGCCCTCGACCTCGATCGCCCTCACCTCCTTGATAAGATGCTCTTCGCTTTTGCCGAGAAGCAGTTTCCTGGCACGGATGCGATCCGCCCAGAGAATATGGGTGTGGATGTCGAGGATGGTTGCCCCTTGTTTGAAGTTGGTAGGATAAACAGCGTCTCTTTCATAACCCAGCGTTCCAAGGGTTCGGACGAGCTCTTCATAATCTTTCTTCGAAACCCAAAGGTCAATGTCGGTCATAGGCCTCAGACCGATGTCCTCATAGGGCTCATTCAAAAGGTCCATGCCCTGAAGAACGAGCACGGCAACTCCTTTTTGATTCGCTTGAAAGAGAACTTGCTTGAGAGCATGCATGAGCCGCAGATTCGCCCGAAGGGTTTGATAGTAAAAGGCTTGCAGGGTTTCCCTGTGGACATGTTCCAGGGATTCAAAGCGGCCGGAGGCGAGAAGGCTCTTGTAGAGGATCCCTGCCACCCCCTCTCTCATGGCCCGCTCGATCAGAACGCTGTCGAAGGGAATCAGATCCTTTGCGGGTGTTGAAGGGTCCAGCGATGCAGCAAGGGCAAGAGTTGTGTCTTTCAGGTCCTTCATGGTTTCTATTAATCATCCGTGCGGTGACTTTGTCAACCGGCGTTACGCTGCGAATCACAAAAAGGGAAACCGCTTGATCTCCATTCCGATTCATAATATCTTCCCAACCAGACTTCGAAAATCCGGCCCTTACACCTTCCATTCCTCTAATTAATTTCCCCTCCCTTGAGGGGAGGGGTCAGGGGAGGGTGGAGCGAGGCACAACTCGACAAATGAGAAAGCAGATTCCCCTACTCCTCTTGCTCGCAACCATTGCATTCTTTCCCTATCTCAATCCCGCTCAAGCCGCCGACATCAAGACAGATCTCAGCCTGAGCACCGGCTTTCGCGTCGATGATCTCAACTGGAATATTGCCGGCAACATCTCCGGCAACAATCCAAATGTCCTGTCAGAACTCACTTGGTCCGACCTGGAAACGCTTCAAGCCACGGTGAACGGAAAGGCCTTGATCAATGAATGGCTCTATCTGCGGGGATCCCTGGGCTATGGATGGACCTTCTCCGGGGATAATCTGGACTCCGACTTCTCAGGGAATGACCGCACTCAAGAGTACTCGCGATCCAGCAACAGCGCGCATGGCGGCAGGGTCCTTGACGGTGCGATAGGCCTTGGATACCAGTTCTCATGGCTCTCAGAAAAATTCAAACTCTCCCCCCTCCTCGGCTACAGCTACAGCGCGCTGAAACTCACGTTGAGGGACGGGGTGCAGGTTATCGCAACGCCTGGAAAGACGCCGCCTGCAGGCCCCATCCAGGGTCTCGACAGCACCTACGATGCCTCCTGGCTGGGGCCTTGGGAATCGACCTCTCCTTTGAAATCAGCGAAAAGGTCACACTCTTCGGGAGTCTTGAATATCACTGAGCGAATTTCGACGCGGAGGGAGACCTGAATTTGAGGAACGATCTGGCCCATCCGAGGAGTTATGAGCATGATGTGGACGGCAAGGGATTTCTCATCATGCTCGGCGCTGAGTATCTTCTGACCGGGCCATGGTCTCTCAACAGTTGGACAAACGAAGGAGACAGAATACAAGTAGACTGGAGACAGAAGAAGGCAAGGGGAATAATGGAATGTTGGAATAGTGGAATAATGGAGTAGCGGCTCAAGGCGCATAGCACACGGGACGGGAGTCAAGGGGTGAACGCTTTTGCCGTGAACCGTGCACTCTGTACCGTGAACCATCTTTTTCATTACTCCAATACTCCATCACTCCAGTACTCCAACGGAGTCACGATGTCTTTTCCCAACATTCCAAAATTCCATCATTCCAGCATTCCCTCGGCTGCCGTTCTCTTTCTCGGCCTCGTCGTAGCCCAGTGCATTGCCACTCTCCAGGTTTACCTGTCAAACGCCGAGTTTCACCGCACGCTCATTGTGCTGAAAGAGGTCGGTTATCTGATCGTCCCGAACCAGCAGATTCTCCCCCGCCTCCTGAGCATCGACTCCGCCTTTTGGGGAGGGCTTTTTTTCACGCTCAGCATCGGAGTTTTTTTGACCTTTCTCTCATGGTCGGCAGTCTGGGCCTGGAATCGTCTTTTCAGCAGAAACCGACTGTTTTTCTATTTCTGTCTCCTGGCGTGGCTGACGTCCCTCGTCCTGGTTAACGGTCAAGGGGTTTGCATCCTCATCACGCTGTATTTCCTTTTTATCCCGGCGATCGTTTTTGCAGCAGCCGCAAAACTCTCACCCCAAGGGAAAAGCCCTCCTGGCTACAAATCATTGCTGCTCCTTGTCCCGCTCCTTCTTCTGGCCGTCTTGTGGGCAACTCAGGCGAACAGCCGATTTTTTCTTAATCTGAGAGACAAGCTCCTCTTGTCGAATTCAGTGGGCACAAAGGTCAACGATTTCTACTACGAATATGCCTATTATCCTGCTGAGGCATTCAAATCTCTGGATCAGAAGCTCCTTAAATCCTGCTCCATCGGAAGCATTCAGAGAAAACCAATTGAACAGGCTCTTGAAAGAACCTTGATTGCTTACGACTACCTCCCTGTGGACGGAGTTCGCCATCCTGTGGACCTGGTCGTGCGTGAAGACAACGGTGCCCTGTTCTTTCAGAGCGACGGAGAAACGATCGTACAGACCAACCTTCAGGAATTCCTGGCAAGCCCGGACAAGTTGATCAAGGAGTTTTCTCGCAAGACAGACACGTGTTCCCCTTTTCGCAGTTTCACTTTTTTTGCTCTCCTGGTCAGTTTGCCTCTAGTGCTCTATGCCGCATGCTTCGGCTTCTTCTCCTTTGTCTGCTCCCTTTTACTCAGTCCGAAAATATCGGCTTGGGTTGCATCCATCCTTTGCCTCTTTCTGGGCACTGCGCTCTTTTTTTATGTCAATGGAAACGTGAAAGAGGATTCTATGGATCCGGGGCGCGCCTTGACCTCAGGCCACTGGGAGGCAAGAGTGGCTGGGCTCAAACTCATTGAGCAAAAGAGACTCGATGTCGGGGATTTTGAAGCCTATCCAAGGTTGATGAAGAGCCATCATGTCGCTGAACGCTACTGGTTTGTGCGCACTCTGGGGTCAAGCAGGCGGACAAGCACCTACAGGGACCTCCTCAGCTTTCTTGATGATCCGAATCCCGGCGTTGTTTCCATGGCCTTTTACGCCCTGGGTCAGCGAAAAGATTCCCGCGCTGTCCCGGAGATCTTGAAGCGCATTGAAACATCAGGCGACTGGTACAATCAGTGGTACGCTTACAGGGCTCTGAGGAATCTGGGGTGGAAGCAAAGCAAGTCCAGGTAAAGGCACTCATCCTGTCCGTTGTTGCTGTCGCCTTTGTGGAGGCAGGGCTTGTTTTTGCAAAGGCAGCCTTCAGCCCTATGCTCATACTCGGCGCAGCTCGGCTTCTTGAGCTTGGTTTGATTGTCTGGATAGTCTATGTTGTTGAGGGGAACGTTGTTGCCATAGGTCTTCATCGATCGCGATGGATTGCCGGCCTGAGACGGGGTCTTCTCTGGTCAGCAGGCTTCGGAGTCCTATCAGGAATTGCCTTCGGTATTCTTTTCCTAGCAGAGATCAATCCGCTGACCTTCATTCGAACAGCGCTTCCAAAAAGCTCACCGGATCTATTATTCTTATTTCTTGTAGGTGGGATTGTCGCGCCCGTGGCCGAGGAAGTTTTCTTCAGGGGAATTCTTTATTGTTTTCTGAGGCGGTGGGGAATCGCTGTTGCCCTTGTTCTGAGCACCCTCGTCTTTTCAGTCAGCCATGGTCTCGGACACGGGTTCCCGCTGACGCAGGTGGTCGGAGGAGTTCTATTTGCTGCCGCTTACGAAATCGAGAAAAACCTACTCGTTCCCATCACCATCCACTGCCTAGGCAATACAGCGATCTTCACTTTGTCGTGTGCTTTCTGACCACTCGCAGATCACCATAAGCACGAAAAGGGGAAAGCACGGAAATAGAGAGAAGCACCCTCTCCCTTGATGGGAGAGGGTTGGGGTGAGGGTGAGAAAGCATCAGGTGTTTTCCCATTTTCGTGCTTTCGTGGCCAAATAGTTCTTGAATTTCTTCTCTTATTTGAATTGTTTGAAATTTTGAATTTTGGATTTGTTTCGGATTTCGAGCTTCGAATTTCGAATTTGAAAAGGCGAGCTTAGAAGACGGATCTATTCCCTACAGAATTATACCCAAGAATCTACTAGGGAGTCCCAGCGCTAGGATCCTGCCGCAAAACATCTGGGCACAGGGACGCCGCAGTTGGATCTGCCGGGGCCTATCTTGCCCGTGGTCTTGCAGAATCCCAGCACTGCGCACTTGGCATCCAGCTTCACCTTCTTCAGCATAGGTTTCTCATACTGCTTCTTTCCGCTTTGACCCATCACAGCCTCCAAGGGGGGAAAACTGGAATAATGGAATATTGGTGCTCTCGCAAAAAGTCCCGAAAGCCCTTTTTCCGTCATTCCGGCGAAAGCCGGAATCCAGCAACAATGGTCACTTCTGGACCCCGGCGACCCTGTCCCGGTGAAAACCGGGAGCCGGGGTGACGGCCTTGACGATTTCTCACGAGTCTATCGATATTGCTTAAATCAAAAACACTTTAGCACGAAATCAGGCAACCTGAAAAGCACAAAAACGTCATCCCTCGCCCGCTCATCCTGAGGTTGAGGTGGGGACCAAAATGTGAATGAAACACGCTCGCCCGTTTCCTCACCTCTTGGCCCCACCACTCCCAATGATTTGAGCATTGGGACCCCCGCGCGGAGTTTCCTTGAATTTCGAATTCTGGAATTCCTCAATTCCCAAATCCCCCAATTCCAGAATCCCAGAATCCCTCAATTCCTGAATTCCTCAATTCGCAATCGCAGAGACAAAGCACCCACCCCCTCCGTCGCCTCCTGAGTCTCCCACACTGCGGGCCCCCACGGTCACCGTCATCTCCAGCGTAGAGGCGCTCTTATATCCGTCCGTGTCCACAGACTTCACCACATAATAGTAAGTCCCGCTCTGGACCGTGCTGTCCGTGTATTGGTTATTAGTGATCAGGGAACTGTTCAGTTTGGTGTAAGGTCCGTTAGGAGTCGTAGACCGGTACACATTGTACCCGGCCACAGAAGTTCCATTCGCATCACTTGATGCTCCCCACGTCAGGGTCACACTCTGCCCAGACACCTGACCCGTAGGTGCTGTCGGAGCCGTAGGAAGAGGAACCTTCAGCCTCATCGCAGGATCTCCAAAGAGCAGGAATGTCTTTCCTGTCTCCCCTAGCGCCACACTATTGGCCATCAGCTCCTGCTTCGCATACGAGATCGCTCGGCCCAGCGTCCGGTAATCTCTCCTGAAGATCCTCTCGAACAACGCTTGGTCCAGCACCCTCTGTGCCTCAGGCTCCGTCATCCCCGTGGACATGAACGCACCCACCGCTCCGTTGGTGCTATCCCTCAGCAGAGCCTCCGCCAGAGACGGCCAGTTCCACCCCTCCGGATACCCGAAGAATCCATTCAAACACGTCATGGCCAAAAAATGTAGTAGTTGTCATCCCTCTGGTTGGCGTTAATAGCAGCCCGCGTGCGGAACCACACTTGGGTGGCCGCTGAATTCCAGGATGATTGATCGTCTAGCCTGCGGTCCAGTTCCGTCCATGTGCTGCCGTTCCAATAGACGACCCGAATATCGTTGCCGCTCGAAAGGGATTTGGTGGCTGTCACGAGCGCCGCGTGATTGAACTGGATGCGCACGGAATACTGAGTCGGCACATTCACCGATCCGGCGGCAACGATGATCTTCTCTCGATACTGATAGCTGCTGTTCCACCACTGATTACTCGGTGCCGCTGCCTCTGCTACTGAAGCCGCAATGCACAGGAAGAGGAAAGCCGTGACGGCAAGGAATGTTCCTTGATCGCGCATCCCTCGCATCGTAAGGCTGCTGAGCGACCTTGTGGTTTTGGGTATGCTCTTCATGGTCTCGACGCCTTATCCCTTTGAAAGTTTTGGCAAAACACTGCACTTTTGTCGTCGCACATCTCCAGCCGAAGATTGCCCCTTTATAGATTTGAACAAAACCTGTGCCAGGGAGTGGACACGGCTTATTCCACGTGATTTCAGCTAGTTAATTAAAATGGATACTGATTCGCCTTGAGGAATTATGACAATTTTTGTCCATTTTGGAGCTTTTTCGGCGGATCCGGACAGATAGACCCTCTCCCGCGCTCGCCTGTCCCGAGCCTGTCGAGGGTTCTCGCTCATCTAGGGACTAGAGCCGCAGAGCTAAGAGAATCTAGCCACAGATTTACCCTGTTAAATCCCCGCATAGCGGGGTCAGCCGAAGGCGGAATTTAACAGGGCGAGCATAGACAAACACGGACTACTGCACTCAAGAAGGGAGTGGGGAGTGACGTTCTGAGCATTGGGAGTCCCCCTACGCGGGGCTTCTTGAGCGAACCTATCTGCGCCAATCTAATTAGCAACCACGCGCAGAGTCATGTTGACTGCCTTTCTTAGGAGGCGTATATTTTGTTCTGTACTATCATTTCGAACCCAGAGGATGACCGCTATGCGCGAGAATCTTATTGTTTCAGATCCCGACATATTGGGCGGCAAGCCCATCGTGAAGGGCACCCGAATATCTGTTGCCCTCATTCTCCAGTGTCTTGCCTCGGGCATGTCCAGGGAGGAAATACTTCGGGCCTATCCCACGCTGACAGCACAAGGACTTGATTCTGCGCTCGACTATGCTGCCCGCCAATTCCAGGGTGAAGAAGTTCGATTTCACGAAGGACACCCTCTGTGATCCGTATTCTTTCTGATGAGAACGTGCACGCGGACATCGTGTCCGGCCTTCGGCAAAAGGGTTTTGACGTTGTGACGGCAGTCGAATCGGGCTTCGCCGGACGCAAAGACATAGAGATTCTTGATCACGCCGAAAAACACGATCTGTTGGTATTGTCCGGTGACAAGGATTTCGGCGGACTTATTGAGTTCGGGAGTTTGTGGGGAAGGGGCCGGGTGTTGCTGCTCCGCTATCAACTCCTTAATGTCCGTAAGATTGTTGAGGATATCGCCCGAGTTCTTCGCAGTGAAACGGAAAACATTTCCCAGAGCGGCTCTTTCGTTATAGTGCTCTCGGAAAGCGGCTACCGGGTACGCAGGCCCAATCCATAAGAGTTGCCAAGCATGGGTTTCCGTTCTTCTAATCCGAAAGCCCCCATCCTCCAATCCCCCAATTCCCCAATTCCAGAATCCCTCAATCCCCTAATTCATCAATCTGTCCTTGCTTTTTCTCCAAAGAATGTTGACTTCTTTTCTTTCCGGTATTACAGTTCTGGTAAAGTAATACCGAATCGAGGAGACGTCGATGCCAAAAATAACGTCCAAAGGGCAAATTACCATTCCTCAGGAAATAAGAAATCATTTCTCCCTTCTGCCGGGGACTGACGTGGAGGTCATCGCCGAGAAGAACAAAGTTCTCATCGTCAAAGCCCGACCAAGAAATGCTTTTCTCAAATGGATAGGCCGGGGAAGAGCGAGCAAGAGCGACATTGATATGACCGTTAAGCGACTCCGCGGAAGAACCGATGAGTAGCATTGTCATTGACACAAATCCTCTCGCCTACATCTATGCCGGAATCCGTGATTTAGGGAAGACTTATGCTGTTCTGCTGGGGGACCTCTCAAAGAGCAATACGTTGCTCATTCCCAAGATTGTTTACGGCGAGCTTTCGTTGATATTTCGAAATGAGACAGACTTGACCGGTTTTTTGACAGATACCGGAATCGTAGTCGGTGACATGACACCGGAAGCATACGTCGTCGCTGCAAAACGTTGGGATGCTTACAACAAACGCCGTGTGCTGCTGTGCCACAGATGCGGCGCAAAGCTCCCGAAATTGGCATGCGAGCAATGTGGCTCCCCCATCAAAATCAGGCAGCATGTTCTGTCTGATTTCTTGATAGGCGCCTATGCCTTGCGAATGCAAGACAGAACAATCGTGACTCATGACGCTGGATACTATGCCACCTATTTTCCCGAATTGAAAATAGTTTCAGCCTGAAGTTGACGGTCTCGGAAAACCCCATCTTCTTCTTTCGTGTTTTCGTACCTTCGTGCTTTCGTGATTGATTTTTTCTCTCTGCGGTCTCAGCGAGTGACGAGACCCTTGATTCGGTTCGCACTCTTTGTTAATATGTTTGCATTGATATGTATTTCGGAGGTATGAAGTATGAAAATTGGAGAACGAGGCCAGGTGACTATCCCAAAGGACGTCCGTGAAAGATACGGCCTTCTGCCGAATATCGAAGTGGAATTCGTGCCTGAGGAGTCCGGAGTCTTGCTTAGGAAGAGGGCGCGCCGTGCCAGCCCGGTTGAAAAGGTTTATGGGATTCTCAATAAGAAATCCAAGACGGACGACATCATTGAGGCCTTGAGAGGACGATGATAACCTTTGTCGATACAAACGTGCTTCTGGATGTTTTCTTGCCTGATCCTCAGTGGGGTGAGAAATCAAAGCAGGCCCTAGATCAGGCCTACGCCGACGGGTCTCTGGTGATTAACGAAATCATCTATGCCGAGTTGGCGCCTCAATTCCCTGAAAAGGGACTTCTGGACGAAACCATCAAGACCCTCGGCATCCGTGTTGTTCCGCTGGATCTCGAATCGGCTTATGCCGCAGGCGCAAAATGGAAGAAGTATCTCGACGCCGGCGGAAAAAGAGATCGAGTGCTCGCCGATTTCCTGATCGGCGCGCACGCAGAGAGAATAGCCCAAAGGCTCCTGACCCGAGATAGAGGATTCTATAAGAGATACTTCTCAGCGCTCAACGTCTTCTATTAGCACTTCGAGGCACAACCAGTACGTTCTGCGGACCTCCTCCACTTTCTTTTGAGCGAACCCTTATGCGCTAAGTTTTCTTTAGCTGTATCCCTTTTCTGTCCGTGTTCTGCGAGAGAACTATCTTCTTGGTTGCATAACACAAAGACTTTGCTTATTTTTTTATCATGATATAAACACTGCAGCGATTTTGCTGACATCGTGGCTATTCGTTAGAGTTGGTACCGAGGTTTGGTCAAATGACGTTAAAAGATGATGTGAGAAAAAAGACTGGAGCTTTCCTCACAAGCAGCCAGGAAATATTCGAAAAGATCTTCGCGCAGGCTACTCGGGAACTCAGTATAAGAAAGAAACCGAAGCCCATTGTTCAAAAACCCGTGCCAGCACCTTCTGCCGACGTGCCACTGGCCCGAGAGAAAAAACCTAAGGTCACAAAGGCTTCTGAGAAGACTGCCGTAACGTATACAACTTCTGAAAAGGTCAAGGCTAAGCCTTCTGCTAAGCCGAGACCGACCCCGAAAACAGGCGGGGGATCGCACGTTCTGAGAGCGGGTCTCCTTTTTGTTCTGCTGCTAGTTCTAGCGGGATTCGCGGCAAACCACTTTGCGATAATTGACCTCAACGCCATCCCTGCCCTTCTTGGACTCGGTCCTAAGCCAGTCGTTCAAGCACCAATTCCCGGAAAACAACCGGCGAAACCGTCTGAAAAGGCTGCCAGCGCTCCGAAGCAAACGCAGGAAAGCCTTCCAACGCCTGCACCTACGCCAAGCGCCCCAACTCCTCCAGCACTATCGAAGGAGGAAAAACTCGTTGAATTGGAAAGACCGACCACCGTCGCACAATCACCGGCCGTCGAAGAACGAATAGAGGAAAAAACACCGTCTTTCGCACCGCAGGCCCAGCCTTCACCACCGGGGAGCGCACTCAGTAAAATACCTCAACCGGTGCATGTCCAGGCTCACGTGTCAGAGAAACCTAGTGCGCCAGCGGCTATTCCGTTGCAGCCCGGCCCCCCACAATACCCCTATTCTGTCTATCTCGGCTCTTTTAAAACGCCTGACGCGGTTAAGAAAGCCCTCTCCGATTATCAGGAAAAAGGGTTGTCAGTCTATTTGGCAAGAGTGGACCTGGGGGACAAGGGGGTGTGGTATAGGTTCTTCACTGGATATTTCCGTACCAAGGCGGAGGCAGAGAAATACATCAGGGAACGCAATCTTCAAGGCGCCGAACCGGCAACAACGAGGTATGCGAATTTGATCGGAGTTTATGGCTCTGACAAGGAAGCTGAGGATCAGAAGCGGCTGCTCGTATCCGCAGGTTTTTATCCTTACGTCATCAAAGGCGCAGACGGCAAGAGCCTGGTCTATTCAGGGGCTTTTGATCGAAAAGAGTATGCAGAGAAAGAGCGGACCGATTTGGCTTCAAAGGGCATCAGGAGCGAAGTCGTAGAGCGATAAAAAACCACAAAAGCAAAAAGATATATCTTTCGCCCGTCCCGCGAATAGCGGGACTAGAGAGTCTGGAGAGTTTTTAATCCGTGTCCCACTTTCCTCAGCGGCCTCTGCTCCCCTGCGAGAGAAATCCTGCTTCGTCTTTATTTCTCCTTAGTCGATTCTCAGTCATCCTATTAATTTCTCCACACTCTGCATCATTTCGTTGTGCATCCTGCCTCCGTGCGTCGCCGCTCTGCGACCATAAAGGGAGACTTCGATGGAGAAAGGCGTCCACGCAGCCAGGTATTCGGCTGCCCGAGGTGTGATTAAAGTCGCGTTGGTGAAAAGAGTGATCAGGAAACCCGCTTTCTTGGCGTACGAATGGATATCCAAGAAGTCCTTTCTGACAAAGATCTCTCCCCCGGTGTAAAGCAGCCACAGGCATTCTCCTGCCGCCATTTCGTCAAGAAGGCGGCAGTGATCTTCATAAGTCAGCTCGGTCTGGTGGGCTTGTTCATCACCAAGAGGAAGGTTGCTGTAGCAGTGAACGCAGGTAAGGTTGCAGCGCCTGGTGACTTCGATGGAGCCCCTGATGGGGACTCTTTGGGCTACGACCCGCTCGTGCAGTTCCAGGCTCCAGTCCTGATAACTTTGGGTTTCCATGCATCAATATGGTACCATACCATTTGAGCTTCTGCAAAACCCCTTAACATCCGAATGCAAGACCAATCACGAAAGCACGAAATTAGTAAAGCACGAAGGAAAACCATAGGACTAGTTAGGCCAACTCAGCGCTTGTAGCTGAGTTCCAAGTGAGATAAAATAATCAAAAGTGCAAGAAAATGGAGGTGCGCCTTGCCTTCCCCGGTCAAATGGCCTGGTCGAAGAGGCGGGAATCCAGGAGCAAGGGTTTAGCGGCTGACGAAATTCGCAACCTAGGAGGGCAAAGGCTCTGGACAACTGGTGGACATACCTGAAGCAGGGACTTTCTCGTCCATCGCCTGAAGACAGGATTGCAGGTCAGGAGGGTTACGGAAGCACTCGCGAGACTCTTCGATCCTTGCAGCCTTACCTCGTCCGTCACTGGCGAAACGCAGCCGTCGGCTTTTTTCTCATCCTATTTGCCTCCCTTCTCGCCTTCCCCCAACCGCTCGTCACGCGGTACATCGTGGATGATGTGATTCTGAAACGCCAGCTCGGGCTCCTGGCGGGCGCGATCGCTTTGCTTATCGTCCTCATCCTGGCTGAAAAGCTCACCAAGGTGCTCGAAGACTTCACCTTTGCCCGCTATGAGCAGAGCATCACGCTCGACATTCAGCAAAACCTCTTGGGGAGGGTCCTCCACTTTCCCAAGTCCTTCTTCGATAACATCCAGACGGGATATTTGGTGTCCAGGCTTTCCGACGACACAGAGGGACTTCGCTGGTTCTTTTCGAGCACCGTTGTTTATGTGCTCAGCAATCTGATTCGATTCGCGGGAGGCATCGGTTTCCTCTTTTACCTCGAGTGGCGGCTTGCAGGGGTTGTTCTCATCATCCTTCCGGGCCTCTTCCTTGCTATGAATTACTTTGCGAGAAAAGTGCATATCCTGAGCCATCGCAGCATAGAGCAGGATGCCAACATTTCCAGCCGCATGCAGGAAGCCCTGTCCTCCACCTCTTTGATCAAATCCTTCGCATCCGAGGATCGAACGCAGAATCGTCTCCTGTCTGAACTCAAAAAAGCGTTTCAAATCACCCTTGAGCAGACCACGGTAGACTCCGTGGCGGATGCGGCGATCAGTCTCCTGCCAGCTGTTTCACGCGGCGTCGCGCTTGCTCTTGGCGCTTACTGGGTCATCAAGGAGGAGTGGACCCTGGGCTCCCTCCTCGCCTTCCAGGGCTATCTGGGGTATGTCTTTGGGCCGGCCCAATTCCTTGCAACCGCCAATCTTCAACTCCAGAAAGCCCTGGCAGCGCTTCAACGGATCTGGGCCCTATTTCGGATTCTTCCTGAGGAGAACTCAAAGACTGGCGCCGAAGTGGGTCATTTGAAAGGTGAGATCGAGTTCAGAGAGGTCTCTTTCTCTTACAACGGCCGTGAACAGGTGCTCGAACGCCTCTCTTTCGAGATCCGAGCGGGTGAACACTTGGCCTTGGTGGGCCCGAGCGGTGTCGGGAAAACAACGCTTCTGAGTCTTATCCTTTGCTTCTACAAGCCTACATCGGGTGAGATTTATTTTGACGGCAGGCCTGCGTCCGGTCTGAAGGTCACATCGCTCCGGCAAAGAATCGGGTATGTGTCGCAGAACACTCTGCTCTTGTCCGGTACGATCATGGACAACCTCCGGTACGGGTACCCTGAGGCGGGTGACGATGAAATAATTCACGCTGCCCGAGCAGCCGAGATTCACGACTTCATCAGCGACCTGGACTCAGGCTACAATACGGAAATCGGTGAAAAGGGGGGCAAATTGTCGGAAGGTCAGAAACAGCGCTTGTCGATTGCAAGGGCGTTGGTCAAGGCTCCGGATATCCTTGTTCTGGATGAGCCCACCTCTTCCCTGGACGGCAGGACGGAGGAATCCATCCTCGTTTCGCTCCCTGCTTACGTGAAGGACAAAACGCTCCTCGTCGTATCCAACAGACTATCGACACTCAAATACTGCGATCGAGTGTTGCTCCTGGGCGAAAACAAGTCTCTTATATCAAGCACTCCTCAGCAGTTCATGGACACCAGCGAGTACTACAGATCGCTCATCACGCACTAACAGGTCGCAGGTGGCTTGTTGCAGGTTCCTTTATCCGTGACGAGTAACGAGTCACAAGTGACGAGAATTGTTTCTTCTTGTCACTCGTTTTCGTTTTCCAACTTTAGGCACTTTAGCGCACTTTAGGCATTTTCGGCACTTCCTCTGTCTACTGTCTACTGTCTTCTGCATTCTTCTCTTCGCTTTGTACTGAAGCACAGCTCTTGTCATCCGGAGCCGGCGGGAAATAGACTCTGAAGGTCGTTTCTCCTGACTTGAGGCAGTCCTCCCGCTTCTTGCAAAACCGGCACTTGCTGATTCTTCCGGGGCACAGATCACTGTCTTTGGGAATGAATCCGCAGCGCACGGATTCCATGTCGATCTCGAAGTTGAACCGCTCCGCAAAGATCTTCATGCGCAAGAGATCCGCCCCCTTCCCCCCCGCATAGAAATCAAACGGCCTCTTCGAGGAGTAGGCCATCGTGTCGTGGGTGGTGAAAAACCCTTCGAAAAGCCTTCGTTCGTTCTCCTCGGTGATGCCGATCCCGTAGTCATGGACGATCAGCTCCCCTCCATCCCCTTTCCGGTGCACGGTGATCTCGATCTTTCCTTCGTCCGGAGTGGCCTCTATCGCGTTCCTGAGGAGTCCGTCCACCACTTTCTCGAGCACATCCTCGGGCACGCAGACGTTCGGCACCGGCTCAAGGTGGGTGACAATCTCCACTTCCCGGTGAGGGAACTTCGGCCTCAAGGTCTCGATCCTCCACTCGACAAATCTCTCCAGAGAGAATTCCGAAACCTTGATCTCTTTAGGCCCGTAAAGCTCCTCGATCTTGTTCTTGATTCTGTCGATGATCGGGCCTTCCCCCACCTCCTGCACGACTAGGGTTTCAAGCTCGTCCGTGCACTGCTCCAGAAGCATGTTCAGAAGGTGATAGGTCCGGAACTGCTTGTCGGCCATGATGTCTTCCACCTGATATTGGATTCCCAGAATCCGATCGAGGTTTCGCCATGCCCGGTCGTAGGTCTTTTTCCAGGTGGGTTCCGGAAGAGCCGCCAGTTTCTTCAACAGAATGTTCAGGCTGGCCATGAGCACGGAGACCGGGGTCTTCAACTCGTGGGAAAGATGGTTAATGGCCCGATCCTTGGCGCGGTTCAGGCTCGCCAGTTCCTTGTAGGCTTCAGTCACCTCTTTGGCATACCTTGCATTCTCTATGGAAAGGGCCACGGTGCTGGCAATCAGGTTGAGGAGTTCCACGTCCGACGGGTCGAAAACACCCTTTTTCTTGTTGATGGCGCAGAGCACGCCGATGATGCGCTCTCCGCTCTTCAGAGGGACATCGAGCATGTTGCGCGATTTGAAACGCATCTGGTCATCAACGAAGCCGTAATAGTAGGGGTCCTTCGACGTGTCAGGAACAATGATAGGCTGGCCGGTACTGAGAACTCTCCCCGACACCCCTTTGGTCGCGGGATATCGGACCTCCTTGGCTCTTCTCTGTGTGTCCCTGTCGTCGTAAGCCGCACCCAGGAAGTAAAATTCTTTCTTCGCCTCATCCAGAAGAATCACCAGCGCCCCTTCCACCTCAAGAACCCGTTTGATCTCGCTGCTCACATAGTCCAGAAGATCCTCCAGGCGAGGGTAGGAAGGCAGCGCCATGCTGATTCCAAAAAGAGCGTCCTGGGTGAGATGGAGTTTTTTCTCCTGCGTGATATCTCTCAAGAGGACCAGCTCTCCTGCCGGCTCGCCCTCCATTTCCGAGAACACGGCTCCGCTCATCAGCACATCGACGATCTGTCCGTCCTTGGTCAAACGCTTGCTCTCATGGCGGTGGATCGTTTTCTCGTCCAGGAGTTTTTGGATATCCGCCTTGACCTGTTCCTCAAGATCCGCCGGGACATAGGGGATATGCTTCCCGTGCAGTTCATCGAGAGACCACCCGAAGACCTGTGTAAAGGCGGGATTCAGGTAGCTCACCTTTCCCTCCACCGTGAAGACCACCATTGGGTAAGGGACGAAGTCGAGGAGGGTCCTGTATCTTTTTTCGGCCACTCGGCTTGCTTCATAGGCGCACCGGTAGTCATATTCAGACTCTTTCAGGACCTGCACCTGCTCGACCCTGTTCGGCTTCTTCTTTTTGCCCTTGGACGGCGATCGTTGCCCCCGGCGCCCGGATTTTGCGGCCATCACATCACCTCCCGGATCTTCATCTTCGTATTTTAAAAGAACACAGCCGGGCTTGTCATTACAATTCTCTTGTCTTCGCCCAAGGCTCTGTGCTATTCTTCCCAGTAAATACGAGGCTTTCCACACCTTCGATTCATACTCGCGAACACGGGCACCTCGTAAGTCCACGAGGAGGATTCCATGAAGCGACCTATCAGGATTGCTTCATTAGCTGTCCTGCTTTGCGTTGTTTTTTTCACTGCTTCCATCGCTCAGACCCCTTCCGGACCTTCCATGGTCCTTCCTGAGAGATCTTTTGATTTCAGGGACGTCGAGGAAGGAAAAATCGTTGAACATGCCTTCA
>Ga0105107_10001221_pt1 | contig 16663 bp, 11 predicted proteins | sample PPLLaktember2015_6_FD_79335 | JGI IMG/M metagenome (GOLD analysis project Ga0105107, IMG submission 79335) | Freshwater sediment microbial communities from Prairie Pothole Lake near Jamestown, North Dakota, USA - PPLs Lake P8 Core (1) Depth... | ecosystem: Environmental > Aquatic > Freshwater >...
CGCCGGTGCTCACCGTCTCGGCGTACACCTCGACCCGGATCTCCATCGAGGAATTGCCCACGTACTCCACCGCGGCCACGCAGGTCACCAGCGAACCGATCGGGATCCGCTCGCGGAAGTCCACCCGGTCGATGGACGCCGTGACGGCGGGCCCGCCGGCATGCCGGATGGCGGCCACGGCCGCCGCCTGGTCCACCAGCGCCATCAACTGGCCGCCGAAGAGGTCACCGAGGATATTGGCCATGTGGGGCATGGTCATCGTGGTGAGCTCGGCGCGGCTGTACGACATCGGGCGCGAGTCGGGCATCAGTAATCCACCGGCCTGAGGTAGTACTCCCCGATCGCCGTCTGGCTCACCATCGCCACGGTCGGCAGCCGGCGCTTCCAGTGGGTTCCCTCGAGCCGCTTCCGCACCAGCTCGATCTCCCGCGGCGGGATGCCCAGCAGCGCGATCTCCGCCGGGGTGTATCCGGACAGCAGCCAGTGGAGCACCACGTCGGCGGTCGCGTACTTCACGCCGAAGTCGCCCTCGTCGGTCTGGCCGTGGATCAGGTCGGCGCTGGCCGGCTTCTCGATGATCACCCCGGGCACCCCGAGGTGCCGCGCGAGCGCCCAGACCTGCGTCTTGAACAGGTCGCCGATCGGGTTCACCGGCGGGGAATCATCGGCGTGCCAGGTGAAGTACCCCATCAGCCGCTCGGTCTTGTTGCCGGTGCCGATGGGCAGCGCGCGGAGCTCCGCGGAGAGGTCGAACAGCACGACCATCCGGGTCCGGGCCATCACGTTGCCCTTCCGCGCCGGGGTCCCCGTGCCCACCGCCGCCGTGAGCGCGTCCACCGGGCCGGTGATGTCCACCGTGCGGTGGGCGAGGCCGAGCGCGTCGATCACCAGTTGCGCGTGGGTCAGGCTCTCGGGGCTCGAGGTGCGGTAGGGCATCCGGACGGCCACCACGTTGCCCGGGCCCAGCGCCTCGGCGGCGAGGCATGCCACCACCGCGCTGTCGACCCCGCCGGAGAGGCCGAGGACCACCTTCTCGAACCCGCGCCGGCGGCCCACCTCGTCCCGGATGAACTCCACCAGCCAGCGCCGCGCCAGCGCCGGATCGATGGCGAGCGGATCGCGTCGCGCGGCGTGCAGGATGCCCGGCCGCACCGCGTCGGGCCTCCGCTGCGGCCGCTCGACCTCGGTGAAATCCCCGGTGCGCCGCTCGGGGCCGAGGGACTCGAGCAGGTGCGGCAGCTTGATCTCGAGATCGGCCAGGAAGGGGGTGTCGGCGCGCGCGCGGGTGATCGAGCCCAGGTCGATCTCCACCGGCAGCAATTCCGGCTCGAAGACCCCGGCACGCGCAAGCACCTCGCCGTCCGGCGCCGCCACCAGGGAGCCGCCGAGGAACCCCTTCCCGCCCTCGAACCCGACGAGCTGCGACACCGCCACGAAGACGCCGTGTTCCCGGGCCGCCCCGGTGGCGAGGCGCTCCCACCACTCGAGGTTGGCGGGCCGGGGTTCGCCGTCGCCGCCGTCCCGGCCGGGGGTGAGCCCCCGCGCCGGCGTGGCGCTCAGGACGAAGATGACCTGCGCGCCGTCGAGCGCGGCGATGGTCGGCACCAGGGAGTGCCACGCGTCCTCGCAGACCAGCATGGCCGCGCGGCCCCAGCGGGTGTCGAAGGCGCGGACCTCGCGGCCCGCCTCCACGAACCGCTCCTCGTCAAAGACCCCGTACGTCGGCAGGAACACCTTGCGGTGCACGTGCCGGATGCCGGCCTCCGGCCCGCCGAGGGTCGCATAGAGCGCCGAGTTGTGGATCCGGTTGCGCCAAGTCTCGTAGAAGCCGACGACCACGTCCACCGGCGGGAGGTGCTCGGCGGCGTGCACCGCGGTGAGCTCGTCGAAGAGCGCGGGGGCGGTGCGGGCGACGTCGCGCACGCCGCCCTCGAGGAAGTAGCCGGAGAAGGCGGATTCGGGAAAGACCACGACTTCGGGCGGCGCGGGGAGCGCGGCCGCCTCGCGGAGCACCCGCCCGGCGTCGGCGAGGGTCTCCGCCCACGCGCCCTTGGCGGGGCGGAACTGGGCGAGGGCCAGGCGCAGCATCGCGTGCAATCTACCCCGCAGCGGCCCCGGGCAAGAGCCCGCCGCTTGACGCCCCCCCGGTCACCCGGCCACGTTCGGGCCATGCGCCGATACGTCGCCCTCGGCAGCGCCCTCGGCGGGGTCGGTCGCCGGCTTCTCGCCGGGGCCGTCCGGCGGCTCTCGATCAATCCGCCGATCGTGATCGAGTGCGGGACACGAGGGCGCGCATCGAGGCGGTCCTTCCCGCCGGGGACGCGATGCCGGACGGCGGACTGGTGACGCCCGTGCCGTCCCGCGTCATCACCCACCGACCCCGCAACACCGCCCGGACCGCGGGGGCGGCTCCCGAGGAGTGAGCGTGGCCGACCCGTTCAGCGCCATTCACGGCATCACCAACGCCTGCCAGCTCGCCCCCGGGCTCGTCACCGGCGGGCAGCCGGAGGCGAGGCACCTCGAGGCCCTCGCGGCCGCGGGCGGCGGCGTGGTGCTCGACATCCGGGACCCGATGGAGCCACGGAGCTACGACGAGCCGGCATACGCCCGGCAACTGGGGCTGGAGTACGTCAACGTGCCGGTCTCGTCCGGCACGCTCTCCGACGAGACCATCGAGCGCATCCTCGCGGTAGTCCGCGAGGCCGGCAGCCGGACGGTGTTCTTCCACTGCGGCAGCGGCAATCGCGTCGGCGGCGCCCTCCTCCCGTGGTTCCTCCTGGACCGGGGGATGGACGAGGAAGCGGCGATCGAGCAGGCAATGCGGGTGGGGCTCCGGAGCCCGGAGATGCTGCAGTGGGGACTGGAGTACGCACGGAGGAAGGGAGGCGCGTAGCCGTCGCGCCGGGCGCAACGAGAAGCGGGGCGGTCCTGGCGGACCGCCCCGCTTCGCCTCTACCGCCGCCGGCCCCCGCCGCCGCCGGAGGGCGCCGACCCGCGGCCTCCACCGCCGCCGGAAGGCGCCGATGCCCGGCCGCCCCCGCCGCCGGAGGGCGCTGAGGCCCGGCCGCCGCCGTCACCCCGCGCGGGGGCGACGGCCCGCTGCGATCCACCAGAGTTCCCGCCCCGGCTCGCGCTGGGGCTCGGACGATCCACCGGCCGGGACGCGACGGCCCGCCGTGCGCCGTCACCCCTCGCGGGGGACCCGCGGACTGCCGTGCCCTGCTCGGACACCGGCCGCTCCGTGCGCCGCGCGCTGGCGGGGCGGAGTTCCGGCCGTTCAGCCGAGCGGCGGGCGGACGCGACCGCCCGGGCCTCGGACGGGAGGCTGGCCTGCCGCCGGGCGTCCACCGGGCGAGCCGCGGCGCGGACGGGCGTCGCGACCGACTCGGAGCGCCGCCGGGTGGCGCTCGCCCGGGTCTCCCCCGAGTTCGATGCCGGAGTGGCGCGACGGCCGCCACTCGGCTGGTCCTTCTGGGGCTGTGCCGGCCGCGCCTCGGACTGCGGGGGGGTGCGGCGCCGGGGCGTCTCCGCCTCGCGGGTCTTCTCGGGCTGTGCCGGCCGCGCCTCGGGCTGCCCGGTGGTGCGGCGCCCGGTCTCCCCACCCCGCTGCGGAGTGGTGACCGCGTCACCGGTCACGCGGCGCCGGGTGCCGAAGCCGGTCGGGTCCTGCCGCTCGCGCTCGCCGATGGACGGGAGCCGGCGGCGGGTGCCGGCGTCAGGGGTGACGCTCGGCGCATCCAGGGTCCGGTCGCGGAAGCCCGGCGTGTACCGGTCCCGGTAGCCGGGCCGGTCGCTGGCCACCGCGTCCACCGGCGCCTTCCAGCCATACCGGTTGCGGGAGTACGGGTAGGAGGCGTACGGCCGCGGGTACGGGTAATAGACCGGGTAGTAGCGGTACGGGTAATAGTAGTACGGGTAATAGTATCCCGGGCCGTAGCCGTACCACGGGCGGTAGTACCAGGGGTCGTACCACCAGGGGTCGTACCAGGTGCGGCCGATGGAGATGTACAGCGAACTCCCCCACGGATCGCAGCCGAAGCAGGTCGGGGTGCCGCCATAGTACCCGCCGGAGGAGGCGTAGACCTCCTCGGCCACGGTGTAGCGCAGCACGTCATAGTCGAAGCCGCCGGGCGGGGCCATGCGGGCCACCAGGTCGGTGAGCCCGCGCTCGAGGTCGAGCTCGGAAGCCGGGATCTCGAGGGCGCGAAGGTCCCAGCGCTCGCCCCGGCGGAAATCGCCGAAGGCGAACGGGTCGGGCGACCAGGCCGCCAGGACCACGCCGGTGCCGAGGTCGCTCTCCACCTGGAAGGCGTCGCGGTCGCCCCGGCTGCGGATCTCGAACTCGCGCTGGCCGGGGATGAAGGGATCGTCCACCGGATCCACCGGGAAGAGCACCCGGACCCGTCCCTGGGGGTCCGACTGCACGACCACGAGGTACCCGTCGCGAGCGGCCCGGACGTGCACCCGGGCCCACTGGCCGGGGACATAGGCCCCGTCACGGCTCATCGAGAGCCGGATGGCGGGGTCGGGGTCCTGCGCCGCGGACCGCGCGGCTGTCGCCGCAGGGACCACCGCGAGGAGGCCGGAGACGAGGATCGTGGCGAGCATTTGGTTCCTCCCGGACACTGCCGGATGACCGTTAATTGGGACGGGGCCAACCGTACCAGAGGGTCATTGGGCGAGTCCTGTGCCAACTCAGATCACGTTGCCCATCAATATCTTACGCATCGGGGCGGGCCCGCGTTGCGTCCCGGATAGGTGACGGCTGTCGCGGCCGCTCCCACCGGCCCCACCTACCGGTCGAGGATCTCCCGGCCACCGGCCCGCCGGTGCCAGTAGAGCCGCATTTCCGAGATCAGGCCGTCCCGCGTCTCGCAGAACATTCCCCCCTTCGCCTCCACCATTTCGCCGGTGCGGCGCCGGCGGAACGTGACGAAGAACTCGGTTGCGAACCACGGGCCGACGACGAAGATCTCGCCCGAGGCGAACCGGACCTCGGACTGGTGGAAGGAGAGGTCCTGCCAGTACCCACGGATCCCCGCCGTGCCGGTGAGCGGGGCGTTGAACGGCGTCTCGACGAACACGGCGTCGGGGGTGAAGACCGTGAGCAACGCCTGCGCGTCGGTCCGCTCCCAGGCCCGGCCGAAGGTGTCGACCAGGCGGCGGCCAAGTACGGCGGTGTCCTCGGGCGGGTCGGTCACGCCTTGCTCCGGTCGGGGCGTCAGGGGACATTGCGCGGGCGGATGGGATCCAACTTACACCTCGCCGGGCGGCTGTGCCTCGCCCTTCTCTTCCTCCAGCCGGCGCGCCTCGCGGCCCAGGCACCCTGCCCCCCCGAGGCGGGGCGCCGCCTGGAGTCGGCCTGGTCGGCGTACCGCGCCGACTCGCTCGGGGCGGCGCGCGCGCGGTTCGCCGAGGTGACCCGCGCCTGTCCCGCCGTCGCCGATGCGTGGGCCGGCCTCGGGTTCGCCACGCTCCGCCTCGGCGACGCTGCGGGCGCCGAGCGGGCCTTCCGTCGCGCACTCGAGGCCGACCGCAGGAGCGCGGACGCCTGGGACGGGCTGGCCCACGCCCTGGCGCGCTCGGGGCGGGACGCGGAGGCGATCGCCGCTGCGCGCGAGGCGCTCGCCGTGGCCCCCGCCTACGCCTCGAGCCGCGCCCTCCTCTCCCGACTCGACCCTGACTGGGACCGGCCGCCGCTCGTGGCGGCACTCCGTCCCGACTCGCTGCTGGTGGCCGCACGGGTGCGGGGCACCGGGTTCGAGGTGCCGGGCGTCGGCGGGTGGGAGCCCCTCCACCTGCGCGGGGTGAACCTGGGCGCCGCGCTGCCGGGGCGGTTTCCTGCCGAGTTTCCGGCCGACTCGTCGCTCTATCGCGGGTGGCTCGATTCGATGGCCGTGATGGGCGCGAATGTCGTCCGCATCTACACGATCTTCCCGCCCGCCTTCTACCGCGCGCTCCGGGCCCGGAACCTCGCGCACCCGGCACGGCCGCTCCGCCTCGTCCAGGGCATCTGGACCGAGCTCCCGCCCGGCGACGACTTCGAGGACCCGGCCTGGCTCGGCGAGTTCCGCGCGGAGATGCGGCGCGCGGTGGGGGTGATCCACGGCGCCGCGGAGGTCGCGTCCGTCCCGGGACACGCCGCCGGCCGGTACGACGCGGACGTCTCGCCGTGGGTGGTGGCCTGGATCATCGGGCGGGAATGGGAGCCCTTCGCCGTGGCCGCGTTCGACGAGGGCCGGCCGCGTCAGGGCTACCGGGGCCGGTGGCTCGAGGGCGACTCTCTCCCCGCGATGGACCGCTGGCTCGCCGAGCAGTGCGACTACCTCCTGGCCCACGAGGTCGAGCGGTTCAACGCCCTGCGCCCCGTGGCCTACACCAACTGGCCCACGCTCGACCCGCTGGCCCATCCCACCGAGAGCGGCGCCGTGGAGGAGGCGGAATGGCGCCGGCGGGCCGGCCGGCCACTCGTCACCGGCCGGCGGGAGTATGAGAACGACCGTATCGGGCTCGACGCGAACCTGGTCACGCCGACCGCCGCGAACCCCGCCGGGTGGTTCGCCGCCTATCACGCCTATCCCTACTACCCGGATTTCCTGCTCCACGACCCCGCCTACGCCACGGCGCGCTCGAGCTTCGGCCCCTCGAGCTACTTCGGCTACCTCCGCGACCTGGTGAGGCACCATTCGGGGATGCCGGTGGTGATCGCCGAGTTCGGGGTCCCGTCGAGCCGGGGACTGGCGCATTGGCAGCCCCAGGGGTTCACCCATGGCGGGCTCGACGAGCGGGCCCAGGCGGCGGCCACTGCGCGGCTGGCGGCCGAGATCCGGGAATCGGGCGCCGCGGGCGCCATCGTCTTCTCCTGGCTCGACGAGTGGTTCAAGCACAACTGGGTGACCATCGACCTCGAGGTCCCGAGGGACCACGGCCCGCGCTGGCTCAACGTCGAGGACGCCGAGCAGCAGTACGGGCTCCTGGGCGTCTACGCGGGCGACGGCTCCGGGCCGCGTCTCGGAGGCGACCCGGCGGCGTGGCGCGCGCTGCCCCTGGTCCAGCGGGGCGAGGGCCCGCTCCGCGCGCTCCGCCTCGGCCACGACGAGGCCCATGTCTTCGTGGCGATCGAGGCCGACTCGTCGCTCGACCTCTCGCGCCATGACCTCGCGGTCGCGCTGGACGTCGTGCGCCCGGACCTGGGGCAGCGCCGGTTGCCCGGGGGGCTCCGCAGCGAGGTCGGGTTCGAGTTCCTGCTCGAGCTCGGCGACACCGCACGGGCCGCCCTCCGCGTGCTGCCGGAGTACAACCCCTACGCGGGCCGCGAGGCGCTGGAGGATGGCGACGAGCGCGGCCGGTTCCACCGCCGTCCGGTGCGGCCGGTGGCGCGCGACGATGGCCGCTGGGACTCGCTCCTGGTCATCGTGAATCGCGCCCGCTACGGTCGCGACGGGACGTTCTTCCCCGCGCGGGTGCATGACCGCGGCCGGATGCGGTACGGCACCGAGGTGGAGTCGAGCCTCGCCGACTGTCACTGGGACCGCACGGCCGGCCTGGTCACCGTGCGGATCCCGTGGGCGCTGCTCAACGTGACCGATCCCTCGACCCGCCGGGTGGCGTTCGAGTTCGGGCGCGAGGGTGAGTTCGGCGCCGTGGTGACCGACGGCTTTCGCGCCGGCGTCCTCCTGCTCGACGAGGGCGGCACCCGGCTCGACGCGCTGCCCGCGGCCGGCGGCGATACCTGGCGTGCCGGCGAGTTCACCGCCTGGCGCTGGCCGGAGTGGACGGAGCCACGCTTTCATTGGAGATTGAAGCCGGCCTTCGAGTCCCTTCGCCAACTCTGGAGCGAGCCCTGAGCCGTCGCCCGACGTCCGCCCTCGCCGCGCTCGCCCTCCTGTCGATCCTCGCCACGGCGCCCGCCCTGGCCCAGGTTCGCGCCGGCGACGCGGCGTGGGAGGCGGGCGACTTCCCCGCCGCGCGCGCCGCGTACACCCGGGCCCTGGCCGACGATCCCGCCTCGGTGCGCTCGCTCTACCGCCTGGGCCTCCTCGCGAGCTGGGACGACCGGCTCGATTCCGCCCTGGTGCTCCTGCGGCGCGCGCGGGCGGTGGACCCCGAGGATCCCGACGTCCGCTTCGCCGAGGCACTGGTGCTCAGCTGGGCCGGCGACTTCGGCGGCGCGATCGCCCGCTATGACAGCCTGGTCGCCGCGCATCCCGACCGTCGGGACGCCCGGGCCGGGCGCGCCCGGACCCTCGCGTGGAAGGGCGACCTCGACGGCGCCGAGCGCGCATTCGAGGAGCTGGTCGCGATGGACCCCGCCGACCCCGGGGCCCGGAACGGCCGGGCGCAGGTGCTCGCCTGGCGCGGCGACTGGGACGCGGCCTCGCTGGAGTACGGCGCCGTGCTCGCCTCCGACCCGGGCAATGTCGAGGCGCTCACCGGCCTGGGGCGGCTCCGCCTCTGGCGCGGGAGGCCGAGCCTGGCGCTCCGCGCGGCCGATGCCGCGCTCGCGGTGGAGCCGGCCAGCCGCGACGCCCGCATCCTCCGCCGCGACGCGCGGAACGCCCTTCGCCCCTACCTCGACCTCACCCTCGGCTGGAGCGACGACTCCGACGAGAACACCGCCTACTGGCAGGCGCTGGGCGCGAGCGTCTCGCTGGCGGACGGCGCCCGCGGGTTCGGCCGGGTCGGGCTGCTCGAGGCGGAGGACGAGACGCGGGACGCGCGGCGCTTGCTCGCGGAGGCGGGGCTCGTGCTCGCCCGGGGGGCCTGGGGGCTCACCCTCGCGGCGGGGGCGCGCACGCTGGACCCCGACGAGGCCGATGGCGACGGCCGGACGGCGTTCACCGGGCGCGCGAGCGCCAGCTGGAAGGTCGCGGCCGGTGCGTCGCTCGGCCTGGGCTACGCGCGCTACCCGTTCGACGAGACCGCCTTCCTGATCGGCCGCGACGTGGACCTCGACGAGGTGGAGGCGAGCGCCGACCTGACGCTGGCCCAGGGCCTCGTCCTCGGCCTGGGCGGGAGCCACGCCTGGCTCTCCGACGACAATCGCCGGCACGCCGTCGTCGGCGCGCTCAGCAAGGACGTGAGCGGCGGCCTCTGGCTCGGGGCGTACGGACGCTGGCTCGCGTACGACGAACCGGGCATCGGGTACTTCTCACCCGACCGCTATGTCGTCGCGGAGGGGCGCGCCGGCTGGAACCGCACCCCGGCGCCCTGGGGCTGGCGCCTGCTGGCCGGGCTCGGCGCACAATGGATCGGCAGCGGCGCCGACGCCCAGGAGGAATGGCGGGTCGAGGCGCGTCTCATCCGGCACCTCGGCGATGCGAGCGCCATCGAGGCGTGGGGCGGCTACACCAACGCCGCCGTGAGCTCCACGACGGGCGCGTACCGGTTCACCACCGTGGGGGTCATGGGGCGGGTGGGGTTGTAGGTCGCTCTTCGCTTTTCGCTGTTCGCGGTTCGCTGTTCGTCCTCCCTTCAAGTCGCAGGCGCATCCCCGGTAGGCGGGCCTTGCCCGTCGAGAGGATTTAGTGTAGACTAATCTTTGGGTTCGGGATTGCCAATCGCTCGGGGCTGCGTGGCCAAGATATTGTGCTGAAAAGACTTGGGTACTTGCTTTTCGCGGTCACCGGGGCCTCCGGTTGCATCCAGGCCGGGGCGCATCGCGGGGACATCGCATCCCGGACCGTCCGGATCGTCACCACGACGGGGATGATCGCCGACGCGGCCCGCCGGGTCGGCGGCGACCGGGTGGAAGTGCGCGCGCTGATGGGGCCGGGGGTGGACCCCCACCTCTACAAGGCGAGCGAGCGCGACGTGACGCGGATGGCGGACGCCGACCTGATCCTCTACAACGGCCTCCACCTCGAGGGGGCGATGGCCGAGGTGCTGGAGCGGCTGGAGGAGAAGGGGCTCACCGCGGCGGTCACGGCCGACATCCCTCGCGACCGGCTGCTGGCCCCGCCGGAGTTCAAGGGCCAGCCCGATCCGCACGTCTGGTTCGACGTGGGGATGTGGCACCAGGTGGTGCTGACGGTGGGGGAGCAACTGGCCGCGCTCGACACCGCACACGCGGCCGGATATCGCGCCAACGCCGCGGAGTATGCGCGCGAGCTCGAGGCGCTCGACGCCGAGGTGCGCGCCGAGGCCGACCGGGTGCCCGCCGACCGCCGCGTGCTCGTGACGGCGCACGACGCCTTCAACTACTTCGGCCGCGCCTACGGGTTCCGGGTGCGTGGCCTGCAGGGGATCAGCACCGCCAGCGAGGCCGGCCTGGGCGACGTGCAGTCGCTCGCCGAGTTCATCGCCGAGCGGCGGATCCCGGCGATGTTCGTCGAGAGCTCGGTGCCGCCGCGCACCATCGAGGCGGTGCAGGCCGCTGTCCGCTCCCGCGGCTTCGCGGTCGCGATCGGCGGCCAGCTCTTCTCCGACGCGATGGGCTCCCCCGGCACCCCCGAGGGCGTCTATCCCGGGATGATACGCCACAACATCCGCACCATCGTGCGGGCCCTGACGCAGGAGCCGAAGCCGTGAGCGCGTTGCCCGTCCGTCCCCTTCCCTTCCTCGAGCCCGCGCCGGGGCCGGCGGTTCCGGTGCCCGCCATCGAGATCGCGGACCTCACCGTGGCCTACCGGGACAAGCCGGTGCTGTGGGACGTGGACCTGGCCGTTCCCCAGGGCGTGCTGATGGCCGTGGTGGGGCCGAACGGCGCCGGCAAGACGACCCTGATCAAGTCGGTGCTGGGGCTGGTGCGGCCCGCGGCGGGCTCGATCCGGGTGCTCGGCCTTCCCTACGACGAGGCGCGCATGCGGGTGGCCTACGTGCCGCAGCGGGGCACGGTGGACTGGGACTTCCCCGCCACCGTGCGGGACGTCGTGACGATGGGTCGCTACGGCTCGCTCGGGTGGTTCCGCCGCCCGGGGCGCGCGGAGCGGGACGCGGCGATGGCGGCGCTCGAGCAGGTCGGGATGGCAGCCTTCTCCGCCCGGCACATCAGCCAGCTCTCCGGCGGCCAGCAGCAGCGGGTGTTCCTGGCGCGCGCGCTGGTGCAGGACGCCGAGGCGTACCTGATGGACGAGCCCTTCCAGGGGGTGGATGCCACCACCGAGCACGCGATCCTCGAGATCCTCCGGGCGCTCCGGGCCCGCGGGCGCACCGTGGTGGTCGTCCACCATGACCTGCAGACGGTGGCGGAGTACTTCGACCAGGTGGCGCTGCTCAACATCCGGCTCATCGCGAGCGGCCCGGTGCGCGAGGTGTTCACCGAGGAGCGGCTGCGCGAGACCTACGGCGGCCGGGCCCGCCTGCTCGGGGGCGCCGCGTGATCCTCGACTACACGGTCCGCACCGTGGCGCTCGGCGCCGCGGTGCTCGGCGCCGTGAGCGGGGCGCTGGGCACCTTCGCCGTGCTCCGGCGGCAGAGCCTGCTGGGCGACGCGATGAGCCACGCGGCGCTCCCCGGCATCGCCCTCGCGTTCCTCATCACCCGGGAGAAGGACCCCTGGGTCCTGGTGGCCGGGGCGGCGGTGGCGTGCTGGCTCGCGGCGATCGCGGTGATGGCGGTGGTGCGCCAGGGCCGGGTGAAGTACGACGGCGCGCTCGCGCTGGTGCTCTCGGTCTTCTTCGGTTTCGGGCTGGTGCTGCTCACGGCCATCCAGCGCCTCCCCAACGCGACCCAGGCGGGGCTCGACAAGTTCCTCTTCGGCCAGGCCGCGGCGCTGCTCGCCCGGGACGTGACCGTGATGGCGCTGCTGGGCGGGGGCGCCATCGCGATCCTGCTCGCGGGCTGGACCCGGTTCCAGGTCCTCTCCTTCGACCCCGACTTCGCCCACAGCCTCGGCCTGCGGGTGCGCGGGCTCGACGTGCTGCTGACATCGCTGCTGGTGGTGGCGATCGTGATCGGGCTGCAGACGGTGGGCGTCGTGCTGATGAGCGCGCTGGTGGTGGCGCCCGCGGCGGCCGCGCGGCAGTGGAGCGACCGGCTGGGGCCGACGGTGGCCCTGGCCGCACTCTTCGGCGCGACGGCGGGCGCGGCGGGCGCGCTGCTCTCCTCGATGACCGTCCGGCTGCCGACCGGCCCGACCATCGTGCTCTGCGCCAGCGTGATCGTGGGGCTCTCCCTCGCCTTCGGCCCGGCGCGCGGCCTCGTCTGGGACCGGATGCGCGCGGCCCGCAACCGGGCGTCGGTGCAGGCGGACCTCGTCCTCCGCGCCCTCTACGCCCTCGCCCGCGGGCACGACGACCCCGGCCATCCGCACGCCGAGGCGGTGCTGGCCCTCAGCGTGGAGCCGAAGGGGGTGCGCCGCGCCCTCGAGACGCTGGCGGCGCGGGGCCAGGTGCGGGAGGCCGGCCCCCGGGCGTGGGCGCTCACCCACGCCGGGCTCGCCGCGGCCGCGCGGGCGGAGGCGGCGCGATGAGCCCGGCCCAGGCGGAGATCCAGCTCATCGCGGTGCTCACCGCGGTGGCCTGCGCACTCCCGGGCGCGTTCCTGGTGCTGCGCCGGATGGCGATGCTCTCCGACGCCATCAGCCACGCCATCCTCCTCGGCATCGTGGTCGGCTTCTTCGTGACCCGGGACCTCGCCTCCCCGCTCCTCGTGGTGGGCGCGGCGATCACCGGCCTCGCGACCGTGGCCGGGGTGGAGCTGCTGCAGCGCACCCGGCTGGTGCGGGAGGACGCGGCCACCGGCCTGGTCTTCCCGGTGCTCTTCTCCATCGGCGTGATCCTGATCAGCCGCTACGCCGGGAGCGTGCACCTCGACACCGACGCGGTGCTCCTCGGCGAGCTCGCGTTCGCGCCCTTCGACCGCCTGGTGGTGGCGGGCCGGGACGTCGGGCCCCGCGGGCTGTGGTTGATGGGCGCGATCCTGGCCGTGGACCTGCTGGTGATCGCCGCCTTCTGGAAGGAACTGACCCTCTCGACCTTCGACCCCGAGCTCGCGGCCGCCCTGGGCTTCTCCCCGCTGGTGCTGACCTACGTCCTGATGGGAATGGTGTCGGTCACGGCCGTGGGGGCGTTCGACGTCGTCGGCTCGATCCTGGTGGTGGCTCTGATGGTGGCCCCGCCGGCGGCCGCGTGGCTCCTCACCGACCGGCTGCCGCGCATGCTCGCCCTGGCGGCGGGGTTCGGGGCGGTGAGCGCCGTGGCCGGCTACTGGGGCGCGCACCTCCTGGACGTCTCCATCGCCGGCGCGATGGCCACGACGGCGGGGCTCGTCTTCGCCGGCGCCTCGGTGGTGGCGCCCGAACGGGGCGTCCTCGTGGTGGCGCGCCGGCGTGCGCGGCAGAAGCGGGAGTTCGCCGAGACCCTGCTCGCGATGCACCTCCAGACGCACGAAGGCCGCCCGGAGGCGGCCGTGGAGTGCGCGCTCGAGACCCTGCACCATCACCTCCACTGGACCCGCGAACGGACCCACGCCACGGCCGCCCGGATGCGGCGGCGGGGGCTGGTGGAGGAAGCCGGCGGCCTGCTCCGGCTCACCGACGACGGGCGGCGTCGCGCCGTCGAGGCGCTCCGCCGCTAGGCCTCAGAGCGCGAGCGAGACGCCCACCCGCACCCGGCGGCCCGGGCCGAGGAGGGCCGGGCGCCCATACACGGTCCGGTAGAGCGCGTCCGAGGCGCGCCGCTGCTCCGCGAGGGTGAAGCGCCCGTCCCCGTCGCCGAAGCGCTGCTCCGCCTCGATGAGGTAGATGCAATTCGGCGCGGCCGCCAGGCTGGACGGGGAGCGCCATCCGGCGCAGGCGCCGCGCGGATCGGGTGACCCGCCGAAGGTGAGGTCGATGGCGCGGTCGGCGCCGTACAGGCCGTTGACCTGCGCCTCGGAGGCGAAGTCCGCGCTGTCCCCCCGCCAGGTCTCCTCCGCCCCCAGCTCGCTCGTCGTCCCCCCGGTGGCGGAGAACACCCGGAGCACGTTTTCCGTGCCGAGCAGGTTTCGGGCGTCGAGGTACACCGAGACCGTCCTGCCCCGGAGGGTGAACGCCTTGGCGAGGCGCAGGTCGAGCGTCGACACCGACGGCGTGCGCGAGTCCGAGGTGCCGTCGTGCGGGACCGCCAGGCAGCCCGTGCCGGACAGGATGAGCGCGTTCTGCTGCACGTTGGTGCACCGGCGATAGGCGGACCCGCTTGCCCGCCGGAACGCCAGCGCCACCGACCCGCCCTCCGCGACCGCGCCGAGGAGCGTGCCCTCCCGCCAGCCCGCCGGCGTGGCCGCGATGGCGGTCAGGTAGAGGACGTGCGGCCGGCTGTCGGGTGCGGGACGCTCCCGCGGGCCGTCGAAGTTCGGCACCTCCGCCGTGACATCCTGCCACGACCATCCGGCCCAGCCGGTGAGCGCGCCCGCCCGGCGCTCGAACACGAGGTCGACGCCGCGTCCGGTGGTGCCGTTCGTCGTGTTGGCGAAGGTCGTGAGCTCGACCTGCCGGTTGATGGACGGGTCCCAGGCGGAGACGAGGACCGATCGGATCTCGTCGTCCACGCTCCGGAGCCACGCCGCACCGTCGAGGGTGAGCCCGGCGCCGAGGTCGTACCGGGCGCCCACCTCGCCGTGCGTCACCGTCTCGAAGTCGAGGTCGCTGCCCCACGGCTGGGAGGAGCCGGTGATGGCGCGGTCGGTGTTGACCCCGGCATAGACCAGCTGGAAGTCCGGCCGCCTGGGATAGCGGCCGAACCCGCCCCGGAGCGCCAGCCGCGGCGAGGCGGCGTACGCGACCCGCACCGAACCGCCCACGCTGGCGTGGGACTCGTCCTCGCGGAACTGGATCAGGGCCGGGTCCCAATCGGCGCCGTCGTAACCGTAGCTGGAGATGCGGGGGAACCAGGCGAAGCGGTCGAACTCCGGGGAGGTGGGCTCGTCCTCGCGGAGGTACGGCCGGCGGGCCCCGCTCCCGAACCGCTCGAACCGGACGCCGGCCACGACCGAGCCGTGAGGACCGAGCGGAATCTCGTCCTCCAACCAGACCGCGGCGGCCGTCGGGGACTCGATCCACACGTCGGAGCCGGCCTGGCTGGTGAGCCCGTGCGCGTAGCTGGCGATGTCGTAGCTCGTGGCCTCGGCCCCGACGCGGACCCGCGTCCCCCCCAGCCCGAACCCGGCGCGCCCGCCCCCGACCGTGCGCTTTTCCTCGAACAGCGTCAGCCGGCCCACCGGCCCGCCCGATTCCGAGAAGCCGTACACGCCGTAGGCATTGTTCCGCCACCGGTCGATCAGGGAGTACTGGTTCGGGTTCGCCAGGTCGTACGGCGAGCGCCGGGAGCCCGGGGTGTTCCGCCGGTAGTTGTCCACCAGCTCGTCGTTCACCGGGAAGTCATCGAAGCCGAAGCGGAGGTCGATCGGCGAGAGGATGAAGCCGCCGAACGGGTCGCGCGAGTCCAGCTCGGCGTCGGTCGTGAGCGGCCCGTCCTCCCCGAGGTCGCGCTGGAACGAGAGGAAGGCCTCGAGGGTGACCGCCCGCGCGCCCCCGAGGGCGTGCACGGCGCGGAGCGAGAGGACCCGGCTCGCTGTCCGTCCGGCGCCGAGCTGCTGCGGATTGTAGAGGTTCGGATGGTCGAAGCGCCGGGCCTGGTCCTGGGTGAAGGCCGCGGACGCGGAGACCCGGGTGGCGGCGCCGGTCCAGGAGAGCTTGAGCAGTGCCTCTCCCGCCGAGTTGGTGGAGGCCGGGAGCCGCGTCCCCGGGGCGGCGGCGAGGTCGAGGACGTCCACGTAGGTGGTGTCGGAGATCGGGTCTCCCGGGGTGTCCGGCACGGCCACCGTCGTGTCCACTCCGGTCGCCACGTAGATCGGCGCGTCCCCGGCACCGGGCGCGGTGGCGATGCTCTTCGCCCCCTCGAGCGTGCCTGCCGCGAAGAGCCGGAAGGAGCCGAAGGCACCGCCGGCCGCGGCCTCCACGCGATTGTACCCCTGCGAGTTCTCCCGACCCCAGATCCCGTCGGTGCTCGCGTCGAGGCGCGCGGCCCATCGGTTGCCCCCGTCGGGCATCACCAGGGAGAGCACCCCGCTCCCACCCGCCGCCTTCGCGACGCCCGCCGGGCCGGTGCTGAGGAACAACCCGTCCACGCCGCCCGGGCCGAGGAGTTCGCGCTGGCCCGCGAAGCCCTGGAAGGCGCGCACCAGGGTGTTGGACGCGGTGCCGCGCACGCCTGCGTCCACCGGCACGCCGTCGAGTTCGGTGCTCAGCTCCGTCGGGCGGCCGCCCCGCACGGACAGCGGACCGGTGACGCCGCTCGTGACCCCCGGCAGCAGCCGGACCGCGTCCGAGACGCGGTCCACAGGCAGGGCGCGCAGCGTCGCGCCATCCAGCCGGCGGCCGGTGGCGTATGGAAGGCTGTCGGCGACGCGGGCGGAATCGGGCCCGGTCTGGGCGAGGGCGGGCGAAGCGACGGCGAGGACGGCGACGGCGAGCAGTCGGCGCATGGTCGAGGATCGAGGTTGTCGGGGGTCGACTACAGGCGGGGGGACGCCGGCAGGAAAGCTAGTCACACACCGGATGCCGCGGTCAGGGCGGTGGCGGCGGGCCGCCGAGCAGGGCGCGGAGCATCGCACGGGGCTCGGGCCGGTCCCATTCGGTGGCACCGCGCCAGACCAGCACGATGGCACCCGCCCGGTCCACCACGTAGGTGGTGGGGACCATCGTGAGGCCCAGCACGGCGGGCCGCCCCCCCGCCTCGAAGTA
>Ga0105107_10001224_pt1 | contig 16633 bp, 14 predicted proteins | sample PPLLaktember2015_6_FD_79335 | JGI IMG/M metagenome (GOLD analysis project Ga0105107, IMG submission 79335) | Freshwater sediment microbial communities from Prairie Pothole Lake near Jamestown, North Dakota, USA - PPLs Lake P8 Core (1) Depth... | ecosystem: Environmental > Aquatic > Freshwater >...
CGCAGGGGCAGGCGTCGGATCCTCATCGGCGTGGACGCTCGGGCGATCTCGGCGCTCCAGCGTCTGCTGCCGAGCAGCTACCAGCGACTGGTCGAGCTCGGCGTCCGGCGCCGAGGGCTCACTCAGGTCTAGGCGAACGATCAGGCCGTCGAGGCCGGCCACCCCGGGCGCCGACCCGAGGGACTTTCGGTAGCGTCCGCGAAGTCCAGAGGGAGGCCACCCGTGAAGCGGCTCTTCGTCGCCCTGCTCGTCTTCGGTGCGGTCTCAGTCAGCCGCGCTCGCGCGCAATCGGATAGGCCAATCGACTACTTGCCGCTGAAGGCCGCCCCCGAGCATCACAGGCCGCTGCTCGAGAACGACTCCGTCCTCGTCCTCGACGTCTCCATCCCGGCCGGTGCCACCGTGCCCGCGCACCTGCATCCGTGGCCCGCCGTGTTCATCACGCTCGAGCCCGCCCACCTGGTCTTCCGAAACCTCGCGGGGGACGTCGTCCGCGAGATCCGGCCTTCCGCCGGGGCCGACGGAAAGCCGAAGGTCGAGTGGCGCTCCCCGGACACCGAGCCTGCGAGCGTCAGCAACGTCGGCACCAACGGGCTGCGAGCGCTCCGGATCGAGCTGAAGTTCCTCGGACCTGCCGGCCCTGATCGCTGAGCGGCCGGCGAAGGAGGTGAAGGATGCGACTGGGTCACGTCGCGTTCGTGGTTCGCGACGTGGATGCGATGCTCGCCTTCTACGTGGGCAAGCTGGGCCTTCGGGTCGCGGACCGCGGCCACGCGCGAGGACGGGCGGAGGGGCCCCCGATCGTGTTCCTGTCCTTCGATCCGGGCGTCGTCCATCATCAGCTGGCCCTCGTCGGATCCGCGGCACCGCTCCCTCCCGCGGGCCGCGCTCACCACGTGGCTCTCGAGGTCCCCGACCTCGCCGCCCTGCGCCGCTGCTGGGCTTCCGTGGCCGCGGATCCCGCGCTCGGCGGGCTCGACGGCCCCCGCCCCAGCGCCGTCTTCCAGGGCGACCAGTGGTCGATCCGCCTGCGCGACCCGGAAGGCAACGGCCTCGAGGTCTACGCGCCGACGCCCTGGGACGTCCGGCAGCCCTTCTTCCACTTCATGGACCTTGCGCTCGACGACGACGCCCTGCTGTCCTGGGCGAGGGCGCGACTCGAGGGCCACGAGCACTGGGCGCGCGGCACGCGTCCGTGGCCCGCCGCCTAGTGGATGGGCGTGTCGATGCGGTGGTCCTTGGTCTCGTGGAGCAGCAGGCCGCCGATGGCGAGGGTGACGGCGCAGACGGCGATCGGGTACCAGAGGCCCGTGAAGATCGCGCCGGCCCCGAAGGTCTGCTGGACCCAGGGCGAGGTGGTGGTGGCCGTCGCGATCAGCGGCAGGAAGCCGCCGAACCAGCCGTTGCCGAGGTGGTAGGGCAGCGACATCGAGGTGTAGCGGATCGAGGTCGGGAACAGCTCGACGAGGAAGGCGGCGATCGGGCCGTACACCATCGCCACGTAGACCATCTGGAGCGCGAGCAGCAGCACCAGGATCGCCATGGCCGAGAGCGGGAGCTCCGTCACCGCCGGCGCGAGGGTGGGGTTGGCGACACGCTGGATCGCCACGTAGATCGGCACGTAGCTGGCGGCCGCGAGGGCGCAGCCGGCCAGCATGATGCGCTTGCGGCCGATCCGGTCCGAGAGCCAGCCGAACAGCACGAAGAGCGGCGTGCCGAGGGCGAGGGCGCAGGCGACGAGGCCGTAGGCGAGCCTCCAGTCGAGGTTCAGCGGCTTCTGGAGGAAGGTGAGCGCGTAGAATTGTCCCGTGTACCAGACGACGCCCTGCCCCGCCGTGGCCCCGAAGAGCGCCAGCAGGACGTACTTGAGGTTGCGCCGGTTGCCGAAGCTCTCGCGCAGGGGGTTCCGCGAGACCTGGCCGTCCACCTGGAGCTTCTCGAAGAGCGGCGACTCGCGCATGCGGAGCCGGATGTAGAGCGAGACCCCGAGCAGCACGACGGACGCGAGGAACGGCACCCGCCAACCGTAGGCCCGGAAGCCCTCGGCGCCGAAGTAGAGGCGGGTGGCGCCGATCACCCCCAGCGAGACGAAGAAGCCGAGGGTCGCCGTCGTCTGGATGAAGCTCGTGTAGTAGCCGCGCTGGTCGTCGCGCACGTGCTCGGCCACGTAGGTCGCCGCGCCGCCGTACTCGCCGCCGAGCGCGAGGCCCTGGACCAGCCGCAGCAGGACGAGCAGCGCCGGGGCGAGCAGCCCGATGCTCGCGTAGCTGGGCAGCACGCCGATCAGCGCCGTCGAGACGCCCATGGTGAGCAGCGTGACCAGGAACGTGTACTTGCGGCCGATCTTGTCCCCGATGCGCCCGAACACCAGCGCGCCGAGGGGCCGGACGCCGAAGCCCGCGCCGAAGGTGGCGAGGCTCGCGAGCAGCGCCGCGCGCTCGTTGCCCGGCGGGAAGAACAGCTCGCCGAAGAAGACCGCGAGGGTCCCGTACAGGTAGAAGTCGTACCACTCGAAGAGGGTCCCCACGCTCGAGGCGAGGATGATCCGCGAGAGGCCGCGCTCTGCGGCGGGCGCCGCCGTCGCCGTTCCGGTGTCTCTCACGCCGCCTCCGTGCGCCGCAGCCGCAGCACGAGGTAGAAGGGCAGCGCCGAGAGGATCACGAGGACCCCGGCCGCCGCCGGGCGCGGGCTCCCCGCGGCGAGGCCGACCGCGATCGCGAGGTTGGCGACCACGTAGAGCGCCGGCACCCACGGGTAGCCGGCGGACCGGTAGGGCCGAGGCCGCTCGGGCTGGCGCACCCGCAGCCAGAAGAGCGCCAGCACGTCGGCGATCGTGGCCAGCACGATCGCGAAGGTCGTAAAGTCGAGGGCGCTCGGGAAGCCCTTCAGCAGCGCGAGCAGCCCCGCGGCCACCAGGGCCTGGGCCACCACGGCCAGCGCGGGCGTCTGGAACGTGGGATGGACCCGGTCGACGCCGCGCACGAACAGGCCGTCGAGGGCCATGGCGTAGGCGATGCGCGGGCCCACGAGGATGGTTGCGTTCAGCGTGCCGAGGATCGACACCAGCACGAAGCCCGCGAGCAGCCGCCCGCCGAGGTCGCCGAACAGGACCCGCGCCGTCGCCTCCCCGGCGTTTGGAGTGTGGCGCAGCGTCTCGATCGGCAGGGCGTAGAGGTAGACCGCGTTCAGCAGCAGGTAGAGCGCCGCGCAGATCCCGAGCCCCAGGAACAGCGAGCGCGGCACGTTGCGGACCGGGTCGCGGATCTCGCTGGCGACGAACACCGAGGCGTTCCAGCCCAGGTAGCTGAACAGCACCGGCGAGAGGGCGAGGGCGAAGGCGGCCGGGCCGGCCACCTCGCCGATGCCCGCGAAGAGGGGGCGCAGGTTGGCCGCCTCGCCGGCTCCGGTGAACGGGCCGACGAGGGCGAAGGCGAGCAGCGCGAGGACCTTCACCCAGCCCGTCGCGTTGTTCGCCAGGGCGCCCCAGCGCACGCTCGTGTAGTTGAGCGCCGAGCTCGCCACGACCGTCGCGATCGCGAGGGGCACGACGGCGGCTGCCGGCAGCCCGAGCAGCGGGACGACCGACTCGGCGAAGCCGGCGGCGAGGGTCGCGACGGTGCCGGCGAAGATGGCGAAGAAGCTCAGCCAGCCCGCCGCGAAGCCCGCGGCGGGATGGAACGCCTCGCGCAGGTAGACGTAGTCGCCACCCGCCCGGGGAAACATGGCGCCTAGCTCGGCGTTGGCGAGGGCCCCGCCCAGGGAGAGCAGGCCGCCGACGATCCAGGCGGCGAAGATCAGTCCCGGGTGGGGAAGGCGGTCGGCGATCGCGCCGGGGGTGAGGAAGATCCCCGACCCCACCACCGAGGCCACCACCAGGAACACCGCGTCCTGGAGCGAGAGGGTGCGCGGCAGCCGGTCGCGCGGGTGCGCGCCCGGCTGCTCCACCCCCGCTGCCGCCACCCCGCGGCTACGACAGGAAGGGGATGATCAGCAGCGCGACGATGTTCACGAGCTTCAGCATCGGGTTGATCGCCGGGCCCGCGGTGTCCTTGTAGGGATCGCCCACGGTGTCGCCGGTGACCGACGCCTTGTGGGCGTCGGAGCCCTTGCCGCCGAGCTGGCCGCTCTCGATGTACTTCTTGGCGTTGTCCCAGGCGGCGCCGCCGGTGGTCATCGAGATCGCCACGCACACGCCGGCCACGATCGAGCCAATCAGGAGCCCGCCGAGGGCCTGGGCGCCGAGGGTCAGCCCGACGAAGATCGGGATCACCGCCGGAATCAGCGCCGGCGCCACCATCAGGCGCAGCGCCGAGGCCGTCACGATGTCGACGCAGGTGCGGTAGTCGGGCTTCGCCGTGCCCTCCATCAGGCCCGGGATCTCCTTGAACTGGCGCCGCACCTCTTCGACGACGCGCCCGCCCGCCACGCCCACGGCGTTCATGGCGAGGGAGGCGAAGATGAAGGGGATCATCGCGCCGATGAAGAGACCGGCGAGGACGTCGGTCGAGGCGAGGTCGAACTGCACGTCGATCCCGCCGAGCTTCTTCAGGTCCTCGATGTAGGTGGCGAACAGCACTACGGCCGCGAGGCCGGCGGAGGCGATCGCGTAGCCCTTGGTCACCGCCTTCGTGGTGTTGCCGAAGGCGTCGAGGGGGTCCGTCACCCGGCGCACATCGTCGCCGAGCTCGGCCATCTGGGCGATGCCGCCGGCGTTGTCGGTGATCGGCCCGTAGGCGTCGATCGAGACCACGATCCCCGCGAGGGAGAGCATCGCCATCGCGGCGACGCCGATGCCGAAGAGGCCGGCGAGCGCGTGGCAGATCACGATCGCGAGCACGATCACGACGACGGGGATCACCGTCGACTGCATGCCCACGGCGAGGCCCGAGATGATGTTCGTGGCGTGCCCGCCTTCGCTGGCCTTCGCGATGCGCGCGACGAAGCGCGAGCCGTCGCCGGTGTAGAAGTCGGTCACCCACATCATCGCGGCCGTCACGAGGGCGCCGATGGCCGCGCAGAGCCAGAGCGCGCCGACGCCGAAGTCCGCGCCTTCGGGGACGTCGAGGCCGAAGTTCAGCAGGAACAGCAGCCCGAGCATCAGCACCGAGGCGATGCCGAGGCCGAAGTACATGGCGCGCATCACGGCGGGCCGGCCGCCTGCGCCCGGCTCCTCGATCTTCACGAAGGGGATCGCGACCAGCGAGCCGAGGATGCCCGCGGCGCCGATGGCGAGCGGGTAGAGGAACATCTCGGTGCTGCCGGGGAAGAGGATGTGGGCCATCAGCATGGCGGCGGCCGCGGTGACGCCGAAGGTCTCGAACAGGTCGGCGGCCATGCCGGCGCAGTCGCCGACGTTGTCGCCCACGTTGTCGGCGATCACCGCGGGGTTGCGCGGGTCGTCCTCGGGGATGTTGGCCTCGACCTTGCCCACGAGGTCCGCGCCCACGTCGGCGCCCTTGGTGAAGATGCCGCCGCCGAGCCGCGCGAACACCGAGATCAGCGAGCCGCCGAAGGCGAGGCCGACGAGCGCGTCGGGGGAGCTCATGCCGCGGGCGTGCATGGCGTAGACGAGCACCACCACCGAGAGCAGGCCGGCGCCGACGACGAGGAGGCCCGTCACCGCGCCGCCCTGGAAGGCCAGCCCGAAGGCAGGGCCGAAGCCCGTGTGGGCGGCCTGGGCGACCCGCACGTTGGCGCGCACCGAGACGTTCATGCCGATGAAGCCCGCTGCGGCGCTGGCGAGCGCGCCCACCGCGAAGCCGGCGGCGTACCAGACGCCGAGGACGATCCAGAGCACGAAGAAGATCGGGAGCCCGACGAGCCCCACCGTGCGGTACTGGCGGCCGAGGAACGCCTGGGCGCCGATCTGGATGGCCGCGGCGATCTCGTTCGCCCGGGGCGTCGAGGTGGGGGATGCCAGGACGCGGCGATAGAGGACGGCCGCGGCGACGATGGCGAGGAGGCTCGCCACGAAGGCGAGCGTGAGGCTGGACATGGGGTCGGACCTCCCGGTGAGTCGATAGGGGGTGCCAGGTAGGCGGGCTTCGGTGGCGTCCCCGGAGGGACTCCCCGGCACCCCGGCGGGCCGCACTGTAGACGCCCGGACCCGAATCTTCCAGCGTAACCGGCCGGTCCGGCACGGGCGCTACCCTCGCCGGCGATGAACGGCGCCGAAGCCCTTCTCCGGACCGCCCGGGCGGCGGGCGTGGACCTCTGTCTCGCGAACCCGGGCACCACCGAGATGCCCCTGGTAGCCGCTCTCGACCGGGTTCCGGGCCTGCGGGCCGTCCTCGGGCTCTTCGAGGGCGTCTGCACCGGCGCCGCCGACGGCTACGGGCGCATGACGGGCCGCCCGGCCCTGACGCTCCTCCATCTCGGCCCGGGGCTCGCCAACGGCCTCGCGAACCTCCACAACGCCCGCCGGGCCCGGACCCCGGTGGTGAACCTCGTGGGCGACCACGCGACCTGGCACCTCGCGGCCGACGCGCCCCTCACGAGCGACATCGCCTCCCTGGCCGGCGCCGTCTCGGGCTTCGTCCACACGCCGAAGAGCGCGGCGGGCCTCGCGGAGGACGGCGCCGCAGCGATCGCGGCAGCCCTCTCCCCTCCGGGCCAGGTCGCGACCCTCATCGTGCCCGCCGATTGCCAGTGGGGCGACGCCGCCGGGCCGGTACGCCCGCGCCCGGCGGCCCGGCCGGAGCCCGTCGCGGAGGCGGCCCTCGCCGGGGTCCGGGAAGCCCTCGGCCGGGGCGAGCCGGCTCTCCTCCTCCTCGGCGGGCGCGCCCTCGGCGAGGCCGGCCTGCGCGCCGCCGCCGCCGTGGCCGGGGCGACCGGGGCCCGCGTCGCCTGCGACTCCTTCGTCGCCCGCATGGAGCGCGGCGCCGGGATCCCGGCCCCCGACCGACTGCCCTACTTCCCCGAGCAGGCGACGGCGTACCTCGAGGGCTTCGCTCACCTGGTCCTCGTGGGCACCTGCGCGCCGGTCGCCTTCTTCGGCTACCCCGGCGGGCCCAGCCAGCTGGCGCCGGAGGGCTGCCGCGTCCACGTCCTCGCCGCCCCCCACGAGGACGCCGAGGGAGCCCTCGCGGCCCTCGCCCGCGACCTCGGCGCGCAGCCCGGCGCCTTTCCCGCGGCGCCCCGGGAGCGCCTCGCGCCGGCGGAAGGCGCCCTCGACGCCGCGACCCTCGGCCGCACCCTCGCGGCCCTCCAGCCGCCGGGCGCGATCGTCGTCGACGAGTCGGCGACCTCGGGCATGCCCTGGTTCCTCGCGGCCCCCGCGGCGCCGCCCCACACGCTCCTCGGCCTGACGGGCGGCGCCATCGGCCAGGGCCTTCCCTGCGCGGTCGGCGCGGCCCTCGCCTGTCCGGACCGGCGGGTGGTCGCCCTCCAGGCCGACGGCAGCGGCCTCTACACGCTCCAGGCCCTCTGGACGATGGCCCGCGAGCAGCTCGACGTGACGGTGGTCGTCTGCGCGAACCGCGCCTACCGCATCCTGCGCGTCGAGCTGGCCCGGGCCGGCATCGCCGAGCCCGGGCCCGCGGCCCTCTCCCTCACCGACCTCGGGCACCCGGCCCTCGACTGGACGGCTCTGGCCCGGGGCTTCGGCGTGCCGGCGGTCCGCGTCGAGAGCGCGGAGGCCCTCGCCGGCGCCCTGCGGGCCGCCTTCGCCGAGCCGGGCCCGCGGCTCGTCGAGGCGCTGCTCGGGTAAACGATGGGAGCGCGTCCGCAGCGCGGCGCGGGAGTCGCTCGCCGGGCCGCAGTGGCCGCCACCCTGGGCGCTGCGCTCGCGGCGGGCGGCGCGACGGCGGGCGTCATCGTGCAGCCGGGCCCCGTGGTGGGCCCGCCGGAGATTCTGGGACCTCTCGTCGGTCCCGGCGCCGACCCGGCTCCGGCCGGTCTGGTGCTCTACGGCACCGACCTCGGCTGGACGTTCGAGCACCAGGGCGAGCTGCGCATCCTGTTCGGCGACAGCTGGATCGTGTCCAACTCCGTCTGCCTCGGCCAGCCAGCGAACGACGACTCGTCGGGCAAGCTGCCGCCGGCGCCACCGCCCGCCGGCGCCCCGACGGTCACGTTCCACACGAAGGCGGCGTTCCCCAACCAGTTCGATCCGGTCCGCGTGCTGAGTAGCGGCGACTCGCTGTCCATGGGATACGGCCAGGTGCCGCTCACGGGCTTCAGCGACGGCATCGATGCGGCGGCGATCTTCGGGAGGGGCGAGCTCGTCCCCTGCGAACGGCGCAAGGGACGCCTCACCTGCAAGGCGCCGCGCACGAGCCAGGGCGAGCCGCGCATCGGCCCGCGAGGCCGCGGCCTCGTCTGTGCCGAGGACCTCGGCAGCTGCGGCGGCGCAGGCGCCGTGGCCTGCGACGTCGCGACCGGAGCCGGCTGCCCCCTCGGCGTCTGTGAGCCGCTCGACACGGGTTTGTGTATCGACCCGAGCAGCTCCCAGCTCGCGAGCGACGCCGACCGGCGCTTCGCCGTCGCCCACGCCAACGAGCTGGCGATCCAACGCCCCGAGGATCCCGTGGCCTACGACTCCGTCGCGCTCTGGCGGACGAACAAGTTCATCAACGCACGGCCCGGGCCGTGGCCCGCTTCCACGACCGGGGCAAGGATGCCGACTACTCGCCCGGCGGCGACGCCCTCCTCGTCTGGGGCCGCCCGGGCTTCACCGGCGAGCAGGGCCGCCAGGCGCAGCTCTACCTCGCGGTCCTCGACCTCCCGCTGCGCAAGGGGCCGAGCGGAGAGGTGCGCTTCCGCCCCCGCTACTTCGCCGGCCTCTCGAAGGCCGGGCGCCCGCGCTGGTCGCGGCGCGAGACGAAGGCCGTGCCCCTCGCCCTCGACGGCGTGGCGGGCGGGAGCCCCCACGAGTCCCAGCCCCAGGTGCTCCAGATGGGGATCGGCTGGGTGGGCGCCCCCCTCGGCAGATGGGTGATGCTCTACGGCGGCGACCTCGCCGACTACCTGCTGGCGGACCCCGCCGGAGCCAGCCCGGGGCCGAGCCCCGGCGCCGTGCGGATTCGCTTCGCCGAGCAGCCGTGGGGCCCCTGGAGCACCCCGCAGGCGCTTCTCGTGCCCGGCGACTTTGCCGAAGCCGACGATCCCTTCGGCGCGGGCGGCGTTCTCTTCCACCCCGAGTGCACCGACCAGGGCCCGCTGCTGTGCGCGGACTCGGACCCGACGCGTCCTCTCCACGTGCTGAACCCGGCCTGCGGACCCTTCCCGATCGAGTTCGACGTCGGCGGCTTCTACGGGGCCAACCTGATCGACGCCTACAGCGGGCCGAACGGAGAGGGCGGCGTGGACGTCTACTGGAACGTGTCCACCTGGAACCCGTACGGGGTGATCCTGGTGAGGACCCCGGTCACGCCCTGAGGCGCGTGCTCCCGAGCCCCCTACACTCCGCTCGGAGCGAGGAGGAGGCGTCATGCCCGAGCCCACCGGCATCCGCTACACCCACGTCGAGGTCACCTACTTCGAGAGGCGGGTGCTCCGGCGCTACGCCGGCGTCTGGTCCCTCTGGGCCCTCGGCGTCGGCGCGGTGATCTCGGGCCAGTTCTCGGGCTGGAACCTCGGGCTCGCGAACGGCTGGGGCAGCATGCTGCTCGCGACGATCGCGATCACGGTGATGTACCTCGGCCTCACCTACTCGATCGCCGAGATGTCGCCCGCCCTCCCTCACACGGGCGGCGCCTACTCCTTCGCGCGCACCGCCCTGGGCCCCTGGGGCGGCTTCCTCACCGGCCTCGCGGAGAACGTCGAGTACGTGCTCACGCCGGCGGTGATCGTGTTCTTCATCAGCACCTATCTCTCGGCGATCGCCGGGACACCGAACGCCTGGCTGCCGGCGTGGTGGATCGGCGCATACGCCATCTTCGTCTGGCTGAACATCGCCGGCGTCGAGCTCTCGTTCAAGGTGACGGTGGTCGTCACGCTGCTGGCGCTGCTCTGCCTCGTCGTCTTCTTCGCGAGCGCGCTGCCGAACCTCGATTTCGGGCGCTGGGCGATGAACGTCGGGCCCGGGGGCGAGCTGCTGCCGGAGGGCAACGGCCCGCTGCTCCCGCTCGGGCTGAAGGGCGTCCTCGCGGGCCTGCCCTTCGCCGTCTGGCTCTACCTCGCCATCGAGCAGCTCCCGCTCGCCGCCGAGGAGTCCCTGGACCCGCGCCGCGACATGCCGCGCGGGATCCTCGCCGGGATGTTCACGCTGATCGTCTTCGCGTTCCTGATCCTCTGGCTGAACCCGTCGGTGGTGGGCGTCGGCTCCCACGCCCTCGGGAGGTCCGGAGAGCCGCTCCTCGACGGCTTCCGCGCCATCTACGGCGAGGACGTCGCCAAGCTGCTGTCGCTCGTCGCGGTGGTCGGCCTGGTGGCGAGCTTCCACACCATCATCTTCGCCAAGGGCCGCCAGATCTACTCGCTGAGCCGCGCCGGCTACTTCCCGCCGGGCCTCTCGGTCACCCACGGCAGCCGGAAGACCCCGCACTTCGCGATGATGCTGGCGAGCCTGGTCGCCCTGGCGGTGATGTTCGCGCTCTGGTTCGTCCTCGGCGCCGACCGCGGCTCCGCGGTGATCGGCGGCACGCTGCTCAACATGGCGGTCTTCGGCGCCATGTTCTCCTACGTGATGCAGGCGCTCTCGTTCATCCGGCTGCGCACGCGCTACCCGAACATGGAGCGGCCCTACCGCAGCCCCCTCGGCGTCCCCGGCGCGGTGGCGACCCTCGTGATCGCCCTCGTGACGCTCTACTTCCAGCTCACCGACCCGGTCTACCGGGGCGGCGTGTTCTGGGTGGCGGTCTGGTTCGCGGTGGGCATCGCCTACTTCGCCCTCGTCGGCCGCCACCGGCTGATCCTCTCGCCGGAGGAGGAGTTCGCTCTCAGCCAGCGGGAGGGGGCGTAGGCCGAGCGGCGAGCCGCCGGGCGAAGCGCTCGGCGTCGATCACGGCGCGCTCGTGGCGGCCGCTGCAGATCCGCGCCGACTCGTCGCGCGCTTCCACCTCGAATACGAGGCGGCGCCCCTCTACCTCGCGCAGCGTCACCTCGACCGTCACCGTCTCGCCCGGCGGCGTCGGCGCCTCGTGGGAGAGCTCGACCCGCGTGCCGAGGCTCTGCTCCCCGGCCTCGAGGTGCGGAGCGAGCGCCTGGATGCAGGTCCATTCGACGAGCCCGACCAGGAACCCCGTGGCGAAGACCGCGGGCATCGCCTGGAACTCCGGGGCCTCGGGGTAGAGGGCCGGGACGGTCTTGTGCACCGGCACGCGATAGGAGAACGCGTGCCGCAGGCCGGGCCGCAGCGAGTCCTTCACCGCGCCGAGGCTATCACAAGGCTCAGAGCGCGGGGCGGGCGTGGACGTAGCGGCAGTCGACCCAGCGTTTCTCGACGAAGAGCGCGTTGTTGCGCACGGCGACGCGGCAGCGTGTACCCTCGTCCGCGATCTCGAGGAGCACGGCGTTGCCCGTGAAGACGTCGTTGCCGCCGCGCCGGTCGACCACCACCTCCTGGCCGTTCGGCATCACGCAGCCCGCGGCGGCGAAGGCCGCGAGGGCGAGGGCCAGCGGGACCAGGGCTCGGCGCATGCCGTCTCATCGGAGCGCGACCGCCCGCGCTGAAGGGCGCGCGGCGTCTTCCTCGCAGAGGGCGCGCACCTCCTCGTCGCCGACGCGCTCCCCCGCGGCCGCCAGCGCCTGGAAGCGCTCGAAGGCCCGGGCCAGGCGGCGGTCGTCGAGGCGGTAGCCCAGCTCCGCCGCGCGGGCGGCGAATCCCGCGCGGCCGGAGAGCTTTCCGAGCACGATCTGCGTGCCCACGGGGTGGCCGATCTCCGCCGGGTCGAAGCACTCGAAGGTGCTGCGCTCCTTCAGCACGCCGTCCTGGTGGATGCCCGAGGCGTGGCGGAAGGCGTTGCCGCCGACCACCGCCTTGTTGGGCGGCACCGCGATCCCGCTGCGCTCGGCGACGAGGCGCGAGAGCCCGTGGATCGCCCGGGCGTCGACGCCCGTCGCGACGCCGAGGACCGGCCCGTGCACCCGCAGCGCCATCACCACCTCCTCGAAGGGCGTGTTGCCCGCCCGCTCGCCGATCCCGTTGACCGCCACCTCGAGCTGGCGGGCGCCCCCGGCGACGGCGGCCAGGGAGTTCGCCGTCGCGAGGCCCAGGTCGTCCTGGCCGTGGAAGGAGAGCACGGCGTCCGCCAGGCCCGGCACCTCCGCGCGCAGGAAGGCGCACAGCGCCTGCACGGCGCCCGGCAGCGCGAAGCCCACCGTGTCGGGCACGTTGACGGTGCCCGCCCCCGCGCGCAGGGCCGTCCCGGCCAGCTCGGCCACGAAGCCGGGGTCGGCGCGGGTGGCGTCCATCGGGCTGAACTCCACGTCGTCGGTGAAGTCCCGGGCGCGGGCCACCATCGCCGCGACCATGCCGACGACGCTCTCGCGGGTGGCGCGGAGCTGGTGGGCGAGCTGCACGTCGCTCGCGTTCACGAACACGTGGATGCGCGGCGCCGCGGCCCCGCGCAGCGCCTCTCCCGCCGCCTCGACGTCCTTCGGGACGGCGCGGGCCAGGGCGCAGATGCGCGCGTCGCGCACCGCCCGGGCGACGCCGCGCACCGCCTCGAGCTCGGCGCGCGAGCTCACGGGGAAACCCGCCTCGATCACGTCGACGCGGGCCGCCGCGAGCCGCTCGGCGATCTCGAGCTTGTCGCGGGCGGTGAAGGCCACGCCGGCGGCCTGCTCGCCGTCGCGCAGGGTGGTGTCGAAGATCAGGACCCGATCGGATGCCGGCACGTTCGCTCCTTGGGCCGAGGGGCCGGAGCGAAGCGCGTCGGGACGATCCCAGAGACACGAAACCCTCTCCGGCCGGCTCGGCGGGAGAGGGTTTCGAGCTTCCAGTCGCCTCGGCCTAGCGGCCCACGACCCCCTCTCCCGCCCTGCTAAGGGCGAGTCCGAGGAGGGCCAGGAGCCGCAGGGACCGATCACGCATGGCCCGGGAAGTGTTCCCGAGGCGCCTTCGCACGTCAAGCGCCGGGCGGCCGGGCCGCCCGGCGGGCGTTGCACTAGGTTCGGGCCGCATGGGCGACGCCCCGCGACCGATCCCGCGCCGCTCGGGCTTCCTCGCCCGGGAAGGCGAGCGGATCTACTACGAGCTGTGCGGCGAGGGGGCTGACCTCGTTCTGTGTCACGGCGCCGGCGGCAACCACGCGGTCTGGTTCCAGCAGGTGGCGTGGTTCGCCGCCCGGGGCCGCCGGGTACTGACCTTCGACCAGCGGGGCTTCGGGCGCTCGACGGACCGCGCGCTGGAGGGCGGCCCCGAGGCGGCGACGGAAGATCTGCGCGCCCTGCTCGAGGAGCTCGAGATCGGCCGCGCCGACGTCGTCGGCCAGTCGATGGGCGGCTGGGCCGCTCTAGGCCTCGCCCTCGCGGAGCCCGCGCGCGTGCGGCGTCTGGTGCTCGCCGACACCCTCGGAGGCATCGCGAGCGCGGAGGTGCTCCGGAAGCTCCGGGACCGTGCCTCCGCAGCGCCGCCCGGCGAGCCGGAAGCGGCGAGCGCCCTCGGCCGCCATCCGGCCCTCGACGACTCCTTCGCCCTGCGCGAGCCGGCCCTCGCCCACCTCTATCAGATGATCGGCGGCTTCGGCGAGCCGGACCTCGGGCGCGTCGCGCCCCGCCTCTTCGCGCTGCGCCGCGAGGAGGCCGAGCTGCGCGCGCTGTCCGTCCCGACGCTCTTCGTGGTGGGATCCCGCGACCGCCTGTTTCCGCCGCAGGCGGTCCGGGCCGCGGCCGCCCTGCTGCCCGGCGCCCGCGTCGCCGAGATCGAAGGAGCGGGCCATTCGCCCTACTTCGAGACGGCCGCCGAGTGGAACGCCCGCGTCGCGGAGTTCCTGGACGCCCCTTGAGCGGGCCTGCCGCGCATCGCGAGGCCGCGCTGGCCCGCATCCTGCTGGTCCAGGCCTGCGAGGAGTCCGACCCCGCGGGCCGCTTCCTCGCGCCCCGCGAGCGCGAGGCCGCCGCCCGAGCGGCGCGCGCGGCCCATCCGTCGGGCGCCGGGGAGTTCGTCGCCGACCGCGCGCGGCGCCTCGCCGAGCTGCTCGTGGGCCGCAGCCCGGCGCTGCGCGCGGGGCTGCGCCTCGCCCGTCCGTTCCTCCCGGCGCTTCCGGTGCTCGGCCTCGCGGTTCTCGCGGGCCTCGGCGCCGACTCCCTCGGCGCCGGCCGCCGCGTCAACCTGCTGGCTTTTCCCGTGCTCGCTCTGCTCGCCTGGAACTTCGCGGTCTACGTGGCTCTCGCCGCCGCCCCGCTGCTCCCGCGCCGGCCGCCCCGGGCCGCCGCCGCCCTCGCCCGCGCGGGGCTCTGGCTGGCCGAGCGGCGTGCCGCGCGCGCGGCCCCCGAGGAGGTGCGCTGGCTCGTCGCCTCCCTCGAGCGGTTCGCTTCGCTCTGGGCCCGGACCGCGGGTGGAGTCCTCGTCGCACGCACGCGCCGGCTGCTCCACGTGGGCTCGCTGGGCTTCGCCGTCGGCCTCGTCGCGGGCATGTACCTGCGCGGGTTGGTGTTCGACTACCGCGCGAGCTGGGAAAGCACGTTCCTCGAGGCGCCCCAGGTGGCGCGGGTCCTCGGCATCGTGCTCGGCCCCGCGGCGCGCGTGCTCGACGCGCTGCGCGGCGCGCCCCTCGCCGCCGAGCTGCTCTCGGTCGACTCCGTCGCGGCGCTGCGCGCGCCGGCCGGCGCGGCGCCGGCGGCGCCCTGGATCCACCTCTGGGCGCTCACCGCGGCGGGAGGGATCGTGCTGCCGCGGGCGGCGCTCGCCCTCGCCGCCGGTCTGCGCGCACGGCGCCTCGCCGCCGCGCTCTCGCCCCCGCTCGGCGAGCCCTACTACCTGCGCCTGCTCGCCGCGGACCGCGGCGAGGGCGTGCGCGTCGCCGTGCTGCCCTACAGCCACTCGCCGTCGCCCCGGGCGACGGACGCGCTCCTCGAGCTGCTCCACGAGCTCTTCGGGAGCCGCGCGCGCCTCGAGCTCGCGGCGCCCCTCGCGTACGGCGGAGAGCCGCCGCCGCTCCGCCTCGAGGACGCGCGGGTCGCGGTCTTCAACCTCGCCCAGCCGCCTGAGCAGGAGGTCCACGGAGCCTTCCTCGAGGCCCTGGCCCGTCCCGGGGAGGGCGGCGTGCGCGGGCCCCTGCTCGTGCTCCTCGACGAGGAGGCCTACCGCGCGCGCCTCGGCCCCGAAGGCTCCGAGCGCCTGGCGCAGCGGCGCCGCGCCTGGGAGCGCACCGCGCGGGAGGCGGGTCTGCGGGTCGCCGCGCTCCCGCCGGAGCCGAAGGACGCGGGGCCGGCCCTCGCCGAGGCCCGCGCCGCCCTCTCCCTCGCGGCCGGAGCGGTGCTCCGATGAGCGCGGCCCGGCGCGTCGTCCTCTCGCTCATCTCCCACACGAACGTCGGCAAGACGACGCTCGCGCGGACGCTGCTGCGCCGCGACGTCGGCGAGGTGCTCGACCAGGCCCACGTCACCGACGCGACCGAGCGGTTCGTCCTCTACGAGGGCCCGGGCGGCGAGCAGGTGGTGCTCTCGGACAACCCCGGCTTCGGCGACTCGGTGCGCCTGCTGCGCCGGCTGCGCGGCCTTCCCGATCCCCTGGCCTGGCTGGTCGGACAGGTCTGGGACCGCTTCGCCGAGCGCCCGCTCTTCTGCAGCCAGCAGGCGATTCGCCACGTGCGCGAGGAAGCCGACCTCGTGCTCTACCTCGTGAACGCGAGCGAAGACCCCGCCTCGGCGGGCTACGTGGAGCCCGAGCTCGAGCTCCTCGAGTGGATCGGGCGCCCGGTGGTGCTGCTGCTCAACCAGACCGGCGCCGCCGGCGACCGCGCCGCGCGGGAGCGGGACACGGCCCGCTGGCGCGAGCTCGCCGCCGCCCGCCCTTGCGTGCGCGACGTGGTGCCCCTCGACGCCTTCACGCGCTGCTGGGTGCAGGAAGGCGTGCTCTACGCGCGGCTCGCGGAGCTGGCGGAGGAAGACGCCCGCGAGCTGCTGGGCGGGCTCGTCGCGCGCTGGCGCGCGGACCAGCTCGCCGCGCTGCGTGCCTCGGCGGCGGCCCTGGCGGAGCTGCTCGGCGCGGCCGCCGGCGACGCCGAGCCCCTCCCGGAGGGCGGACGGCGCGAGCTCCGGCGGGCCGCCGACGGCCTGGCCCGGCGCCTCGGCGAGGCGGTCGCCGCCGCGAACGAGCGCCTGATCGCGCTCCACGGCCTCGAGGGAGAGGCGGCGGAGGCGCTGCGCGTCGAGCTCTCCGACGTGGCGGCGCCGGAGCCGAGCTCGGTGTGGCGGCGCTCGGTCTGGGGCGGGGTGCTGGGCGGCGCCCTCGGCGGCCTCGCCGCCGACGTGGCGACCGGCGGGCTGAGCCTCGGGGGCGGTGCGATCGTCGGCGCCATCCTCGGCGCCGCCGGCGGGCGGGGCCTCGCCTACGGGATGGAGCTGCTGCGCGGCGACGAGGCGCCGCGGGCCGCCTGGTCCGCCGCGTTCCTCGAGCGCTTCGCAACCGACACCATATTGCGTTATCTCGCGGTCGCCCACTTCGGGCGCGGGGCCGGCAGCTTCCGGGTGCGCGACCACCCGGAGCTGTTTCGCGCCGCCGCCGAGCGCGCGCGGGGCGGCGCCG